>Ga0207661_10000201_pt1 | contig 38650 bp, 39 predicted proteins | sample KBSC713LmetaG_FD_184337 | JGI IMG/M metagenome (GOLD analysis project Ga0207661, IMG submission 184337) | Corn rhizosphere microbial communities from Kellogg Biological Station, Michigan, USA - KBS C7.1-3L metaG (SPAdes) (version 2) | ecosystem: Host-associated > Plants > Roots > Rhizosphere ...
GAGAGGAGTTCGCGTAGATCGCCGCGCCGACGGCGCCGACGTGCGCGAGCGCGAAGTCGAGAAGTGCCCAGTCGAGCGTGTTGCGTGCGAGGATCGCGAACGCGTCGCCCTTGCGGAGACCGCGGGCAAGCAGCCCGTTCGCGAGGAGCTCCACTCGCTCGGCCGCCTCCGACCACGGGACCTCTTGCCAGCCATCCGGGCCCTCCACGAGATACGCGGTTCCGCTGTTGTGCGCAATCGCCTCGCGCCAGAGACGCGGAATGGTGCGGTTTCCGGCCATTCTGGCCAGACTCTAGTGGCAGGGATCGGTGCTCCGGCCGCGAATGGGCGACTTCCGCCCCGTACACTGGAGGGTCATGCGCGTCACCTGGAACGGATCGTTGAGCTTCGGCCTCGTAAACATCCCCGTGGGGCTCGCGCCCGCGACGAAGCCCGCTGCACGGCAGTCCGACATCTCGTTCCGGCTGCTCCACCGCGAGGACCTCACGCCGATCAAGCAGAAGCGCTGGTGCCCGGCGCACGATCAAGAGGTTCCGGCGGACGAGCTCGTCAAGGGCTGGGAGTTCGCGAAGGGGCAGTTCGTCGTCGTGGAGGACGCCGAGCTCGAGGCGCTGGAGCGCCGCGACGACTCCCGGACGATCGACATCGAGCGCTTCGTGCCGCTCAGCGAGATCGACCCCGTCTGGATGGACCGCACGTACTTCCTCGTTCCCGGCGCCGCCGCCGCGCAGCGCAAGCCCTACAAGCTGCTCCTCGAGGTGATGGAGGAGGCAGGGGTCGGCGCGATCGGGCGGTTCGTCCGCTCCGGGAGGGAATCGATCTGCCTCGTCCGTCCCCGGGGTCAGGGCCTCGTGCTCGAGACGCTGTACCTCGCCGAGGACGTCTACTCCCAGGCGGAGATCGACGAGGCGATGGGCGAGACCGACGTGAAGAAGCCCGAGCTCGACCTCGCCCGCCAGATCGTCGAGGGCCTCTCGGCCGAGTTCGACCCCGACGAGCTCTCGAGCGCGTACCGCAGCGATCTACGTGCGCTGCTCGAGGCAAAGCTCCGCGGCGAGGAGATCGCCGAGCCGGAGCCGACACCGGAGCCCGCACCCGCCGTCGACCTGATCGAGGCGCTGAAAGCGAGCGTCGAGGCGGCGAAGGGCGCAGCTCGTGCGCAACGCGGGGACGGAAAGGCGAAGAGCCGCCCCGAGAAGAAGCCGGCGCGCAGCCGCGCGGCACGGCGCTGACGGAGGCCCGGCGAAGCCGGGCCCCCGGAGCATGCGAGAGAGGGCTAGGCCGTAGCCGCCTGCTGCGTGGCCCCGGCCGCCTGGAGCTGTGCCTGAAACAGGAACTTGTCGATCTTGCCCTGGTAGATGGGGACGCCTTCCGCGACGCAGATGCGGATGACCGAGTCGCGGTCCATGTTGAGCTCCTTCGCGAGCTCGTCGGGCGTCAGGTGATTCGCCATCGGCCGTGTCCTCCCTCGGCGACGAAAAAAGCCCGTCGACGCTCTCGCGTTCGAACGGGCTCGATCGGCGCTCGTACGGTATTGACGGGGGTCAACGGGCCCGCCTCCCAAGAACGTCCATGTGCTCCGAGGATACTCCAAAGCGCGGGGGACACCAGGTTCTCTAGATCGGGTTCTCGACCTCGACGTAGTGCCACGCGACGTCGAAGCGGTCGGCGAGATGCGCCGCGAGCGCCTGGACGCCGAGACGCTCGGTGGCGTGATGCCCGCCGGCGATCAGCGTGATCTCGAGCTCGCGCGCGGTGGCGGCGCTCGGCTCCTCGGCCTCGCCGGTGAGGAGCGCGTCGAAGCCCCCGTGCGCGGCCCTGGCCAGGTCGTAGCCCGCCGCGCCGGTCGAGATCGCCAGGCGGCGCACGGTCTGCGGCCCGCCGTCGAAGACGAGCGGCCGACGCCCCACCGCCTGCTCGACCCGTTCGATGAGCGTCTCGAGGCCGACGTCGTCGAGCGAGCAGCCCAACCCGACACCGCCGAACACGCCGTCCGGTGTCGCGCCGATGCGAGAGGCAAGCTGCGCGTTGTTCCCGAGCGTCGGATGAGCGTCCAGTGCGAGGTGATACGCGAGCAGCGACGCGTTCCCGGCAAAGAGGGTCTCGAGCCTCCCACGGAGGCGCGCGTCGACGACGAGCGGCTCGTTGCGCCAGAAGAGCCCGTGGTGGACGAGCACCAGCTCGGCGCCGAGCCCGACCGCGCGCTCGAAGAGCTCCCGCGACGACGAGACCCCGCAGGCGATCGTGGTCACCTCCTCGGCGCCGGTCACCTGGAGCCCTTGCGGGGCGAACTCCGGGAACCGCTCGATCTCGAGGAGCGCGTCGGCGTGGGTGACGATCTCATCCCGCGAAGCCATCGGCGCGAGTCTAAGTCCGTGGAGGAACTTGCAGCGATAGCGGCCGGAGGGCGATTCAGTCGCCCGAGAGGCCAAGGGCGCTCAGCGGCACGGTGCGCCGAAGAAGGGGGCTCGTGGGGGAAACATGGTTTCCCCCACGATTTGAGTCGCTACGCTTCTGTTCGCTCGGGGTGTGGCGCAGCCTGGTAGCGCGCTCCGTTCGGGTCGGAGAGGCCCCCAGTTCAAATCTGGGCACCCCGATACTTTCCGCGAAGCGGAAATCCGCGGGAGCGGATTTCCGCCGCGGGAGATCCCCGCCTTCGGCGGGGGAGATCCCTGAAGGCCGCTGCCTTCGGCGCGGCGACTCGCGCGTTGCACGGCTGACTGTGCACATATCCTCGCCTGGTGCTCAAGGCCGTCCTGCTCGACGTCGACTTCACGCTCTTCCGCCCCGGGCCGGAGCTCGGGCCGGAGGGCTATCGCAGGATCGGTGTGCGTCACGGTCTGAGCCTCGTGCCCGAGTGCTATGACGACGCCCGCCTTGCCGCAATTGCGAACCTCCAGCGTCGCCCCGACTTCGTCCACGACGAGGAGCTATGGGTCGCCTTCACCGAGGAGATCGTGATCGGGATGGGCGGTGACGGGCCGGGCGCGCGGACGTGTGCGCTCGACGTCGTCCGACAGTGGGAGAGGCACGAGAACTTCTTCCTCTACGAGGACACGCTGCCAACCCTCGCGGTGCTGAGGGCCGCCGGGTTGCGCATCGCTCTCGTCTCCAACGGCCAGCGCGATCTCGAGGGATTCGCCGCGCACCACGGCCTCGACGTCGACGCATGCGTCGGCTCGGTCAGCCACGGCCGCGTCAAGCCGCATCGCTCGATCTTCGACGCCGCCCTGACGGCGCTCGGCGCCGGGCCAGCCGAGGCTGCGATGGTCGGCGACAGCTACGCCGACGACATCGAAGGGGCACGTGCGCTCGGGATGCGCGCGATCCTCCTCGACCGCGACGGCCTCCACGTGGACGAGACCGACCGGATCGACACGCTGTTCGCCCTACCCGCGGCGCTGGGTCTCTCGCCGCCGTAGAGCGGCGTCAGACGAGCGCCAGCTCCGCGCGCCATGGCTCGGTGTCGGCGCCGAGGGGGACGTCGGGCGGGGGCTCCGGCCACGGTCCGAGATCGGCGTGCGCCTCGGCGAGCGTCGCCACCGGCCCGACGCAGGCCTCCTCGTCGTCGAAGACATCGAGCCAATCGGCAAGCGCGCGCCGCGCGAAGAGCGCGGACAGCTCGGCGCGGAGCGCTGCCTGGTCGGGCTCGTACTGCCGGGCGGCGAGCTCCGGCACGTCGAGGATCTCGCACACGCGGGCGAAGAACGCGGGCTCCAGCGCCGCGAGCGTGAGGTGCCGGCCGTCGGCCGTCGCGTACGTCTCGTAGCAGGCGAGGCCGCCGGTGAGCAGGCGGGGAAGCGGGTCGCCGCCGAGCCGGTGCGCCGCGAGCTCGTGGGCGCCATGGGTCATCGACACGACGAGCCGCGCGCCCCGTCCGGTGCGTTCGCGTCCCACGAGCGCCGCGAGCACCTCCGCGACCGCCCTCAGAGCCCCCGCCGCGAGGTCTGCGACCTGCACGGGCGGCAGCGCGGGGGCCGTGTCTTCGAGCGTCCCGGCCCAACCGAGGTAGTTGAGGTCGTGACCGACGCGATCGGCGTGTCGCCCTTCCGTCCCGAATCCCGTGATCGAGCAGTAGAGGACGTGCGCCGGAACGTCGTCCGGCCCGATGCCGAGGCGTGCGGCGACGCCGGGCCTGAACCCCTCGAGCACGACGTCGGCGCGCGCACAGAGCGCGCGAGCGAGTGCCGCATCGCTCTTGAGGTCGCAGACGACCGATTCCTTGCCGCGGCGGAGCGCGTCGTCCCAGGCAGGCGCGGTGCGTCGCATCGGATCGCCCTCGGGCGCCTCGACCCGCACGACGCGAGCGCCGAGGCGAAGCAGCTCCCGACTCGCGAACGCCCCGGGGAGATACCGCGTCAGGTCGACGACGAGCATCCCGGTCAGCGGCTGTTGCGCGGTGTCTGGCACCGCACCTATTCTGACCGGACGTTGACTGACCGTTCGATCGCGCGCGAGCGCGCGTCCGGGGACCGGCAGGGCGGGGCGGAGGAGACGCGTCGGCGGATTCTCGACGCCGCCGTCCGCGTGTTCGCGAGGCGCGGCTTCCACACCTCCCGGGTCGGGGACATCGCCGAGGAGGCGGGGGTCGCGCACGGCCTCCTGTACCACTACTTCGCCTCGAAGGACGAGGTGCTCGCGACCGTCTTCCGCGAGAACTGGAGCGAGCTGCTTGCGCGGTTCGCGAGCGTCGAGGCCTCGAACGAATCGGCCGACGAGAAGCTCCTGGGCCTCGTCAAGATCCTCCTGCGCACGTGGCGTAACGACCCGGCCCTCGTCACCGTGATGGTTCGCGAGGTTGGCCGGAGCGCTCACCTCGCCTCACAGGTCGACGAGATCGGCAGGGGCTTCGAGGTGATCCAGCGCGTGATCGAGCAGGGACAGGCCGAGGGTGTCTTCCGCGCGGAGCTCGACCCGCGCCTCGCGAGCTGGGTCGTCTACGGCGGGCTCGAGGAGATCCTCACGGGCTGGGTGATGGGCAGGCTTCCCGACGGCGACGAGGAGGTCGCCCGTGCCGAGCGCACGATCGTCGACGTCCTTCAAAGCGGTCTCGTCCGGACGCCGGTCGTCGCCTGAGGCGGCGCGCCGAGACACGCTCGTCCTCGGGGCGGGCGCGCTCGGCCTCGCGTGGTCCCTCACGACCACGGCGGCCTACCTGCCGCCGATCCTCGGGCGTTACACCGACTCGACGACGCTCGTCGGCCTCGTGCTGGCGGCCGAGGGGTTTTTCGCGCTGACGCTGCCACTCGTGATCGGCCCGTGGAGCGACACGTTCCACACGCCGCTCGGCCGCCGACGGCCGTTCATGCTCGCCGCGCTCGGGCCGATGGCGTTCACGCTCGCGCTGCTCGCGTTCATGCCGAACCTCTGGACGACCGCGTTGATGCTGTTCGGGCTGTTCTTCGCCTACTACGTCTACGAGCCGCCGTACCGGGGTCTCTACCCCGACGTGCTCCCGGAGAGCGTGTTCGGCCGCGCCCAGGGCGTGCAGCACGTCTTCCGGGGCATCGCGATCGGCGGCGCGCTGATCGGTGGCGGCTACCTCTTCCATCTCTGGCGACCGGCGCCTTTCCTCGTCGCCGCCGGGGTCGTCTCGATCGCCTGCGCGATCCCGATCCTGCTCGTGACCGAGGACGGCGGCCACGGCCGCGTGTTCGAGGGGGTCCGGACGTACGTCGCGCAGTCATGGCGGGTGCTCCGGTCGCACCGCGACGTCGCGACGTTCCTCGTCGCGAACACCGCCTGGGAGGGGACGTTCGCCGGTGCGCGAACGTTCGTGGTGCTCTACGTCACGGTCGGGCTCGGAGAGCCGCTCGTCACCTCGACGTACATCCTCGGCGCGGTCGCGGGGGGTTACATCGTCGCGGCGCTGCTCGCCGGTCGGATCGGTGACCGGATCGGGCTCGCGCGCGTGATCACCGCAGCCTCGCTCGTGTATGGCATCGGGCTCATCGCCGGCGGCCTCGGGACGACATGGCATGCGTGGTACCTCGTCTTGATCTTCCTCGTGGCGATCGCCGGCGGCACCGTGATGACGCTTGCCTGGGGCCTTCTGTTCAAGCTGATGCCGTCAGACGAGCGCGGCGCGATCTCCGGCCTCGCCACGACCACGAAGGGAATCGGGCTCGTGATCGGCCCACTGCTGGCAGGGGCCGTCATCGACATCCTCGGCCCACATCTCGAGAAGACCAACGGCTACCAGGCGCTGTGGCCCGTCCTCGGCGTGCCGATCCTGCTGGCGATCCCGTTCGTCGCGCGCCTAGACCGCGCCGAGCAGGCCCTCGACGCCGACTGAGTGGCGGCGGCGGCCCATCTTGGGACCAACCATCTAGTCGCGGCCGAAGGCGTTCTCGCCGGTCAGCGCCTGGCCGACGACGAGCGTGTGCACCTCGTGCGTGCCCTCGTACGTGAGGACGGACTCGAGGTTGTTCATGTGGCGGATCACCGGGTACTCGAGGGTGATCCCGTTGCCGCCGAGGATCGTGCGCGCGGAGCGGCAGACCTCGAGCGCGCCGCGGACGTTGCCCATCTTCCCGAGGCTGACGTGCTCCGGCCGGAGCGTGCCCTGGTCCTTCATCCGCCCGATGTGAACCGCGGTGAGGAAGCCCCGGTTCACCTCGAGTGCCATCTCGGCGAGCTTCTGTTGCGTGAGCTGGTACCCCGCGATGGGCCTGCCGAAGACGATCCGCTCCTTGGCGTAGGAGAGCGCCTCCTCGAAGCAGGCGCGCGCCGCGCCGACGGCGCCGAACACGATCCCGAAGCGCGCCTCGTTCAGGCACGAGAGCGGGCCGCGTAGCGTCGAGGAGCCCGGAAGCATCGAGTCGGCCGGGACACGGACGTCCTGCAGCACGAGCTCCGACGTGATCGACGCGCGGAGCGAGAGCTTCTTGTGGATCTCGGGTGCCGAGAAGCCGGGCATGCCCTTCTCGACGAGGAACCCCCGGATCTCGCCCTCGTCGGTCCGCGCCCACACGACCGCGAGGTCGGCGATCGTGCCGTTCGTGATCCACATCTTCGCGCCGTTCAGGACCCAGTCGTCGCCGTCCCGGCGCGCATGGGTACGCATCGTCCCGGGGTCGGAGCCGGCGTCCGGCTCGGTCAGCCCGAAGCAGCCGATCGCGTCCCCGCGGTGCATCGCAGGCAGCCAGCGCTCCTTCTGCTCCTCGGAGCCCCAGCGCCAGATCGCGAACATCGCCAACGAGCCCTGCACCGACACGACGCTCCGGACGCCCGAGTCGCCCGCCTCGAGCTCGAGGCACGTGAGGCCGTACGCCGTCGCGCTCGCGCCGGGCAGCCCGTAGCCGGAGAGGTGCATCCCGAAGAGTCCGAGCTTCGCGAGCTCCTGGATGACCTCACGCGGCAGGATCCCCTGCTCGAACCAGTCGCCGACCTCGGGCAGGACCCGTTCGCGGACGAACTGCCGCACCGTGTCGCGGATCGCGCGTTCCTCGTCGTCGAGGAGCGCGTCGAGCGCGAGGAAGTCGTGCGGGTCGAGATCGGGTCGTGCTGCGGTCGTGGTCGCCACGGGAGGCCTCCGGCTTCGGTGGGTGGATTGTAGAGGCGCCGCCGTGCGGCGCCCGGGCTGGACATGCAGTGCGCACCAGCGATGATGCACCGGTGGCCGAGGTCGAGACGCACGGTGTCGAGGGTTTGCTCGTGACCGCGCGCGAGCGCGTCGAAGGCTTCGAGCCGGAAGAGGCGTGGGGCCCGCTACCGGGCATGGATGCGCCCGCGCCGCGGTCGGATATCATTGACTGACGAGTCAATCGACGGCGAGGAGCGAGGGTGATGGCAACGATTGCGACGGGAATCGCGAACGGCGTCTCGTTTGCTCTCACCGACGAGCAGAAGGAGCTTCGGGCGCTCGCGCGCGAGTTCGCGGAGAAGGAGATCCGCCCGCGCGCCGCCGAGCACGACGAGCACCAGACCCACCCGGCGGAGATCGTCGCGAACGCGCACGAGCTCGGCCTGATGAACCTCCACCTCCCCGAGTCGCTCGGGGGCCCCGAGCTCTCGGCGTTCGACGGGATGCTCGTCGGCGAAGAGCTGAACTGGGGCTGCTCGGGGATCGGGACGTCGATCGGCGCGAACGGCCTTGCGGCCGGCCCGATCCTGATCGCCGGGACCGACGAGCAGAAGCGCGAGTGGCTCGCGCCGCTCGTCTCCGAGCCGATCCTCGGCTGCTTCGGGCTCTCCGAGCCGGGCGCGGGCTCCGACGTCTCCGGGATCCAGACCACGGCCGTGCGCGAAGGCGACGCGTACCGCGTCAACGGCTCCAAGATGTTCATCACGAACGCCGGTCACGCGTCCTGGATGGTCTGCTTCGCGTCGACGGACCGCTCGCAGGGCCATCGCGGCCTCACGGCGCTCGTGATCCCGATGGACGCCGCCGGCGTGACGATCGAGAAGCACCTCGACAAGATGGGCCAGCGCGCGACCGACACGTCCGCGGTGGCGTTCCAGGACGTCGTCGTCCCCGTCGCGAACCGTCTCGGTGGCGAGGGGGACGGGTTCAAGATCGCGATGCAGACGCTCGACTTCACGCGCCCGGGCACGGCAATCGGCGCGGTCGGCGTCGCGCAGGCCGCCTACGAGCTCGCGGTCGAGTACGCGAAGGAGCGGGTTCAGTTCGGAATGCCCATCGCGATGAACCAGGGGGTCTCGTTCCTCGTCGCGGACATGGCCGCCGAGATCGAGGCGGCGCGCCTCCTCACCTGGCAGGCGGCCTGGATGATCGACCAGGGCCACGGGCGCAGAGCGACGAAGTACTCGTCGTTCGCCAAGCGCTATGCCGCGGATACCGCGATGAAGGTCACGACCGACGCGGTCCAGGTCTTCGGCGGCTACGGCTACATGAAGGAGTACCCCGTCGAGAAGCTCATGCGAGACGCGAAGCTCTTCCAGATCTACGAGGGCACCTCACAGATCCAGCGCCTCGTGATCGCCAAGGAGATCTTCCTCTCGGACAACGCGTAGGCGGGCTCAGTCTCGCAGGAGCAGCCGTCCGAGGCAGCCGGCGGCGAGAACGAAGGCGCCCGCGGCCACCGAGACGAGCGGCAGCGTCACGACGAGGGCCAGGCAGCCGGCGAGCCCGACCACCTGGAACGCGCGCGGCCAGCGACGCGCCTGGCCCCCCTGCGTCCACGCGGACGCGTTGGCGATGGCGTAGTAGAGAAGCACGCCGAAGGACGAGAAGCCGATCATCCCCCGCAGGTCGATCGTTCCCACCAACAGCACGACGGCCGCGGCCACGGCGACCTGGGCGACGACAGGGACCGACCGTCCAGGGTCGACGGCAGCGAGGCGGGACGGCAGATCGCGGTTCCGGCCCATCGCAAGCGCGGTCCGCGAGACACCGGCGAGCAGCGCGAGCAGCGCGCCGAGGCTTGCAACGACCGCCCCCACCGTGACGACAGGCTTCGCCCAGTCCGCGCCGGCGAGCTCGACGGCGGTGCGGAGTGGCGCGCTGCTCGCGGCGAGCGCGTCCGGCCCCGCGACGAGGAGGGCCGACACGGCGACCGCGAGGTACAGCACGAGCACGGCGGCCAGGGCCGTCACGATCGCCCGCGGGATCGTCCGCGCGGGGTCGCGCACCTCCTCCGCGAGGGTGGCGATGCGCGCGTACCCGGCGAAGGCGAAGAACAACAGCCCGGCCGCCTGGAGGACGCCGTACGCGTCCGGGTGACCGACCGTCAGCCGGCCGGTGTCGGTCTCGTCGCTCGTCACCAGGATCCCGACGGTGAGGAGGAGCACGCCGATGCTGATCGCCACGAGCCAACGTGTGAGCTGCGCCGTGCGCTCGATGCCCCGCAACGTCACAGCCGTAAGTGCGACCACCGCGAGAATCCCGAGCAGTCGGCGGACGACCCCGGAGCCAGGCGCCACGTACGCGCCGAAGGTCAGTGCCATCGCGGCGCAGGAGGCGGTCTTGCCGGTGACGAAGCACCAGCCCGCCGCAAACCCCCACCACGCACCGAGCCGCTCGCGGCCGTAGACGTACGTGCCGCCGGACAGCGGGTACTGCGCCGCGAGCTGCGCCGAGGCGACCGCGTTGCAGTACGCGACGACCGCAGCCAGACCAAGACCGAGCACGAGCCACGAGCCCGCCGCCCCCGCTGCGGGTCCGATCGCGGAGAACACGCCTGCGCCGATCATCGACCCGATCCCGATCACGGCGGCGTCGAACGTCCCGAGCCGGCGCACCAGCGCCGACGCCTGGCGGCCGTTCACGCTCACCCGGCAAGCTCCCGCTCGAGCGGCGCTCGGAAGCGGGGGGTCACGCGGACGTCACCGAGCCACGCCGCGAGCCGCTCGCCCTCGACTTCGATGGTCCGCTCCGCGTCTTCCCCCAAGTCCTCGAGCAGGCGGTACACGATCTCTCCGTCGCGGCGCTGCGCCCAGCCGCCAACGACTCTCCCGCCCCACCACACAGTTGGACCCGCGTTGCCGTTGCGGTCGAAAACGGCCTCGACGTGCGGTCCGAGGTACCAGTCGCGCAGCTTCCAGCCCATCGTGGTCGGGTCGAGCGCCGGGAGTAGCGCCGCCGACGGCACCTCCCTGGGCTCCGGCTCGAGGTCGTCACGGAGCACGTACCCGACGGCACCGTCGAGGTCGACCTCGGCGTGCCGCACCGACGCGAGCGCCGCGCGCGCATTCCGGGCCGACCAGCCCGTCCACCAGCGCATGTCCGTCTCGGTCACGGGGCCAAACGCCGCGAGGTAGCGGCGGAGCAGCTCGGCCCGGGCGTCGCCCGGTTCCGGTCGCTCGAGCGGACCGAGTCGCTCGATCGGCACCCAGCGGTACTGGCTCGCCGTCCAGCCTCCGCGGGGGCGGCCGCGCACGATCTTGCCCTCCGCGGCCAGCAGCAGGAGCACGCGGCTCGCCGCCCCCACGTCGGCCTCCCAGCGGGTCCCGAGCCCCATTCTCAGCCGCTCGGCGAGGAGCGGATGGTCGCCGGCCAGCTCGCTCGTCGATGCCTCTCCTCGCGCCTCGAGGGCCGCGAGTGCCGCAGCGCCGGCGGCGGCGAGCCAGGCCGCGGGATCGTCGGACACGCCGCTCTCGTCGATGAACTTCTCGAGCTTCCGTCGCTCGTTCGCCGCGACCGCTTGCGACGCCGCGGCGTCCACGACCGGGACGAGCTCGCGCGGCACGACGAAGAGCGTTCGGCGCATCGCGAGCATCCGGACGAGCGTCCGCTCGGCGTAGAGCGCGCTCTCGAGGCGGCGGATCTCGAGCTCTTGCGTGCGGGCCCACGCAGAGAGGAACACCGACGCCGGGTCGCTCGAGTGGAAGGCGACGACCGAACGTACCGCGTCGCAGACGTCCTGTGCGCGCGAGGTAGGCGTCAGCCGATGCCGGCGAGCTAGCCTCGCCCTGCGCTCCTCGGCATCCACGCGGCGCATGGCGCGGTTCTACCGCGCGGGCGCGTTTCTAGGGCAGCTGCAGGCGGTAGATGTTGAGCGTGCGGTTGTCGGGGGCACTGCGCGCTTCCGAAAAGCCCGTGGCGCCGGCGAAGTCGCGCGTGCCGCTGATCACCGGGATCTTGACCACCGCGGCGGGGTTCGCGACCTTTAGCGTCCCGCGCAGGTGGAGTCCGCCGCCCGGCAGCGTGATCTGGACGTTGACCAGTCGCTGCGTCGGGGAGAGGTACGTGATCGTCGAGTAGTCCTGGCCGATGATCGACCCCTTCGGCCGGCCGAACTGCGGAATCGCGTTCGTCAGCTGGGACTCCACGAAGACGCGGTCGCCCTTGTTCTGGACGTTCCGCGGAGGCAGGTCGACGGGCCGCGCCGTCGTCACGGTCGCGAGCACGCGGATCGTGACCGAATGCGGGCCGGTGGTCGTCGAGCTCGTACCTGTGGCCCCGGCGTCGGACGAGTCGTCGTCCGACAGGACGACGTACGCCCCGATTGCGACGAGGACGACGACGGCCACGCCTGCCGCGACGATGGCAACGACCTTCGCTCGCATCCCGGGAGGGTACCGGCGGCCCCGGTCCACGCTGCGGCCGATTTTCGGCTTCGCGGCAGGCGTAGGATCACGTCGATGGCGCTCGAGATCGACCTCTCCGGGCGGGTCGCGTTCGTTACCGGCGGGTCGCGCGGCCTCGGACGGGCCGATGCCCTGACCCTTGCGCGGGCGGGCGCCGACGTCGTGATCGCCGACATCCTCGTCGAGTCGGACACGAGCGCCGCGGAGCGCTACGGAGTGCTCGCGCAGGCGGCCGTCGCCCAGGGGATGGTGCACGCCGAGTCGACGGCGGACGAGATCCGCGCGCTCGGGCGGCGTGGGCTCGCGGTGCGCTGCGACGTCACCGACCGTGAGGAGGTGGCGGTGGCGGTGGCCCGGACGGTGGACGAGCTCGGCGCGCTCGACATCCTCGTCAACAACGCGGGCACGCTCGACCACGTCGGGCAGTTCCACGATCAGCAGCCCGAGCTCTGGGAGCGCGACCTGCGGGTCAACCTCACCGGCGCGTTCAACTGCGCGCAGGCGGTGTGGCCGCACATGCGCGAGCGGGGTTGGGGGCGCATCGTCAACATGGCGTCGGTCGCCGGCACGCTCGGTGGCTTCGGGCAGGCGAGCTACTCGACGACGAAGGCCGGGCTGCTCGGCCTCACCCGCACGCTGGCGATGGAGGGGGGACGCCACGGGATCACGTGCAACGCGATCGTGCCCGGGATCATCGGCACCGAGGCGTTCCACCTGGGCAATCCCACGATGAACGAGCGGATCGCGAACCGGACCGTCTTCAAGCGCCCGGGGGAGCCGCAGGACGTCGCGAACGCGATTGCGTACCTCTGCTCCGACCTCGCCGCCTACGTGACCGGAGTCGCGCTGAACGTCTCGGGCGGCGTCGAGCTTTTCGTGTTCTAGAGCCGGTTTTCCGCCCGAACGGGGGAGTGGGATCAAAGCCGCGCTCCGCTACTCTTGCAATCCGTGTCTTCCGGCGCGACGAGCGTTTCGAGAACGGCGCGCCGGCGACGCTCTCAGCGTTCCGTCGTGCGCACGGCCGCCTTCGCGGCGGGAGGCGTCTGCGTGCTCGCCGTCGTCGGCGTCAGCCTGTTCGCAGGGTCCCCGGCGCGTCTGGCAGGGGGAACCACGGTCGCGGGCCTCGACGTCGGCGGGCTCGGGGTCCCAGCCGCACGGGCTCGTCTCGTCGAGCGGGCCGATGCGCTCGCACGCCGACCGGTCACGTTCGTCGCGGCCGGGCACTCGTTCGAGCTGACGCCCTCGCAGCTCGGGGTTCGCTCGGATTGGAGCGGTGCGCTGCGCGAGGCTGCGCACGACGGGGACGGCTTCACGCCGCTGCGTGGGCTCCGCCGGATCCAGACGCGCGTCTTCGGCTCCGACGTCGAGCCGACTCTCGACGTCTACCCGTCCGCGCTCCGCTACGCGCTCGCCCAGATCAGCGGGGCAGTCGACCGGCCGGCGTCCAGCGCGCGCCTGAAGCGGAAGGGTCTCTCGTTCACGGTCGTGCGCGAGCGGTCCGGTGTCGAGCTCGATCGGGAACGGGCGAGAGCGCTGATCCTGTCGTCCCTCGCCGCGCTCGACCGCAGCGGGCCGGTGCGCCTTCCCGTGGTCGTCGCGGAGCCGAAGGTTACGGAGTCGCAACTCGGCGACGCGCTCGCAACGGCGCGGACGGCGGTCTCGGGCTCCGTCGCGCTGACCGTCGGGACGACGCGCTTCAAGCTGCCGCGCTGGCGTGTCGCCCAGCTCCTCGACCTGCCCTCGGGCGGTGCGACCCGCGTCTCGGTCGGCGGCCCTGCCGCGCGCCGCTGGATCGCCAAGCTCGCCGAGACGGTCGGGCACGCGCCCCGCGACGCGACGTTCCGCGTCGTCTCGGGCGGGATCACCGTCGTCCCCTCGCAGGAGGGCCGCGCGCTCGACGTCGATGCGTCGATTCGCGCGGTCGAGCGGGCCGCGTTCTCGCCGACGAAGCGCACTGCGGCACTCGTCGTGCGGTCGGCCCAGCCCCACCGGACGACCCAGGACGCAGAGGCGATGGGCATCACGGGAGTCGTCGGCTCCTACACGACGACGTACGGCGGTACCGAGGGACGGCTCCACAACGTCGCGCTCGTCGCCAAGCTGATCGACGGCGCGCTCGTGGCCCCCGGGGCGCGGTTCTCGTTCAATCAGACGACGGGCGAGCGGAACGCCGCCAAGGGGTTCGAGGCGGCGCCGGTGATCATCAACGGGGAGCTCGAGAGCGGCATCGGCGGCGGCGTTTGCCAGGTCTCCACGACCGTGTTCAACGCTGCCTTCGAGGCAGGCCTCTCGATCGAGGCGCGGACGAACCATGCCCTGTACATCAGCCACTACCCGCTCGGCCGGGACGCCACGGTCAACTACCCCGACCTCGACCTCGTCTTCCGGAACGACACGGACCACTGGCTCCTGCTCCGCACGTTCGTCGGCACGGGCTCGCTCACGGTGAACCTCTACGGGACGCCGGCGGGGCGCCGCGTCGAGACGGAGACGGCGCCGCTCGTCACCGAGGGCAAGGTCCCGTGGAAGCGGATCGACGACGACACGCTGTTCAAGGGCGAGAAGGTCGTCGAGCAGTACGGGACGCCGCCGCGCTCGACGAGCGTCAGGCGGCGAGTCTTCGCCCCGGATGGCAAGCTGATGTACGACACGACCTGGCACAGCTACTACGTGGGCGAGCCAACGGTCGTCCTCATCGGGACCAAGCCACGCCCGAAGAAGCCCGCGAAGCCGGCGCCCGGCGACACGACCAAGCCGAAGACCGGGACTCCGGCCGGTGCGGACGGGACCGGTGGCGCCGAGCCGCCGACGTCTACGAGCCCGACCGCGGGCTCTGCTTGAGCAGGTCGCCGAGCAGCCAGTCCGGGACACGCACGGGACGATGCGTCGTCGCATCCACCGTCGCGTGCCTCGTCGATCCGGTGGCGATCCTCTCGCCGTCGCGCTCGACGACGTACTCGTAGCGGAACCGCGCGCCTCGCGCCTCCGAGCACCGCACCTGTACCGTCAGCACGTCGTCGAAGACCGCGGCGCGCTCGTAGGTCACCTCGACGCCGGTCGTCAGCGCCTCGATTCCCCGTGCGCGGATCGCGGCGTAGCCCCCGGCCACCGCAGCGAGCAGCGCGACGCGCGCCTCCTCGAACCAGACGAGGTACGACGCGTGGTGGGCGATGCCCTGGGCGTCGGTCTCGGCGAACCGAACGCGTACGACGTGGGGGAACCAGCCGTGCATGTGCGGCGAGATATATCTGGCCACGTACGATCCCGCGCGTGTCGAGGGCCGAGAGGCCTGACGGGTTTCACTCAGCCGGTCCTGTAGAGCATGATTGAGCCGTGCGCAGCTTCGTCTGCCTGCTGACGCTCGGGCTCGTTGCGATCCTTTCCGCCGGCTGTGGCGGTGGCGCGGACGACTCGTCGTCGAGTGTTGCGACCCGCGCCCCCGGCACGACGACCCCCGGCCCCAGCGCCAGGGTCGCGCCGCCCCGGTCTCGCTGCACGGCCGGAACCGCACGATCCTACGGGGCCGGAGGGGCGCTTGCTCTGGTCCTCCGACGCCCCGCCTCCGCCTTCCGGACGCCGGGCGGCGCCGTCGTTGCGGCCTTCGGATTGCGGAACGCGAACGGCGTCCCGACGACCTTCCGGGCGCTCGCTGCCCGGGTCGGCAGGGACTGCTCCGCCACGTGGTACCGCGTCCAGCTGCCGGTCCGGCCCAACGGTGCACAGGGGTGGGTCCGCGCGGCCGACGTGCGCTCGTATCGGGTCGAATTCGAGATCCGCGTCGACCTCTCCGACCGACGGCTGACGGTCTTCCGTCGCGGTGAGGTCTTGGCCCGCGTCCCGACTGCCGTCGGTCGCCCGGCGACTCCGACGCCGACCGGGAGCTACTACGTGAACCAACGACTGCTCGCGCCGGACCCCACAGGGCCATGGGGGCCGGGTGGCATCGGCATCTCCGCCTTCTCGCCCGTGCTCACCGACTGGGCTCAGGGCGGCCCCATCGCGATCCACGGGACGAACGAGCCTTGGACGATCGGGACGGCTGCGTCGCACGGCTGCCTCCGGATCGCGAACGACGTGCTCGCTCGGCTGATCCGGCTCGTGCCCGACGGAACGCCCGTCCGCATCCAGACGTGACGACGGAGGACGACCCGGTGCCAGTCATGCTATGACTGCGCAAATGGCGACGACGAATCCCACCGACGACGACGTCATTGCGCGCCTCGCGGGCAAGGGCGAGCAGGCAGTGCAACGCATCGCCGAGCTGCCGGGTGGCACCCGGGCGCTCCGCGCGTTCAACGACCTGAAGAACCGGGTCGACGAGCTCTCGCGCAAGGTGCGTGGCATCGATGCGCTGGAGCAGCGGGTCGCGAGGCTCGAAAAGGACGTCGCAGCGCTCAAGCGGGCGCAGAAGCCTGCCTCCCCGCAGAAGGCGCCGGCGCGCAAGGCCGGCCCGTAGCCGCGCTACGCCGCCGGAACCCGCACGCGCAGCGCCGACGGGACGAGCTCGAACCGCACGGGAGTCGTCCCGGGCTGCTCGCCGTCGAGGACGATCGGCAGCCGGGTAGGCGCGTCCACCCGTAGCTCCCGCGCCCGCACGATCTCCACCTTCGCATGGGAGACGTGGGTGCCGCGGTAGATCTTGGGAAACGTCGTCGCGAACTCGGCCTTGGAGAACGCGCCGATCAGCACGACGTCGAAGCGGTCGTCGTCGGGCGACGCCTCCGGCGCGACCCACATCCCGCCGGCCGCGTAGTCGCCGTTCATCGCGAGCGCCTCCAGGAGGAGCGCCTCTCGGCGCTCGCCGTCGATCTCAATCGTCATCTCGGTGGGCTGCCAGCGGCTGAACACCGCGAGCGTTGCCCAGATGAACGAGAGCCGGCCGCCGAACACCTTTGTCGTGCGGTTCGCCCGCGCGGCGATGCCTCCGCTGATCCCGGCGCCCGCGAAGTTCGCGAAGTACGCCTGCGCCTCGCCCGATGGCGTGGTGTACGTCGCCCGTCCGAGGTCGACCGTTCGGACGCGCCCCGAGCGGACGACCTCGAGTGCGCTGTCGACGCTCCGGGGGATCCGCATGCTGCGCGCGAAGTCCGTACCGGTGCCGAGCGGTACGACGCCGAGCTCGACGTCCGCTCCGACGCCCGCACGGCCGAGGCCGTCGACGACCTCGTGCACCGTCCCGTCACCGCCGACGACGACGAGCTGGGTCGCCCCGTCTGCGACCGCACCTGCCGCGAGGTCGGCGAGGTGGCCGGGCCGCTCGCTCAACCGCGTCTCGCCCACGAGCCCCAACGCCGCCGCGCGCCGCGCGACCTCAGGCCAGCGACGACCGGTCGACCCGTTCGCAGACGCCGGGTTGACGAGGAACACACGCGACATGGCGCCGCTGCTACGCCGTCACGACGTGGAGCGCGAGCTCGGTCATCTGGTCGACCGCCGCCCGCATCTCGTCGTCTGTGATGCGGATGAACTCGCCCTCGACCACGACGTCCGAGACGAGCAGCATGCAGCCGGCCTGGATCTTCCGGAGCGCACCGAGCGTGAACAGCACGGCCGCCTCCATCTCGACGGCAAGGATCCCGCGGTCGGACCAGCGCCCCGCGAGACCGGGATCGGGCTGGTAGAAGATGTCGCTCGAGACGATCGGCCCGACGCGCACCGGCTTCCCCAGCTCCTTCGCCTGGTGCACGGCCTCGTGGACGAGCCCGAAGTCCGCGGTGGGTGCGTGGGGCTCGCCGCCGACGTAGTGGGTCGCGGTGCTGTCCGCGGGCGTCGCCGACAGCGCGACGATCAGATCACCCATCTTGAGGTCGGGCTGCAGACCGCCGCACGTGCCGACACGCAGCAGCTTCTCGACGCCGAGCTGGACGAGCTCCTCGATGACGATGGCCGCGGAGGGGCACCCCATGCCGGTCGACTGGACGGAGACCGGTTTGCCGTCGAACGTCCCCGTGTAGCCCAGCATCCCCCGCTCGGAGTTCCGCTGGACGACGTCCTCCATGAAGGTCTCGGCGATGTGCTTCGCCCGGAGTGGGTCACCCGGCAGGAGGCAGGCCTCGGCGTAGTCACCCTGGTTCGCACGTACGTGGATTGGCATGGCGGGACTCTAGTGGGCTGCGCGCTTAAGGTGTCCGCGCGATGCGGACCCGCGTGATCGAGCCCTCGACCGAGCAGATCCTCGCGTACTGCGCCGAGAGCCCGATCGAGCGGGTGTTCCTCGAAGACGTCGCCCGACGCCGGCAGGGCCGCTTCGTCGGTGTCGAGGACGAGGACGGGGTTCTGGCCGCGCTCTGCCACCTCGGCACGAACGTCGTACCCTCGGGGCTCGGCTGCGAGTCGTTCGTCGACGACGCCCGCCGGGCCGCTCCGCGGATGCTGATCGGGGAGCAGGGGGCCGTGACAGCGCTGTGGGAGGCGGGCCGCCGCAAGCTCGGGAAGGCGCGCGAGGACCGTCTCGGGCAGCCTGTCTACGTGATCAGCGAGCCGCCGAAGCCGGGGAACACGGGTCTGCGCGCGGCGCGCGGCTCCGATCTCGACCTGCTCGTCCCCGCCTGCGCGCGGGCGCATTTCGAGGAGCTGTCAGTCGACCCGCTCCAGCGCGATCCCAACGGGTTTCGCTGGCGGACGCGCGCACAGATCGAGGAAGGCCGCTCCTGGGCCTGGATCGAGGACGGGATGATTCTCTTCAAGGCCGAGGCCTCGGCGTGGACGCCCGAGGCGGTACAGCTGCAGCAGGTGTGGGTCGATCCCCCCGCGCGCCGGCGCGGGAATGCGGAGCGCGCCCTCCGCGACCTGATCGGGCTGCTCCTCGAGCAGGTGCCCGCAGTCTGTCTCTTCGTGCGGGCGGAGAACACGCCCGCGATCCGCCTGTACGAGGCGGTCGGCATGGACCACGTCCTCGACTACCGCAGCGTGCTCTTTTGAGGACGCTCCTCCTCGTCCGACACGCCCACGCCCGCGCCAACGCCGACGACACCGTCAGCTCGACCCCGCCGGGGGCTGGGCTGAGCGAGCAGGGCATCGAGGAGGCGATCGCCCTTCGCGACGAGCTCGCCGGGCGCGAGATCGACCTCGGCGTAGCGACACGGCTGGCGCGGACCCAGCAGACGCTCGACCTCGCGCTCGGACTCAGAGAGATTCAGCAGACGGTCGAGCCGCTGCTCGACGAGATCGGGTTCGGCGCCTTCGAGGGAGGCACGCTCGAGCGCTACCGCGCGTGGGCCTGGAACCATCCGGCGGCTGCGCCCTGCCCGGGCGGAGGCGAGAGTCGCGTGCAGGCGGCGGCCCGGTACGCAGAGGGGCTCGATGCACTGCTCGAACGCCCCGAGGACGTCGTCCTGGCCGTGTCGCACGCACTGGCCGTCCGCTACGTGGTGGACGCCTCCGACGGCACCCTCCCGGCGAACCGCGTCACGCCGGTCGGGCACGCGACCGTCCACGAGCTGTCCGCTCAGGCGGTTGCCCGCGCGGCGGAGACGCTCCGCGCCTGGACGGTCGATCCACGTTTCACGGACGGGCCGCCCCACGGCTGACGCGGAGGCACACTTCTCGGAGTGGACGTCACGGAACGCGTCGAGTCGACCATCCGTCGGCACGGGCTGATACTCCCGGCCGGCCAGGTGACATGCCTCGTCTCCGGGGGCGCCGACTCCACGTGCCTGTGGCACGTCCTCCACTCGCTCGGCTACGCCGTGCGTGCGGTGCACGTCCAGCATGGGCTCCGAGGCGAGGAGGCCGAAACGGACGCGCGGCACTGCGCGGACGTGCTCGGAGCCGCGATCGTGAGGGCCGAGCCGCGTGGAACGGAGGCGGAGCTGCGTGACCTGCGGTATGCGCTGACGGCCGACCGCGGGTTGCGCGCGACGGGCCACACCGCCTCGGATCAGGTCGAGACGGTGCTTTACCGCATCGTCTCGAGCGGCTCGACGCGCGGGATCCGCGTCAGCCGCTCCGACGGCGTCGTCCGGCCGCTGCTCTCCGTGTGGCGCGAGGAGACGGAGGCGTACTGCCGGGACGTCGGGCTCTCGTGGCGGACGGACTCGACGAACGCGTCCACCAAGCGCGGTTTGATCCGCGAGCGGCTCCTGCCGTTGCTCGAGGAGCTCGACCCACGCGCGCGACAGAGCCTCCTCGCTCTCGGCGAGGAGCGACCGCGGCTGCCGCGTCGCCTCGAGGCCTCGCTCGTCGAGCTCGTCTCCTCCCTCGAGGGCACGCGCCGCGCCGATCTCGGCGGCGGCATGCGCGCGGTGCGCTCGTACGACACGCTGCGCCTCGAGGGCACAGTCAAGTGGGGCCCGTGGCGCCTCGAGAGCGATCTTCCCGGCCTCGTCGTCCGCTCGCGCCGGCGGGGCGATCGTCTCGCTGGACGCTCGCGTAAGGTGCAGGACGTGCTCGTGGACGCGAAGGTGCCACGCGACGAGCGTGACGACTGGCCACTCGTAGCAACGGTCGACGGTGCCGTCGTGACGGTCGTAGGCGTCGCCGAGGCCCCTGGCTGGGAGGGCGCGGTGCGCGCCGTCCGGGAGGACGCATGACCTCGGTTCATGCCGATGTCGGCGAGGTGCTGATCGACGGGGAGACGCTGCGGAGCCGCATCGTCGAGCTCGGCGCCGAGATCTCCGCGGACTACGAGGGCCGGGACCTGCTGCTCGTCGGCGTCCTCAAGGGCGCGATCTTCTTCATCTCCGACCTGATGCGTGAGCTGACGGTGCCGTGCGAGGTCGACTTCATGGCGATCTCCAGCTACGGCGCGGCGACCGACTCCTCGGGCGTCGTGCGGATCCTCAAGGACCTCGAGATCAACATCTCGGGACGCGACGTGCTCGTCGTGGAGGACATCATCGACTCGGGCCTCACCCTCTCGTACCTGCGGCGCACGCTGGGAGCGCGGAAGCCGGCGTCGCTCGAGATCTGCGCGCTCCTCACCAAGCCCGAGCGGCGGGAGGTCGAGGTTCCCGTTCGCTACGTCGGGTTCGAGATCCCGAACCGCTTCGTGATCGGGTACGGGCTGGACTTCGCCGAGCGATATCGCAACCTCCCATATATAGGGGTCCTGCACCCCGATCTCGTGCCGAACGGCCTCTGAAGCAGGGAATTTCCCGTTACGCGCGCCTTCTCGGGGGGCTGGCGCACGGAGGGCACGCTGCTACCCTCCGAAGCACGTGAACCGTTTCTTCCGCAGCGCGCTGTTCCCGCTGGTCGTGATCGTGCTGCTCGTGTATCTCGCGAGCCAGACACTCATGCCGCGACGCGACGGCGGGAAGGACCTGACGTACTCCCAGCTGATCGACGAGACGAAGAAGGGGAACGTCAGCGAGGTGACGTTCTCGCCGAATCGCCAGTCGATCGAAGCGGTCCTCGACTCGGGTACGAAGGTGAAGGTCAACTACCCGTCGCCCGAGTCGCAGGCCAACTACGAGAAGGTCCTCCAGGCCAACAACGTCACGTACGACTCCAAGGGCATCGGCACGAGCGCGTGGTGGGCGCTCCTGACCGGCTTCCTCCCGTTCCTGCTCCTGATCGGGTTCTGGATCTTCCTGATGAACCAGATGCAGGGCGGCGGCTCCAAGGTGATGAGCTTCGGGAAGAGCCGCGCCAAGCGCATGTCGCCCGACTCGCCGAAGGTCACGTACAAGGACGTGGCCGGTGCGGACGAGGCCGTGGAAGAGCTCCAGGAGATCAAGGAGTTCCTCGAGAACCCGAAGAAGTTCCAGGCGCTCGGCGCGCGGATCCCGAAGGGCGTCCTCCTCTACGGGCCTCCCGGCACCGGTAAGACGCTCCTCGCTCGCGCGACCGCAGGCGAGGCCGGCGTGCCCTTCTTCTCGATCTCCGGCTCGGACTTCGTCGAGATGTTCGTCGGCGTCGGCGCCTCGCGCGTCCGCGACCTGTTCGAGCAGGCGAAGCAGGCGAGCCCCTGCATCATCTTCATCGACGAGATCGACGCGGTCGGCCGCCACCGTGGCGCTGGTCTCGGCGGCGGCCACGACGAGCGCGAGCAGACGCTCAACCAGCTGCTCGTCGAGATGGACGGGTTCGAGCTGAAGGACAACATCATCCTGATCGCGGCCACGAACCGGCCTGACATCCTCGATCCGGCGCTCCTGCGGCCCGGACGCTTCGACCGCCAGATCGTGGTCGACCGGCCCGATCGCAAGGGTCGCCAGCAGATCCTCGAGGTGCATGCGAAGGGCAAGCCGCTGGCGCGCGAGATCGACCTAGACGTCCTGGCGGCCGCGACGCCGGGCTTCACCGGCGCCGACCTCGCGAACGTGATCAACGAGGCCGCCCTGCTCTCCGCGCGACGCGGCTCGAAGACGATCGGCCAGTCGGAGCTCGAGGAAGGCATCATGCGCGTGATCGCCGGGCCCGAGAAGAAGTCGCGGCTGTTCTCGGAGAAGGAGCGGAAGATCACCGCGTACCACGAGATGGGCCACGCGCTCGTGGGCTACTACCTCGAGGGCACGGACGAGGTGCACAAGATCTCGATCGTCAGCCGCGGCCAGGCACTCGGGTACACGATCTCTCTGCCGGCGGAGGACCGCTACCTGACGACCAAGGGCACGCTGATGGACCAGATGGCGATGACCCTCGGTGGCCGCGCGGCGGAGGAGCTCGTCTTCAACGAGGTCACGACGGGCGCGGCGAACGACATCGAGCGCATCACGTCGACCGCGAAGCAGATGATCATGCGCTTCGGCATGAGCGAGAAGCTCGGCCCGCGCGTGCTCGGCCGCAACCACGACATGCCGTTCCTCGGACGCGAGATGGGTGCCGAGCCGGACTACTCGGAGGAGATCGCGAAGGAGATCGACGACGAGATCCGGCGCGTGATCGAGGAGGCGCACGACAAGGCGACGAACGTCCTGCGTGAGCACCTGGCCGAGCTGCACAAGCTCTCGGCGATCCTCATCGAGCGCGAGACGATCGACAAGATCCAGTTCGAGCGGCTGCTCCAGGGCGAATCGGACGAGGCGGTCTTCGCCGAGGAGCCGCCCACGACGCCGCCGGCGGCCGAGGAGCCCGACGCCGAGAAGAAGCCGGCTCTCCGCCCGTCGCCCAGGCCGCTCCCCGGAGCGGCGATGCAGCCGCCGCCCGATCCCGCGGCCTCGTAGCGTCCCTCCACAGACGCGGCACCGCGCGGTACGGTCGGCGCGATGAGCCCCGTGTTCCTCGAGCGCTGGCCCCGTCCGTCCGTGATGGGAATCGTCAACGTGACCCCGGACAGCTTCTCGGACGGCGGCTCGTTCCGGTCGGCGGTCGAGGCGGCCGCCGCTGCGCAGGCGATGCTCGACGCGGGCGCTGCCCTCGTCGACGTCGGAGGCGAGTCGACCAGGCCGAATGCCGATCCGGTCTCGCTCGACGAGGAGCTCGGACGGGTCCTGCCGGTGCTGGAGGCGCTCCCTGGCCGTCCGCTCTCCGTCGACACGTCGCGCGCAGAGGTCGCACGCAGCGCGTTGGCCCTTGGAGCCGTGATGGTCAACGACGTGACCGCGCTCCGGGGCGACCCGAAGCTCGCCGAGGTCGTCGCCGACGCGGGCGTCGACGTGTGCCTGATGCACATGCGGGGAACCCCTCGGACGATGCAGGACGCCCCGCGCTACGACGACGTCGTCTCCGACGTCACCTCGTTCCTCGAGGAGCGGATCGCGTTCGCGGTGGAGGCGGGGATCGCCGAGGACCGGATCTGCGTCGACCCGGGGATCGGGTTCGGGAAGACGCCCGACCACAACCTCGAGCTTCTCCGGCGACTCGACCGGATCGTGTCGCTCGGGCGCCCCGTGCTCGTCGGCGTGTCGCGCAAGTCGACTCTCGCGCGCGTCCTCGGCGAGCCGGGGGCCGTCGGGAGCGACGCAGCCTCTGTCGGCGCCGCCGTGGCGGCCTTCGACCGTGGCGCCGCTTTGTTCCGGGTCCACGACGTGCGGCCGCACGTCGAGGCACTCGCGGCCGCTGCGGCCGTGGAGCGGGGAAGCGTTCTCGCATGACGATCGAGCTCGCGGGCATCGAGCTCTTCGGCTTTCACGGGGTGCTCGAGGCGGAGCGGACGCAGGGACAGCGGTTCCTCGTCGATCTCGACCTGACGCTCGACGGCGAGACCGCCACCGCCGCAGCGGCAAGCGACCGCATCGAGGACGCGGTCGACTATCGCGACGTCCTCGCCGCGGTGCGGGACGTCTCCGACGCCCACGCCTACCACCTCCTCGAGGCGTTTGCCTCGGCCGTCGCCGCGTCGTTGCTCGACCGTTTTCCGCTCTCCGCGGTCAGGGTGCGGGTGCGGAAGCCGGAGGTCGTGCTCTCGACGCCTGTCGAGCACGCCGCCGTCGTCGTCGAGCGCGCGCGTTAGCGCTTCGCGGGCCGCTTGAGCGCGGCCGAGCTCAGCGACAGCTGATAGGTCGCGCTGAGTGTCGTCGACGGGAGGGTCACGGCGGCGTACGCCCAGCGTCCCTTGCCCCTGTTGTCGTAGACGAGGCGTTCGCTGGTGCCCGGCGTGATCGCCCGTGCGAGCCGGCCGCTCGTCGCGAACCGGCCGACGACGGTGGGTGCGGTGCTCGTGAACAGCGAGAGGTCACCGTTGTCGGTCGCCTCGAGGCTCGCAACGATACGGCGCTTCGCAGGGAGCCAGACGCGGAAGACGTCCCGCGGGTCCTCCCACTCGTCGACACGACCGGCGATCCTGCCGATCCGCTTCGCCGACGTCGTCAGCGGCGGCTGCTTGCTCAGGTACATGTCCTTCGCGGGGTTCACCTCGTCGATGTCGTCGTTGGGCTCGAAGGGGTCGTTCACCGGTGCCGGTAGCGCAAGCGCCGCGCCGACGTCGAGGCTCCCAAAACCGGATGCCGTGTCGCGGCCAGGCGGGCCGATGTCTCGCGCAGACCGGCGCAGGACCTCGGCAACCTGCGACGCCGTCAGCTCGGGACGGACGGTCCAGATCCATGCAGCCGCGCCGGCGACGATGGGTGAGGAAAAGCTCGTGCCATCCTCGGGCTGCCAGTTCCCCCCGAGCGCGCTTGCGACGAGGATCCCGACCCCCGGGGCCGAGAGATCCACGTAGTTCGAGCGGCTCGAGAACGACGCGACCGCACCGGACGCGTCGGTCGCGGCGACGGTCGTCACGTGCGGAAGCGCAGCGGGATAGCCGAGCGGGCTCCCTTCCTCGCCGCTGTTGCCCGAGGCTGCGACGACGAGCGACCCCAGTGCCACCGCCTGCCTGACCGCGAGCTCGACCGCGAGGTCGCGGGTACCACCGACACTGAGATTGATCACGCCGCGGCCCGCGCGAGCCGCGGCGAGGATCCCCGCGGCGATCTCGCCGGAGTCGAGCCGCGTGCCGGAGCCGAGCGCGGCGTCCCACGAACGCAGCACAGCCTGGGGGTAGATCCCGACGGTGCCAATCCCGTTCGCCGGTGCTCCGATCACCGAGGCGACGGACGTCCCGTGCTCGCCGCCCACCCCGACGGGCTCCTGCGAGTTGAGGGCTACCAGGTCCGGCCGGCCGACGAACTCGGGGTGGGCGAAGTCCACGCCCGAGTCGACGATCGTGATCGGGACGCCCGGCCCGGGAGGCGTGAGCCCGTCGATTCCGATTTGCTGACGCCAGGTCTCCTCCGCCTCGAGGGGGTCGGGAGTCACAGTGCGCTGGGCGACGGCATACGTTCGCTCGGGCTGCGACGCCTCGACGGCGCCGTCGGCGCGCAGGCGCGGCACGAGCGCGGGGGGTACGCGCCAGAGACGAAGCTGCGCGTCGATCTGCGTGGCTCCCCCCGCAACGAGCGAGGCAGGCTCGGTGCACGCTGCGGGGGCGGTCAGCCGGACGATCGAGGCCGGAGCGGACGCCGACGCCTGGGCGGCAGGAGCACCGACGACCGCGACGGCTGCAACGGAGAGTACGAGGACGAGCCGGCTCACTGTCAGAGTGATACCGATGGTCACGCGGCTCGATGAGCAGAAAGTGAGGGCATCGGTTAAGACGCTGTTATGGGCAGTAGCCTCGGTGCGGTGCGCGCATACGTCGGGCTGGGGTCGAACCTCGGGGATCGTGAGGGCCTGATCGCGGACGCGGTCTCCGCGCTTGGGTCGCAGCCCGCCATCGAGGTGATCCAGGTCTCGTCGCTTCGCGAGACGGAGCCGTGGGGACCGGTCGAGCAGCCGCGGTTCCTGAACGGCGCCGTCGCGCTCGACACGACTCTTGGGCCGCGCGACCTGCTCGGAACGCTCCTCGAGATCGAGCGCCGGCTCGGGCGGATCCGCCACGAGCGCTTCGGTCCGCGGACCATCGACCTCGACCTGTTGGTCTACGGCGATGTCGTGCTCGACGAGCCGGGTCTGACGGTTCCGCACCCGCGACTCCGCAATCGCGCGTTCGCTCTCGAGCCGCTCGCCGAGCTCGATTCGCGCCTGGTCGTGCCGGGGCAAGGCGCCGTCGCCGAGCTCCTCGTAGCGCTTGCCGAGACGAGCGGCGGCTGACGCGACACGGCGCGACCGGGCCACGGCCGGAGGGGACTACACTCCCGACATGAGCCATCTCGACGAGCTCGACGAGTTCGAGGCGGAGCTCGAGCTACAGCTGAAGCGCGAGTACACGGCCGTGTTCCCGCTGTTCCGGTACTGCGTGCTCACGCAGGACGCGACGTACCTCTGCAACACGCTCGATCTGAAGGTCGTGCCGCAGGCGAGCTATCCGTTCTTCCACGCCCAGATGGAGGACGTCTGGGTCTGGGACAAGAACCGGCCGACGCGGATCATCCCGCGCGCCGAGGTCTACACCTCCGGTGACGTCACCATCGAGGAGCTCCGCGGCGAGGACGACGAGCCGCGCCTCACGGCCGAGGCGCTCGCGGAACGGCTCGGCGAGGCGCGCCGCGTAGACGACGACGACACGTACTGAAAGCTTGTCCCGCAGACCGATTCCGCAGAAGCGGAACCGGCCGCGGCGATCCCCGCCTGCGGCGAGGCACATCCCTGAACGCGTCCGCTGCGCGGCCGCAACAGCCGCGCAGCGTGCTGCGAGCCTGTGCGAGCGATACACCCGATGTCGTCCCGCAAGCGGTCTTTGGCCTCGGCTCGTGAGTGCGGATACGCTCGCGCCGTGCTGCTCGCAGTCGACGTCGGCAACACGCAAACGGTCCTCGGCCTCTACGACGGCGAGCGCCTGACGGACCACTGGCGGCTCGCGACCGAAGTGACGCGGACGGGCGACGAGCTGAGCGTGCTGCTCGGCGGGCTTCTCGACCCGGACGCGATCGAGGCGATCTGCCTCTCGACCACCGTGCCGATGCTCCTGCGGGAGTGGGAAAGGCTCGCCGCGCGCTGGGCTCACGCGCCGCTCCTCGCCGTCGGCCCGGGGATCCGGACGGGGATCCCGATCCGCTACGACGACCCGCGCGAAGTGGGGCCAGACCGGATCGTCAACTCCGTCGCGGCGAAGGCGCGGTTCGGTGCCCCGGTGATCGTGGTCGACTTTGGCACGTCGACCAACTTCGACGTCGTCTCACCGGCCGGCGAGTACATCGGCGGCGTCCTCGCGCCCGGGATCGAGACCTCGATGGACGCGCTCTTCGCGCGCGCCGCACGGCTCGTTCGCGTGGAGTACGTCGAGCCGCCGACCGTCGTCGGGAAGACGACCGTCGCGGGCCTCCAGTCGGGGCTCGTCTACGGCTTCGCCGGTCAGGTGGATGGAATCGTCGCGGCGATCCGGGAGGAGCTCGAGGCCCCCGACGCACCGGTGGTCGCGACGGGAGGTCTCGCGGAGCTCGTCGCGCCGCACTCTGCCGCGATCGCGCACGTCGACCCGTTTCTCACACTCGACGGACTGCGCTTGGTCTGGGAGCTGAACCGGTGATGCCCGATCCAGGTGCCATCGCCCTCTTCGCCGCCGCCTCGTTGGCGCTCGCGGTCGTCCCGGGCCCCGCTGTGCTGTACATCGTCGCCCAGAGCGTCCCGGGCGGCCGCCGGGCAGGGGTCGCCTCGGCGCTCGGCGTCTCGACCGGCGGCCTCTGTCACGTCGTCGCGGCCGTGATCGGCCTGTCCGCCCTGCTGGCCGCCTCCGCCGAGGCGTTCACCGTGGTCAAGCTGCTCGGCGCCGCGTACCTCGTCTACCTCGGGATCCGCGCGTTGCTCGGCGGCGAGAACCGGATCGGCGGACGCGACGTCGAGACGACTTTGGGCCGCACGTACCGGCGGGGTGTCGTGGTCAACATCCTGAACCCGAAGACCGCGCTGTTCTTCGTCGCGTTCTTGCCCCAGTTCGTCGATCCGGACGGTTCCACGCGCGGTCAGCTGGCTCTCCTCGGGCTGACGTTCGTCGTGATCGCGTTGGCAAGCGACATGGTCTGGGCGCTCGTCGCGGGAACCGCCGGCGGGGTGCTCCGGCGGAGCCCGACGTTCCTCCGGGCTCAGCGGTACGTCTCGGGAACGATCCTCGTCGGCCTCGGCGCGCTCGCGGCCACGGCCGGCCGCAACGGCTGACTTACGTGGGGGAACCCATGGTTCCCCCACGAGCCCCCTCCTTCAGCGCAACCGCCTGCGGGGCACGACCTAGCCTCCCGGCCGGCAAAGCCGGCCTTCGGCCGCCACGGTGATCTCTTAGACGGAGGGTTGAAAATCCCGGGTTGTCAGCCACCGCCGTAGATCGAGATCGGCAAAGCGAGAGTAACGGCGTCGCCCGGCGGGACGTCCGCCTCCAGCCGTTCGACGAGCTCGATCGCGTTCGGTGCCGCCGCGAACAGCCGGGCCTCGGCCTCGTCGGTCGAGTCGAGCACGACGAGCTCCTGCTTGAACTCGCGTGGGAACCGCCCGTGGCCGAGATACCAGCCGTAGAACTTCTTCAGGAACCCGCTCGCGCGGCGCTCGCCGAGCTCGCGCACGGCCTCGCGAAGGAAGAGGACGAGCTCCGCGACGATCTCCTCCCGCGAGGGCTCGCGGGCACCTCCGCCCACGATCTCCTCGAGCACCCACGGATTGCCCTGGGCTGCGCGGCCGACCATCACGGCCGCCGCACCTGTGCGCTGCAGCACGTCGCAGGCGTTCTCGTGGGAACAGATGTCGCCCGACGCGATCACCGGCACGTCGACGAGCGAGACGAGCTCCGCGGTGAGCGCGTGGTCGGCGGCGCCGGTGTACATCTGCTGGGCCGAGCGGGGATGGAGCGTCAGGGCCGCTGCGCCCGCGTCGACGAGCCGTGGGCCGACCGCGAGGCAGTCGCGCGACCCGTCCCGCATCCCGCGGCGCAGCTTCACGGTGACCGGGATGTCGACCGCGTCGGCGATGGACGCGACGATGCGCGCTGCGTGCTCGGGGTCGTCGAGGAGCGTTGCGCCCGCGCCGGTCTTCGTCACCTTGCGGACGGGGCAGCCGAAGTTGAGGTCGACGAGGTCGGCGCCCGCGTCCTCGATCATGCGCGCCGACTCGGCCATCGCGAAGGGGTCGGAGCCGAACAGCTGGATGGCCAGTGGATGCTCGTCCGAGGCGACGCGGAGGTAACCGAGCGTCCGCTCGTTGCGGTGCTCGATCCCCGCGCTCGAGACCATCTCCGAGCAGACGAGGCCCGCGCCGAAGCGTCGTCCCTGGCGCCGGAACGCCTGCACGCTGACGCCCGCCATCGGCGCCAGGACGAGCCGAGTCGGGATCTGGACCGGCCCGATCGACCAGGGCTCTCGGAGGTCGACCATCGTCGAAAAGAGATGGTAGACGCCTCTCTGCCGCGCGCTGATCAGGGGGTTGCGCGACCCGGCATGCCGGAGCTACCATGCGCGTCCGCGTGGCGCAATCGGGCGCCTCGTTCTGTATTGGCAACGACTGTTTGGAGGCCTTCCCCTGAAGGACGTGCTCCTCACACCCGAGGGCTACGAGGCCCTGAAAGGCGAGCTTGACACCCTGCGCGGCGACCGTCGGCGCGAGATCGCCGAGCGCATCCGGACCGCTCGGGAGTTCGGCGACATCGCAGAGAACGCCGAGTACGACGACGCCAAGAACGAGCAGGCGATGCTCGAGCACAAGATCGCCCAGCTCGAGGACAGGCTCGCCCATGCCCGTGTGATCGACACCGACGACGTCGACACGAGCGTGGTCTCGGTCGGCTCCGTCGTCCGCCTGCGCGACGTGGACGCCAAGCAGACCGTCGAGTACCACATCGTCGGCTCGGCCGAGGCGAATCCCGCCGAGCAGAAGCTGTCGAACGAGTCGCCCGTCGGCAAGGCGATCATCGGGCACAAGAAGGGCGAGACCGTCGAGGTCACGACGCCGCGCGGCTCCGTGGTGAAGTTCAAGATCATGGAGATCAAGGCCGCCTGAAGTCCCCTCGCGTCGGGTGCGTGCCCGGCGCTCGTCGAGCCTGCGCGGAGGGCCCCGTAGACTCGACCGCCATGACCGCTCCGAAGCGTTTCCCCGACCGGGACGAGATCGCGGCGATTCGAGCGGAAACGGAGCCGCTCGAGAACGGCGGCTCCGCCGAGGCGGAGCGGCGGATCGCGGGCCGCGCGATGGCGCGGCGCGAGATGGGGAAGCTCGTCTTCCTCGACGTCGTCGATCGCTCCGGACGCATTCAGGCGATCTGCGACACGGCCGTCACGGGTGAGATCGAGGTGCACCTCGGCGACGTCGTCGGCATCGTCGGAAAGCCCGCCAAGTCCCGCCGTGGCGAGCCGTCCGTGCTCGCGGAGAGCGTCGAGATCCTCTCGCGCAACACCCAGCCCCTCCCCGACACGTTCCACGGCCTGACCGACGTCGAGCTCCGGTACCGGAAGCGCTACCTCGACCTCCTGATGAACGACGCGACGCGCGAGGTGTTCCTCACGCGGGCGCGGATCGTAAGCGCCATTCGCCGGATCCTCGACGAGTGGGGGTTCGTCGAGGTCGAGACGCCCATCCTCCAGCCGCGCTACGGCGGGGCGTTCGCCCGCCCGTTCACCACCCACCACAACGAGCTCGACGCCGACCTCTACCTGCGGATCGCGACCGAGCTCTACCTCAAGCGGCTGATCGTCGGCGGCCTCGAGCGCGTCTACGAGATCGGCAAGGACTTCCGCAACGAGGGCGTCTCGTTCAAGCACAACCCCGAGTTCACGATGCTCGAGTGGTACGAGGCGTACGCGGACTACACCGACACGATGGTGCGGATCGAGCAGCTGATCGAGCGAGTCGCGCGCGACGTCCGCGGGTCGAGCACGGTGAGCTTCCGCGGGAACGAGATCGACCTCGCCGGCCCGTGGCGGCGCGTGACGTTCGTGGAGTCGCTCGAGGCGCACGAGCTGTGGACGCGCGACGCGGACGAGCTGCGCGCGCACCTCACCGAACGGGGCGTCGACACGGAGGCAGACAAGGACTGGACGCAGCTCGTCGACCATGCGTTCTCCCACTACGTCGAGCCGGACCTGATCCAGCCCACGATCGTTCACGACTACCCGGTCGAGCTGTCGCCCTTCGCCAGACCGACCGATGGCGATCCGACGCTCACCGAGCGCTTCGAGTACTTCGCGGGGGGCATGGAGCTCGGCAACGCGTTCACCGAGATCAACGACGCCGCGATGCAGCAGGCGCGGTTCGAGCAGCAGTCGGAGCAGGTCGAGGGCGAGCGCGGCGACCCCGACTACGTGGAGGCGCTCTCCTACGGGATGCCGCCCACCGGAGGGATCGGCCTCGGCATCGACCGTCTCGTGATGCTGCTCACGGGCAAGGAGTCGATCCGGGACGTCGTGCTGTTCCCGGCGCTCCGCTCCGCGCAGAGCTAGTTGCAACTTGCAACTTGCCTGGGCCGACGGCGGGCATCAGCCTGGCCCATCGATCATGGACACGCCGAGGGCAGTGCGTACGATGACTCTCGTGCGCCACGTCCTCGTGACCCTCGCAGCCGTGCTCGTCGTGCTCGTCGGCGCGGCGACCGCCGAGGCGGCGAACCCCGTTGTCGCAGCGGCGAAGCGCACAGCCGACGCTCGGAGCTCGGTGTTCGACATGCAGATGACGGTCGAGGCCGGCGGCCAGCGAGTGTCGATCACCGGAACCGGCGCGATGCGCGGGCAGGACACCGCAAAGCTGGCGATGCGGACCAGCGCGGCCGGCAAGAGCATCGCATTCGACATGTTGATGCTGCGCGAGGCCGGCCGCGCCGTGATGTACATGCGCTCGCCGACGTTCAGTGCGTCGTTGCCGAAGGGAAAGACCTGGATGCGGCTCGATCTCGATCTTGCCGCGTCGAAGCTCGGCGTCGACTACTCGGAGCTGATCGAGACGTCGCGGACGCTCGGTCCGCTCGAGCACGGGCTCGTTTCCACCAAGCGAGTGGGAACCGCCACGATCGCCGGCAAGCCGGCCACGCAATACCGTGCCGTGATCGACACGAAGCGGGCGGCGAAGAAGGTCCCGGCGTTCGCCAAGCAGCTCCGCGCGATCGAGCGCGCGGGCGTCCGCCTCCCGCGACTCACCGAGGACGTGTGGGTCGGGAGCGACGGCCGGATCAGCCGGGTCGGCTTCGCGATCCCGCTCGTGCAGCAGGGCGTCCGTGCGACGAGCTCGATGACGATGACGTTCCGCGCCTACGACGTGCCGGTGTCGGTCTCGGCGCCGCCGCGCGCGCAGGTCTTCGACTTCAGCTGAGCCGGCCGCCGACCGCGAGCGCCTCGCGCTCGAAGGCGACGACGTCCGTGAGGATGTCGTCGAGCGAGCGCTCGGGCGCCCAGCCGACCACGGCGCCGATCTTCTCGATCGAGGGGATCCGGTGCAGCATGTCCTCGATCCCCTGGCCGTAGACCTGGTCGTAGGGCACGTGGCGGATCTCCGAGCTCGAGCCCGTCAGCTCGATCACGCGCCGGGCGAGCTCGAGGATCCCGATCCGATTCGGGGAGCCGACGTTGTAGATCTCGCCCGAGCGGCCGCGCTCCATCAGGCCCCCAAGCGCGCGGGTCGTGTCCTCGACGTGGCAGAAGCACCGCGTCTGCTCGCCGTCGCCGTGGATCTCGAGCGGCTCGTCCCTGAGCGCTGCACGCACGAACCGGGGCACGACCATGCCGTACTCGCCGCTCTGCCGCGGCCCGACCGTATTGAACAGGCGCGCCACGACCACGTCGAGGTCGGACTCGCTGTGGTGGGCGAGCGCGAGAAACTCGTCCATCGCCTTCGAGTCCGCGTACGCCCAGCGCCGCTGGGTGGTAGGCCCGTAGATGCGGCGGTCGTCCTCGGCGAGGGGCCTCTCCTCGCGGTGGTCGCCGTACACCTCGGACGTCGACGCCACGAGCACGCGCTTGCCGAACGTGTGCGCGTGCTCCAGCACGAGCTCCGTCCCGCGCAGGTTGGTGACGAGCGTGCGGACGGGCTGCTCGACGATCAGGCGCACGCCGACCGCTGCGGCGAGGTGGTAGACGACGTCGCAGCGGTAGACCAGCTCGTTCACGGCGGTCGAGTGCAGCACCGAGTCGACGACGAGGTGGAATCCCGGGCGGTCGCGCAGGTGGGCGACGTTCTCGAGCGAGCCAGTCGAGAGGTCGTCGAGCACCCAGACCTCCACTCCCTCGTCGAGCAGGAGCTCGGCGAGATACGAGCCGATGAACCCTGCCCCGCCGGTCACGAGCGCCTTGGCCGCCACGAGCGGGGAGCCTACCGCCCGTTTCGGCGCGGCTGCGGCGACGGCGGGGGTGTGCGGTACGATCAGTTGTGGCTTCGACCCGGGGCCCGGGACACCGTCGGCTCCGGATGATGGGAAAGGAGGGGTCGAGGCAATCGTGTTCGAGCGCTTCACAGAGCGGGCCAGGCAGGTCGTCGTCCTCGCCCAGGACGAAGCACGTGCGCTGAAGCACAACTACATCGGCACCGAGCACATCCTGCTCGGCCTGCTCCGCGAGGAGGAGGGCCTCGCTGCCCGCGTCCTCGAGCAGCTCGACATCACCGTGGAAGAGGTGCGCGCACAGGTCGCGCACATCGTCGGTCAGGGCGACGAGGTCACGACCGGCCAGATCCCGTTCACCCCGCGCGCGAAGAAGGTGCTCGAGCTCGCGCTGCGCGAGGCTCTCTCGCTGGGCCACAACTACATCGGCACCGAGCACATTCTGCTGGGGCTCGTCCGCGAGAACGAGGGCGTCGCCGCCCGGATCCTGCTCGACTTCGATGCCGACGCGGAGAAGATCCGCAACGAGATCATCCGGATGCTGTCGGGCCCCGGTCGGCGCCAGTCCGGCCAGGCCGGCGCGGCGGGACAGGGCGAGAAGGCGAAGAACTCGAAACTGCTCGACCAGTTCGGGCGCAACCTCACGAAGCAGGCGACCGAGGGCAAGCTCGACCCGGTCGTCGGACGCCAGCTCGAGATCGAGCGCGTGATGCAGATCCTCTCGCGCCGCCAGAAGAACAACCCGGTGCTGATCGGCGAGCCAGGGGTCGGCAAGACCGCGGTCGTCGAGGGACTTGCCTCGAGGATCGCCTCGAACCAGGTGCCCGAGCTCCTGAAGAACAAGCAGATCTACACGCTCGATCTCGCCGCGCTCGTCGCGGGCTCGAAGTACCGGGGAGAGTTCGAGGAGCGCCTCAAGAAGGTGATGAAGGAGATCACCCAGCGCGGCGACATCATCCTGTTCATCGACGAGCTCCACAATCTCGTCGGCGCCGGCGCCGCCGAGGGCGCGATCGACGCAGCGTCGATCCTCAAGCCGGCCCTCGCGCGCGGCGAGCTCCAGACGATCGGCGCGACGACGCTCGACGAGTATCGCAAGTACCTCGAGCGCGACGCGGCTCTCGAGCGCCGCTTCCAGCAGGTCCGCGTCGAGGAGCCGTCGATCGACGAGACCGTGCAGATCCTGCGCGGCCTCCGCGACCGCTACGAGGCCCACCACCGCGTGAAGATCTCCGACGACGCGCTCCGTGCCTCCGCGAGCCTTGCCGACCGTTACATCCAGGACCGGCACCTGCCCGACAAGGCGATCGACCTCATCGACGAGGCTGGCTCGCGCGTCCGGATCCGAACGATGTCCGCCCCGCCACGCTACCGCGAGCTCGAGGAGGAGATCGAGACCGTCCGCTCCGACAAGGAGGCGGCGATCGAGGCCCAGGAGTTCGAGAAGGCCGCGTCGCTGCGCGACAAGGAGCGGAAGCTCTCGCAGAAGAAGAAGGAGCTCGAGGAGAACTGGCGGAACGAGGCCGACGACGAGCAGCCCGAGATCGGCGAGGACGAGATCGCCGACATCGTCTCGATGTGGACGGGCATCCCGGTGTTCAAGCTCACCGAGGCCGAGTCCCAGAAGCTCGTCCGCATGGAGGAGGAGCTCCACAAGCGCGTGATCGGCCAGGAGGCTGCGATCGTCGCCGTCTCGAAGGCGATCCGCCGCGCCCGAGCCGGGATCAAGGACCCGAAGCGTCCGACCGGCTCGTTCATCTTCCTCGGCCCCTCAGGCGTCGGGAAGACGGAGCTCGCGCGCACGCTCGCCGAGTTCCTGTTCGGCGACGAGGACGCGATGATCCAGGTCGACATGTCGGAGTACATGGAGAAGCACTCCGTGTCCCGGCTCGTCGGCTCGCCCCCCGGGTACGTCGGCTACGACGAGGGCGGCCAGCTCACCGAGGCCGTCCGGCGGAAGCCGTACTCCGTGCTCCTGCTCGACGAGATCGAGAAGGCGCACCCGGACGTGTTCAACATCCTCCTGCAGATCCTCGAGGACGGGAAGCTGACCGACGCCCAGGGGCGCAAGGTCGACTTCCGGAACACGATCGTGATCATGACCTCGAACATCGGGGCGGCGCAGATCTCGAAGAACCAGTCGCTCGGGTTCACGCTCGGCGACGAGCAGGGCCTCACGTACGAGGACATGAAGTCCCGCGTGATGGGCGAGCTCAAGAAGGTCTTCCGGCCCGAGTTGCTCAACCGGATCGACGAGATCATCGTCTTCCACAAGCTCGAAAAGGCCGAGATCCTCCAGATCGTCGACCTGATGATGAAGCGGCTCCGTGACCAGATGTCGGTGCACGGCGCGACGGTCGAGCTGACGCAGGCGGCGAAGGAGCTCCTCGTCGAGGAGGGCTACGACCCCGCGATGGGCGCGCGGCCTCTCCGCAGGGCGATCCAGCGCCTGATCGAGGATCCGCTCGCCGACTTCGTGCTCGGCCGCGAGCTCTCCGAGGGCTCGACGATCGTCGTCGACCGCCGCGAGGACCCGGGCCCGGACGAGCCGAAGGTCGAGATGCGCGTGATCGAGGGCGAGGTGCAGCCCGAGCCGGTCACCGTCCCGCCCGAGGCGCCCTCCGCGGAGGACGACGAGCCCGAGTCGTAAGGCCCAGGGTCCGGCATCGCGCCGGACACCTGCGAAGTACGGGAAACCGCCCGCCCGGCGGGGCTGGCGCGTCGTACCCTGCCGTCCCATGGAGGCGACCGACCGTCGTGCGCGCTACCGGGACGCGCTGCCGCAGCTCGAGCGGCCGCTGTTCCTCACGGAGGGCGGGCTCGAGACGACGCTGATCTTCCACGAGGGCCACGACCTTCCGCACTTCGCGGCGTATGACCTGCTCGCCCGCGACGGAGGTGAGGACGTGCTGCGGCGCTACTTCGAGCCGTACGTCCGGCTCGCCGTCGAGCGGCGGGTCGGCGTCGTGCTCGACAGCCCCACCTGGCGGGCGAGCCGCGACTGGGGTGAGCGCCTCGGGCACTCGCCGGACCGGCTCGCCGACCTGAATCGCCGTGCCGTCGCGCTCCTCGTCGAGCTTCGCGAGGAGCACGAGACGGAGACGACGCCGATCGTCGCCGCGGGCTGCATTGGGCCGCGCGGCGACGGCTACGTCGTGGCCGCGCGGATGACCGCCGACGAGGCGGCCGCCTACCACGCGACCCAGGTCGAAACGCTCGCGGACACGGCCGCCGACTTCGTCTCCGCGATGACGATGACCTACGCCGACGAGGCGGTCGGGATCGTCCAGGCGGCGCGCGAGGCCGGAGTCCCGGTCGTGATCTCGTTTACGGTCGAGACGGACGGCTGCCTGCCGAGCGGCCAGTCGCTTCGCGACGCGATCGAGGAGGTCGACGCCCGCACGGACGCGTACGCCGCGTACTTCATGGTCAACTGCGCGCATCCCTCGCACTTCGACGCCGTGCTCGAGCCCGGCGCAGCCTGGAGCGACCGGATCCTCGGGCTACGGGCGAATGCCTCTCGCCTGAGCCATGCCGAGCTCGACGAGGCCGAGGAGCTCGACATCGGCAACCCCGAGGAGCTCGCGCTCGAGTACGTCGCGCTGCGCGAGCGGCTGCCCCGGCTCACAGTGCTCGGCGGCTGCTGCGGCACCGACCATCGCCACGTCGAGGCGATATGCCTCGCGTGGACGGGCGCGTAGGCGCCTCCTCGTGGAGATCAGGCACGCGCAGCCCGCCGACTACGGCCGCGTCATCGCCCGCGTCAACACGTGGTGGGGTGGCCGCGAGATGGCGCCGATGTTGCCGCGGCTGTTCTTCGTGCACTTCGAGGGAACGAGCTACGTCGTGGACGGCGAGGACGGTCAGCTCGCCGCGTTCCTGATCGGCTTTCACTCGCAGTCCGAGCCGGGCGAGGCCTATGTCCACTTCGTCGGGATCGCGCCTGAGCGCCGCGGCGAGGGACTCGGAAGAGCGCTCTACGAACGCTTCTTCGAGGACGCGCTGGCGAACGGCCGCACGGTCGTGCGGTGCGTCACGTCCCCCGTGAACGAGGAATCGGTCGCCTTCCACAAGGCCCTCGGGTTCGAGGTGGAGAAGCTCGCGAAGGACTACGACGGCCCCGGCGAGGACCGCGTGCTCTTCGTCAAGCGCCTCACCTGAGCGCTCCGTAGCTCGATCAGCTCCTCGGATGCATCATGGTCGACCTGGAGCGTCGTGTGCGTGATGCCGAATCGTTCGCCGAGAACGCCTTCGATCTCACGGCGCAGCCCATGACAGTCCTCGGCGCGCCCGACGAGGACGTGCGCGGCGAGCGCGTCGAACCCCGAGGTGATCCGCCAGACGTGGAGGTCGTGAACGCTGGTCACCCCCGGTACGGCGACGATCGCCTTGGCGACCGCCTCCGCGTCGATCTCCGACGGCGTCGACTCCATGAGGATCGAGGTGGAGTCCCGCAGCACGCCCCAGGCGCTCGCCACGATCAGCAACGCGATTCCGATCGACACGAGCGGGTCGACGAGCGTCCAGCCCGTGGTGACGATCACGAGCGCGGCGACGATGACGGCGCAGGAGCCGAGGAGGTCGGCGAACACGTGGCGGAGGGCCGCCTCGACGTTGAGGCTCTCCCTGCCCGACCGCAGCAGGATCCAGGCCGCACACGCGTTCACGCCGAGCCCGAGGAGCGCGACGAGGAGCATCCAACCGCCGAGGATCTCGGGCGTGTCGTCGAACCGCTTGATCGCCTCCCAGACGATCCAACCGCTGATCAAGACGAGCGTGAGCCCGTTCACGAACGCGGCCAGGATCTCCGCTCGCTGGAGGCCGAAGCTGCGCGTCGGCGTGGACGGCCGGCGGGCCAGAGTCACGGCTACGAGCGCCAGGGCGATCGCGATGTTGTCGGACAGCATGTGACCCGCGTCCGCGAGGAGGGCGAGGCTGTCCGTCCAGATTCCCCCGGCGACCTCGACGACCGTGTACGCCAGGGTGAGCACGAGCACCCAGAGGAGCGCGCGCCGCGATGCGCTCCGGTGGTCGTGGGCATGAGCCCCGTGAGCGTGGTGCGACATCGGTACACGG
>Ga0207661_10000203_pt1 | contig 38349 bp, 34 predicted proteins | sample KBSC713LmetaG_FD_184337 | JGI IMG/M metagenome (GOLD analysis project Ga0207661, IMG submission 184337) | Corn rhizosphere microbial communities from Kellogg Biological Station, Michigan, USA - KBS C7.1-3L metaG (SPAdes) (version 2) | ecosystem: Host-associated > Plants > Roots > Rhizosphere ...
CGAAAAAGGGGTAGTCCCCGCAGTCCGATCAAATATACCCCGGCCCGCGTTCGATCGATTCGGCGGTCCAAGCTCGCCACGGGTCTGCGCTACTCAGGGTCGCCGTTAAAATGGGGTTAACCCCGCGCTGTTCGCCTCCTGTGCGCGCACGAGCGTGCAAGGCACGCGCCGAAGTAGGGCTAGCGCTCCAATCTCTCCAGCAGCAGTGCACCGGTCATGACCGGATCGCTGTGTTTGCTTCGCGCGATGCGAATGCGAGCGCCGTCGGCCAGGACGCAATACGCGCCATACTCGTCAGCGGGGACCCACCGATTGAACGCATCGGCTCCGACGTGACAGTAACCAGAGCCCTCGGCGGGTATGTCGGCATGTGATACCGAGCCGTCGCGAGACGTCCACTTCACCCACACACTTCCGGCCGAAATCCGGAGATGCAACGTGTCGCCCGGAGCGAGCGCCGATTGAAATCGTGAGTCGCGACGCCCCGACTTTATGCCGTGTGAGCAACCCTCGACGCAGGGTCGCGACGCTCGTGTTCGACATTCGCGCCGAACCCCGCAATTCCTCGACGATCTGACCGTCGCCGTCAATTAGAGATTTGATATCGGCGATCGATGCTCGAACGACGGCGTCGCCGCGTTCGCGGCAGGAGATCTTGCCATTCGAGGAGAGGGCGATGTCATCACCGCTGACCCGTTCATATCGAATCGCGACGCCGCGCCGAGTGCAAGCGTGGCGATTGTGCCGAACAGCCGCAAACGCGCGCGTCGGTTGCCGCGCCGAAGCGTGTCCATCGCGAGATGTGGAATTGCTCGGACCGCTTCTTCGGCGCTCCCACGAGGGCTCGGCGTACGCTGCCGGGAGCGATCTGTATCCACGAGAGCGCATCATGAAGTCCTCGGCCGCAAAATTCCTTCGACGCCAACCCACATCGTCGCGGCGTCGCGCTCTGCATCACGCAACGCGCGCTGTCCCGCTCCGGTCAACACGAAATGGCGACGCGAGCGTCCGCCGCGAACCGGTAGAGGATCGCTGAAGTGCGACTTGAGAAAAGTCTTATCCTCGAGCCGCTGCAACGTCGTCGAGATGGCGCCGATCGCGTAGTCGCGTCCCGAACGCTCGAGGATGTCTCTTCGGACCTCGATCCCGTACGCATCGTCGCCGAGGCGCGCGACAGAAAGGAGAACGGCGAGCTCGAGGCCCCCGGAAAGCTTTGGCTGGCGAGATGCTATCATAAATACTACCATGTAGTACATATCGAGAAGCGCAAGTCCTTTCGCGCGCAGCGACTCCGCGGCGAAGGCGCCGTTTCATTTCCCGGGACTCAACGGACCGGGGGAAATAGGCTGACGCCGTGAAGCGTGCGTCTTCGTTTGTGTGCATCGACGATCGCCGCGTGTTCCTCACGCATGCGGACGACGGTCTTCGCGAGATCAACCGACTTCTGGGATCGCTGCCGGCCCGGCGCTGACGCCCGGCGATTTTGCGGGAATGCCCAATGTGCCTGCATTCCTCTGGTGAGCTGCGCCTGCACGTCTGATGGTTGCCGCGCACGGTGCGGCGGGCCGCCCGCGGTCTGTGCGACGCGACGCCAGGCGATGAGCGTGTGCGCGCTGAGGCACGCGACCGCGGCAACTGGCGGGCGGTGAAGCACGAACAGCTCGACGAGCGACGCGACGATCATCACCGCGCCGAGCATGATCGCGGATGCGCCGGTGAGAAATGGGATGATGAGAAGAAGCGCGCCCGTCACTTCGATCGTGCCCGTGACGTAGCGAAACCACTGGCCGATTCCGATTTCGTGGAAGAGCCGAATCATATCCGGCCGGCCGATGAGCTTCGCGCCGCCAACGAGAAAGAAAATCGCGGCGATGACGAGCTCGATGAGCTCGAGGAGAATGAGTCCCCTGCGCTGCGTTGGGTCTATTACACGCTGCGCTCGATCCTCCGGGACAGGGATCGCGCGCTGATTGAGCAGCCGTCGTGCCTGATAGAGCGCGACCGTCAGCGCGATGACGGTCAGGACATGAAAAACACCGATGTCGTCGAACACCAATCGTCTCCTGAAGACGGTACTGCGAACGAGACCCGCGAAGGGTCGCGCATATTCCCGTCAGCAGGAGAGCGCTAGCGGCTTGCCGTTCGTACGACGTGCGATCGTTCGAAGTAGCCGGGAACGATGTCTGCCTCGTTCTCCTTTCGCCAACACCACGGCGGCAGGTTCGGATCGATGTGATCCTCGACGTCGCATGACTGCATCGATTGAAGTGCCCTCGCCAATTCCGAGCTGGCGAGACGAACGGCGCGCGTCGGCTTCGCCATCGACTCCATCGCCGTGATGATCGGCCACGTTTCGACGACGTTGCCGGGACGGCGAATGCGCGCTCCTCGCGGCGGATCGATCGGAATGCGGTACTTCGAGCTCGTGCCGTCGACAATTCGCTGAAGCGCGACCACAACGCGCAGCGAGTCGTGTTCGATGTTCACCATCGTCATGACGCCGATTTGTGCGTTCGCGCGCGCGAGCCGTTCCCTCGGGCCGCGGACACCGGGAAGGGTGTTCACGTATCGCTCGATCGCTTTGACTGAATCGTCCGCGATCGGAGTCGCTACTCGGGCGGACAGCTGTTGATAGAGCCGCGTGAGGCTAGCGCTGATCGAATCGAGATCGGCTCGTCCCGTGAGATTGACCGGCGTCTCGATGAAAACTCGCCCGCGCGGCTTTCCGTCCCAGCGCTTTCGATCCGCCAAGTCCGGCGCTTCCGCAATCGTGCGCGGACGATTCGAGGTCTTGCCAATGACGATCGTCGTTGCCGTCGCGCCGATTCCAACACCGGCGAGGCCGACGGCGACTGCAACGAGACGGCGGACTACCATGAGATCACCCGCGGCATGGGGACCGACAACGAACGCCAGCTTGTGCAAGGATGCTAATGAGAGCCGTGAACAATCAAGCCCGGCGGCCAACCGCCGCCGGGCCCGCCGGTCGCCTGTCTCGGACCGCGTCTTCCCTAGCGGAGCGGTCGCCCGACCGCGTTTTCCAGAGCCGCGAACGCTTTGTGGAACTCATATACGGCGTTCACTCGATCGATTTGCGCCTTCTCGTACGTCGCGCGTGCGACCGTCACATCGAGGAAGGTTGCCGCGCCGACTTTGTACTTCTCGGCGGCTCCCGCGAATTCCTGCGCCGACTTTTGCGCGATGATCTCTTGCAGCTCGACCGTCTTCGAGCTCGTCAGAAGATTGTAGTACGCTTGCGAGACGTCCGTCTTGATCTGAAGCGCGCGCGTTCTGACGTCGCTCAGTGCGTTGTCGTGCGCCACGATCTGCTGCTCGAGCTGCGCTTCGCGCTGATACCCGTTGAAGATTGGAAGCGACACTTGGAAGGTGAGGCCGTACGGGATCTTGTTGAATGCGAACGGGCGATTGCTCGAGCGGATCAGCGCGGCTTGTGAATCCGAGACTGTCGGCGCCGCGCAGCTGAGCGGCGAGAGTCCTGCGGCGAGGCGCAGGGAATCGGTCGTCATGCAACCGCGATACGAGTTTGCGGCATTGGTCTGAGCGGTGCGGATCAAACCATCCGCTGTCGCGTAGCCGAACGCTTGCGCGCCGTACGACGTCGCCAGAGTGATCGAGGGCAGATATTGGGCACGGGAGACGCGGACTTGAGCCTGGCTCGCGGTTTCGCGCGACCGCTTGGCGGCGAGATCCGGGTTCGATCGCATCGCGAGTGCAATCAGCGAGTCGAGTGACAGCGTCGGATTCGTGAGCGGGAACTGCGTCGTCAACGTCGCCCCGAGGTCGGCGTCGATTCCCATCATCTGATACAGTTTCAATCGCTCGACCTTCGCCGCGTTGTGAAGCTGAAGGGCAGTGACCTTTGCTTGCATCGCGGTAACCTCGCCCGTTCGCACTTCAACGATGGTCGCGGCTCCTGCTTCGGCCTTCGCATTGACGAGATTGAGCTGTCCTTCGGCCGATTCCACGAGCGAGTCCTGAACGGCAGCCTGTGCTTCTTGCTGCAAGACGACGATGTACTGCGTCGTCACCTGCGATCGCAGCAGTGACGCGCCGTTTCGAACGTCGGCGTCGCTCGCGTCTCGTGCTGCTCGTGCGGCGGCAGGGGCATAGAGAAGATTGGGCGCGATCGTGTACGAAAGGCCGAATGAATACGACGACGTGTACGTATCCGGGTTGGCGAACGATCCGCGTGCGTCGACCTGCGTGCCGCCCTGTTGGTAGGAGCTCAGCAGTCGGGCGTTTGCCGCGGGCAGCAGCGCCGACATGGCTTGACGCACCTGTGTGTTCGCCAAACGCCGCGCATTCTTCGTTTGCGTGAATGCCGCGTTGTTGTCCTGAGCGATCGAGATCGCGTCGTCGAGCGTCAGGCTGGTGGTGCGAGCGGGCTGCTGTGCGATCAGCGGCGCCGAAACGGCGATCGCCGCGCACGCGAGGGAGAGAGGTCGCATACGATATCTCGGTCGGAGGGATGGCCGCATTCGCCGAGAAAGACGCGTACCCGCTGTTGAAGAACTCTTATATCGCGCTCTGGCATGGTGTTGCGCCGCTCGGCCATCTCGCGGCGGGGCTCGACCTTGGTCGAAAGTGGGAAGGTGCGTCCCATTTCCGCGCAGTACGATGGCTGAGCACCGCGCGCGTGATCGTCGCGCGCGCCCCGGTCGCGAGGCGGACTGGTCTCCGGCGAGCAGTGACCAAGCGGCTCTCGCGCGGTTTCAGTCAGTTGCGGCGCGGCCTATCGCGCCATAAGCCGACCGCACCAGCTTCTATCTCGACTCGAACTCAGTCCGCACGCAATCCAGGATTACGACATGTCCCGTCGAGCAAGCGCGTCCACGATGCCTCTGATGTTTGTCGCCGCGACGGCACTCTCGGCGCAGAAGACTCCAGCCGATCTCGACGCGTTGGTCGGCCGCGTCGTGGCCGAACAGCATGTCGTCGGCGCGTCGGTGTTGGTGGCGAAAGACGGCAAGATTCTACTCCACAGGGGCTACGGTCTCGCCGATCTCGGGCTGGACGTCCCGACGAAAGACGAGAGCGTCTACCACATCGTCGGTCCAATGCTGCCATTCACCGGTGTCGCGGTGATGCAGCTCGTCGATGGCGGGAAGATCAAGCTCGATGACGACATCTCGAAATACATCCCCGAGTTTCCGATGCAGGGCCGGCACGTCACGATCCGCCAATTGCTCGATCACACGTCCGGCATCGTCGACTACCATTACCTCGGTGATCCGATCGAGGCGACGAGTCGCCAGCCGAAGGCACTCGACGAAGTGATGGCCCTGTACGCCGGCAAGAAATGGGTGAACGAGCCGGGCGCAAAGTGGGATTGGTCGATCTCGGGGTTTCAGCTGCTCGTATCGATTGTCGAACGAGTCTCGGGCCAATCGTTCGCCGACTACGCGAAGAAAAACCTGTTCGAACCGGCGGGGCTCGAGCACACGACCTACTGCGACGACTACGTGTTGACCCGCGGCTTGTCCCACGCCTATCGCCGCTATGGCGACGGATACGTTCCCGCGAACGAGAACGACATGGCGTACAATGCTGATCTGCGGATCTGCAGCACCGCCGGCGATCTCTACAAGTTGTGGTCTGCGCTCTCGAATGGAAAACTGCTTCGCGCCGAATCATTCGTTGCGATGCAGACGCCCAAGGGGGCGGCGGCGCAGATGAATGCGACAGATCCTCGCGCGCAATACGGGCTCGCCTTGACGATCAACCACGAAGACGATCATCGGCGATTCGGCCAGCATGGATCGCTGATGGGCTACAGCGGAAGTCTGTACGACTTTCCCAACGACCATCTGGTCGTCGTCGTCCTCTCGAACACGGAAGGCCAGAACGCATACGCGATCACGCGCGCGCTGTCGCGTCAGATTCTCAGTCTCGCACCGTTGCCAGCTGGCCCGGCTCCGGCCGGTCAGCGCGCGCTGGACGATATTGCCGTGACCGCAGCAGAGCGGAAGCAGCTCGACGGAACGTTTGTGCTCGCGCCGGATCGGGTCGGCGCTGATCTCCATGATTCGTACGCGCAGTATCGCAAGACTATCCGTGTGTTCGACGAGAACGGTCGGCTGATGATCCAAACGCTCGGCGATGGTCCAGAGCGTTTGCTCAAACAGAAAGACGGAACGTTTGCTCGACGGTCGGCGCCGCGCGCCGCCGTCACGATCACCGTCTCGAACGGCAATGCGACAAGTCTAAAGATTGCGTCCGCATCTTTGCCGCTGTCTGGAAAGCGAGTCGGTGCGGGCGATCCCGCAACCTTTCACGCGCAACTCAGATGAGAGCAACGAAAGCGTTTTTGGCCGCGCTGGGCGTCATCGGCGCGTGCACGAGCCCCAATGTGTCCCCGGCTCCCGCGTCGGCCGGGAATGCGACATGGGCACCGACGTGGAGTCCGAGCCCCAGCGCAACTGCGCTTCGTCCATCCGTGGGTACGCAAGATCGTGTACCGACGTACGCGAACGCGACGATTCGCGAGATCGTCCGCACGACGATCGGCGGCGATCACATGCGAATTCGAATCTCGAACGAGTTCGGCGACAAGCCGATTCTGATCGGAGCGGCGCACGTTGCATTGCGTGACAAAGGTTCGATGACGCGCGCCGGGACCGATCGCGCGCTGACGTTCGGCGGAAAGCCGTCCGTTGTCGTCCGCACGGGAGCAGTCGTGACGAGCGACCCGATCGCGTATGACGTTCCGCAGCTCGGTGATCTCGCCATCAGTCTCTTCCTCCCTGACTCCGCACGCACGACGACGCGCCACGCGCTCGGCGTCCAGACGACGTACATCGTGAAGTCGGGCAATCACGTCGACGCGACGACATTCTCCGCGGACACTACCATGTTGTCCTGGCTGTTTCTGACGGCCGTCGAAGTCACGAATCCGCGCGTCACCGGAACGATCGTCGCGGTCGGCAACTCGATCACCGACGGCTACGCGGCGACGCCGGATTCAAATCGCCGATGGCCGGACGTTCTGGCGCGTCGATTGCTGACGTCGAACGAGCCGGTGAAGGCGGTCGTGAACGCGGGGATCTCCGGCAATCGAGTGCTGACGTTTGGTGCGGGGCCGAGCCTCGTCTCCCGCTTCGATCGCGACGTGTTGATGCAGCCGGAAGTCTCACATGTCATTCTGCTCGAAGCCATCAATGACATCAGCCGCGACAGCATCGACGTCGTGAGCGCCGACGACATCATTTTCGGATATCGACAGGTGATCGACCGGGCCCACGAGCGCGGCGTCGTCATCTATGGCGCAACGCTGACCCCATTTGAGCGGCTGTCGCCCGCTCGCCAAGCAAAGCGCGAAGCGATCAACCAATGGATTCGCACGAGCGGTGCATTCGACGGTGTCATCGATTTCGACAAAGTCACTCGTGATCCGAATCAACCGAATCGGTTTCTCCCGCTGTACGATTCAGGCGACCATCTGCATCCGAGCGATGCCGGATATAAGGCGATGGGAGAATCCATCGACCTGACCCTGTTCAGAAAAAAGCGTTCGTAACGCGAGGTCCTCGTGCGAATTGGCATTCTCGGATCAGGCCTCATGGGCGGAAAGCTCGGAACGATTCTCGTCCGGGCAGGCCACGATGTTGTCTTCAGCTATTCGCACGACCAAGCCAAGCTCGAGCGGCTCGCTCGGGACTCCGGCGGAGTTGCGCGGGCCGGAACTCCGGCCGATGCCGCGCGCGACGCCGATGTCGTTCTGCTTGCGGTTCACTGGTCACGGGTCGGCGATGTTCTGAACCAGGCCGGCGATCTGAAAGGAAAGACCGTGTTGAGCTGCTCGTTGCCAATGAACGCCGACGACTCGGAGCTTGTCATCGGTCTCTCGTCGTCGGGCGCCGAAGAGTTGGCGAAGCAGATACCGGGTGCATCGGTGGTGTCCGCGTTCAACACGGTGCCGAGCGAGGTGCTGTTTAGTGTCTTCGAACAACCTTCCGGCAGCGTGCGACCGAGTCTCGCCTATTGTGGCGACGTCGAAACTTCGAAACAGACCGTCGCGCAGCTCATCCGCCACGTCGGGTTCGAGCCGGTCGACGTCGGACCGCTTCGAATGGCGCGCTACATGGAGCCCTTCGGCTTGCTCGTCGCGCGAATCGCGTACGAAGGAGAAAACGGACCAGCGATCGCGTACCGATTCGACGAGTTCGAGGAGCGGACCTCTTAGGTCGCTGCTCGCTGGACTCGCTGGGCGGAAACGACGGCGTTCGGTCTGCCGACGCGATGCGGCGCGATCTCAGTTCGCTAGCTGAGCAGGGAGAGTCACAGTAAACGTCGAGCCGATGCCGACGGCGCTCTTCACGCGCAAGTCGCCTCCCATGCCGCGCACGAGCTCTCGGCTGATCGCCAATCCGAGCCCGGTCCCGTGATGCACGCGTGTCAGGCTCGTGTCGACCTGCACGAACGGCTCGAAGATCGCCTCGAGACGCTCGTCCGGAACGCCGATCCCTGAATCCGCGACGCGAATTTCGACGCGCTTGTCGCACACCGTCCAATCGAGCGACACCACGCCTCCCTCGTCGGTGAACTTCACGGCGTTCGCGAGCAGATTGAGCAAGACCTGCTGCAGCTTATCCGAATCCGCCATCGCGACCGCGGGGCCGCCATTCGATCGTACCGAGAGGCTCAGCCGCTTTGAATCTGCCTGCGGAGCGACGAGAGGAATCACCGCGTCCGCGAGATCCGCGATGCGCACGGGTTCCGTTGCGTAGTGCACCTGGCCGGCCTCGACGCGAACATAGTTGAGAATATCGGTAATGAGCCCGAGCAGAACCCGCTGACTCTTCCGAATTCGCCCTATGTCGTTCCTCTGAGCCTCAGACAGCGGGCCGCGGATTTCCATCTCCAACAGCTCCGCGTATCCGTCGATCGCGTTGAGCGGCGTCCGCAGCTCGTGCGACATCATCGCAAGGAATTCGCCCTTCGCTTTGTTTGCCGCCTCGGCGTCCCGACGCGCTTCGCTTTCCGATTCGTAGAATTGCGCGCGTTCCATCGCCTGCGCGCATCGGTTGCCGAGCGCCAACAGGTACTCGCGAATCGTTGCATCGAACGCACGGCGATGTCGGTATCCCAACGACACGACGCCGAGCGGAGCGTCGCCGTTCATCAAAGGAACGACGGCAAGCGCTTCGCGAGACGAAGCTTTCATCAACTCCGCGAGGTGCGGATACACCGCGGCAACGGACTCAGGATTCGGCCACCATTGCGGCATTCTCGACCGAATCGCGTCGGTGCCAGGCGTGCGGGCCGAAAACGGGACACGTTGCCACGCGCCGACGTACTCCGTCGAATAGCCGCTCGAGCCGAGCGCTTCGATGAACGAACCGTCGGCGGAAACGCGATGAACGATGCACGTGTCGGCTTCCGAGATCTCACGAACCTCGCGCGAAAAGGCGGCGCCGATTTCCTCCATCGTCCTCGTGTTGGCCAGCACCGCCGTCATGGCCTGCAAACGCTCGGCGCGATCGCGTGCAATGCGTTCTCGTTCGTAGAGGCGCGCTCGCTCCAACCCCTGCGCACACAGATCGGCGAACGCCTGCATGAACTGGCGCTCGTCCGGCGGGAACTCGCGCGGAGCACGGAGACTCATCGACAACACGCCGACCACGCGATCTTCAACGAGCAGCGGGAGGGCAATCCATGCTCCATTCCTGCCCGTAGAGTCGAGAACGGGCGACCGCGAAAAACGCGCGACGTACTCGTCGATGTTTCGAAGGAGCACGGGCTCACGCGTCCGGACGGCGTCGCGAGCAGCAGTGGGAAGTTCCACTGGCCAGCGAGTCCAGTCTGCGCGCGCGTCGTCATCGAGGCCGATCGTCCCGAGCAGAATGAACTCGCGCCCGTCCTCACTCAACTCCACGACCCCGCCGGTGGCTGCTCCGAACGCGTCGATCAAGTTGCGCACGACGACCGCGGTGACGGTCGAGCGAGACAGTGTTTGGGTCAGGTCGGCGCTGAGTTGCTGGAGGAAGGTCATTCGATCCCGAGCGGTCTGCGCCTCGGCGCGCGCGAATCGGATATGCTCGAGAACCTCTTCCTCGGCGAGGGTCGTGCCGGGTTGGATCCCCAGCTCACCTGCCAGCGACGACGCAGCGGTGTCCGACGTAAGGCCGATCATTCGGACCACGCGGCCGGCGTCGTCGCGAACGAGCCAGGTGTGATTCGCGATCCAGCGATACGCGCCGTTCGCATGGCGCACGCGGTAGTCAGCTTTCAGGCGATGGACCGTCGGGTCGGTGACCGCGGCGCGAGTCGCCGATTCGACGCGTGTCAGGTCGTCCGGATGGACCCGTTCGTGCCACCAGGCGGCGTCCGTGGCGACTTCATCGAGCGAATAGCCGAGCAGGTCGGAGATACCGCGGGACCGGCTGACCACACCCGTTGCGAGATCCCAGTCGAAGACGAAACCACCGATAGCGGCGGCAACGAGATCGAGGTGTCCTGCTGGCTCTGTCATTTTAAGGAATTCGCGCGCGTCAGCGTGTCGGCGTCGTCAACGACCTGAGAAAAGGCAGGCGCATTACCGTGGACGAATCAAGAATTTGCCGCGCAACGTTACCGCTGGGGCCGCCGATCTCAAGCCCCAATGATAAAATTAGAACGCTCTAATCGGCAGACGGAACACTCGGGGTCCAATTTACGATCATAACGCCCGCCGCCACAGCGGCGAAGCCGGCGAGGAAGGCGAGACTCAACTGCTCGTGTAGAATCGCGACTGCGAGGAGCGTCGCCGCGATCGGGTTCAGATTGATGTAGACCGCGACCTGCGTCGGAGAGAGACGCCGAAGCGCGGACGTCCAAAGCGCGAATGCCAGTGCCCCGCCCAGGATGCCGAGAAAAAGCACCATCCCGATCGTCTCGGCCGAAAGGCTCGAGAGCCTCGGCGCGTGCTCGAAGACCAGCGCCGGCGAGAGGAGGATTGCGCCGATCGACATCGCGTAGAACGTGACGGTGAAGCCGTCGTAGTTCGTGAGCATGCGTTTCGCGAGCACGTTATAGATCGCGCCGCAAAGCGCTGTCGCGACGAGAAGCGCATCGCCCATGGGAGAGCCGATGGTGCCCGAGCTCGCTCCACTTCGTTGCGCGATCACCACCCCGACCCCGGCGATGCTCAGGAAGACTCCCGCGATCTGACGAGCTGTGAGTCGTTCGCGCGTCGCGAAGCGCGCGATGACGAGCGTGCACAGGGGCATCGTCGCCAGCAGGAGCGCGCCACGTGAGGCCGCTTCCGTCCGCATTCCCATGTTGAAGGTCGTCGGGAAGATCGCGAAGAAGATCGCCCCGAGAAGCGCGAGGTAGGGCAGATCTCCCGGATCGACGCGAAGCCGATCGCGACGAAACGCCGCGAGGCCGACGAAGAGAACGATCGCGCCCTGGCCGAATCGCAACAGCGCGAGCGTGAGCGGCGGGATGTCGTGAACAGCGATGCGCACGGCAACGACCGAGGCACCGAATAGAGTAGCCGCGATGCACGCGGACGCATTGGCGACCGCCGTGTCGCGTCTCACGCAGTCATTCTAGCGTCCCTCGGCGCTCTGAGCGACCCGCTACGACAGGAGTCGAGTGATCGCATCGGGGTGCACGTTCCAACCGGCGAGACCGGCCAATCCCATGAACGCGCCGAGGACGGTCGGAACCATCGCGATCCAGAACAGCCATTCTTTCTTCGTCAGGGACGTCAGCGCGAGCAGCGAGATCGCGAGCGCGATCAGCGTATCGGAAAGATCGAATTGATCATCGCGGAAGTTCAGCGAGTCGTACGTCTTCTGATCTTCCGTCGCCTGAATGCGAAGCGAGTCTTTCTTCGTCGCTTCGTCTTTCGCGAGCGCTTGGAATTTCGCGATGGATGAGTCGATCGCGGTGCGATCCGCGGGTGCCGCGGCATGACGTTGGACGGTCAGCGTCGCGACAGTCGATTGCGCGACGTCCTGTCGAATATTCCGCGCTTGATAGAACGACCAATGATCGATCTTGTCGGCCTGCGCCTGCTGCATGCCTTGGACGATGTTGTCGTCCTTCACTTTGCAGATGCCCATGAACGTCGCGAGGAGAGCGACGGTGATCGCAACGCGCGAATTCAGGCGCGAGTGCGCTCTACTGGCCGCGGTTTCGTCGTCACCTGATTCGACGGAGTCCATCGGATCGATTTCCATGGGGCGAAAATAGGGGCGGCGCTGCGACTACCCTCGCAAAGACTTCTTGCAGCGGTCGATTTAGCGCTTGGAACGGTGCGTTTCAAATGTCGTCTCGTTGTGAACTCTGAGCCATGCGGAAATAAAGGTCTCAGCGTTGCGCCCGAATCTAGACCTCGTGGGCCAACGCTCGTGCTTGAACTTGAACCCTGGGTTGACCGTGAAATTCCGATGCTATGCGTGCGGCAAGAAGATGGCGGCGACTGATGCCGCTTGTCCGAATTGCCGACTTCGAGGTGCGCCAGAGATCGCGAATGAAGGAATAGCGGCCGTCGCACTGCCGATCGTCATGGGGGTCGCGATTGCTGGAACGATAGTCGTCACGCTGTTGTTGATGACGGGGTGAGATAGGCAGGCAGATCGCCGACGCCCGCGACTGTCGCCACGGGCCGGGAGCGCGTATCTCTACGCGTGCCCCATAACAAGCCTCTCATCCGACTCGCGCTGGTAGCCTCGCTGTTCGCAGCGGCGGTTGCCGGCGCGCAATCGCTTGTGGACCCGTCGCTCATGACGGAGATCCGCCGCATCAAAGCGATCGACAATCATGCGCATCCGCCGAAGCTTCTCGCGCAGGGCGAGAAAGACGAAGACTTCGACGCACTTCCATGTGATCCGCTCGAGCCGACGCAGCCGGGTCTCATCACTCGGCCGGAGAATCCACAGTACATGGCGGCGTGGAAGGATCTTTGGTCGTACAAATACGACGATCGATCGCCACAGCATGTGCAGGAGATCATCGCGGCGAAGAATCGCGCGAAGGCCGCGCACGGCGACGGCTATCCGTCGTGGATTCTCAGCCGGGTCGGCATCGACGTCGAGCTGTCGAATCGCGTCGCGATGGGGCGAGGCCTCAACGACGCTCACCATCGCTTCGTGCCGTTCGACGATGCGCTGCTCTTTCCGCTCGACAACTCTCCGATCGCCGCGCAGACGCCGGATCGGAAATTCTTCATGTCACGAGAAGACATGCTTCGCGCCAAATACATGAAGGAGCTCGGCGTGAATGCGTTGCCGGCGACGCTTGGCGAGTACCTCTCGAGGGTTGTGACGCCCGCGCTCGAACGTCAGCGGCAGAGCGGCGCTGTCGCGATCAAGTTCGAGGTCGCGTATCTGCGCTCGCTCGACTTTGGTCCGGCGAATCAAACTGATGCCGCTGCGATCTATGCGAAGTACGCTCATGGCGGAACTCCCGACACCGCCCAGTATCGAAAGCTTCAGGATTTTCTCTTTCGATATGTCGCATCGGAGTCTGGGCGGCTCAGCATGGCCGTTCACATTCACACCGGCGCCGGCTGTGGCAGCTACTTCTATCTCTCCGGCGCGAACCCGATGCTGCTCGAGCCGGTGCTCAACGATGCCAGTCTGCGAAAGACGAACTTCGTTCTGCTGCATGCGGGCGCCGTCGCGTATTCGCCGTTGGTTGGCTACCTCGTGATGAAGCCGAACGTTTATGCGGACATCTCGCAGCAAACGTGGATGGAGTCGGCCGAGCATCTCGGCGCTTCGCTGCGATACTGGCTGGAGTGGTATCCCGAAAAAATTCTCTTCGGAACTGATCTCGCGCCCGGCGGATCACCGGAGATCGACTGGGAGGAGATCGCCTGGCAGACGACCGAGAATGCTCGGCGCGCCTTGGGCATCGCGTTGACCGGTATGATGCGTGATGGCGAGATCACGCGCGCCGAGGCGGTGACGTTCGCGCACGATGTGATGCGAGACAACGCAGCGAAGCTATATAAGATCCCCGCTGCACCGACGCCTTGAGATGGCGCTCTCGATCAAGCTCGTTCGACACGGCGAGTCGCAAGCGAATGTCGGCATCGTCAACACGTGGGAAGTCGGCGACCACACCGTCGAGCTCACGCCGAAAGGGCACGACCAGGCGCGCGCGGCCGGCGCGTTGATCGGCGCCGAGTTCTTCGCGGGGGCGATCGCGTATTCGTCGCCGTTCCGGCGTGCCCGCGACACGCTCGATGATTTGCTGACCGGCGCTCGTATCGATCGATCGACGCTCTTGCACTACGAAGATCCGCGTCTGCGGGAAGTGGATCACGGGTATGTCAGTATCGACGACCAACGCGCGATGCAGACGAAGTACGGCCCGTTCTATTATCGCTTCGAGGGCGGCGAGAGTCCGGCGGATTGCTACGATCGAACGTCCGGGTTTCTCGAGAGCATGATGCGGCAGGTCCTCCGCGTCGGCGCCGAGCGAGTGCTCATCGTCACGCACGGTCTGACGATTCGCTGTTTCGTCATGCGATTCCTTCACCTGACGGTCGAGCAGTTCGAGTCGATGGCGAATCCGATCAATGGAGCAGTGGTGACCCTCGCCGCGCGGGAGACTGTCGACAAGCCGGTGTTCGCGACGGGTCGTTGGGCCGTGACGGGAATCGAGTTGGTGTCGCACTAACGTCATCTGTTCTCGCACCAACGTCATCCCGAGCGTCGCGAGGGTCGCTTTCACCGGGGCAGCTCACGGGCGCCATCGGACGATCGACGCGCAGCGAAGGCCTCGAGTGCGGCGGGGAACCATGCGGCATACGCATCGGGATGGGCCCCGAGATCGCGCGTCACCTCATCGAGCGACCACCATCGCCACTCGACGACCTCCTCAGTCGCCGGGTGAGGATCGCCATCGAAACGACCGATGAGCAGGTGATCGAGCTCGTGTTCGATCAGTCCCGCGCCGACGTCCGCGCGATAGATGAACGACGTCGCCGGCATCAACGTGCAAGAAATGCCCATTTCTTCCGTGAGGCGCCGCTCTGCCGCTTCGACCACCGACTCGCCCGCGCGTGGATGGCCGCAGCACGTGTTCGCCCAGCGACCACCGGAGTGGTACTTCTCGAACGCGCGACGTTGAAGCAGCAAACGTCCGTGCGAGTCGACGACCATCACCGAGAATGCGCGGTGCAAAACTCCCGTGCGATGCGCATCGAGCTTCGGCGCGAGGCCGATAGCGTTATCATGCTCGTCCACAACCACGACGAGCTCTTTGGTGTCGTCCAAGCTCGGCTCAGTCGGGCTTGTATGGAGACTTGATGCGAATCGGCAGTCCGACCGTTCCCCAGTGAAACTGTAGCGTTGCTTCGTCGCGAAGCACGACGGGGAACTCGAGCGCCATCGTCTCCATGTGCGACAGTGTCACCGGTGAGACGTCGAACCGAAGAACGTCCTCCGACTCGCCGGGATACGGTGTGTGAAAGGTGTGGGCCGCGCGGCTGAAGATCACCGTCCACGGCTTCGCCTCACGCGGAAGGAGCCAGAGCGAATATTCTCCGGCCTTGAGCGTGTGTCCCTCGAAGAGAAGGTCGTGATTGAACGAGATGATCGTCGCCGAGTCGGCGCCGGGATGCCAGACCTTGTCCCACGGTACCAGCTGTCCAAATAGCGCCCGCCCGCGCGCGACCGGTCGCCCGTAAGCGATCTTGATCGTCGTGAGGGCAACGTCCTGCGACATCGTCGCGCGCTGGCTGAACGGGTAGCCTTGCGCGCGACCATCGTGTGGCGCGACCAGAGCAAGCGTCGCAACCATCAAGAGTTTTCGAATTCTACGAAGCATTGGACGCGTCTCGACGAGTCAGTTGAGCTTTTCGCTATCACGGATGATAGCGGCGAGGCACATCCGCCGCCGTTCAGTGAACGACGATCGTTCCTGACATCGCGGGGTGAATGTGACAATGAAAGGTGAAGCTGCCCGGCACGTCAAACTTTCGCGCCACCGATTTGTTGGCGGTGGGGTCCGGAATGTTCGCGGGAGCGCCTTCGCCGGGGCTGTCAAAAAAGACGTTGTGCTGAACGCCCTCGAACTGAAACGTCACCGTGCCGCCTTGCGCTAGACTGATCGTCGACGGCTGGAATTGAATCGACGAGGCGGCGACGACTGTTGCCGTGAGAGTGGGGGTTGTAGGAACGCTCGTGGTTGTGTCGCCGCCGCCACAGCCGGCGACGATCGAGTACCCGATGACCGAACTGATCCGTCGAAAAACGGACATAAGAAAACTCCAATGAAAAAGGCTGGCCCAAACGCGAGAACAAGACCGCGGCATTCCACGGTTTATTCCCTCGACGGGTCAGCCCTTTTCATCGAGCCGAGATCAACGGCGCTCGACCACGATGATCCCGAACGAGTTCGGAATCATCTTCCGTCGGGATCGCGACGGGATTTTACACGGCGCGGTCGGCCAGCTTCGCGTGACCTTCAACGCTTTCGCGTCGATCTCGACGAGCTCGCCGTTGTCGGTGAGGTTCGCGTAGACCCTCCCGTCGCCGGCCGAGACGCCGTATTCCGGCTTTCCGCCGAGATCGATGTTCGCGATGAGAGTGCCTTTGACCGGATCGACGACGGTCGACGAATGCGCGTCGCCATTGAACGTGAACACGCGGTTCGACGCCCCGTCGTAGATGATCGCGTCCGCATCCTCGGCCGCATGCACCCTTCCGAGAACTTTGAACGTCGTCAGGTCGAACATCACGACGGAGCTGTCATTGCCCGACGTCGCGAAGCCATGTGCTGTCGTTTCGGCGATCGCTGTTCCGTGCGCGCCGTTGATCCCAGTCACTTCGCCGAGCAGCTTGCCGGTCGCTTCATCGATGACCATCACGCGGTCTTGTCGGCCGACAAATACCCGGTGACGCGGGGAATCGGTGACGAGGTAATCCCAGCTCCCTGAACCGCCGAGCGAATACGTACGCGTGATCTGGTAGCTCTGTGCGGTGAGCCCGTGAGCTGCTGCCGCAACGAGCGCTAATGAGAGTTTGCGCAAAGGGACTCCTGCGAGGCGTAAGCTCGGCGAGCGTGCTGATTCTCAGTGTAACCCCGCCGCCTTACGCCCCGATGACAGGAGTCCGAGGAGCTACTTGCCCTGCTTGTCGAGAAGGTTCTGCGCCGCGGCCATGTGCGCCTGGAAGGCCGGCGCAACCTTCGTGACGAGGTCCTTCACCTCGGCATTCTTGAGGGCAGGGAGCAGAGTCGTCGTCACCGCGTCGATCACCGCCTTGTGGTACGCGACTTCGTTTTCGAGGAAGGCCTTGTCGAAGGCTTTGCCGCTGAGCCCTTCGAGCTTCTTCATCGCGGCGGCGTGATCCTTCGCGAGGGCGAAGTCCTTCGGCGGTGTCGGGGTGACGCCGAGCTTCTTTGCGAGATCGCGGCCTTGTTGCCGGACGTTCGAGTGGTCGCGAACGAACATCGTGGCGAGATCACGGACTTCCTTCGTCGTGCCCTTCTTCTCGCCAAGCGTGGAGGTCTCGATATCCCACGTGTTCGCCGCGTCGAAGATCGCCACGATGGTGGGATCATCGAGCTTCTGGGCGTGAAGCGAGGCCGCGGGGGCGACGACGGCGAGAGAGGCCGCGAGCGCGGCAAAACGGAGCGTTTTCATTGTGAGGTCAGTGGGGTTGGTGGCCGATAGTCTCAACTGCAACGAGCCGAGGATATCGCCGGCAAGGCCAATTTGTCAAGTATTAACTTGTGTTATTGGATCTAGCACGCTCTCTGGAGTACTATTTCATCATGGTCCGAACAAACCCAACCGACCGGTTCCTCGATTCGACCAGAGGACGGATCGTCGATCTGCTCCGGCGAAAGAGCCACACGGTCGACGAGCTCGCCGCGGAGCTCGGCGTGACGGACAATGCTGTCCGGCTCCATCTTGGCATGCTCGAGCGCGACGGCATCGTTCGATCGAAGGGTGTGCGCCGGGATGGAGCGGTTGGGAAACCCGCGACCGTCTACGACATCGAGCCATCGGCCGAGCCGATGTTCTCGAAAGCGTATTTGCCGTTCCTCTCGGCGTTGCTCGCATCGCTCGGCGAAAAGCTCAGCGTGCGGGAACACAAGGCGATGATGCGCGACGTCGGGCGTCGTCTCGCGTCTGGTGCCGAGAGCGACGTCACGGCGCTCAACGATCGCGCCGAGCTGGCATCGAGAGTGCTCAACGAGCTCGGTGGGCTGACATCCGTGGAGCGCGGTCCGAACGGCAAAACGATTCTCGTTCGCGGATGTGGTTGCCCGCTTTCGGCCGCTGTGAACGAGCGCGAAGAGGTGTGCACGGCGGTCACGACGATGCTCAGCGAGATGACGGGCGCTGAGGTGCGCGAGTCGTGCGACCGCTCGGGCGAACGGCCCTGCTGCTGCTTCGAGCTCTCATAAGAACACGCGAGCCATAAACGATCGGGTTGCCGTTCAAACCATTCGTCATATGTTAGTGTCTTATAGCTAAGACGCTTACCTATAGGCTCATGGCCACCTCGCGGCTCGATCTCGTTCCCGGCACGGTAGATCTCGTCGTTCTTCGTGCCCTCGCGTGGGACTCGATGCATGGCTACGGCATCGCGCAGCTCGTGAAGCACCAAACCGGCGGCGCGATCACGATCGAAAGTGCCGCGCTCTATCAAGCACTGCATCGGCTAGAGAAGCGGAAGCTCGTCCGCGCCTGGTGGGGCGTCTCAGAGACGAAGCGTCGCGCGAAGTTCTACGAGATCACGACCGCCGGGAAGAAGCATCTCCAGGAGGAGTCGAGCGATCTCAAAGCGTATGTCGGCGCGCTTTTCCGTCTGCTCGACGCCAAGTAGCGCGGGCACATGCGACGCATCCCACGCTTCGTGAGTCTGCCGCGCTCGGCGAAACGCATTCGAGCGGATGTCAGCGACGAGATCGCATTCGATATCGACATGCGCGCGCGCGACCTCGTCGGCGAAGGAATGGACGAGGCGACGGCGCGCGAACAGGCAGCCCGCGAGTTCGGCGATATCCAGCAAACCCGCGACTATTGCGAGGACGTCGATATGAGTATCGAGGTTGAGGCGCGTCGAGTTGGTCTGCTCGAAGACAGTCGAAGCGACATCGCCATCGCTTGGCGGGCGATGCGGCGAACGCCGGTGTTCGCCGCTGCCGTTTTGTTGACGCTTGCGCTTGGAATCGGCGCGAACACGGCCGTCTTTTCCGTCGTGCGCCGAGTGCTCATCGCGCCGTTGCCGTTTCGCGCGCCGAACGAGTTGTACCGGCTCTACACGATTCCGTCGGCCGTCGACGGCGACGACGACAAGCTCTCCGCGATCGAGCTCACGGATCTTGCCGCGCAGAGCCGTTCGCTGTCCGGTGTTACGATGTTCGGCAACTACGGCGGGTTGACCTTCACGGACGACCAGCGCGCCGAGCAATGGTCGAACGTCTCCGTGTCGCCAAACTTCTTCAGTCTGCTGGGACTCAAGCTCGTTCTTGGGAAGCCGTTCGCTGATGAGGATTTTCTCAAGGGCGCTCCGCCGAAAGCGATCCTGACGTACGACGTATGGCAGCGCGATTTCAACGCGGATCGGAGCATCGTTGGAAAGACCGTCCAGTTGAACGCGATTCCGTTCACAGTCTCGGGAGTTCTTCCTGCGAATTTCGTAGGTCCGACATTCAGAGCCGATGTGCTGCTGCCGCTCAACGTCGATGCGTACCTGCGGAATGCCCGCATGTCGCGGAACCGCAGTTTGCGTTCGATCGTTCGACTGCGTCCCGGAGTTTCCGCGCAGCAGTTCGAGGCGGAGATCGCGGCGCTTCGCCCGAGATTCGAGGCGAGCTATCCCGACATCAAGCACGCCGGCGCATTCATTCCGAAGTCGCTGCACTCGGCAATCATCGGTGGCGCGGGCGATGTACTCGTCATGGTGATGACCGGCGCACTCGTCGTGCTCCTCGTGACGTGCGTCAACATCGCCGGCTTGTTCCTTTCGCGCGCCGCGGCGCAGCGCCGCGAAATGGGAGTGCGGACCGCGCTCGGTGCGTCGAGAGAGCGACTCATTCGGCAGGTGCTAACCGAGAGTCTTCTCTACGGAATCATTGGCGGTGTCATGGGCCTCTTGCTCGCGTTTGCGCTCAAGGGAGTGCTGGCAAGCGAAGTCGGAACGATGCTGCCGCAGCTTGGTGAAGTTCGAATCGACGCTCTCGTTTTGGCCTTCGGCGCGGCGATCGCGATCGGATCGGGCGTCGCATTCGGATTGCTGCCGGCCCTTGCCGCGACTCGGCTCGACGTTCGCGACGCACTTGGCGACGCGGGAACGCGGAGCTCGTCGCAGGGCAGAATCGGCACGCGCAGCTCGCGCGTGCTCGTCGGAGCCCAGATCGCGTTCGCGGTGGTGCTCGTCGTGGCGTCGGGACTTCTCACGAAAACCTTCATCAGTCTCGTTCGAACAAACCTGGGATTCGCGGCGACGGATCGGCAGGTGGCGTTCATCGTGAATCTGCAGGGAAGGTTTCGGTATCCGGCTGACCGAGCAGCGTTCGTCGCGGCCCTGGGCCAGCGTGTACATGCGATGCCGGGCGTTGCTGCATTCGGCTACACTGTTTCTGGGCCATGGTACGGCGGATGGGAGGGTGTTGGTTTTCGCATCGAGGGGCACGAGGGCAACGAGCTCGCGCATGTCGAGTACGCGACCGCGTCGGACGAATTCTTTTCCGCGGCGGGCATCGCGCTTCGGCAGGGCCGAGCTTTCGGACCGACCGATCGTCCGGGGACGCCGCCCGTCGTGATCATAAGTGAGAGTGTCGCGCGGCGATTCTGGCCGAACGGAAATGCGGTCGGTTCGAGAGTTCGTCTCGATAACGGCTCTCCGAACGACACCTTGATTTCGCGAGAGGTGATTGGGGTCGTCGCCGACACCCGACAGAATGCGATGTCGGATCCCATCCCTACGCTCTACGTGTCCGCGGACCAATCGGAGATTTTCGGTCCGGGGTTCGTCGTACGAACGAACGGCGACGCGGCCTCGTTGCTGCCCGCGATCAAGGAGACAGTGCACAGTCTCGATCCGAAGATCCCGCTCGGATACGCACAGACGGTGCGCGAGATCGTTTCGAGCTCTGTAAAGCGCCAGCAGATCGCGATGGCGCTGATGGTCATGTTTGCCGGGCTGTCGATCGTCCTCGCGATGCTTGGCGTTTATGGGATCATGGCGTATGCGGTCGTCGCGCGCGCGCGAGAGTTCGGAATTCGCTCGGCGTTGGGGGCGTCGAGGCGCGCAATCTTGTTGCTCGTGCTGCGGTCCGGGCTTGCGACGACCGTCGCGGGAATCGTGGCGGGACTCGCGATGTCGATGCTCTTGTCGCGGCTGATCGGGAGCATGCTCGTCGGTGTATCGACGCATGACGTCGCGACGTTCATCGCCGCGCCGGTGATCCTGATCGTTGTCGCGCTGCTCGCGTGTCTCGCGCCGGCACGTGCGGCGACGCGAGTCGATCCGATCGATGTCCTGCGGATGGACTAGTCATCCTGCAGCGACCGACAAGGAGCGGGACGATCTGCGTTCACGTCGTAACGGCCAAATGCCTCAAACGCCGATGTGCGGATTGAACGCGGATTAGATCGGATACGGCTGGATCAGGCACGACGTCTAATTGAACGACAATGTCTTACAGTTTGCTGACCGAACTGCGACTGACAGACGGCTCGCCTACGATCTACATAGGATTATCTACATCCGCCGAGCTTTGTCATGACCGACCGACGCGAGTTTCTGAAGCGCGCGATGATGTCCGGAGGCGCGCTCGCAATGGCGCCGAGGCTCGAGTTGCCGGGCGTGCTCCGCGGTCTCGCTACGCCTGCGCCGAAGCCGCTGAACATTCTCATCCTCGGCGGAACAGGGCTCACCGGACCATTCCAAGTGCGATACGCGCTCAGTCGCGGACACTCGGTGACCGTGTTCAACCGTGGAAAGCGAAACGACAAGCTTCCGCAGGGTGTGACCGAGCTACTCGGCGACCGGAATCGCCATCAGCTCGATGCGCTGAAAGGCAAAGACTGGGATGTCGTGATCGACAACCCCACGACGCTGCCGTTTTGGGTGCGCGATGCAGGCGAGATTCTCAAAGATCACACGAAACAATACGTCTTCATCTCGACGATCTCGGTTTACAAAACAGCAGGGCTCAAGAGCGTTGGCGAATCGTCGCCGCAGCTCGAGTACACGGACGGCGATCCAATGACGGTCACGATGCAGCAAGTGATGAAGAACGTCGAGACGATGTACGGTGCAATGAAAACCGCGTCGGAGCGCGAGGCGAAGAAGTGGTTCGGCGATCGAACGACGATCATTCGGCCAACGCTCATCGCCGGGCCGGGCGACGATTCCTTTCGCTTCACGTACTGGCCGTATCGCATCGCGAAGGGCGGAGAAGTGCTCGCGCCGGGCGACGGCAAGGACAATGTGCAGGTCATCGACGCGCGCGATCTTGCGGAGTGGACGATTCGCGTCGTCGAAAACGGAACGACAGGGACGTTCAACGCCGCCGGCCCCAAGTCGACGATGACCATCGGGCAGCAGCTCGACGCGATCAAAGCCGCGTTGCCGACAGGGAAGGACGCGAAGCTGACGTGGGTGCCGACCGAATTTCTCTCCGAGCAGAAAGTCACCCCGTGGGGCGACATGCCGACGTGGATTCCGCGAACGGATCCGGACTACGCCGGCGCCAATGCGGACAATCGTCGCGCGGTCGCCGCGGGGCTGACATTCCGTCCAATCGGAACAACCGCGGTCGACGCGCTCGAGTGGTTCAATGCCGTGCCGGAGCAAGCCCGTACGCAAATGCTAAAGGGCGCCGGTATCGACTCCGAGCGAGAAAAGGCCGTTCTCGCGGCCTGGCACGCGAAGAAGGGCTGAGAGCGCGTCGATGACGGCGTCGATCTGATCCGTCGTGTGATGCGCGTTCATCATGAAGCGCAATCGACTTTGCCCCGACGCGATCGCTGGGAACATGATCGCGTCGACATGAAAGCCTGCTTCCCGTAGACCGACGCCGACGCGAGTGCATTCGGCCTCGTCGCCAATGTGAACGGGAACGATCGGCGTGCAGGTCGCGAGCAGGGGAATGCCGACGTCGTTCATTCGTTCAACGAAATAGCGCTGGTTTTCCCAGAGGCGCTGACGTCGCTCCGGTTCGTCGACGACCATGTCGATCGCCTCGAGCAGCGCCGCGGCTTGATCGGGCGGAATCGTCGATGTGAAGCCAAATGCCGAGCATCCGAAGCGAAGAATCTGCGCGACGTACTCCTCGGTCGCGACGAACCCGCCGATGGATCCGTACGCCTTACTGAGAGTGCCCATCTGGATGATGCGTGGACTCTCGATACCGAAATACTCCGACGTGCCGGCGCCGGTCGGTCCGAGAACGCCGGTACCGTGTGCGTCATCGATGTAGACGACGGCATCGTATCGAGTGGCGAGCTCCATCATCTCACGCAGCGGAACGATGTCGCCGTGCTGGCTGAACACGCCGTCGGTGACGATGATCTTGATGTTGGCCGGCGACGCACGAAGCTTCTGCTCGAGATCGTTCATGTCGACGTGCTTGAACGCGAACGACGCCGCGCCAGATGCACGAATGCCTTCACGAATGCTGAGATGATTGAACTCGTCCGTGAAGAATGCGTACTTCCAACTCTCGGTGGGCTGATATCCGAAAGCACGTGCCATGTTCGCCGACCGAACAAGCGTCGGAAGGACGCCGAGGTTGGCGAGATAACCCGTCGCGAAGAGAAGCGAGGTTGGTTTTCGCTTCACGGCAGCCAGACGCGCCTCGAGTCGATCATAGATCTCGAGATTTCCGCCGAGCAGCCGCGACTCACAGTTGCCGACGCCGTATTCCTCGACGGCACGACGCGCGGCGCGTTTCATCCGCGAGCTCGTGGCGAGCGCGAGATAGTTGTTCGTGCTGAACGATACGAGTGTTCGCCCGTCGCAGGTGAACGTCGGATCGGGAAGCGTGCTTGGGATGACGTCGTCGTGTTGCGTGCCGCGCGCGCTGAGCCACGCACCGACTTCTTTCAAGTCACGCATGTGGTGTTCGCTCGAAGCGGCGAGCGACGAGAACGCTGTTCATTCCGCCAAAACCAAAAGAGTTCGACATGACGACGTCGACACGAGCTTCACGAGGTACGTTCGCGGTGTAGTCGAGATCGCAGGCTGGGTCGGGACACTCGAGATGCGCGGTCGGCGGAATGACTCCGCGCTGCAGCGCACAAAGCGCAGCGAGCATCTCGATCGCGCCGGTTCCCCCCATCACGTGTCCATGAAGCGCTTTGGTCGACGAGATCGGCAAGGCCGTCGCGGAGCAGCCGAAGGTTTGTTTGATCGCTTTGGTCTCGACGACATCGCCGATGGCGGTCGCCGTGCCGTGGGCGTTGAGGTAGTCGACGTCGTCCGCGTTGATTCGTGCATCCTCGAGCGCGGCGGTCATCGCCCGCACCTGACCGGATGCATCAGGTTTCGAGATTCCTAGCGCGTCGGCCGAGTTTCCGTAGCCGACGACCTCCGCATAGATACGCGCTCCGCGTTTTGTCGCGCGCGATTCACTCTCGAGGATCAGCGCCGCCGCGCCCTCGCCGAGCACGATGCCCGTACGATTCGCGGAAAATGGTTTGCATGAGCGCGAAACGTCGGAGGCATCGGGACGGGCCAGGGCTTGCATCGCGTCCCACGCGCGAAGATTGCCGTAGGTGACCAGTGCTTCGGATCCGCCGCACACGACGACGTCGGCGAATCCAAATCCAATTGCGCGATACGCCTCGCCGATCGCGGTCGCGGACGACGAGCACGCGGTCGACACGTTCACGACTGGTCCACGAAAGCCGTTTGCGATCGAGATGTTCCCAGCTGCCGCATTGTTCATCGCGAGAACGACGGACGTCGGTCGCACTCGGCCGTTTCCGATGTAGAGCTGCTTGTAGGAATCTTCGATCGACGTCGCGCCGCCGAGCCCAGTGCCCCAGTACACGCCGGCGCGAAAGGACTCTTCTTCGGTGAGCGACAAAGACGCATCGGCCAAAGCCCGTTTCGAGGCGAACAGGGCGAACTGCGTGGCTCGATCGAACTGACTTGCTTGATGCTGCGGCCAATGCGATGACGCGTCGAAATCGATCGTTGCACCAGCAAATTGGTATGTCGACGTTCCGAACTCGTGGCATACGAGACGGACCCCGGAGCGACAGTCGAGCAGCGCGTCGAAAAACTCATCCGGCGATTGCCCGACGGGAGAGACGACACCTAGCCCCGTGACGACGACGCGCTCCACCGCGATCTCAAACCGGGGCTGCCGCTTTCGCGGTGATCAGCGTGTCGACGGCAGCCGCGAGCTCGGCCAGCGTTTTCACGCCGTTGACGGATTCCGGAGGGATCGACACGCCGAGCTTGTCCTCGAGCTCGAACAAGAACTCGAGGAAGCCGAGTGAATCGATGCCGAGTTGATCGACGGGTGCGTTCTCGTCGATGTCATCCGGCTTGCCGCCGAATTGAGTGGCCGCGAGCTCTTTGATGGTCGAGAGGGTACTCACGATTCCAGCGATGAGGGGCGGGAGAAGGCGCTGTCAACGCGTATCATACATTCCGAATCGGTCGCTGGTCGGACCGTGCCCACTAAGTTCCCGCAAACATTACGCGTTAGGTGATTGTCATCTTCCGCGCCGACCCCGCCGCGGGGCTTCCACCAACCGCCGGCATGGCTCAACCGATATCAGCCGAACAGTTGTCGGTCGACGCTCCGGAGATCGTTCGAGTCGTAGTAGGGAATGGTCCACGTATCCGTTGTCGAGAGAAACCAGCCGGCCTGCGCGGCGGCAGCTTGCTTTTGCGCGGGCGGCGTGGTCGTCGCGTTCCCGGTTGCCGAGTACCGATCGAGAAACTCGAAATGATCGACGAGCGCGAGTGCCTCGATAGCGAATGCGGTCGCGACGTCGCGGTCGTGGATCGCGAGGAGATTGTCGCCATTCGCCGCCTCGCCGCCGGTCGCGAGATTCGACGATCCACAATAGACGACGGCGTTCGGAGTATTGAAGCCGCAGACCACAAACTTGTGGTGAATCTGATGACCCAGTCCCACGCCGGGCACCTGGTTGAAGGGAGGCGGGAGCTTTGTGTTCGTCGGCTTTCCCGTGACGAGAACTCCTGTCTTTCGCTTCGGTGAATACAGGCGGATTCCGTTCGTCGTATCCGAGATGCCGTAGCTGAAGATCGTTTGGTTCGCATGGAGCGCCGTGAGTGCGGGCCGCACCGGTCCGTCACCTGAGCCGAGATCCATGATCGCGAACATGACACTGCCGATGGTTTTTCCTGCGCTCGCCTCTTGCGTGATGCGCGTCGCGAGATCTGTCATGAGCTTGTTCGCGACGTCATCGGTGTGCGGCGCGAAGCTGATTTCCATCTTCGGCGTGCGCGACGACTTGAACGAGAATGGCCCGGCCGCCAGAGGCGACGTTTGAAATTTCTTCAGCGTCGGTCCGTTGTCCCACGCCGCGTTGAACACGTCGCTGTATTTCTGCGCGATCGATTCGTCGGTGATGACGATCGTGTGATTCGAGTTCACATAGAGGCCGGTTACCGAGAAATTCGTCGACCCGGTCAGGACTTTCGTGGGCGCTTTCGAGTTCGACACGATCATGATCTTGTCGTGCGCGTATCGTCCGAACTTTCCGCGGATGATCGCGGAGCTGCCCTTCTTCTTTTGGTTGAACAAGGTCTCGAACTGATCTTCCGACGTCGGCTTCGTCGTATCGTGGTGCAGCGACGCGTTGTCGAGGATCATCCGCAGCTTTCCTTTCGCCGCGAGTGAAAGCAGCGCCGAGACGATGTCCGGTTCATCGAGGTCGTACGCGAACATGTCGAGTCGTAAGGTCTTCGACGACGCGACGTCGTCGAGCAGATCGAAGATCTTTTGACGCGCCGTGTAGCCGAGCCATTTGTACTCGTCTTCGTACGAATACTGCTCGCCGTAGGCGTTCGTCCCCGAGCTCACCGAGGTGTCATAAATCAAGTCGTTGCCGGCAGGACGAATCCGGGCGCTCAAGCCGAAGTGATTCACGAACGCCTGGGACTGCACGTACCCACGCGTGAACGACAGCTCGACGTTGCCCTTATCGAACGGAATGACGTCGATCGCGACCGAGACACTGAGCGTCGCGTCGAGCGGAAGCATCGAGCCCTTTCCGTCGAAGTACCTCGGCGTCACCGTGTAGGAGTATTTGCCGAGGAACGGCTCAGTGCCCTGATGGATGGATCCCGGGACGTGGAGCCAGCGGAACTTGTGAATCGGCGCATTGATCGTGGAGTTCGGCGGCTCTTCCGCGACCTGCGCGTGTTTCGCGGGATTCTCGTATTGAAGATTGTTAAAGAGGAAGTAGGGCGCTTGGCCATCGGGCGCCGCCTGAATCGTGAAGCCGGCGAGATTCGTCGCCGCGGCTTTCGGGAGGTTGAACGCGAGAAGCGTCTTCGCGTCGCCACCGTAGGCGGTGATAGTGAGATTGCCTTTGGTCTTCGTCACAAACGCCATACGGCCCTCGGGTCGGGAGAGGTGAGGACAGCAAGGACAGCGATCCTTCGCTTGCTCGGATGACCTAGGGTAGATCGGAACGCGCACTATGGAAAGAGACCGCGGACGAGTGCATCCTTCACTCGCAATGTCACGACACCTGCTCGCCGTACTCGGCGCATGCGCTGCAACGGGCCTCGGTTGCTCGCGCGTCACCCCGCCGAAGGTCTCGCCTGATCCCGAAGCTGCGCGAATCGTCACCGAAGACATTCCGCGTTTTTGGGCCGCATTCGATCGCATGACGTCAATCAACGACACGGTGGCGCTACGTACCGGCTATCTCAACCCCGGAACACAGGGACTCAAGGACTTCACCGACGCGCGTTGGAAGAATGCGAGGACGCTTACCGCCATGGTCTGGCCGCTGCGCGCCTACTATGCGTCCATTCGCGCAAACTCGCTCGGCGTTCAAACGTCGGAGCCAAAGTTTCGGAAAGTCTTTCGGGATCTCGCGGCGTTATACAGCGATGCTGTATTCCCGGATGTGTATTTCGCGATCGGCGGCATGTCGACAGGTGGAACAACGAGCAGTCATGGTTTGCTCATCGGAACAGAGATGTTCTCGCGCGCGCCGGACTCGCCGATTTCGACGCTCTCACCGTGGGGACAGTCAGTCGTTCAGTCGATCGATTTGCTTCCGTCGATCGTCGCACACGAGCTCACCCACTATCAACAGAATTACTCGACGCGCGTGTCCACGCTTCTCGCGCAGTCGATTCGTGAAGGAAGCGCGGACTTCGTCGAGCAGCTCCTCACCGGCCGCACGTTCAACGATTCACTGCGGGCCTGGGGTGACGCGCACGAAGCGGCCGTCTGGCACGAGTTCAGTGCGCAGATGCGCGGCGCTGACTTGTCGCAATGGTTGTACAACGGCGGCTCGGTCAAAGCGACGAGCACGCGTCCCGCGGACCTCGGCTATTACGTCGGGTACAAGATCACCGCCGCGTATTTCGCGAGGCAGCCCGACAAGCGACAAGCGCTGCGCGACATTCTGCGGATCGGAGATTTCAACGCATTCCTGAAGGCGAGCGGCTACGGCGTCGGACTCTGAGGGGCACACCGCAAGGAGGTGGCGGGCACGCATCGGCCGACTACCGTCGCACGCCGAGCCAACCGATCCGCCGCGTTCTGGACGCTTGGCGCGCTGCCTTGAGCCTCGGCGCGTGTGCACCGAGAAGATCGCTTCGTGAGAGAATTCCAACGACGCGACGCGGATCGTCTCGGAGGACGACCGGAACGCGCCCGACGTGTTCAACCACCATCAAGTCTGCCGCGTCGCGAAGCGTGCTCGTTTCGAACACCACGACCGGCGGTCGAGTGAGAAGATCCGACAGCCGCTGCTCCGGCTCGACCTGCGGCATGAAGATGTCACGACGCGTGATGACTCCCACGAGCATTCCTTCGGCGTCGACGAGCGGGAACCCCTGATGCGACGCTTTTGTATCGCCCGTCTCGAGCCATGCGCGCGCTTCGGCAACGGTGAAATCCGCGCGAAGCGTGATGACGGGACGAAGGCCGACGTCAGCTGCCCGCACGCGACTCAGATAATCGAGCGCATACTCCGTTCGCACGATCGTTCCGCGTCGCGCGAGCTTCTCCGTCATGATCGAATGACGGTTGAGGAGCAACGCGCCGAGATACGCAGCCGTGCAACCAGCAAGAAGCGGCAGCAGTCCGACCGGCTGTCGCGTCGTCTCGAATGCGAACACCACCGACGCCAACAGCGCGTGCGACGCACCCGCGAACATCGCCGCCATTCCAACCAGTCCCGCCACGCGAACGTCGACGCCGAGTCCCGGGAACGTCGTCGCTACGAGCGCGCCGGCAGACGCGCCGAGCCCCGACCCGATCGTGAACAACGGGGCGAGCGTGCCGCCCGAAGTGCCGCTGCCGAGGTAGATCGACCAGGATAAGAGTTTGAGTACGACGAGCACGAGGAGTGCTCGTCCGACGATCGTCCCGGAAATCGCACCAATGATGTTGTCATAGCCGACGCCGAGCGTACGCGGCTCGATGAGACCGATGACTCCGACGGCGATCGCCCCGAATGCAGGCCACCACATCCAGTCGATGCCGAGTTTCTTGCCCCAGTGCTCGAACCCTTCTTCGATGTTGTAGCTGAATCGCACGACGCCCGCCGAAACGATTCCCAACAGCGCGCCAAGAATCGCATAACTGAAGAGCGCAACGCCGCTCGGCTGTGTGAGCGTGGGGATCGGGAAGACCGGCCCTGTTCCTTCGAATGCAATGCGAACGCCGGTGGCTGCAGCCGCGGCAAGGGCGACAGGAATGAGAGAGCGGGGGCGGTACTCGAACAGCAGCAGCTCAATGGCGAGAAGCACTGCGCTCACTGGCGTTCCGAACGTCGCTGCCATTCCGGCCGCGGCGCCCGCGCCGAGCAGCGTCTTTCGTTCGTCGGCAGTTACACGAATGACTTGTCCGGCGAGTGAGCCGAGTGCGCCGCCGGTCGCGATGATTGGTCCCTCCGCGCCGAACGGCCCGCCAGTGCCGATGGCGATCGCGGCGGACAATGGCTTCAGAATGAGAAGACGCGCGGGGATTCGGCTTTCGCCGAATAGGACTTTCTCCATGACCTCGGGAATTCCATGTCCTCGAATCGCGGCCGAGCCGTACTTGGCCATGATACCGACGATGACCGCGCCGAGGATGGGAATGAAGAGCAACGCCGCGGGCGCGCGATGTCCGCCGCCAGGCGAAACGAAGGCGCTGCTAAATCGACCGTAGAACGCGACGTTCGTGACGAAGCCAATGAGGTGAACGAGAACCTGTGCGGCGATTCCAGCGCCGACGCCAATGAGTGAGGCCAGCGCCGTGACTATGACGGTTCGCTGGTCGACCGGTTCGTACTCGGCGGGGGCGCGAAGCTGAGTGTCAGGCGATAGGGCGAGAGTGTCGAATCCGGGCGCGACGGGGATCGCTGTCTCGGATGTGATGCTGCGATGCGGTGGCGTCATGTATTAAATCTAAATGGGCGACCATTCAATTGGCGCCAATTATGAACTTTCGCTGAATGGTGTACCGGTCCGGGGGATTCAAGAAGGGGTTCGACGAATCTTTTTGGTTGAACCCGGCTAGGACACGAGGAAAGAGCTGGCCTCCTCGAGACCCGGCCCAGCCTTCAAGAGTTGTGCGCCGTGCTCGAGCTAACTCGCGAGCAGCGCCTTGTCTTTGTCCTCGGCGCGGAGGAGCGCCGCGGTTGCCTCGCTGTCGAGCGGCCGGGCAAACAGGTAGCCCTGCCCGCGATGACAACCGATCGCGCGCAAATGATCGCGCTGTGACGCGCGCTCGATCCCCTCAGCGACAGTCGCGAGGCCGAGCATGTCGCCGAGTGCGACGATCGTGCGAACGAGCGCGGCATCGTGGTCGTCGCGATCGACGCCGTCGACGAAGCTCTTGTCGATCTTGAGCACGTCGACCGGGAATCGCTGGAGGTAGCGAAGCGACGAATAGCCCGTTCCGAAATCGTCGATGCCGAGTTGCACGCCGAGCGCTTTGAGCGCCTTGAGTCGCCCGAGAGTTCCACGCGTGTCGGCCATGAGCACCGTTTCGGTGATCTCGAGGAAGAGGCGATCGGGAGCGAGTCCCGAGACTTGCAGCGCCGCCCACACGTCTTCGACGAGAGAAGGATTCTCTAATTGTCTCGCCGAGATGTTCACGGTGACGTACGGCTTGCCGGGGAATGAAGCGACGGACCGGCAGGCCTCTTCCAAGACCCAGCGTCCCAGCGGAACGATCTGGCCGCTGGATTCAGCAACACTGATGAAGTCTGCCGGCGACAGCGCTCCGCGGATGGGATGCTCCCATCGCACGAGCGCTTCGAGGCCTTCGACGCGTCCCGAGGCCAGCGCGACGATGGGCTGATACGCGAGCCAGAATTCGTTGCGCTCGAGCGCGGGCCCGAGATCGCCCTGTACCTGTGCGCGCGCCAGGAGCGCGTGATGCATGGCAGGCGCGAACCAAGCATAGACGCCCTTGCCTCGGTCCTTGGCCGCGTAGAGTGCCGTGTCGGCGTTCTGAATGAGCGAATCGGCGTCAGAGCCCTGCGCCCCACGCGCGAGACCGATACTCGCTGTCACGGTGATCTCGCGATGTCCCACGAGCATCGGTCTCCGAATGGCGGCGATGATGCGTGACGCGACGGTATCGACGTCCGCTGCGTTCGCCACACCGGAGAGCAAAATGCCGAACTCATCGCCGCCGAGTCGTGCGACAGAGTCGGTTCCACGCGTGGCCGAAAGGAGTCTCTCGGTCACGCTGGCGAGGAGTTGGTCACCGGCGGCGTGACCCGCGGTGTCGTTTACAGTTTTGAAATCATCGAGGTCCAGGAACAACACCGCAACTTGTTCGGGGCGATCGCCCGCAATCGATAGTGCGGCGGCGAGCCGCTCGCGGAAGCGGCCGCGATTGGCGAGACCGGTCAGACCGTCGTGCGATGCTTGGAATGCCAGTCTCGCTTCGAGTGCCGCACGTCCGCTGATGTCGCGAACGACGCTCGTCACGAACGTTGCTCCGTTCGCGTGCCAGCGGCTCACCGAGATTTCGACAGGAAACACTGTTCTGTCTTTTCGCATTCCATCGCGAACGAGGAGGCTCGACGTCACGCCCGTGTCCGAGCCGTCGATGATCACGGAGTATTCGGAAGCGATGGTGCCGCGCTGGCCTTCGGGAATCAGGATCGAGAAGGGCGAGCCAATCACTTCCGCCGGCGTGTATCCATAGACCTTTTGCGCCGCGGCATTCCACGATTGGATCCGGCCGTCAGCATCGGTCGTGAAAATTGCATCAGTGGCGGTTTCGACCACCGACTGGAATCGCGCGAGCTGTATCGCTTGCGCTTCGAGATCCAACGTCGCGGTTTCGACGCGCGACGCCATGTTGTTGAACACCGTCGTGAGACGACCCATCTCGTCGTTTCGCTCCGATGTCACCCGGCGCGAATAGTCGCCCGCTGCGATGCTCGCGGCAGCGTCAATCAGCTTGCCGAGCGGCCGCGTCAAATGGGCACTGAGAAGCCACGCACCGATGCCGCCGGCCAGAAGCACGATTGCCGCCATCAGCGCGATCCGCGTGAGTAATGCGTGCGCCGGAAGCAGCACGACGTCGCGTGGGACCGCGACCCACACAACCCACGGGAGTGACGGAACGCCGACCGTCGCGGCGACCCACCGCCCGTGATTCACCGGCGGTGGACGGCGTCGCAACATGTCGGACCACAAATCGCCTGACGCGTTGCCGAGCAACACGACGGCGTCGGAGCCGATCAATTCGCGGACGAGAGACGCACTTCCCGGACTGAAGCGAACAAACTGTCGAACGATGCCGACGGTGTCGCGACCTGCGTCGAGCACTGGGACACGAGCTTCGGTGAAAACCGTGTCGCGTCTCAAGAGGAGCGGTCCGAAAAAGCTCCCCGTGTGAAAGAGCTCGGTCACACGGATGGTGTCGGAGCTCGGTGGAAGCTCGTCGGGGCGCGAGACCGAAAGCCGTCGGTGCCCGCTTCGATCCCATAGTTCGACGACGACCGTCGAGCTCGTCCGGGTGAACTCCAGCGCCTGAATTGCCTTTTGCTCCGCCTCTGGCGTCGGGTCAACGAGGAACTGCGCGAATGCAGCATTCGTCTCGATTCGCCGCGGATCGATTTTCAGGTTTTGCTCGGACTTCGCGAGCGCCTTACCGAGATCGCTCGCGACTTTTTGCACCCGCTGATGCGCGTTTTCGATAAGCGAGTTCGCGAGCTCGCGATACGCGAGCCACGAGAACGCGCCGAGCGCAGTGCACAGCAGCGCGACGAAGAGAAACGGGAGTTTTCGGCGAAGCGGCCAGAAAGCCAGCGTGCGCATTACTGCGGGAAACGGGAAACGAGCGTTGGTCGTGACCGGAATTGCCTTGGGTCCTATAAGTGTCGGCTCGGAAGGGAGTTCTCTGGAGCGCGCGGGTCGGACCACCGGCAAACGGGTTGACGGGCGATGGGGCCGGCCTGAACATGGTCAGTGATAAGATGACCTGATCTTATGCGTTGATCGCCTCCATCGGTTCCATCGCGTCGGGTGGATGGAGAGATTGCGGTCCAGCCGAACTACCCCACCGCTTCATTCACCAAAATGCCAACGACGAACGACGCATATACGCCGCGCCCCGAGCATCACTTCACGTTTGGTCTTTGGACGGTAGGGAACATCGGACGCGATCCGTTCGGCGACCCGGTACGTGCGCCGATCTCTCCGCTACGGATCGTCGAGAGGCTCGCGAAGCTCGGAGCGTATGGCGTGAACCTTCACGACAACGATCTCGTTCCGCGCGATGCAACCGCGTCGGAGCGAGATCTAATCGTGAAGGAGTTCAAGAAGGCGCTTGCCGACACCGGTGTGCGCGTCCCGATGGCGACGACGAACCTGTTCGGCGATCCCGTCTTCCGCGATGGCGCGTTCACGAGCAACGACGCGCGCGTTCGCCGCTATGCGCTCCAGAAAACCATGCGCTCGATCGACCTCGGCGTGGAGCTCGGCGCCGAGACGTATGTGTTTTGGGGCGGACGCGAAGGCGTCGAGACGAATGCGGCGAAGGACGGGCAAGAGGCGCTGAAGTGGTTCCGCGACGCGATCAATTTTCTGTGCGAGTACGTGGAGGGGCAGGGATACGCATTGAAATTCGCGCTCGAGCCGAAGCCGAACGAACCGCGCGGCGACATTTTCCTGCCGACGATTGGCCACATGCTTGCCTTCATCTACACGCTCGACCATCCGGAGATGGTCGGTCTCAATCCAGAAGTCGCGCACGATCAAATGGCGGGACTCGACTTCACGCACGGCGTCGCGCAGGCACTCGAAGCGGGAAAGCTGTTCCACATCGATCTCAATGCGCAGAAGCCGGGACGCTTCGATCAGGATCTCCGGTTTGGGAGTGAAGATCTCAAATCGGCGTTCTTCCTCGTGAAGCTCCTCGAGGACTCGAAATGGCCGGGCATGCGCCACTTCGATAGTCATGCCTATCGCACGGAGGACGAAGACGGTGTCTGGGCATTCGCCGCCGGTAGCATGCGGACCTATCTCATTTTGAAAGAGAAGGTGGCGCGCTTCAACGCCGATTCGGAGATTCAGGCGTTGCTCGGCGAGCTCGCGTCACGCGGGGCAGCCCCGGGGCAGCGTTTCCGCTACAGCGACGCAAGCGCACGCGCCATCCGCGACGAACACTTCAATCTCGACGCGATGCGCGCGCAGGGTTACGCATACGAACGCCTCGATCAGCTCACGATGGAAGTGCTCATGGGAGTTCGCTAATTGGCCGACGGGCTGTTCCTCGGACTCGACGTCGGCACGAGCGGCGTCAAGGCGGAACTCGTTCATCCGGAGGGGCATGTCCTCGCGTCGGTGACGACGCCGTTGACGCTTCAGACGCCGAAGCCGGGGTGGGCGGAACAGGATCCGGACGCGTGGTGGGCGGCGACCGTCGACTCGATTCGCGCCGTGCGATCATTTCGCTCGAACGCGGACATCGCGTCGATTGGAATCTCGGGACAGATGCACTCCTCGGTGTTTCTGGATCGCAGCGGCACGGTCATTCGACCTGCGCTGCTGTGGTGCGACGGACGAACAACGGCTGAGTGTCGGGAGATCGAGCAGCGCGTCGGTGGAGAAGATCGCCTGAGAGATCTCGCATCGAATCCGGCGCTCGAAGGGTTCACGCTTCCGAAGGTCTTGTGGCTGAGGAACCATGAGCCGGCGGCGTTCAATCGTCTCGCGACGGTGTTGCTCGCGAAGGACTACATCCGGTATCGCCTGACGGGCGAGCTCGCGACGGAGCCCTCCGACGCGTCGGCAACGTTGATGTACGACACGGCGCACCTCAAATGGAGTGACGAGATTCTCGCCGCGGTCGGGTTGAGTAAATCCATATTGCCGGCTGTCGGCGGATCGTCTGAAATCCTCGGACGAGTGAATCCCGATGCATCGAATGCAACGGGACTGGCCGTCGGGACGCCGGTTGTCGGCGGAGGTGCGGACAACGCGTGCGGTGCGGCGGGCGTGGGCGTCGTCTCGCCCGGGGAAGCTGTCGCGAGCTGGGGAACGTCGGGTACGCTGCTCGCGCCGCTCGCCGAGCCGAAGGTCGATCCTCAGTTGCGCGCACATACGTTCTGCCACGTCGTTCCTGGCGTCTGGTATTTGATGGGCGTTGTGCTGAGCGCGGGTGGTGCGTTTTCCTGGTATCGAGAACAGCTCGCGCGGGACATCGCCGGCAGCCCGAACGCGAACATGATGCTCAATCACGAGGCGTCCAGTATTCCGCGCGGCGCGGAGGGCGTCACGTTCCTTCCATATCTACAGGGAGAGCGAACGCCGCATCGAAACGCGAACGCTCGCGGCGCGATTCTCGGGCTGACCCTCGCGCACACGCGCGGGCACGTCACGCGCGCGGTTCTCGAAGGCATTTGCTTCGCGCTCCGCGATTCGCTCTCGATTCTTCAGTCGCTCGGCCTTTCGCCGAACGAGCTCTTGCTCACCGGCGGCGGTGCGCACAGCGAGTTTTTGCGGCAACTCCAGGCCGAGATCTTTGGACTTCCGGTGACGATGGCGATGGTCAAGGGAGGACCTGCGTACGGCGCTGCGCTGCTCGCCGCGGTCGGCGTCGGCGCATTCGCGGATCTCGAGACCGCGACGCGTGCAACGCTCAGACGACATCCATCTCAATCATTTTCGCCGAGCGCCGATGCCCATCGCGAATATGACGAGCCGTACGCGCGTTTTCGTGCGAGCTACCGCGCATGAGCTCTGAACAGTCGTTCGCGAGAAGACTGCTCGGATCGCAGGAGACTGGGCTTGTGATCGTCGTCGGGCTCGTCGTGGTCATTCTCACGCTGCTCGCCGGATCGCACTTCGATCGCATCACGAATTCCACGGTGAACAATTTCTGGAATTCGAATACGCTGATCCAGACCGCGACCGACGCGAGCTTTTTCGCGATCATGGCGATTGGTGCGACGATCGTGATCATCTCGGGCGGCATCGATCTGTCGGTCGGATCGATCTACGCGTTGTCGGGCGTCAGCATGGCGCTCGCGCTGCGCGGGCTTGGCGCGGCGGGTCAGGGAACGACCGTTCTCGTGGGGCTGATCACAGCAGTTGGCGTCGGGCTGCTCTGCGGAATGTTGAATGGCATCCTCGTGATCGGGCTCAAGGTCCATCCATTCATCATCACGCTCGGCACGATGTGGGTGTTGCGCGGGATCGCGTTCGTTGCGACGCGCGCCGAGAGCATTCTTGTTCCGATGTCGGTCACTGCGGTCACGAAGACGTCGTTAGGATTGCGCGTCGGCTTGTATCCCGTCCCGATGTTGGTGATGATCGCCATCACCGTCGTCGGCTGGCTGTATCTCACGCGCACCGTGATGGGCCGACACATCTTTGCCTTCGGCGGCAACATGGAGGCAAGCCGATTCGCGGGACTTTCGTTGGGCAAGATTCAGCTTGGCGTCTACGCGGTGTCCGGGCTGACCGCCGGCATCGCGGCGTTCCTTGGCGCAAGCTTCTACGGATCGTCGTCGTCCGGGGACGCGCAAGGTTACGAGCTGTACGTGATCGCGTCGGCGGTGGTCGGGGGAGCGAGTCTCATCGGCGGGAAGGGCAGCGCGGTCGGGGCAATGATGGGTGCGTTGCTCATCGTATTGATCCGTCAGTCGATTCGAACGCTGCACTTCGATCAGAACTATGAATGGATTGTGATTGGGTGTGCGATCATCGTCGCGGTTGTCATCGATCGATGGAGTGCGGGGGTGACGGCTCGGCGGTTGAGTCGGCGTGCGGCGGCATAGCGACAATCGGTGCGCGTGCGACCTGCCTTCCGCGCCGAACATGGTTCGAGTGAATTGAACGCGGACCGGGCGGAATCATCCCGGATGTAGCTGACAGACCAGACTGCGTTGTTGAAGGCAATAAGAGTTTTGTTGTTGAGTAGTATCCGTTCAGTCCGGCCAGTTCCGCCTCGGTCTTTGTGAAAATCAATCCAACTGTACCAAGCGCGAACATAGGCTGCACGCGAATAACTCTTCCGGAGAATCAATGCGATCTCGATTCACGACTCTGTTGTTGGCCGCCGCGGTCATCGCCGGGTGCTCGAAGAATGAAGGCGCCGCGAAAGGCGATACCGCAAACGCCGGTGCGACGCCCGCGACGCCCGCGACGGCTGCGAAGAAAGGCAACGACAGTACGTTCCGCATCGCGCTGATCGCCAAGAGCTCGACGAACCCGGTTTTCCTCGGAGCGCGCAACGGCGCCGAAGCCGCGGCGAAGGAGCTCTCCGAGAAGAACCACATGAAGATCGAGATCGTTTGGATGACGCCGCCGCAGGAAGACGGACAGGTCCAGGCGCAGCGCGTTCAACAAGCAGTGAACGACGGCGTCGATGCAATTCTTCTCACTGCATCGGACGCGGGCAAAGTCACGGGCGCCATCAACGACGCCGTCGATCGTGGTGTTCCGGTGATGATGTTCGACAGCGACGCGCCGCAGTCGAAGCGCTTCGCGTTTTACGGAGTCGATGACATCAAGACCGGACAGCAGACGATGGCCGAGTTGGCGACGCTGATGGGCGGCAAAGGCAAAGTAGCGATTCTCGCCGGCAATCAGAACGCGCCGAACCTCCAGAAGCGTGTCCAGGGCGCGAAGGAGGAAGCCGCGAAGCATCCGGGAATGTCGGTCATCGGCACGTTCAACAACGTTGAAACGGCGCAGGACGCGTCAGCGGAAGTCGTTCGAGCGAATAACGCGT
>Ga0207661_10000205_pt1 | contig 38194 bp, 25 predicted proteins | sample KBSC713LmetaG_FD_184337 | JGI IMG/M metagenome (GOLD analysis project Ga0207661, IMG submission 184337) | Corn rhizosphere microbial communities from Kellogg Biological Station, Michigan, USA - KBS C7.1-3L metaG (SPAdes) (version 2) | ecosystem: Host-associated > Plants > Roots > Rhizosphere ...
GGAAGCCGGGATCTTCAAGTCCACCGATGGCGGCGCAACCTGGCACAAGCTCACGCAGGGACTGCCGACGGTCGACCTCGGCCGCATCGCGCTCGCGCTGTCGCCACAGAATGCAGACGTGGTTTACGCGTCCGTGACCGCGCAGGGAAGTGAATCCGGCTTCTTCCGCTCGGCGGATCGCGGCGAGACGTGGGTGAAACAGAGTACTTGGAACACGAACGATCCGCAGTATTATGGCGAGCTCTTTCCCGATCCTTTCCACCTGGATCGCGTCTGCGCGCTCGCGGTGAACATCTTCTGCACGCGGGATGGCGGCAAAACGTTCGCCGCGATGAGCTGGAACGTTCACGTCGACAATCACCACGTCGGCTTCGATCCAACCGACTCGCTCCACATCTGGTCGGGCAACGACGGCGGCCTGTACGAATCCTTCGATGGCGGCGTCACCTGGCGCCACTTCGAGATTCCGGCGACGCAGTTCTACAAGATCACGCTCGACAACTCCCTTCCGTTCTACAACGTCTACGGCGGTACCCAGGACAACGGTTCGATCGGAACACCGTCGCGCTCTCTGCACCCGAGCGGCATTCGTGTCGGCGAGTTCATGACCGTGGGCGGCGGCGACGGCTTCCAGGCGCGCGCCGACCAGGTGGACAACAACGTTCTCTACGTCTCGTCGCAGAATGGCGCGATTCAGCGACTGGACAAGCGCACCGGTGAGGCAAAGGGCGTCGCCGCGCCGCGCTTCTGGGGTGACAGCCAGCGGGTTCGCACGGCGTTCGAGATGCCGTACATCATCAGCCCGCACGACCACAATCGTCTGTACGTGCTCGCCAACGTGCTCTTTCGCAGCGACGACCGCGGCGACAAGTACGTCGCGGTGAGCGGCGATCTCACGCGAAAGCTCGACCGCGATACCTTCACGGTGATGGGCCGCAAGTGGGGGCCGGACGCGGTCAACAAGCATCTCTACACGAATGACCTCAGCGTCGGCACGGCGCTCGACGAGTCGCCCATCCGGCAAGGTCTTCTCTACGTCGGAACGGACGACGGCCTCATACAGGTGTCCGAGAACGGCGCAAAGACGTGGCGTGCTGTCGGAACGCTCCCCGGCGTGCCGGCGCTGACGACCGTCTCTTCGTTGCTCGCGTCCCGCCACGACACGAACGTCGTCTTCGCGGCGTTCAACAACATGCTGCGCGGCGACTTCGGCCCGTATCTCCTCAAGAGCAGCGATCGAGGGCGCACGTGGACGAGCATTCGAAGCAACCTTCCCGACCGCGACCCGGTGTGGACGATCGCCGAAGATCACGCCAACAAGAACCTGCTCTTCGTCGGCACGGAGCATGGCGTGTACACGTCGCCCGACGGCGGCCAACACTGGATGCCGCTTCGCTCCGGCCTTCCGTCCGTCGCCGTACGCGACATCCAGATTCAGCGGCGCGAGAACGATTTGGTGATCGGGACGTTTGGGCGCGGACTCTATATCCTCGACGACTACACCCCGCTGCGCGCGCTTGCCGGCATGAACGCCGAGGGGTTGCTCGCTCCACGGGCAACACGCCTGTACGTCGAGACGCCCTTCCAGCGCGCCGGCCTCGGCAACGGCAACTATGTAGGCAACAATCCGCCGTACGGCGCGCTGTTGAGCTATGTGCTGCGTGCTGACCCGCCCGCAGGGACCGACATCGTCGTCACCATCAAGGACGCCGCCGGCAAGTCGGTCATCGATATTCCCGCGCCGCGCGCCGCCGGACTCAATCGCGTCGTCTGGAATCTTCATCGGAGACCCGACTCGGCGACGACGACGCTCGCAGGCCGAGGCGGCGGAGGACGGGCCGGCGGTGGACGCGGCGCCGCTTCCGACACATCTGGAGCGGAAGGAGCGCAACAGGCCGCGGGGCGCGGACGCGGTGGCCCTCCTCGCCAAGGCCCGCTCGTTCCGCCAGGTGTCTACACGATTCAGTTGGCTCGGCGAATCGGCGGTGCCAACGCGTCGCTCACGCCGGTCGGACCATTGCAACGATTACAGGTTGTTCCGCTCCAACCATAGAAATCTCATGACAAATTCTCGCTTGATCGTCCTCGCAACGATGAGCGGTGCGGTCGCGGCCACGGCGTCGTGCACCCATGCGTCAACCGGCGCATCACCGACGGTTGCGGCAAGCGCGCGGTGGCTCCCGACGTGGTCACCGAGTCAGAGCGCTTCGGCAGCTCGTCCGGCCGCGGGAACGCGAGATCCGGTCCCAACCTACGCGAATTCGACCATCCGTCAGGTGATTCACACGACCATCGGCGGCGATCGCGTTCGCATCCGGATCTCCAACGAGTACGGTGATCGTCCGCTGAAAATCGGCGGCGCTCACATCGCGCTTCGCACGGCCGGTTCATCGATCGATCCCGCGTCCGATCGACCGCTCATGTTCGACGGAAAGACGTCGGCGATCGTGCGAGCCGGGGCTGTCCTGACGAGTGATCCGCTTTCGTTTCCCGTGCCGAAGCTGGGCGACGTCACAATCAGTATCTATCTCCCGGATTCCGCTCGCACGAGCACGCGCCACTCACTCGGCGTCGCGACGACGTACGTCTCGCGGACGGGCGACCTGACGACACGACCGACATTCACCGCCGATACCACGCTTCGCTCGTGGATATTTCTGTCCGGTGTCGAGGTGGTAAATCCCGGCGTTCAGGCGACGATCGTCGCCACGGGCAACTCGATCACCGATGGATTCGGCGCGACGCCGGACTCGAATCGCCGGTGGCCGGACATCCTCGCACGGCGTCTCCTCACGAGCACCGAGCCGCCGAAGGCCGTCGTCAATGCCGGCATCTCGGGCAACAGGGTTCTGACCCTCGGCACGGGGCCAAGCCTGCTCTCTCGCTTCGATCGCGACGTGTTGATGCAGCCCGGCGTCTCGCACGTGATCATCCTCGAGGGCATCAACGACATCAGCCGAAGCGCCGTCGATACGGTGTCGGCGGAGGACATCATTTATGGCCTTCGCCAGGTCGTCGAGCGAGCGCACGAACGCGGCGTCGTCGTGTACGGAGCGACGCTCACACCGTTCGAGCGCGCCAGGCCGGAGAACGAAGCAAAGCGTCAGGCCGTCAACAACTGGATCCGCACGAGCGGCGTGTACGACGGCGTGATCGACTTCGATACGGCGGTTCGCGACCCGGCAAAACCGGATCGCATGCTTCCGGCGTATGATTCGGGCGACTCGCTGCATCCAAGCGACGCCGGGTATCTGGCGATGGCAAACGCCATCGATCTCGCGCTCTTCCGCCGCCGCCGCAACTAGCGGGCAACCGTTTCGTCGCCGCGTTTCATGCGGCGCGTCCCCGTTTCATGCACCGTGCATCGCGGTGCGAGCTTCGACTGCGCGCGACGGCTATGACATGGTGCCGTGGGCGTTTGCGACGCGGCGCCGGCCTCTCGTCTCCTCGGGTGTTCCGCTTGCCCAACCAGCGGCCATCGCTCGGCCAAAGCGGCGAGCGAACCCACAACACCAAACCGAGGAGAGATTTCAATGCGCATCCTTCCCCTAGTCGCGCTCGGCGTTACCGTCGCGGCCTGCTCGATGGACCAGGACTCGAGCCGATCGTTCCCGCTCGCCCCGTCGCTCGACCGAGCCGGCAACGTGGTCGGCCAAGTCTACAGCATGTCCAACGCGACGAGCGGCAACTCCGTGCTCGCGTACAACCGGTCGGCCGACGGCTCGCTCACCTACTCGGCGTCCTATCCCACGGGCGGACTCGGCACCGGCGGAGGACTGGGCAATCAGGGCGGCATTCAGCTCGATGAATCGGGCAAGACGCTCGTCGTCGTCGACGCCGGCAGCAACGAGGTCTCCTCGTTCCGTGTCAACGGCGACGGTTCACTCACGCTCGCCGACAAGGTCGCGTCGGGCGGCACGATGCCGATCAGCGTCACGATTTCCGGCAACCTCGTCTACGCGCTGAATGCCGGCGGGGCAGGGAACATCTCGGGCTTCACGCTGTCGTCGCAGGGCGACCTGACGCCGATCGCCGGTTCGACGCGCCCGCTCAGCACCAGCGCCTCGGGTCCGGCTGAGGTGTCGTTCGATGCGTCGGGCAAGACGCTCGTCGTCACGGAGAAGAACACGAACCGCCTCAGCACGTACTCCGTGGACGGGAATGGCGTTGCCCATGGTCCGACCGTCACTCCAGCCGCCGGCGTGACTCCGTTCGGATTCGCATTCACCAATAATGGAACGCTCGTCGTCTCCGAAGCCTTCGGTGGAGCGGCCAACTCGAGCGCCGTCTCGTCGTACGCTCAGGCCGGCGATGTGTGGGCGGTGATCAGCGCGTCCGTACCCACCACTGAGACCTCAGCGTGCTGGATCGCCATCACGAACAGTGGTCGCTTCGCCTACACGACGAACGCGACGAGCGGAACGATTACTGGATATGCCATCCACGGCGGCGCGCTCACGCGACTCGACGCGGACGGCGTGACCGGCAACATCGGCGCCGGCAGCGCGCCGACCGAGATGGCGATCTCCCGAGACAGCAAGTTCATCTACGCGTTCTCGGGGACCACGCATCGCATCGCGGCGTTCGCGATCGGCGGTGACGGGTCGCTCACCGCGCTTCCGGATTGGGCCGGTGGACTTCCTGCCAGCGCCAACGGTCTGGCTGCCCGCTGAGCCTCGACCTACGTTACCCTCGCTGGGGCGGCCGACGGATCGGCCGCCCCAGCGAACTGTCATAAGGACTTCCCGTCTCGCACCACGTGGCCAGTTAATGCCCGGTCGGCTCACCCTTCAGCGCGCTTTTCTCGGAACGATTGCCGTCGCGCTTCTCGTCGGCATCGTTCCCGCCGGGATCGCGCTCGATCGAAGGCTCGTCTCCGCGCTCCTCGCGAAGGCGCGGACCGATCTCGAGATGGCGCCGGGGGTGCTCGCCGACCGCACCGCGTCGCGCATCGACATGCTGCGCATGCACGCCGCGGATTTCGCGCGCGTTCCCGGCCTTGCCGACGCGCTCGCCCGGGGTGATCTCGCGACTGTCCGCCAGCTCGTCGACAAGAATCGAGCGCTGCTCGGCGGTGGCGAGCCGTTGATCGTCGACGCCGCCGGCAAGTCGCTGATCGGGCCGTCGGCAAAGTCCGATTGGGTGGAGGAGACTCGGCGCGGCCGGACACCCGTTGCTGTCGGTGTGGCGCGAGACAGTAACGCGATCGCGAACGTGGCGCTCGCGCCGGTCCAGAACGGCGACAAGTGGGCGGGCGCCGTCGGTGTGCTCGAACCGATCGACGATCGCGCCGCCGACGCGCTCGCCCGGCTGACGCGCTCTGATGTCACCGTGCTCGTCGGCGCCAATGATTCGATTGCCGTCACGACGCTCGACACGGCTCAGGCCATCGCACTCCGGCGCGGCTTCGCGACGACGCACGATTCGGCGCGGGCGCACGACGTTCCAGCCGGCAACCATACGTTGATCGCGGTGGCGGCGCCGCTCGGCCCCTCCTCTCGCGTGATCTTTACGCGCGCGCGCGACGCCGAGCTTGCGGTCGTTCCGGAATTGCACCGCGTCGCCGGGCTGAGCGCGCTCGTCGCGCTCGGGGTTGCGCTGCTCCTCGGCGCCTTGATCGCGGCGCGCGTCACGCGGCCGGCGCGCGAGCTGTCGGACGCGGCGTCGGCGATGGCGCGCGGGTCGTTCGACGCGCCCCTGCCGAAATCCAGCATCGACGAGCTGGCGCGGGTCGCCGAGCAGTTTGCCGAGATGCGCGCGACGCTCGCCCGCCAGATGGCCGAGCTGCGAGAAGCGAATGACGCGCTCGCCGAGCGCAACGAACGTCTCGTCACGCTCCAGGCCGACTTGATGCAACGCGACAGGCTCGCCGCAACGGGACGGCTAGTCGCGAATCTCGCGCACGAGATCCGCAACCCGGTGGCGAACCTGCGCAATCTGCTCGAGCTGATTCGACGTCGCACGTCGCACGACGCGCAGGTCCACGATTACGCCGAGTTGGCGATCGACGAGCTTCTGCGCATGCACGAGTTGGCCGAGCAAATGCTCGATCTCAACCGGCCGCGCGATCCAAAGTCTCAACGCGCCGATCCGTTGACTGTCGCGCGGGAGGTCGCCCGGTTGGCGACGGCCGGTGCGGGCGCGGACGGAATCGAGATCTCCGTCAATGGCGGATCTTCGCACACGGCGACGATCGCGCCGGACGCGCTCAAGCAAGTGCTGCTCAATCTCGTCCAGAACGCTCGTGAGGCCGCGACGCAAGCGGGCAGAGATGTCCCGCGAATCGCGATCGACGTGGATGATGCGGGCGACGATGTCGCGATCCGCGTCCGCGACAACGGCCCCGGCGTTCCGGAGGAGCTGCGTGCTCGCATCTTCGATCCGTTCTTTACGACGAAGAGCGCGGTGGACGGTGTTGGACTCGGCCTGTTCGTGGCGGAAGGGTTGATCCGCAGCGCCGGCGGGCGTCTGTCGCTCGACGGAAACTCCAGCGCCGGCGCGACTTTCGTGATCGAGCTGCCGGCCGCCGCCGTCGCCGCGCCGGTTGAACCGACGGGAGCCGCGGCTGTATGAGCGGCGCGCGAATTCTCGTCGTCGACGACGATCCGACCTTTCGCATGACGACCGCGGCGTTGCTCGAGGCCGACGGTTACAACGTCGATACCGCGCCCGACGGACAGCAGGCCGTCGAGCAACTCAAGGATCGGCCGTTCGATCTGCTGCTCGTCGATCTGCGAATGCCCGGCATCGACGGCATCTCGCTCGTCGAGGCGTTGCGCCTGTGGGGGCACGGCGTTCCGATTCTCATGATCTCCGGATTCGGGACTGTCGACAGCGCCGTTCGCGCGCTGCAAACCGGCGTGGACGATTTTCTGCTCAAGCCGGTAGAGCCTGATGTGCTGAGCGCGCGCGTCGCTGACCTGTTGGAGCGGCGCCCCTCCCCCGCGAGCGCGACGACGATCGAACCGGCCGCCGCGGGAATCGTCGGCCGCTCCGCGCCGATGCGCGCTCTGCTCGAGCGCATGAAGCGCGTCGCGGTCACCGACACGACGGTTCTGATCACCGGTGAAACGGGCACGGGAAAGGAGCTCGTCGCGCGCGGCGTGCACGCGCTGTCGCCGCGCGCGAAAAAGCCGTTCGTCGCGGTGAACTGCTCCGCGCTCGCCGAGGGCTTGCTGGAGAGCGAGCTGTTTGGTCACGTGCGTGGCGCGTTCACGAGCGCTGCCCGCGATCGCGCCGGCGTGTTCGAGGCGGCCGATGGAGGCACGCTCTTTCTCGACGAGATCGGCACGACGACGGCGGCGCTTCAGTCACGCCTTCTGCGCGCGCTGCAGGAGCGCGAGATCACGCGCGTCGGAGCGTCGACGCCGATTCGTGTCGACGTCCGCGTGATCGCGGCGACGAACGTCGACCTCAAGTCGCTGGTGAGCCAGGGAAAGTTCCGCGAGGATCTCTACTACAGATTGGCGGTGTATCCGCTCATGGTGCCGCCGCTCCGGGAGCGGGCGACGGACATTCCGCTCCTCGTCGAGCACGCCCTCGCCCAGCTGCGCACGCGCATTCCAACCGCGGCGACGCTCAGCGTCTCACCGCTGGCCATGCGACTCCTCCGCCAATACTCCTGGCCGGGGAACGTTCGGCAGCTGCTTGCCGCGCTGGAGAGCGCCGCGATCTCCGCCGGAGATGGCGGGCGGATCGAAGCCCAACATCTCCCCGACGAGATTCGCGAGGCGCAGGACGGCGCGCAGCAGGGTGCGCGCTACAAGGCGTCGTCCGGCGCGGACGACGAACGCGCCGCGATCGAAGCCGCACTCGCGCACACCGGCGGCACTCTCTCCAGAGCCGCCGAGCTCCTCGGCATGGGGCGGACGACGTTGTGGCGGAAAATGCGCGCATACGGAATCACGGCTCCGGCGCCCGAAGACGCGTAACTCTTGCCGCGCTCCTAGGCGCGCTTTGCATTGACCGCTTCGAGGCGTCTGGGGTGTGCGTTGAATAGACCGCTCCGAGGCGTCCCGATGTCCTTCGGGCGACCGCTCGGCCAATGCTGCCGATACTGCCGGCAGCATTGCACTGGGCTCGCCCTGCGGACACCGGGCTCGCCTCTGCGCTGCCTCCGTGCGCGAAAACCTATGGACCTGTACCGCGTCACGCCGTGTCGTTCCAGCAGTCATCTGCGCGCGCGCAGCGCGCGCCGAGCCGTGCCACACGGCGCCGAGCGAGCGGGCCGGGCTGCTGCGGAGCGCGAGCCCAGCGCAATGCTGCCGGCTGTATCGGCAGCATTGGCCGAGCGGTCGCGCGGAGGGGCAGCCTGGTTCGCGAGCACTCTGCGCACAGGACGGCCGCGCAATCGCAGCGCGCGGTGTTCCATGGCGCCGTTTCGTTCGCGGCCGCGCTAGTTCATGAAACGCGTTCATCGAGTGCCCGTTCGAAGGACGGCCGCGCAACCAAAGGCCGAACAATGACTTGGCAGCGACCTCTGTCGTTGCCGATCGCGGTGTCCGGATTGCCAATACACGGGGCGTAACTCAATCCGAACACCGAGGGCACTATGATCCGCATGCTTTTCTCGCCGCTCGCGACCATGGTCGCCGGCGTCGTCAGCAGTCACTCGCCGCGCACCGAGCAGGTTGCTGTTTTCTCCGGCGGCTGCTTCTGGGGAGTCCAAGCAGTTTTCCAGCACGTCGTCGGCGTCACGAACGCCGTGTCCGGCTACGCCGGCGGTGATGCGGCGACGGCGCACTACGATCGGGTGAGCGAAGGCAACACTGGCCATGCCGAGTCGGTGCGTGTGACGTTCGATCCGTCGCAGGTGAGCTACGACCAACTGCTCCAGGTCTTTTTCACCGTCGCGCACGATCCGACACAGCTCAACTACCAAGGGCCGGATCACGGACCGCAATATCGGTCGGCAATCTGGTCCACGAGCCCGGAGCAGCAAGCCGCGGCGAAGACGTACATCGCGCAGCTCGCGAAGGGCAAGGCATTTCCGCGGCCGATCGTCACCGAGGTCTCGCCGCTCGGTGCGTTCTATCCGGCGGAGTCGTATCACCAGGACTACGCGACGATCCATCCGTACCAACCGTACATTCTGTTCAACGACGCACCGAAAGTCGCACGGCTCAAGAAGCAGCTACCCACGCTCTACCGCGACAAGCCGATGCTCGTGAGCGACATGAAGAAGGAGTCGAACATGCGAACCTACACGAAGCCCAATGACGCGGAGCTCAAGAAGAAGCTCACGTCGATGCAGTACCAGGTGACGCAGCACGAAGGCACCGAGCCGGCGTTTCACAACGAGTACTGGAGCAACCATGAGCCCGGGATTTACGTCGACATCGTGAGCGGCGAGCCATTGTTCAGCTCACTCGACAAGTACGATTCCGGCACCGGCTGGCCGAGCTTCACGAGGCCGCTCGAGCCGGAGAATGTTTCGACGAAAACCGATCGGCAGTTCGGGATGATGCGGACGGAAGTCCGATCGGTGCACGGCAATTCGCACCTCGGTCACGTATTCGACGACGGGCCCCGTCCGACCGGCCTTCGCTACTGCATGAACTCCGCGTCGATGCGGTTCATCCCGGCCGCGAACCTCGAGGCCGAGGGGTACGGCCAGTACCGGAAGCTGTTCGAGAAGCCGTAGTTCGGCGCGAGTCGGCCGGGTCGTCGAACAACATCCCGGCCGGCTCATTTCCGACGCCCATCGTTTGCGTCAGCGCGGTCAAGCTGTCCGCGAGCGCCCGGCGTTCGGGCCGCGACAGCGCGCGGATGCCGTCGACCAGCGCAACGGTCGGCGGCGTCGGCGCGCGTCGCATGGCACGGCGGCCGCTCGCCGTGATCGTGAATTCGGCGCGCCGACGGTCGTGCTTCGATTGCTGTCGAACGACGTCCCCTCGCTCAGTCAGCCGGTCGAGCACCGCAGCGGCGGAGCTGCGATCGGTCATGGTGGCGTCGGCGATCTCATTGACGGAGGCGCCAGGGCGCTCGGCGATCATCGCCAGCACGAAGGCCTGGGACGCGCTCAGCCCACTCGCCAGCTCGGCTTTGCGCGCATGAAGACGCAATTCACGTAGGATGCGCCGAAAGGCGTCGACGGATCGAATCACGTCCTGGTCCTCGTCGCCCGTAACGCTTTCCTTCGGTCTGTTGCCCTGTTTGGCCATTCCGCTCCCCAAATCGCGCCTCAGTTGCGCCTGCGCCCGACTCTCTCCCTCGGCCGGCTCGCGCTCAAAGCTAAGCCATCCGGGCGAACTTCCATTAGTCTAGTAAGGGGGGAACCCCGTATTGGCGAGCGCTGTGGAATGTTGAGCATGCCGTGTGACGACTGAAGCGACGAGTTTGACCGAAGGCGACGGTGTTCGTGCGACCTGGGCCGCGCGGGTCGCCGGTTTGGTCGAGGATCTGCGCCGCCGCGAGGACAGGCTCGCATTGTTCCTCAGCCTTCTGATCGGCGCGCTGGTCGGGCTCGTGGTGGTCGCGTTCATTCTGCTCACGGGTCGTCTCGCGGTGCACATGTATCCGGCGGGCGACGACTCGGCCTGGCGCCGCATCGTGGTTCCGACATTAGGCGCCCTCGTCACGGGCATTCTCCTCGTCCGGTTCTTTCCAAATGCGCGCGGAAGCGGCATTCCGCAGGCGCGTGCCGCGATCTTCATCGAGGACGGCCGCATCACGCTGCGCACGGTCGTCGGGAAGTTCGTGTGCTGCTCGGCGTCGCTGGCGAGCGGCATCGCGCTCGGACGCGAAGGGCCGTCGGTGCACATCGGCGCGGGCATCGCGTCGGTCATCGCGCGCCGGCTCGGATTGAGCGTCCCACAGGTGCGGTGGCTCGTGCCCGTCGGCGCCTCGGCGGCGCTGGCGGCGGCATTCAACACACCAATCGCCGCCGTGCTCTTCTCGCTCGAGGAGATCATGGGCGACATGCACGCGCCGATCCTCGGTTCAGTCGTCCTCAGCTCGACGACATCGTGGATGGTGCTGCATCTCGTTCTCGGCGACGAGCCACTCTTTCACGTTGCCGGATATCATCTCGTCGATCCGCGGGAGTTGCTCGTGTACGCGGTGCTCGGCATCGTCGGCGGAATCGGGTCGGTGGCGTTCGTTCGCCTCCTTCTCACTCTGCGCACCGCGTTCGCGAAGCTGCCTCGCTCCACGCTTTGGATTCAACCCGTCGCGGGAGGCCTGTGCGTCGGCGTGCTCGGCTACTTCGTCCCCGCTGTTCTCGGCGTCGGATACGATCAGGTCGAGCGGGCGCTGGGCGGTGAGTTGGTTTTGCAAGCGGTTGCGCTGCTCGCCGTTCTCAAGATCATCGCGACGACGGTTTGTTACGCGTCGGGTAACGCCGGCGGAATCTTCGGACCGAGCCTGTTCATCGGGGCGATGATCGGCGCCTCGGTCGGCCATGTCGCCCATGAGCTCTTTCCCGCGACGACGGCCGGTGCCGGCGCCTACGCGTTGGTTGGCATGGGGACGGCGTTCGCGGGAATCATCCGGACGCCGCTCACGTCGGTGATCATGATCTTCGAGGTGACGCGGAACTACACGATCATCGTGCCGCTGATGATCTCCAACTTGATGGCGTTCTACATCTCGCAGCGGTTCCAGCGAGAACCCATTTATGAAGCGCTCGCCCGACAGGATGGCTTGCACCTACCGACTGGCGAGTTCAGGCGGATCGCGCGGCAGTTTCGCGTGAGCTCGGCCCTGCAGCCGAGCCCGGCGCCGCTCGATGTCGGTCTGTCGATCTCGGACGCCCACGAACGGACGACGAGCGTCGATTTCGGATCGTGGCCGGTTGTCGACCGCCGCGGTCTCGTCGGAATGATTCGCGTCGGCGACCTCTTGGCCGCGCTGGCCGCGGGCCGGGGCCAGGAAACGCTTCAGTCGCTGCTGGATGCCGACCGGCACGACTATGACGAAAACGCTCTTCACTTGCACGCGGACCATCCGTTGAGCGTGGCGTTGTCGCGAATGGGCGCGACCAGTCATACGGTGCTGCCCGTCGTCAGTCGGGCCAACGTACGCGTGCTCCTCGGCGTCGTAACGCTGCCGGACATCCTTCGCGCCTACGGCGTTGAGCAAGCGCTCGACATACCCACCCTCGAGGCAAAGGCTGGTGACTGAAGCCGCGGTCGAGCGACGCCTGCCGACGCTCGGCGGCTTGCCGGTATTCGTCGGCACCATCGCCGCGGTGTTGATCAGCATCATCGGCTTTCTTTTCTTCGACCTGTCGCTCGCGGCCATCGATCGTCGGGAGTCCGCCGCGCATGCCGCGTCGGCGTACGACCACGGGCTGGCGCTCCTACGGTCGCTCGATCCGGACGCCGCCCTCGATCAATTTCGAATTGCGGCAGCTCTCGACCGGACGAACGTCGCCTACGCGCTGGGCCTGTCGGAGGCAATGCTCGAGGCCGGCCGCGCAAGCGACGCCGAATCGACCCTCAAGGTGCTGCTGACGAGAACCGAAAACGACGGCGCGGTGAATCTGACGATGGCGCACGTCATGGCGCGCGAAGGGCGCGTGAACGACGCGAAAGCGTACTTTCATCGCGCGATCTTTGGACGGTGGGGCGCCGACTCGACGACCCGTCGTCTCCAGGCGCGGTTCGAGCTGATTCAACTGTTGACCGAGCATGGAGCGCCGGCCGAGCTGTTGGCAGAGCTACTGCCGCTCGAGGACGTTTCGGTGGACAGCGTCGCGCTGCGACGGCGCCTCGGTGGTTTGTTCCTGCTCGCCGGGTCACCGGCGCGCGCGGCGACGATGTTTCACAGCGTGCTACTGAAAGAGCCGGGCGACGCCGACGCGTATGCCGGTCTGGGCGAATCGGCGCTCGCGCTCGGGAACTTCAGGACGGCGAAGGCCGATTTCGCCGAGGCGGCGGCGCGCCGGCCCGACGACACGCACCTCCGCGACCGCGCGGCACGGGTCGACACGATCCTTGCGCTCGACCCGAGTGCCAACGACCTCACGGCGGACGAACGCTACGAGCGCAGCCGGAATCTGCTCGCGCGGACGGTCGATGTATTGACGCGCTGCGGGGAAGCGTCGTCCACGGCGGTCACCTCGGCTCGCGAGCTGCTCGGTCGCGCACCGGCGCCGGCGGCGCGGCGGGTTGCGGGCGATTCAATGATCGGCGCGGCGATCGGATTATGGAACTCTCGACTGCCCCGGTGCGATGCCTCGGCGTCCGACGAAGTGTTGCGCTCCGTTTTCGTTCGACTCACCGGCTGAGCGGGCGCGGCGTCGCTGGCGTGACGGCAGCGCGACGATCAGGAGGCTCGCGATGAGCCCCAGGCAGATATCGAGCACACCGGCTGCAACGTCCGTCGACAATGTCATGACGCCGCGCGACCGCGCAGTTAGGGGGTGTACCCCATATTAGTTGTCGGGGCCGGAATTCGCCAGACGCGACCGACGTCGCGTTCTCGGCGCTCCTCGGCGCGTGTGGCACGCGAGTCGCGGCGCGTCAGGGCAAAAAGGGATCTCACCATGTCCAAACCGTGCTTTCCGCTCGTGGTTCTGATCGCGTTCACCGCGGCTTGCGGCGGTGGTGGCGAGAAGCCGAGCGCCGGCTCGAGCGCCGCCGCTCCACCTTCGAACCCCGCGCCCGGTTCGACCGCGGCCGCCCCGACGGGCACCGCGGCTCCGATCACCGGAAAAACCTGGGACGTCAAGATGATCGGCGACGCGACTGGGTCCCGCTTCGATCCGGCGTCGCTGACGATCAAACGAGGCGACGGCGTGCGTTGGACGGTCGTCTCAGGGGTGCCGCACAACGTGACGTTTTGGTCGGACAGCATTCCGTCAGGCGCCCAAGGCCAGCTGTCGGCGAACATGCCGCAGCCCGCGGGGCCGATGACGAGCCCGATGTTAGTCAATGTTGGCGACACGTACACTGCGTCGTTCGGCAACGTCCCGCCGGGCACCTATCACTATTATTGTACGCCGCACCTGGCGCTCGGGATGAAAGGGACGATCGTCGTCCAGTAAGCAGACTTACTGCCGTTGCCGGTTCTGGCGTAGCTTGTCTCATGCCCAGGGATGGCATCGCACGTGTTCGGGCGCTGACGAGGAAGCTGCCGGACGTCGAAGAGGGCACGACGTTCGGCTTTCCGGCGTTCAAGATCGAGGGAAAGACGTTCGCCTGGTTCCCGAAGAAAAAAGAGGTCGAACCGGGCTCGCTCGGCGTTCGCATGAGCATTCTCGAACGGGAGTACCGCATCGCGGCCCAGCCGCGCGTCTATTATGTCACGCCGCACTACCAGGACTACGACTCGGTGCTCGCGCGCATCGACGAGCTGACGGACGCCGCGCTGCGCGAGTTGCTCGAGTCCGGACACGAGTACATCGTGGCCCAGGCGAAGAGCGCGGGTTCTAAGCGCCGGCCGCGGCGGTGAGAGTCGTTTCCCAGACGTCGGTCACGCGTTCCCACGTATAGCGCGAAAGCGCCTTTTCGCGGCCGCGTTCGCCGAACCAGGCGCGTTTGTCCGGATCATCCAGCAAGTCGAGAATCTTGCGAGCGAGATCTTTCGGGTCGAACGGAGTCGCTGTCCACCCGTCCACGCCGCGATCGATGACGCAACGCGTGGAAGCGATGTCGCCGCCGATCACCGGCTTCCCGCACATCCACGCCTCGACGAACACGATGCCGAAGGACTCCTCCACCGAGGGCATCGCGACCATATCGCACGCGTCGATGATCGAGGGTCCGTCCGCGTCGGCGAAGTCGTCGATCAGGACGAGCTTCGCCCGATCGCAATCGGAGAGCGCATCAAGCTCCCGCGAGACCGCTGCATCGCGATGCGCGCTCTGGCCGGCCATCAGCAACACGACATTCGGCCTATCCCGCCAAACGATGCGCATCGCTTCGATTAACGTCGCCGCTCCCTTGAGCTTGTCTTGCCGGCCGACGAATCCCACCACCGGGCGCGTGCCGATGCCGTACTGTTTCCGGATGCGCGCGCCGTCGCGCTGCTCGAAGCGAGCCGGGTCGGCGCCCGCGCCGGCGATGGCGACTGACCGTCCGCCTCGCGCCCGGACAAAATCGCGCTCGGCCTCGGTGGAGACGATCGACGCGTCGCAGTTCCGCAGCATTCGGTCGTAATGCGGGCTGGATACCCAGTCGCATTCGACGTGGAATATCGGGACGCCGACGCGTGGCACGCGGCGCAACGTTCGCGGGAGACAGGCCCAGTACATCGCCGGGTAGCACCAATTGATTGCCGTGACGACGTCGGCGCGAAGCGTGGCGATCGGGAGAAGCATGTTGATGCCGCTCGGGCCGATGAGCGCCCAGTCGTCCATGCCGACTATCCAGCCGGCGGTTCGCCATCCTCCGCGGCGCTGCAACCACCACTCGAACATGTGTTGCAGCCTCCCGGGCGCGGTCGGGAGACGAATGACCTGAACACCGTTGATCGTCTCGCGGCGAGGCAAACCCGCCGGCTTCGAGCTCCAGAAATCGAGCTGCGTCGCGCAGTCGAAGGTCACGACGCTCACTTCATGCCCGCGCTCGACGAGTCGTTCGGATACGGATTGCAGCAGCCGCTCCGCACCGCCGACCATCGGCGCGTATGACGGAGAGACATGAACAATTCGGAGACGGCGCGATCGATCCGGGTCGTGGCTCACGAAGGATGGACTAGCGAAGCCTTGCCGGACTTTCGCCGGGACCGGCCCGGACGCCGACGGCTTCGCCGGCCGCGTGACAACACGACAACACGAACATCAACGGCAGGCTGGCCCGGGCTGCGGGGGTCAACTTCCTGGTGCCGCCCATTGCATCAAGTCCTTGCCGGAACAGCTTCCACGGTCCGCGTCCTCGTTCGTCCGCGCGCGCGCGCAGGCCCGTGGTAGAGCGGCCGTTGTCGTAGTGTGCGCGCAACGTGCCCCAGAAGCCGTGTGACTGCACGTGCGTCGCCGTAAGGCCGTCGCTCACGTGACATCGGCCTTCAAGGAATAGCCGGGGGTTAAGCTCGAGCTCGAGCCATCCCGTCGCGATTGGTCCGGGACCGAGGACGGATCGGCGAAACGCGAAGTTCGCGACCGGCGGACACAGATACCCCTGGTGGCGATTCACTGGCGGGTAGAACGCGCCGAAGGTGTGCAGGAAATTCGCCCAATCGATCAACGAGCCAGTCGAGCCGTTCAGCACGGGGCCAGTCACCGAATCGGCGCCGGGGTTGCGCTCGAACGCCTCGAGAACCTGCGCGCACCAGTCATGAGCGACGAGGACGTGATCTTCAGTCATCGCGATGATGTCACCGCGCGCCCGTTCGGCGGCCCGGGCGCGCAGCTCGAACACCGACGCACCCGGCATTCGCACCCACGACAGGCGCTCAGAGCTCGCGGCCTTCGCCGCATCGAGCGCTTCGCCGTGGCCGTCGCCGACGATGATCTCTCCACCGACGGCGGCGACCTGCGGCTCGAGCACCTCGAGGCAGTTGGCCAGGTCCGGCCACGGCTCGATCGTGGCGAGTATGACGGAGAGTGTGATGCGGTCGGTCATGCGTGGGTGGAGTGGGTCAATCAGAAGAGTCTCAATATGAACCGACGGCGGTCCAGTCGTCCAACACATCTCATCCCGTTGTTTACCCTCGAAACAACGTCGCGCGAGCAGATCGACGTGCCATTTGAAGCGCGAATGCATCGAAACTGTCGAACGCATCCAACAGCTTGACGACACGTTGCCACAGGCACGCGTCGGACCGCATACTTTCGACGTCTCATCGCGCCCAGTGTTAATCGATGCCCACGAAGCCAGACATTCGTCGCGAGCTCGCCGGCGTACCGGAATCGCCGCTCGTCCGAATTGCGACGCTGGCCGAGTCGATGCCCGGCTCGATCAAGCTCTGCTACGGTGAATCGGACCTGCCGACGCCCGCCTTTGTCACGGAGGCGGCGCACCGCGCGGCGCTCGACGGGCACACCTTCTACACCCACACGGCCGGCTATCGCGAATTGCGCCAAGCGATCGCGGCGAAGGTCCGTGAGCTGCACGGCGTGAGGCACGACGAATCCGAGATCATGGTCACCGTCGGCGCGTCGATGGCGATCTACGCCGCGATCCGCGCCGGCATCGGACCCGGCGACAACGCCGTCATCATCTCACCGGCGTACGCGATATACGCCAATGGCGTGACGATGTGCGGTGGCGAGCCGCGCTTCGCCCCGCTCGCTCGGTCGGGAGCCGGATTCGTTCTGGACCTCGACCGCGTCCGTGACGCGATCGACGGCAATACGAGAATGCTCATTGTCAACAGCCCGTCCAATCCGGCGGGCATCATGCTCTCGACCGGCGAACAACGCGCGCTCGCCGAACTGGCGGAGGCGCACGATCTGCGCATCCTCGCCGACGAGGTCTACGAGCGGATCACCTACGACGCGCCGATCGCGCCGTCGTTCGCCCGCGTCGTCGAGAACAAAGACCGGCTGATTGTCGCCAACAGCTTCTCCAAGACGTACTGCATGACCGGCTGGCGGCTCGGCTGGGCACAGTCGAGCGCGCCGATGATCAGCGCGATGACGACCGGCGTCGAGTTCATGACCTCGAACGCGTCGGCCCCGGTGCAGCAGGCGGGGATCGCCGCGCTGCGCCAGGGCGAGGCGTACGTCGCCGATCTACGCGCGCACTTCGCCGCGCGGCGTGCCCAGGTGATCGACGAACTGTCGCGAATCGACGGCGTTTGCGTCGCCGCTCCGGCCGGCAGCTTCTTCGCCTTCTTCACGATCGACGGCGTCACCGACTCCGCGGCGTTCGCGGTCGAGCTCCTGCGCGACACGGGCGTCGCCCTCGCGCCAGGCTCCGCGTTCGGTCCCGGCGGTGAAGCCGCGCTGCGGTTGTGCTTCGCTTCGAGCGAGGAGACGATCGCGGAGAGCCTGAACCGGCTGCGTCAGGCAGACTTGTTTTCGAACAAGTATTTGTCGCGAAGGTAGGCGACGCGCAGTCCGGCGCGCAGCATGTTGCGATACGACGGATTCGTGTGCTCCAGGCTGTCCGGCGACGTCTCCGCGGTCACCCACGAACAGCCGAGCCGCTTCGCGTCGCTCAAGCGTCTCGCGAGCAGCGCTGATTGGGCGCCGCGATTGCGCGCGTCGGCCGCGGTGCCAGCGACCCCGAACCAGGCGCCCCCGTCCTGGACGAACATCGCCGCGCCGGCGATGGGGCGCTCGGCGTCGAACGCCATGTAGTAGCGCCATCCGGTTTTGCCGATGGCGGAGGCGATGTCGGGCTTCACGGACTCCGGGAGACCAAACGCCTCGCCAACGATCGACGTAAACGTTTCAGCGGATTCGCGGCCGACCTCACGGACGGAGATGCCATCGCGGTGGGCAGCGGTGATGTCGCGTAACTCGCCGACCAACTTGACCGTCGGCGTTTTCAGCACGCCGCCTTGTCGGGTCAGTGTTTCCGCTCCGCCGACGATCGTCGCGTCCGGTCCGCAATCGATCAGCCACCGCGGCACGCCGGCGTCCCGAAAGAAGGCATTCACTTCGGCGAGGAGCGCGTCGTCGAGCGGTTGATCCAATCCGATGCCGATCGTGCGGTTCACCGTGGCCACATCGGCTCCGGGCGTCGCCAGAGCCAACGCGCGCCCGAACCGTCGCACCCGCGTTCCCAAACGGTGCTTGAGCTGCGCCGGCAGCGCTTCGACGCGCTGCCTCCACGCCTCGGCTTCGAGGAATTCGATCGATGCGCTTTCCATCACTCGCTACGTTAGCGCCGAGCCGTCTCGACCGCGAGGTGATGCCATCGTTGCGAGAAGATTACGATGTGATTAGCAGCGGACGCGTGCGGCCATAGAGGGTTGCGGACGACGCCGGAGACTTCACAATAAAGACATGAAAACATTCCGCGCTGCCGCAGCCAGCCGCTGTCTCCTCACTCTCGCCGCGATCGCGCTCTCGTCCGCGCAGCTGACGGCGCAGATTCCGACGACTCACGCCGGTCGCGTCTTTTCGGCATGGCTCGACGCGACGAATGCCGGAGACCGTGCGAAGATGAAGGCCTTCCTCGACGCGAGCCTGCCGGACTTTTCGCTCGACCAGTCGATGGCGATGGGAGCACGAAGCGGCGGCTATGACGTGCGAAAAGTCCAGAACTCAAAGGACCGCGAGATCGCCGTGCTGCTCCAGGAGCGCGGTCCCGCGCGCCAGTTTCAAACACTTACCTTGGTCCTCAAGGACGACACTTCGGACCGCATCGACGACATCCGTCTGCGTGCCGCCGAACCGCCTCCCGATCTCGCGACGCCGCAACTCACGGCCGCGGAGCTCGCTGCCGCTCGCAATGGAGCGCCGTTCAAGCGCCTCAACGAGTATCTGAACGCGCTCAACTTCGGCAACCCCGACGTCATCCGGCGTTTTCTCGAGACGAGCTATCCGAGCGCGAACGTCAACGGGCAGGTGAACTTCGCCGAACAGACTGGCGGGTTCGACCTGCGTTTGATCGAACGGGCGACCCCGACGTCGATCGTCGGTTTGGTCCAGGAGCGTCGCTCGGATCAGTTTGCGCGATTCGTCGTCGTCGTCGATTCGACGAATCCGGTAAAGATCCTTCAGCTCAACCTCTCGGCCATTCCGCGCCCGGCCGCGTTCCCGATCGCGAAGATGTCGGAACCGGAGCTCGTGTCGGCCCTCAAGACGCGATTGGAGACGGATGCCGCCGCCGACAACTTCGCCGGCTCGATCATTCTCGCCAAACTCGGGACCGGTCCAAGCAAGGTGTTGTTCAGCGGCGCCTATGGGCTCGCCGATCGTGACGCGAAGACGCCGAACACGCTCGACACCAAGTTCCGCATTGGGTCGATGAACAAGATGTTCACCGCGACGTCGATCCTGCAGCTCGTGCAGGCCGGCAAGATCAAACTCACCGATCCGCTCGGGAAATACGTCAGCGACTATCCGAACAAGGACGTCGCGACCAAGGTCACGATCCACCAGTTGCTCACGCACACCGGGGGCACCGGCGACATCTTCGGACCGGACTTCAGCGCGCATCGTCTCGACCTCAAGACGCACGACGACTACGTGAAGCTGTACGGCGCGCGTGGGCTTCGCTTCGAGCCGGGGAGCAAGTGGGAATACAGCAACTACGGAATGCTATTGCTCGGTGTCGTGATCGAGCGCGTCACCGGCCAGAGCTACTACGACTATGTCGCCGAGCACGTGTTCAAGCCGGCGGGCATGACGCATAGCGGCTCCGAGCCCGAGGACAAAGCGGTGTCCGAGCGCTCGAACGGCTACATGCGACGCAACGGCGCGTGGACGCCGAACACGACCACGCTGCCATATCGCGGGACCGCCGCCGGAGGCGGCTACTCGACCGTCGGCGATCTGTTGAGATTCGCCGAGGCGCTGATGAGCCATAAGCTTCTCAACGCGCAGTACACCGACATGCTGTTTACCGGCAAAGTCGACGTCGGCAACGGGCAGATGTACGCGTATGGGTTCGAGGACGGGCGGAAGAACGGCGTCGGCGCCGTGGGACACGGCGGCGGCGCACCCGGCATGAACGGGGAGCTTCGGATCTACCCGCAGTCTGGATACGTCATCGCCGTGCTGTCCAACCTGGATCCGCCGGCCGCATCGCGACTGAACGGTTTCATCGATCCGCGACTGCCTTAGGGGCCAAGGCTGTAGAAGAACCGTCCTTTGAAGCCGGGCGTCGTCACCATCTCCCGTAAACCGCCCGGCAGCAGGCGGAGCTGACCAGGCGTGAGCAGCTCCTTGATCCACGGACCTTCGGCGTAGATGATGTCCCACATCGCCGTCGCCGCGTCGGTCACGTGCTTGGCGGCGTCCTTCGCGCTGTAGCTCTCGGGCAGCTTCGCGAGGTATCCGGCCAGTCCGCCGAACACACTGTCCGCTCGCGCGATGAGCAGTTTCTGTCGCGCCTGCACCTTTTCCGATTGATCGCGGCTGAGCGCGAGCGAGTCGGCGTAGCGCAGCATGAGCTTGTAGATGTCCATGAACGCGTTCGACGACGTGCTGTTCATGTAGCGGTTCTTGAGCGTGTCCGCGCTCGCCCGCGTTCCCTTGAGCGCCGGCTTGACGCGCATCTTGAGGATGACGTCCTGCTCCTGTGCGTCGTGGCCGAGATTCATCCGCACGTCGAGCGTCATGCGGAACGGCGAGCGCAGCGTGCTCGCCGACGGGCTCGTGTTCCCGAATCTCGGATTCACCTGATAGATGTAGCGTCGCGCCGTGGCATCGAAACCGCGTACCTGATAGAGCGTCCCGTCCATGAACGGCGTCGCGCCCCAGCCGCGCAGATGGTCGTCCCCGTGCAACAGTTGATCGATCCCGCCGAGCGGGTTCGACAGATTGAGCGACAGGCTCATTCGGTTGTTCGTCCGCGGCACGTTGCCCATGTACAGACTCGCGTTCATCGACGCGAACCACGGTCCGACGCAGCTATTCCGGCCGGCAAGCGTGTTGGTCTGCGATGTGAGGCAGTTTCGCACGGACGACGAGCCGTTCGTCATCAAGTCCGTCAGACCCTGCGAAAGCGCGGCGTCCGTCACCCGCGCCGGATCGAACACGAATGCGCGGTCGCCGAACCAGCCGTCACCGTTGACGTCGCCGCCGACGGTCGGCGTGTAGCGAAGGCCGGACGAGATCCGGGTGAACGTGGTGAGCGCGATCTTCCCGCTGAAGAACGAGCGCGCCGCCTGCACGAGAAATTGATGCCGGGGCGTGAAGCCGTTCGTCGCCCACTCCGCGATGCGCGGATCGAGCGCTGTACTCTGATCGAAGCCGCGCGCTTCGCTTCGCGCATCGGCGTACGTGTAGCCGAGCGTGAAGAAGCCGATACGGAAAGGAATATTGGGAACGACGTACGCCGTGATCTGCCGCGTGTCGCCGCGCAGGTTCGACACTCGGTCGGACACTCGGCCAAAACTCGTCACTCGCCGCGATTCCACCGGCGACGAGCTCCCGGTGGACGTAACGATGCTCGACGCGGAGATGTAGACGGGCCGACTGCCTTCGTCGGCGAGCGTGAACTTTTGCGCTCCGTTGAAGTTCAGATCGACCACCCCCGCCTGGCTTCGATTCAGCGAATAGGTGGCGTCGATCGCGAGGTAGTTGCCGAAAATCGAGTTCGTCCAGCCGGCGGTGGCGCGCCACGAACGCATCGGGGAGTAGCTGGGATCGATCAACGTGACATTGGGCGCCGTGTCCGCAAAAACGCTGGCGCCGCCGAGGCACGTGCTGGGAATCGTGGACGGGTCGTTCTCGTACGCCTGCCAATTCGGAATCGGCGACGCCGGCCCGACACAGGACAGTCGCTGCGCACTTCCGGGCAACCCCGTCGCGCCGATGGCGTCGGCGAGGAGATCGGAGCGCAGGAAGTTTCGGAACTCGCCGATGCCGGCCCGGAGCGACTGTCCGCCGCGGATGAGCGTCGAGTAGCCGGTGTTGTTGAGGCTGATTCCGTTGCCCGACTTGTAGTACCAACTGGCGCCGATGCGCGGACTCACCGCAAAGGAGTTTGGCGAGCGGTCATTTCGCATGCCGAACGCCTGCTCGAGCTTCGGATTGTTCGCCGGCAGACCCGTGAACGCATTCGCGTCGACGCGCGCGCCGCCCGTCACGACGACCGTGCGCGTGTTGTAGTTGAATCCCAGCGCCGCTGCTCCCATCCACTCTCCACCGGCGCGATCGGGCGTATGCAGCGTCCGGGAGAAGCTCGATGGAACGTTGTTGGCCAGATCCGACAGCGACGCGAAGCTATACGAGCCGTACCGGTTCGCCGCGACCGACTGATCGTAGTGTTCGTACCGCGATTGCAAATAGACAGTCGCCGGCAGCGTCGAGTGCGCGTTGAGCAGGAACGTCGTCTGGTTGTTCCCCTCGAGCGCGACGTTGCGCGAGTCGCGCGCCAAGGTCCCGTTCCCGCCGAAGCCGAGCGATCCAATCGTCGCTTCGGTGGAGCTCAGCGACGAAGCAATGAGTACGTTGCCGCCGGGCAGCGTGAGGTACGGCGACCCTTTCGTCTCGTCGAACGACGCTCCGACCGACGTCTCGTTCACGTAGTCGCCGCGGACGCCGAAGTAGCGCGAGTAGAGGCCCTGCACGAGGCCGCCGCCGCGGCTCGACTTGCCGGTGGTCGCGGGCAAGACCGTCGGTGAGAGACCGCCGCCGCGCGTCTCCGTGTAGTTCGCCCCGGCGACGACGTTCCACTGCGGCGGCGGTGTGGCGCCGGGGTTCGACGGAACGGAGTAGTCGAATCGGCCGAGTACCGACCCACCCATCGTCGTGCGGTCACTCGGCGCGCCGCCCGCGGTGACCGGCACGTGCAGACTCGAGAGAATCTGCGTCAGGCGAAACGCCGAGTCGGGCGAGATGCCGGCGTGAGCGAGCGCGTCGGCGTCGAGGTCGAGCAGCGTCGACACGGGCGCGCGATTCATCGACGCCTGGTAGCCGACGTCGTAGAAGTATTTGTCGAGCGAGAACGCGCCAATGCTCGCGCCGCCGAGCTGGAGATTGGTGAACTTCTGGCCGAAGCGCGCCGCGATCGGGTCGCCCACCTGAAGCATCGGGGCGTCGAGTGTCACACGCCCGCGCCTCACGCTGATATTCGTGCCTCGATTCACGGTGGTGGAGGCCAGCGCGCCGCTGAACCCACCGCGCGTCGGATCCCACGGCGACGACACGAAGCGCGTCCCCGTGTTCATGTCGCGCGGAACCGCGTCGCCCGAGAAATTCATGCCGTTGAGCGTTTTCATATTGGCGTCGGCGCCGAGTCCGAACGCCGAGAATCCACCGGCAGTGAGGGAAAGGCCGGGAACGAGTCCCGCCATGGCGTCGATATTCCCGGCGAGCTCCGGTGGAAGCGCGTTCACCACACCGTCGATCGTCTTGTTGGTGCCGTCGGTGCCCGGTGTCCCGGTTTCCGTGCCGAAGCTGCGCGGCGGGCGCGGACGTTGGGCTTGAACTCGCACCGCGGCGACCTGCTGCACGTTTGCCGCGAGCTTGGCGTTGACGACGGCGACACTGTCGCCCGGCTTGATCGTGACCCGCTGGCGGAAGTTGCGGTAGCCGAGCGCGGAGACGTTGAGGATGTACTCGCCGGTCGCGTTGGCGATGCTTATATGGTAGTTGCCCGTAGCGTCAGTCTTGCCTGACACGATTTCGGCGGACGGCGCGATTGTCACGAAAACGTCGGCCGCCGAGATGGCGGCGCCGCTATCGCTCGTGACGCGGCCCTGGATCGTGTGCGGGCGAGTTTGCGCCCCGGCCAATCGCGCGGAGGCGAGCACGAACAGCAAAAGCGCGGCGAACGCCGCGACGGATCGTCGCATCACCAAAATTCCTCTCGGCACGGTCGGGTTACGGGCAGCGCGCAGCCACGGCGCTGGTCGCACGAACACTTAAAGAATAGGTGTCGGCAGCGCGCTAGTCATATGACCCCAACCCTGAGCTCCTTCGTCGATCGACTCCGGCAGTCGATCGGGAGCGTCAGTCAGCCGCGACGACCGCGAGCCGGCTGGCCCGCCGGCGTCCGAGCACGAAGATCGCCACGCCCGCGAGGTTCGCCCCCACCAGGACCGCGACGATCTTCGCCGAGAACGTGCGCCAATCCGGAACATCGATGATCGGGAAGATCGATAGCACCGAATACAGCACCGACATTCCGAGCCCCGCGACCGCGGCGCCCTTAAGCCACAGCGGCGGCCGTTCGGCCAGGCGACGGGCCGCGAACAGCGGGATCGCGAACAGTGAGATGTAAGCGAACGCGTAGAAGATGCCGCCGGCGTTCTCGAGCACCTGAAACGCTTCCTGTAGTCCAACGCCAACCTGGCCGGCGAGCGTGAATGCCAGCGTGAGGCCACCAACGAACAGAATCGAGTTCACCGGCGTGAGGTAGCGCGGATGCAGCCTCGTGAACCATTTCGGCAGGATGCCGTCCCAGCCGGCGACCATCGGCAGTCGCGTCGTACCGGCGAACATCAGCGAGACGTTGCCGATCTGGCGCAGCAGGAGGAGGCCAATGAGCAGCGGCGCGATGATCGACGCGGCGCCCATGCCGCTGAACGCCATCGTGAGCGTCTGCGGGATGGGGCTCACCAGATCGATCTTGTCCTTCGGTACGATGGCAACGACGGTGCTCGTTCCCATGATGAACATGAGCGCGATGATCGGCGACGCGATCACCACCGATCGTCCGATCGTGCGCGCGGGATTCTTGCACTCGCCGGCGAGAATCGCCACGTACTCGAATCCGCTCAGCGCGCCCAGCGCCATCTTGCCAAGCAGGTTGAGATTGAGCGCGGTGAGCGGCGGCAGGGACGCGGCGAAAGGATGAAATTCCTTGATCTGGCCGCGGGCGAGCGCCATGAACGGCACGATGATCAACGCCACGTAGGTCAGGAGCTGCGCGGCGCCGCCGATGCTCTGCATCCATTTGCCGATGCGAAGCCCGAATAGCGCGAGGATCGTGATCGCGACAACCATCGTCGCGCTCACCACCGGCGTGTACCATGCGGCGCCCGTCATCCACACCGCGCCGGCGCCGACGAGGTACGAAAGATTTGTCGCCATCATCACGCCGAACGTGGCAAGAATCAGGATGGCGAACGCCCAAAGATTCCACGCCGTGAGAAAGCCGCCGAACTCGCCGAATCCAACTGTCGCCCACTGATAGAGACCGCCCTCGAGCGGCATCAGGCGATTGAGGTAGATGACGACGGCCGCTTGCGGGATGTAGTACAGCGCCATCGCGGCGAGCCAGAACACGACGTGACCGGTGCCGAGCTTGGCCGCCGTGCCGACCCATCCCGAGCCGACGATGAACATGATCTGCGTGAGCACGAGCGTCGGCAGCCCGAGCTCCTTTCGGAGCCCGGCCGTGTGTTGCTCGACGTCCCGTACGCGATCGGTCGACGTGCTCACGGAAGTTGGCCGTCCATCTTGGGTGCACTACCCTACGGAGCCGCGCGGTCGGGGGCAAGCGCTTCCACGTTTGCGTTTCACCAGATTGACGACGCTTCGACACCACCCGCAGATTGCCATCGTCCCGAACCCCACCTCGATGATCTCGCAGCATTCAGCGCTTCGCCCCGTCCTAGGACTCCTCCTCGCCGTCGCGTGCACCTCCGCCGGCAATCAGCAAACGCCCCCGGCGACGCGGCCCGCCGCCACCGACGACGCACTCGTCGCACGGGCGCGCGCCATCCACCAGCGTGTCATGACGCTCGACACGCACGTCGACATCAACCCCAACCAGTTCAACCCGGGCGATTCGGTCAACTTTGCCAAGGGTGTTCCTGGCCGGCAGGTCGATCTGCCCAAGATGGAAGCCGGCGGATACGACGCCGTCTTTCTCGCCGTCTATCAAGGCCAGGGCCCGCTCGACTCGGCGGGCTACGCCAATGCGTATCGCGCCGCAATCGCCAAATTCGACGCGATTCACAAGCTCACCGAAGTCCTCGCGCCGGACCGCACGGGCCTCGCGCTGACGGCCGCCGACGCGCGCCGCATCAACGCGGCGGGGAAGAAGGTCATCTTCGCCGGCATCGAGAACGGCTACCCGATCGGCACCGATCTCACGCGCGTGAAGGAGTTCTACGACCGCGGCGGCCGTTACATGTCGCTCGCCCACAACGGCAACAGCCAGCTCTCCGACTCGAATACGGGCGAGCAACAGGGATATTTGTACAACAACGGGCTATCTCCGCTCGGCCGTGAAGTCATCAAGCTGATGAACACCTACGGCATGATGGTCGACTTCTCGCATCCCTCGAAGGGCGCGATGATGGAGATGATCAAGCTGTCGAAGGCACCGATCATCGGATCGCACTCGGGCGTGCGCGCGATCTGTAACCACAGCCGCAACGCCGACGACGAGCAGCTCAAGGCGCTCGCCAAGAACGGCGGCGTCATCCAGCTCGTCGGCTTCGCGGGATATGTGAAGTGCGACCCGAAACGCGACTCGGCGCGTACCGCGGAGACCGCAGCGCTCAATCGCGAGTTCGGTATTGTGCTGCAGCAGGGCGCCGGGCGAGGAGGTGGAGCGGGACGCGGTGGCGCGGGCGGTGGCGGCGGTCGCGGAGCGGGACGCGGCGGCGCGAACGGACGCGGCGGCGCGAACGCGGTGCTCGATTCGATCCTGCAGACGCTTCCCGTGGAGCGACGTGCCGAATACCAGCGACGCCAGCAGGCGATCGCAGCCAAGTATCCGCCTACGCCGCGCGCCAATGTTTCGGACTTCGTCGATCACATCGACTACGCCGTGAAGTTGATCGGCATCGACCACGTCGGCATCAGCTCGGACATGGATGGCGGCGGCGGCGTGGACGGCTGGAACAGCGCGGCCGAGACATTCAACGTCACGCTCGAGCTGGTGCGGCGCGGGTACACCGAGGAGCAGATCGGCAAGATCTGGAGCGGCAACCTCCTTCGCGTGCTCGAGGAGTGCGAGCGCGTCGCGAAAGAGATTCAGAGCGGGAAGCTCAAGGCCTGAGTCGCGGGGCGCTCGCCGTATTGCCACCCGAGCACAGAACGATCAGTATTCTGGAGTCAGCGGCGGTGAGAGGCTCGGTATGCGGCAACGAATGATCGTCGTGTGCTCTGCATTTGCCTTTACCGCGGCGTGCGCCGGCCATGGCGTACCCGCGACGGCGGACGATGGTGCCGGAGCCGTGCAATCCGCGCGGACGCGCGACCGGAGTCTCATCACTCGCGACGAGCTGTCCGAGAATCCCACGATGAACGCCCAGAGCGTACTCGATGCGATTCGATCGCTGCGTCCGCAGTTTCTGACGCAGCGCGGGAAGAACAGCCACAGCGACGACGACGCTGGAAAAACTCACGCCTCGATCGACGGCGGGCGCATAGTTCCCCTCGAGGAGCTCGGCAACATGCACGTCGCGTCCGTGCTCGATATTCGCTTTCTCGATGCCGCGGCGGCCATGCAACGCTTCGGTGGTGCGGCCCGCGAGGGTCCTGTCATCCTCGTCCGAACGATCGGTAAGTAAAGAAAGCGGGGCGTGTGAGAAACACACGCCCCGCTTTCTTTCGTCCGCGACTGGGTCTATTTGTCCCACCACACGTGCGTCAGATACGTGTCGGTACCCATGCGCGAGATGGCGTCGTTCAACGCCGCGCTGTTCACCGACTGCTCCTGGCTGGGGTACGTCAGACGCCGCGGAATCCCCACCACGTCGGCGTACATCTTGGGTCCCGGCTTGATCGATGCCGGGTTGCCGGTGCGACGCCACTCCGCCCACGCCTCGAACCCCGTCGTGAACAACGCGATCCACTTCTGAAGTCCGATCTGTTGGAGTCCCGCTGCGCCCGCGACGTACGCGACGCCCGGGCGGGCGAGATACGCGTCTGCGTCGGCGTCGGTAAGCCCCCACTGCAGCATCGACGCACGAACGCCCGCGTTGTAGTGGCCGGCGGCATTCGTCTGACCGCCGAGCCCACGTTCGGCTGCTTCGGCCTTGAGGAGCTCTACTTCGGAGTACGTCATGAGGTACGACGGTGTCTTCTTGCCGGCGACCGTGCCGAACGTCCCGTATGACGTGGCGCCGGGATAGAAGACCGTGCCCGGGCGCGACGTGGTGTTGAAGAACGGCGCGACCGTCGTGTTGTCGAGACCGTTTTGCAACCCGGCATACTTGGTCGGATCGGCCTTGGTCGGCTGCGCGTAGACCTTGAGGCGCGGGTCGTTCAACGCCACGAGCGTATCGATGAGTGTCTTGGACATCCGGTCGTCGTCGCGCGTGGCGAACGTCGCGGCCCACGGGTTGTCGAAGATGCCGTCGCCCGGCCAGGCGAGCATCGCGTTGTCGGCGTTCGACGTGAACGTGCCGCCGGGGCCCGAGAACGCCGCGGTCAGCTCGGCTGCCGCCTTTGTCGCGTCCACTTTCGACAGTCGCATGGCCATTCGCGCGTGGAGCGAGTTGGCGAACTTTTGCCACTTGCCGAGGTCGCCCTTGTAGAGCGGATCGGCGGTGCCGAGTCCGAGGTCCGTGCTTCCCGGCTTCATCGCGGCGGCCGCGTCGGTCACGGTCTTGAGCAAACCATAATAAATGTCCTTCTGCGCGTCATACTTTGGCTTGAGCGCCCCGCCGGCGACGTCGCCCTTGAACGCTTCGCTGTAGGGAATGTCGCCCCAGATGTCGGTCATCATCTGAAGCTCCCAGGACTGCATGACGCGCGCAGGGCCCGAGGTATTCGGCGACTTCGCGGCGTCGCCCTGATCGATGACTTTCTGCCAGTCTTCGAGCTCGCTTGTATACGAGCCGGTGAACAGCCCGTCGATCACGTCGGGCCGGATGTGGCCGCGGTCCTCTTCGACGTACTGGATCTGCGCGATGTGTTGCGCGAACAACTCGGACATCGCGAGGGTCTGAAACGACCCGTAGTACCGTCCGATTCCCGACTGCACGGCCTGCGTGAACAGCGGCCCGGCGGGCGCTGTGGTGGGGCTGTTCGGGTTGCTGTTCAACCCGGTGAGATCATGTTGGCAGGCCGCGACCACGAGTGGCGCGAGCAGAACTGCCAATCCTTTGGCGTGTCTCATTGAATGATTCTCGCGGTTGATGGTCACGGGACGATGGTCACGTTGAGGCCGATCGAGCGCAGCGTCGGGAGAGCGCCCATGTCGTAGCCCTGGCCGCCGTTACCGGCATTGGCCGCGTTCTCAGGATCGTAGTTCGGGAAATCCGTCCACGTGTGAAGGTTGCGGGCGACGAACGCGATATTGAGCGACTGCGCCCGTACGCGGTTCGCGAAGCGCGACGGCACTTCCCAGCCCAGTTGAACCTCGCGCAGCTTCACGAAACCCGTGTTGTAGATGCCCGCCTCGTTGATGCCGAACAGCGAGTGGTTGTAGTCCTCGGCTATGACAGTGGTCGTGTTCTGCTTGCCGCTGGCCTTGTCGATCCCATCGACCACTAGACCGGGATTGTTCCAATCCACTTCGCGCCCGCGGAGTGTGTTCGCGAGAACTCCGGACTGCGTGCCGAACCAGTTGCCGACCGAGAAGTTTTGTCCGCCACGCCGGATGTCGAGGAGCGCGTTGAGCGTCCACGCCCGGTAGCGGACCTCGTTGATCCAGCCGCCCGTCCAATCCGGGTTGACGTTTCCCAGAATGCGCTTCGTCCCATCTTTGAGCGGCAGACCGTTTGCCGTCAGGATCTTGTGGGTCGCCGAATCGCGGAGGAACGCGTAACCGAACAGAACACCGTACGGTTCTCCCTCGCGCGCCTGAATCTCCGAGCTCCACTGCGCCGACAACCGCGTGGCCGCCAATCCCGGCGCGAGCGCGTCGACCTTGTTGCGGTTGCGGAGGTAGTTGAACGTCGACGTCCACGACACACCGGTGCTCGAGCGAAGGACGCGCGCCGACAGCGTTCCCTCGAAGCCACGGTTGCTGATCTGACCGGCATTGATGATCGTCGAGCTGAAGCCGGTGGCCGGCGCGGTCGTCAGCGCCAGCACCTGGTTGCGGCTGATCTTGGAGTAGTACGTACCGTCGAAGGTGACGCGATCGCTGAACAGCGCCGCCTCGATGCCGCCCTCGGAACCGATCGTCTGCTCCGGCTTGAGCTGCGCGTTCGCCGACTGATCGGCGAGCGTAAAGAGCGCGAGGCTGCCGAACTTGCGCGAGCTTCCGTTGTACACCGTTGCCAACTGGTACGGGCCGGCGTCCGATCCGACGCGTGCCCAACCTCCGCGGAGCTTTAGGTAACTCACCTTCTGGCCGCTCGTGATCCACGGGAACAGATCGGACAGGATCAACGACGAGTTGACCGACGGATAGAAGTACGAGGCGTTGTCCTTGGGCAACGTCGACGACCAGTCGTTGCGGCCCGTGATTTCGACCGTCCAGTGCTTCTTCATCGTTGCGATCACCGAGCCGTACGTCGAGTTGACGGCCGAGTGGAACTCGGAGTTGGTGGCGGTCGGCGTGACACCCGCGTTCGCGAGATTGTAGATGCCTTCGACGAGAATTCCGTTCGTCGAGAACGCGTTGTTGTAGCTGTCGTTCCGCCGGCGGTTGCCGCCGAGGTTCGCGGTGATGTCGGCGAAGCTCACGGTCTTTCTCGCCGTGAGCAGGCCTTCGAAGTTCATCTCGCGCAAGCGGCCCGTATTGTTGGTAAAGCCGCCGTTGTACGCCGGGCTCGCGCGATCGATGTTGCCCTTCGCGAAATGTTCTTCGGTCGTGTTCCGGGCGTTATCCGCGCCACCGCGCACCAAGCCCGTCAGCCACGGCGTGAAGGTGTAGTTCGCCGAGACCTGCGCGACGATCCGATCGCGCGTGTCGGGCGCCGCGTTGTCGTAGAACTGCCAGTACGGGTTCCGGTGATAGTTGTCGTTCCAGTTGTACAAGCTCCCGTCGGCGAAACCGTACGGGCTGTTCAGGTTGAAGTACTGTCGCTTCAGCGCCGCAACGTCGACCTGGCGACCGAACCAGGTGAAGGTCATGAACGGATTGCCTTCCGTGTAGCCGTTCTCCGGACGGTTCATGCCGGCGAGCTGTGAGTACTGGAGCGAGCCGGTCACATCGAGCTTCTCGAAGACCGTCGCATTCGCCGAGAGCGCGCTCGTCGTGCGGCCGAGCGTCGTGTTGGGCACGATACCCTTGATGTCGTCTCGGGTGATGGAAAGGCGGCCGGCCGCCTGATCGAATGACTGCGAGACCGTCAAGTTGTTCGAGACGGTGCTCCCGCTGCGGAAAAAACCGCTGACGTTGTCGGGGTGGGCCATCCACGGCATCGCCTTCCCGGTGAACTGGTCGCAGCCGACGCTGGTGTCGTATTGCCCGACGATGGGATTGCCGCTGGCGTCGTGCTTGAAGACGCAGCCGGTGGTGCGGCCGTCCATCTTCGGTCCCCACGATTCGTCGGCGCCGTCGTTCGTGCCGCCGCCGGCGCCGTCGACGTAGTTGAACTCACCGCCGAATCCCTGGCCGTACTGATTCTGATAGTTCGGCATCACGGATGGGGCATCGTTCGTGAAGCGGCTGGTGAAGCTGATGTGGGTGCCGCGCGACCAGCCTCGGCCCGTCTTGGTGGTGATGACGACGGCGCCGTTCGAAGCGCGTGAGCCGTACAGCGCTGCCGCATTCGGACCCTTCAGCACCGTCACGCTCTCGACGTCGTCCATGTTGATGTCCTGGATGGCCGAGCCGTAATCGCGGCCGCCGCTCGCGCTCGCCGTCGAGTAGTCCTGGTTCGAGACCGGAAGTCCGTCGACGATGAAGAGCGGCTGGTTCTGGCCGAGGATGGAGCTCGCGCCGCGGATGACGATGCGTGACGTGCCGCCCATGTTGCCGGACTGGCTGATCTGGAGACCCGACACTTTGCCGGAGAGCGCGCTGACCACGCTGTTGGTCTTCGTGCGATTGAGCTCGTCGCCGCTCACCTCTTGTTGTGACGTGGCGATGGTGGATTTCTCGCGCTGTTGACTGAGGGCGGTGACGACGACCCCGGTGAGCTGTGCGGCGCTTTGCGTCAGCGTGAAGTCCTGGGTGATCGCCGAGCCCGTGAGCTCGATCGACACGGTCCTCGATACGAATCCGATGCGTCGGGCGGTGAGCGACGACGGGCCGCGAAGCCGCGACGTCGGAACGGTGAATGAGTATCGCCCCTCCGCGTCCGTGGTCGCGCCGAGTCCGGTGGTGGGGACGGTGACGCTCGCACCTTGGAGCGGCGCCTTCCCGTCGGTCATTACGCGCCCGGAGATGGTGGTCGCTTGTTGCGCGTGAGCGGCGACGGGCGCGAAGAGCAGGAGGAAGGCCGTTGCGGACGCCAACCGTGTGAAGTGTCTCGGCATGAGGGGATTTACCTCGTGGTTGAAGAGGCAAGACGGTGCCGCGACCATGAGTGAACTATGAAGTCGGGTGCCGACGAGCGTGCAGCGTCGCGCGGGATACAATATGTCGTCGGCGACCAACCGCAAGCCGAGGCCCTGTTTCCCCTATGAGAGGCCGCTCCATCCCGGTGAGGCGGATATCGTATCCAAACACCGCCCACCGCCCGACCCATCCCGTCGATCCTTCGTCAACCACAAAGAAATCGGGGCCGAAAGTCTATCGACTTTCGGCCCCGATCTACGAATGCTCACGTCACCGATAGTCTGACGCGATCGCCCCGAGCTGCTGGCGAATGGTTGACCATGCAGTCCGCACCTGGCCAGTTGTGTTTGCCTGAGCCAACGCGGTATCGACTCGGCGTGCCGCGGAGACCAACGCGCGCGTCGCCCCGGCCGCTCCGTCACTGTTCGGCCCATTCGTCACGACTTGCTCGTAGACGGATGCATTGTCGGCGAACGCCGACAGCGCGAACCAGAGCTCGATGTCGCTCGCCGCGTACTGCCGACGGGAGCTCAGCGCGCCCGATGCGCCGATCGAAAGGTCGCCGCGTTCGCGGGCGGAGAGCGCTTGCGCGGCCCGGCGGAGCGATGCGGCCTCCGACGACGACAGCATCACCCTGAAGCCAACGTCGCCGCCCGCGGTCGTCGTCGTCACGAGGCCGAGCGAACGCGCCGTTCGCCAATCGAGGTTGCCAGTCGCGACGATGCCCTTGTCGATCTGATATTCGACCAGTGCGCGTTGCGTTGCCTCATTGATTTGGCCGGTCGCGACACCTCGATAGTAGTTCAAGCGCGCGAGCTCTTGCTGCGCGGCGCGAATGCGATCGGTCGCCGTGAACACGGAGTTCGGGTTCATCGCGACGGCCATTCCGCGGCTTCGAAGGGTCAAGGGGCGCAGAAGCTGGACCGCCAAGGTCGTTCCCGCGGGTAGTTGAACGTCGCGCCCCTCGGAAAGCAGACCGCCGAGCGCGCCGAGTATCCCCGAAGCGGGACGGTTCGTCGATCCGGCCGCGGCAATGGCGGCGCCCAATCCGCCGCGCGGCCCGTAAAGGACCACGCGGGCATTCGGATCGGAGTCGATTTGCCGGCGCTCGGCGGAGTCGGTGCTCGTGAGCTTTGCTGACATCGGATACACAGAACCGTCGATCACCGTGATCTGATCGAACGTCACCTGGATCACGCCCGACTGATTACGTGTTGCCGCCTGCGCGTAGGTGATCACGCCGCGAATGCGACTGCCGCGCGGGATGAGGGTGAACCCGTCCGCGTCGACCGTGTCGATCACCTGCGTATCGAACGTCTGACCAGCTTTAACATTTTGTGATGCGAGCGGCTGCCGCGTTTGCACGAGAATGACGGTGCCTTCCGGCAGTGTTCGCCGCACCTGCGCCTGTACGGCACTCGATACGCTCGCCAGCCAGGTAATCGCGGCCAGGCTCGGTACGAGAAGTTTGCTGAGATCCGTTTGCATGATGCCCCCCAAAGGCCAATTGGCAGCCACAGCTTTCAAGACACATACCGGAGGCCGCCAACAGAGCGGACTCGTAGGTTCGCTTGCGCCGTTGAACGGCGGCCCGCACGCTGGAGGGTGCGCGACTATCCACTTCGCCGAGCCCGGCGTTTATGACGAACCCGGCTCAACTGGCTGTATCGCTCGCCGGTCGATACACCGTCGGCCGCGAGATCGGCCGCGGCGGATGGCTACGGTCTTCCTCGCGCGCGACACCAAGCACAATCGGCCGGTCGCGCTAAAGATTCTCAATCCCGAGCTCGGCGCGGTCCTCGGCGTCGAGCGGTCCCTTGCCGAGATTCGGGTGACGGCGAACCTGCAGCACCCGAACCTGCGGTTCCGAAGTTTCCAGTCAGGACGATCGTTGCTGCGCCTGACGATCTACGCGGCGTGACGGTGTCCGACATCGAGTTGCCGCTCAGCGTGCCGACGTTGTGGACGTCCTGAGTGCCAATGTCGAATTGAACGGCCACGCCGTTGATCTGACCGTTGGCAACGATGTCATTGCCCAGATTATCGCTGAAAGTCCCGCCAAGTCCGGGCCGCAACCGACGAGCGCTGCCAGGAATACAACGACAAAGCGTTTCATCAAGCCTCCGTTGGCCTGAACGACGGCAACGCGTGAGCCGTTGTTCACTCGCGCCTGCAGGGGAACACTGGACTATCTCGAAAGGCACCGCGGTCAGCGTGACGAGCAACTCCGCGAACAGTCTATCCGAAGCGATGGTGGCAATAGTTATCGGCCGCCGCGCGGAAAGTATTAGCGAACCTCAAACAGGAATCGACTGATGCGGAGAATGATCGGCGCTTTCGTTGTTTCTGTACTACTCGCACCGACGACGCTTGCCGGACAGGCCTGCGTTGGCGGGCCGTCATTCAAAGACGGGAACATGCGCTTGGGCGCGGGCGCGCGATTCGAAGATGGAGCGAAGAGCTACGGCGCGCAGTTCGCGACGGGAAGCGCAACAGGTGGCTTCGCCCAAGCAGGGCTTTCGACAGTACAGTACGACGACGTCTCCGGTACCGGTGCGATCGTCGACGTGACCGGCGGATGGGCGATCGATCTCGTTCCGACGAGCAAGGCGCAGTTTTGTCCACTCGTTGGCTTTTCGTACCAGAATGGGCCGAATATCAGCTCGTCATTCGGTGACGTCTCGGTGTCGGCGCACGCGTTCGGCATCGGCGGCGCGCTTGGCGGAGTGGCGATGACGTCGCCTGGATTTGACTTCGTCCCTTTTGCCGGCTTCACCTACTTTCTCGCGTCCGGCACGGCGAGCGTCGCAGGGTTCTCTGATACGCAGAATCAGAATTACGGCGAGTTGACGCTTGGCAGCGGCTTCGTCCTCAATCGAGCGTTGACGATCCAACCGACGATTCACATTCCGGTCGGTCTCGATGACGCGAAGACGAGTTTCGGAATTGCTCTTGCGTTCAACTTCGGAACGCGGGCATCGAAATAGTCGGGACTGCAGCGAAACCGTCAGGAACAAACGACAGGCGGCTCGTCCGTGAGACGAGCCGCCTTCGGCGTCTTAATTCAACTTCGTCACGGCGGATTCTTCGCCGTCCGGATTGCCCATGCACCGCTGTTGCCGCCAGATCGCCAGGTACCGTTGACCACGGCATAGATAGCCTTGTCGAACAGGTCGCCGAACTGCAGGCCCTTTTTCAGATCGGTGCTCGAGTCCCACGTTCCGGTGTATTCGCCGCCGCGGCCCGCGACGTTCGCGCGCCAGTTGCCGTACCATCGGTCGGCCGCCTTGCTCGCCGACCACAGGCCTGACATCACGATCTTGCCCTCGTTGTCATTGAGGGTCCACGTGCCGATGACCGAGCCGTGCGCGCTGTCAGGCACCGCCGTCCACGATCCCATGAGCGCCATCGTTCCACTCGTCGCGCTCCACGCCCCGTGCAGGGTGTTCGCTGCAGCGCGCGCTGAATCGCTCTGCGCTCCGAGGTCGGCGCTGAGGATCATACAGGCGAGAACGGTGATGAGTCGCACGGTGGCTCCGAGAGGTCAAGGCGAGCGAAATGAACTTTCGAAAATGCTCGCTTTCCCGCAACCCTCGAGTTCTTTGCGGGCACCCGCCGGGGACGACCCAGGCCGCTAGTCCTGCCTCAAGGCCAGAATCGGGTCCACGCGCGTCGCGCGCAGGGCCGGGACGACGCCCGCGCCGAGCGCCGCGCCGACCAGGACGATCGCCGTGCCGGCGAATGTCGCCGGGTCGGTCGGAGTGACCCCGAACAGGAAACGACTGAGCAATCTTGTCGCCGCGAGCGCGCCGATTGAGCCAAGCACGATGCCGACAGTCGCGAATACCAGCGTGCGGCCGATCACCAGACGGCGAACGTCGCGCGTGCCCGCGCCGAGCGCGATACGGATGCCGATCTCGCGCGTGCGCTCGGCGACGTCGTAGGCGAGCACGCCGTATGTGCCGATCACGGCGAGCAAGAGCGCGAGGAGCGAGAAGGTTGTGAGCAGCCTCGTTTGGAAGCGTGGCTCGGCGACGACGTCGAGCATCGAGGCGTCCATCGTCTGGAGCGCCTGAACGGGAATCGTCGCGTCGACGTCGCCGAGCGCGGCACGCATCGCCGGCGCGACGCTCGATGCGCCCCCTCCGGGCGCCGTGCGCACGACGTACGTCATGTGGTTGATGAAGAACACCGGGTCCGTCTGGAGATACGGCAGGTAGACCGTCGAGTGCGGCTTGAGCTCGCGGTCCTGCACGACGTCGCGCGCGACGCCAATGACCGTCAGCCAGTCGTTCGGACCCGGTTTGTCCTTCATCGAGATGCGCTTGCCGACGGCCTCCTGGTTGGGCCAGACCCGTCGCGCTACCGATTCACTGATGATCACTACGCCCGGTGACAAATGGTCGTCGCGCGGCGTGAAGTCGCGCCCGCGCACGAGGCGAATTCCCATTGCGCCGAAGTAGCCGGGACTGACGGTTGGCTTGTCGACGGGATAGCCACGGAGCGCCGTGCCATCCTCGACGGCAAAATCGCCCATGATTCCGACGCTGCCCATGGGACGGTACGACACCGCTCCGACGGCGCGCACGCCAGGCACAGTTGCCAACCGATCGAGAACGCCCGCATGGAAATGTCGTATCCGCGTCGCGTCGGGGTACGAGCGCGACGGCAGGTCGACCGACATCGTGACGACACCGGACGCGTCGTACCCGGTGTCGACTCCACGCATGCGCGCGAAGCTCCGGATCATGAGACCGGCCGACGTGAGGAGGACGAACGCGAGCGCGATCTCCCCCATCACGAACCGGCTTCGCAGACCGCCGTGCGGGCTGCTGAGCGTTCGTCCGCTTCGTGACAACGCGGCACGCTGATCGGCGCGCGCTCCGTCGAGCGCCGGTACGAGTCCGAAGATCACGCCGCACGCGAGCGAGGCGAGAATCCCAAACACCAACACCCTTGCATCGACGTGCACTTCGTGGACGCGCGGAATGCTACCCGCCGGCGCGGTCGCGAGCAGCGCGCGCACCCCGCCGAACGCGAGCGCCGTCCCGAGAATTCCGCCGAGCCCGGCGACGACGAGGCTCTCGGTCAGCAGCTGACGGACGAGTCGCCCGCGATTCGCCCCGAGCGAGGCGCGCAGCGCGATCTCGTGCTGCCGCGCGGCCGCGCGCATGAGGAGCAAATTGGCGACGTTGACGCCGGCAATGAGCAGCACGAGCGCGACGGCCCCCGCGAACAGGTAGAGCGATCGTTCGGCGTCGTCGGTGATGAGCTGTTTGAGCGGAACGACCGCCGCGGTCTTGCGCCGGTTCCCCGGATCGCGTCGGTCGCGCGGCATCGCCTTACCGAGCGCGTCGAGCTCGGCGCGTGCCTGCTCGAGC
>Ga0207661_10000206_pt1 | contig 38076 bp, 39 predicted proteins | sample KBSC713LmetaG_FD_184337 | JGI IMG/M metagenome (GOLD analysis project Ga0207661, IMG submission 184337) | Corn rhizosphere microbial communities from Kellogg Biological Station, Michigan, USA - KBS C7.1-3L metaG (SPAdes) (version 2) | ecosystem: Host-associated > Plants > Roots > Rhizosphere ...
CGCCGCATCGCCGACTTCATCGCCGTGCTCTGGAGCGGCAAGATCGTCGAGTCGGGTCCGAAAGAGGAGCTCTTCGACTCCAGCAACCCGTTCGTCAGCCAGTTCCTCAACGCTGACGTCAGCGGGCCGCTCTCGATGGACTAGCCGCATTGGACGCGGCACCCTGGTTCGGGCGCGTCGCGGCGTGGGCGGCCCGGCACGCCCGCCCGGTCCTCGCCGTTGCCGTCGTGCTTGCGATCGCGGCGGCGGTGGGGGCGACCCGGCTGCCGACTGACGCGGGCGTCGACACCCTCACCGACTCCGGTTCGCACACCGCCGAGGCGACGCGGCAGGTCCGCGAGACCTTCGGCGAAGAACCGGTCGTCGTCCTCGTCAAGGGCGAACTCCCGAAGCTGCTGCTCGGCGACGACCTCTTCAAGCTGCTGCGGCTGGAGGGCTGCCTCTCGGGCAAGGTGCCGAAGGGGGCGAAGGCGATCCCCGGGCCCTGCGCCGAGCTGGCGGAAATGGAAGCCGTCGAGTTCCTCACCGGCCCGGCGACCTTCCTCAACGAGTCGGTCGTCCAGATCGACAACCAGCTGAAGCGGCTGGCCGAACACGTCCCCGCCGACCGCTTCCGCGAATACCTGCTGGCGGTGGCGACCAAATACGGGATCACCAGCGCCCCCAGCATCACCAACGAAGACTTCGTCGCCACCGTCGTCTTCGACTTCGCCCGCCCCCGCGGGACGCCGAAGGCGCGGCTCGCCTACCTCTTCCCCAACGCCCGCTCGGCCCAGATCGTGATCCGGCTGCGGCCGGACCTGAGCGAAGCCGAGCGCCACCGGGCGATCGGGCTGATCGAAGCCGCGGTCGCGGAAACGACCCCGCGCAAAGCCTGCAAGGAAGGGGAGAAGCCGGCGCCCTGCTTCGAGCTCGACGGGGGCAGCTACGTCGTCTCCGGCGCCCCGGTCGTGATCGACGGCGTCTCCCGCGCCCTCAAGGACGCGCTGCTCGTGCTCTTCGCCCTGGCGGTGGCGGTGATGGCCTTCGTCCTCCTGCTCGTCTTCCGCTCCCGCTGGCCGCTGCTGCCGCTGGCGATCGCGCTGATGGCGGCGGCGATCACCTTCGGCCTCCTGGCGCTCGTCGGCGGCTCGCTGACGATGGCCTCGATTGCGGCGCTGCCGATCCTGGTGGGCCTAGCTGTCGACTACGCAATTCAGCTGCAAGCAAGGGTTGACGAGACCGACTCCATCCAAGAGGGGGCAGCTAAGGGAGGACCCACCATCGCGGCAGCCTGCGCGGCCACGATCACTGGCTTCCTCGCTCTTCAGTTCTCCCCGATCCCGATGGTCCGCGGCTTCGCCTGGTTCCTGGTCGTCGGTGTCGCTGTCGCCTTTATCTTCGCCTTCACGGTCGGTCCCGCCGTACAGACGCTGCTCGGGCGGGTGGCTCGGGCGCAGGGGACCCCGAGCATCCAGCGCAGGGGTCCCCTAACAGCCCGAGACAGGACCCGCCCGCCAGAACGCTTGTTGTCCCTTGCTCTCGCTAACCCGACCGCGGTGCTGGCCGTGGGGGTTGGCCTGGCCGTGATGGGGTGGGCCGCTGGCACGCGGGTTGACACGGTTACCGACATCCGCGAGCTGGCGCCGCAGAACGTGAAGGCGGTGGAAGGACTGAACGAGTTGCAGGACACCACCGGGGTGTCCGGGGAGCTGGATGTGAGCATCACGGCCCCTGACCTCACCGACCCGGAAACCGTGGAGTGGATGGCCGGGTTCAAGAAGCGGGCCTTGGGGGCGAACGGGTTCAGCGGGGAAAACCCGAGCTGCTTGGACGCCGAGATCTGCCCAGGGCCGGCACTGTCTGACTTCCTGGTGCGTGGTGGCGAAACGCCGACGGCGAAACGGATCGATGCGACGCTGTCGGCGCTGTCGCCCTACGCGTTGAGGCAGGTGGCGCCAATCGATCCGGAGACCGGCGAAGTTGGGAACCACGCCCTGATCTCGTTTGGGATCAGGGCGCAGTCGCTGGAGGACCAGCAAAAGCTGGTGGAGAGGGTGCGAGATGCCATCGGGGAAACGCCGGCAGGGGTTGATGTCCAGTTGGCAGGCCTCTCGGTGATCGCAGCCGAATCGGCGTCGGAGCTCTCCAGCAGCAGGTACTGGCTGACGCTGGCCGGGCTGATAGCGGTGGGGCTGGCGCTGCTTCTGATCTACCGCTCCTGGCGGCGGGCCTTGGTGCCGCTCGTCCCGACGGTGCTGGCCACCGGCTGGGCCTCGCTCCTCCTCTGGAGCACGGGGATCCCGCTGAACCCGATGTCGGCCGCGCTGGGGGCGCTGACGATCGCGATCGCGACCGAGTTCGGAGTCCTGCTTAGCGGCCGCTTCCACGAGGAGCGGCGGGGCGGGGCGGAGACCGAGGAGGCACTGCGGCGGGCCTACTCGCGGACCGGCGCCGCCGTGCTCGCATCCGGGGTCACCGCGATCGCTGGCTTCGCCGTTCTGATCGCCAGCGACGTGCAGATGCTGCGGGACTTCGGGCTGGTCACCGTCGTCGACCTCGCCGCCGCCCTGACCGGGGTGCTGCTGGTCCTGCCGGCGACCCTGCTGCTGCTGGAGCGCCGGTGAGGGACCGCTACTCGATCCTCGTCGGGCTGATCTTCCTGGCGGTGATCGTCGTCGCGACCGTGAACACGATCGAGGGGGGCGGCCCGGGGAGGACGCTCGGGCTCGACGAGCTGCCGCCGCGCTGGCCGCTGCCCGAGTTCGCCGTCCCCGCCGCCGCCGGCAAGCTCGAAGGCGACGCCAACGTCGCCCAGGACGACTGCGAAACCTCGGCGATCCCCTGCCCGGAAGGGTCGGAGCGGACCCCGGCCTGCCGGATCGACGACGCCGAAGCGATCCGCGTCTGCGACCTCTTCGACCGTCCCCTGGTGATCTCGTTCTGGTTCAGCAAGGGAGACGGCTGCGTCGCCCAGCAGGACCTGGTCGAGCGGGTCTTCCGGCGCTACCGTGGACGGGTGGGGTTCCTCTCCCTCGACATCCGCGACGACCGAGACACGGTGCGGGAACTGATCGCAGACCGCGGCTGGACGATGCCGGTGGGCTACGACCGCGACGGCGCCGTCGGCAGCCTCTACGGCATCGGCGGCTGCCCCACCTTCGCCTACGTCTATCCGGGGGGGACGATGCAGAGCGCCAGCGTCGGCGAACTCAGCGCCGCCGGCCTCGGCGACCGCGTCGACCGGCTGCTCGCGGCCACCGCGGCGGCGGAAGGCAGCTGAGATGGGTGCCGACCCCGCCAGCCAGCGGATCGGCTGGGTGCCGGCGCCGGAGCAGGGGGGGGTGGCGCCCCACATCACCTCGGAGTTCCCGGGCCTCGGCATCGCCTGGGTCGAGGTCGACGCCAAGCCGGGCGGGAGCCCGGAGCCGGTGCGGCGGCGGCTGCGCGACCTCTCTGACCGCACCTACGGCTCGCAGGCGATCCGGCTGCGCGAACGGCCGATCCCCTGGGCCTATCGCGTCTTCTTCCGCCAGATCGGGCTCGACCCCGACCGCACCCGTACCCCCGTCGAGCAGCTGGCGCTCGACCGACTCCACAACGGCGGCTTCCGCAGCAATGGCCTGCCCAGGGATGCTCTCGACATCGCGATCGTCGAGACCGGGGTGGCGTTGCGCGCCTTCGACGCCGAGGGCATCCAGGGCCGGCTCTGCATCCGCGACTCCGCCCCCGGCGAGGCGCTCGCGGGGCTGCCCGGGGAGATGGCGAAGGGGACGCTGGCGATCGCCGACGAGGTGCGCCCGCTCGGGCTCCTCTTCGGGGCGACGGCAGAAGGCCTGCGGGTCGAAAAGGGGACCCGCCGGATCGCGATCGCCGCGATCCAGGTCAACGGCGTGCCCCAGATCGCCGTCGAGGAGGCGCTCTGGATGGCCGCTTCGACCCTGGAGGCGGCGTGACTACACTTTCAGGGGTGCCTGCGCTGCTGAGAGAAGAGGGATTCGCCGGCCTCGGCGTCGCCGTCGACGAGCGCGAGGCCCGGCTGCAGCTGCGGCGCCAGATCGGACGGCTCGAGGCGGAGCTGGCCGGCCTCTTCGGCGAGGCCTTCGGCCACACCGAGGTGCCCCATCGCGTCGGCCCCCTCGCTGCCGTGCCGCGGGTCCTCGACCTCGGCGAGCTGGAGGCGGTCCGCGACCGCCTCGCCGACCGCGTCGCCGAGGCGCGGCAGGCGCTGGTGGAGCGGCGGCGAGTCGAGGACGAGAACCGCGAGCTGGTCGAGCGGATGCTCGCTGCCCCGCAGGACTACAAGTGGGTCCAGGTTTCCCGCCAGGACCTCGGCCTTCACGGCTGCGGCCACTGGCACTCGCGCCCGCGCCTCGGTCCGATCGGGATGCTGATGGGCTGGTGGCGGGTCAAGATCTCCTCCGGATGCCCGTTAGCCGGGCGGCTCGCGGCCGTTGACCAAGACTAAGGCGAAGGCCACGAAGGCAAAGCGGGTCGAAGCGGCCGACGAGCGGCCGCCGGCGCCCTGGGGCAACGCGCCGCTGGCCGAGCTGGTCATCCTCGCCGGCATCGTCGCCTTGGCGGTCGGGGTGATCGGCGGGCACCCGACGGCGATCGGGGCCGGCATCGCCCTCGCCGGGCTGGGCGGGCTGGAGGTCGCGATCCGCGAGCACTTCGCCGGCTACCGCTCCCACACGACCCTGCTCGCGGGTGCCGCCTTCGTCCTCACGACCGGCCTCGTCCTCTACGCCGCCGGCCAGATCCTCGCGGTGGCGCTGGCGGCGGGGGTCGTCGTCTTCGCGGTCACCTTCTACCTGGCCCGCCGCGCTTTCCAGCGCGCTTCCGGCGGCCTCAGCTACCGCATCGGCGGGCTGCGGTAGAGCGCCGCGATCGCCCTAGGCGACCGCGGCGGCAGATCAGACGGCGACGGGCTCCCGGCCGTTCGAGCGGGTGGACAGCTCGTTGGCGAGGATCCGGCGCTGGCGGGAGGTCAGGGTCCCCAGCTGCTTGTTCTCGTTGAGGGAGAGGGGCATGAGGAACTTCCGCGCCCGCGTCCGTCCCCAACGGCGCTGGCTGGTCAAGAGCTCGGCGATGGTCATGCTCTCGGTCTCCCACGGGCAGTCGCGAACAACCTCCGCGGCATCCATGTCTCCTCGCGCGATCGCGCGCTTCAGCTCGGCCCGCGCCAGGCGCACCATGTTGGCTCTCTCCAGGGCCCTCATGTGCTGCGGTGCCTCGGCTGGGGCTGCGATGGTCGATGGTGGTGCCGGTGAGGCAGCTTCCACTGGGACTCCTCCCTTCAAGGAATCGATTTGCTGGGGTCTGTCGCGTCCGGCCGTGGCAACCCAGGCCACACGAGGGGGCCTGGCCCTACCGGACCGACTCTCTCTTCCCGAACGCCCCGCCAGGGTCGTCTCGGCGAGGAGGCCAAGCTATGTCTTCGGAGTCGGCGGCGTCAACCCGCCGTTGCCAAGGTTCCGTCCGATCCATTCGCTAAGAGCAACAATTTCGACACATCTCAGAGCTTGTCCAGATCTGGACAAGGACGAAACTCACCCCCCCGGGGGATGTCAAACTTTCGTGACCAAAAAATTAAGTGCGAGGGAGGTCGGGGAAGTCCCCGATGACCCGGGCGATGGTGCCGAGAGCGCCGTCGAGATGCTCGCGCTCGTGGGTCGCCATCAGGCTGGTCCGCAGCAGCGCGCCGCCGGGCGGGACCGCGGGGTGGATGGCGACGTTGGTGTAGACGCCGGCGTCGAAGAGGGCCTTCCAGAGCAGCACCGCCTGCCAGTCGTCGCCGACCATCACCGGCACCACCGGGGTCGTCGCCACGCTGCCGTCGGGGAGCGTCCCCGGCTCGACCACCTTCAGCCCGAGGTGGCGCAGCCCCTCGCGCAGGTATTCGGCGTTGGCGAGCAGGCGCTCGAAGAGCTGGGGGCCGTCCTCGCGGATCACCCGCAGCGCCGCCAGCGCCGCGCCGACGGCGGCGGGGACGGCCGAGGCGCTGAAGACAAAGGAGCGTGAGGAGATCCGCAGGTACTCGATCACGTCGGCGGGGCCGGCGATGAAGCCGCCGCAGGAGGCGAGGCTCTTGGAGAAGGTCCCCATCCGCAGGTCGACCTCGTCCTCGAGCCCGAAGAGCTCGCAGGCGCCGGCGCCGCGGGCGCCGAGGACGCCGGCTCCGTGGGCCTCGTCGACCATCAGCCGGGCGCCGAAGTTTTTGCAGAGCTCGACGATCCGCGGCAGGTCGCAGACGTCGCCCTCCATCGAGAAGACGCCGTCGACGACGACGAGAACGCCGCCGCCGTCCGCGGCCGCTCGCTGCAGCATCTTCTCCAGCTTGTCCATGCGGTTGTGGCGGAAGGGCCGCAGCTTGGCGCCGGAGAGGCGGCAGCCGTCGAGGATCGAGGCGTGGTCGCCGGAGTCGCAGATCACGGTGTCCCCGGGGCCGAGGATGGTGCCGATGCAGCCGACGTTCGACTGGTAGCCGGTCGTGTAGACGATCGCGTCCTCGGTCCGCATCCACTCCGCCAGCTCCCGCTCGAGGTCGAGGTGCAGCGGCGTCGTCCCGTTCAGCAGGCGCGAGCCGGTGACGCCGGTCCCGAAGGTCTCCAGGGCCTCCCGTGCCCCCGCCTTGACCCGCTCGTCGCCGGTCAGGCCGAGGTAGTTGTTGGAGCCGAGCATGATCGTCTCCCGGCCCTCCATCTCGACCACGGGGCCGGCCTGGGAGGTGAGCAGGCGGAAGTAGGGGAGGAGGTCGTGCTCCTTGGCGGCTTCGAGCTGCTCGAGGCGGTCGTGGCTGCGCGCCTTCTCGAAGACGTCGACCGGGGCCTTCGCGGTCTCGCTCATCTCCGCAGAGTGTAGGTTGCGGACCGATGGGAAGCCTGACGATCCGGCCGGTGCGCTCTCGCCGCGAGCTGAAGCGCTTCGTCAAGCTCCCCTTCCGGCTGCACCGCGAGAGCGAGCAGTGGGTGCCGCCGCTGGTCTTCGAGCGGATGCAGTTCCTCGACCGCAAGAAGAACCCCTGGTTCGAGCACGGCGAGGCCGAGTACTTCCTGGCCGAACGCGACGGCGAGCCGGTCGGCCGGATCACCGCCCAGATCGACAGCCGCTGGGACGAGTTCCAGGGCGGCAAGGACGCGATGTTCGGCTTCTTCGAGGCGGCCGAGGACCCGGAGGTCGTGCGGGCGCTCTTCGACGCCGCCGCCGAGTGGGCGCAGGCGCGGGGGCGCGAGCGGCTGCTGGGGCCGATGGACTTCACCACCAACGATGAGATCGGGATCCTGATCGAGGGCTTCGAGCGGGCGCCGATGATCCTCGAGCCCTGGCATCCGCCCTACTACCAGCGGCTGATCGAGGCGGAGGGGTTCGGCAAGGCGATGGACGTGCTGATGTGGGAGCTGCGGATGGGCGAGCTGAAGGAGGGGGAGAAATTCGACCCCTCGATCCACGAGGCGGCGGAGAAAGCGCTGCACGACGAAGGGATCACGATCCGCAACATGCGCAAGCGCGAGATGGCCGGCGAGGTCCGGCGCTTCATGGACGTCTACAACGAGGCCTGGGGGGACAACTGGGGCTTCGTCCCGATCACCGACGCCGAGGTCGAGTTCCAGGCGAAGAACCTGAAGCAGGTGCTCGACGAGGAGTGGACCTTCATGGCCGAAAAGGACGGCGAGGTGGTCGGCGCCGCCCTCACCCTGCCGGACATCAACCAGGTGCTGGCGGGGATGAACGGGCGCCTGCTCCCCTTCGGCTGGGCCAAGTTCCTACTTGGCAAGCGCAAGATCGACCGCCTCCGCGTCTTTGCCTTAGGGGTCAAGCACGACTACCGCCACACCGGCGTCGCCGCCGGGCTCTACCTCGAGCACATCAAGATGGCGGCGCTTCCCGACAAGATCAAGTGGGGCGAGATGGGCTGGATCCTGGAGACGAACAAGCCGATGAACCGGGCGATGGAGGGGATGGGCGGCAAGATCGTCAAGAAGTACCGTCTTTACGAGCGATCGCTCGGAGGGGGCGACCCCTCACCGCGCTAGAGTCGCCTGGGTGAGTGAGCTGCACGTAGACGCCGAGGTCGTGGCCGAGGAAGACGCCGGCCCGGCCGAGGCCACCGATCCCGTCCGCCCGCTTCCGGCCGACTACGAGCCCCAGAGCACCTCAGCCCTGCCGGCGCTGCGCCCGGAGGTCAAGACCGCCGTTCTCGCGACCGCCGGGGGCGTTCTCGCCGGCGCCGTCACGGTCGCCGCGGTGCGGGCCGTGACCGGCGCCGCCGCCAGGGCGCGCTCGCCGCGCCGCCTCGCCGGCCGCCGCCGCGAGCGCCAGAACGTCGTCGCCAGCCGTTCGTTCCTCGTGGACGTTCACCTCCTCGGCCGCTAACTTCGGCCGATGGGCCGAAAACGTCCCTATATGGACCGAAATCGTCCCGTCGAGGTGGAAGTGCGGCCGCCCTCGCCGTACCGGCTGCCGCGCGGCAGCTCGGATCGGACCCTGCGGGTGCGGGGCGGGGTGGCGACGCGGCTGCTGCACGTCGGCGGCAGCCCGGTCCTCGTCCGCGCCTGGCAACCAGCGCGCGATCGGGTGCGGTTCCGCGCCGAGGCGATCGACCCGGGGCGGGTGACGCGCCCGCGGTTGGCGCTGCCGCCGTGTCCGGGTCCGGCGGGGCGCGAGCAGCTCGAGGAGGCGATCGCGGCGATGCGCCGCGCCCTCTGGGTCGACGTCGACCTCACCGACTTCCACCGGCGCTTCCGTCGCGATCCCCTGGTCGGGCCGCTGATCCGGCGCCGTCCCGAATTCCGTCCGCAGGGCCGGCCGTGGCCCTGGGAGGCGCTGGCGGCGGCAGTGGTAGGGCAGCTGATCGAGGCCAAGCTGGCGGCGACGATCGAGCGCCGCATCGCCGGCCGCTGGGGCTGTCGCCTGGGGGAGGGGCGGGAGGCCCTGCGCGACGTCCCCAGCGCCGCCGTGATCGCCGGTCGCGCCCCGGCCGAAATCGAGCAGATGGAGCTGGTCGGCAAACGGGCGCTGGCGCTGCGGCGGTTGGCCCGCGACGTCGATGCCGGCCGCTGCCAGCTCGAGGGCCGGGAGGGGGACCGGCGCCTGCTGGCGCTGCCGCAGATCGGCCCCTGGACGGTCCAGTGCCTCGGCCTCTTCGGGCGCAACGAACTCGACTCGCTGCCGGCCGGGGACCTTGGCTACATCAAGCTGGTCGGGCGCCTGGGCGGCGGCGGGCGGCGGGCGACGATCCCCGAGGTGGAAGAGTTCTACGCGCCGTATGAGCCCTACCGCGGCCTGGTCGGGGCCCTGACCCTGTCGGGGCTGCACCGGCTTGTCTCCGCCGGGCCGCCGATGCGCCTCGCCGCCTGAGCGCAGGCCGCCAGCCGCCATTCCTCAAGGAGGCAATTCCCCCCGCCGATGAGCGAGGTGGATGCGTGAGCCCGCCGACAGGAACTGGTCCGAAGACGAGGTGACAGGCTTCCTCGACCAGCTCGCGGCGGGCGGGCACGACTTCCGGCGCCTGATCGAGCGCCTGCCGGTGATCGTCTACACCGCCGAGCTCGGCGAGCGCGGCCGCTGGCGCTACGTCAGCCCGCAGGTCGAGGAGATCCTCGGCTACGCCCCCGAGGATTTCGTCCGTGACCCGGGCCTCTGGGTCAGCCTCCTGCACGACGAGGACCGGGAGCGGGTGCTGGCGGGCGAAACCCGGCAGGACCTCGGCAGCCGCGACACGCTTCCGGTCGAATACCGGATCCACACCCGCGACGGCAGGGTCGTCTGGATCCACGACGAGGCGGTGCTGGAAGCCGACGAGGACGGCGTCCCGGTCTGGCACGGGGTCATCTACGACGTCAGCGAGCGCAAGCAGACCGAGGGGGAGCTGCAGCGCGCGCTCTCCCAGCAGGCGGTCGTCGCCCGGCTCGGCGAGCGGGCGATGCAGAACAGCGACCCGCAGGAGATGATGGAGGCGGCGACCGAGCTGATCGGCAAGGTCGAGGGCGTCCACAGCGCCTGCATCTGGGAGCTCGCCCGCGACGGCCGCCGGCTCAACCTCCGCGCCGGCCTCGAGGGCGCCGTGGTCGGGGCCGGGCGCCGCGTCTCGGCCTCCCGCGACTCCCACGCCGGTGCCGCCCTGGACACCGGCACCCACGCGATCGTCGCCGACTGGGACCAGGAGACCCGCCACACGATGCCGCCGGTGCTGCGCGTCTTCGGCGCCGCCAGCAGCCTCGCCGTCGTCATCGACGGCAAGAACCGGCCCTTCGGCGTGCTCGACGTGCACGCGACCGAGCCGCACCGCTTCAGCGCCAAGGACGTCCCCTTCGTCCAGGCCGCCGCCAACGTCCTCGCCGACGCGATCGAGCGCCATGCCGCCGATGCGGCGCTGCGCTACCGGGTCCTCCACGACTCCCTCACCGGCCTGCCGAACCGGCTCAGCTTCGTCGACGCGCTCGGCGAGTCGCTCGCCAAAGCCTCGGTCTCCGGTTCCCCGGTCGGGATCCTCTTCCTCGACCTCGACCACTTCAAGCTGATCAACGACAGCCTCGGCCACCACGCCGGCGACGCCCTGCTGCGGGCGGTGGCGCCGCGGCTGCGCTCGCACCTGCGCCCCGGCGACGTCGTCGCCCGCTTCGGCGGCGACGAGTTCGGGATCCTGATCGACCGCCTCGCCGACGAAGGCGAGGCGCTGGCGATCGCCGATCGCGTCGCCAGCGCCTTCGCCCAGCCCTTCTCGCTCGACGGCGTCGACCACTTCGTCAGCGCCAGCATCGGCGTCGCCGTCGCCCGTGCCGCCGAAGAGCGCACCGTCAACGCCGAGCTGCTGATCCGCGACGCCGACGCGGCGATGTACCGGGCCAAGGAGGGCGGCCGCGCCCGCTGCGTCCTCTTCGACGCCGAGATGCGGGCCGGCGCGATGCGGCGCCTGGAGGTCGAACGGGAGCTGCGCCACGCGGTGGAGCGGGACGAGCTGGCCCTCCACTACCAGCCGGTGGTCAACCTCCGCTCGGGGGAGACGACCGGCCTCGAGGCGCTGGTGCGCTGGCGCCATCCCGAGCGGGGAATGCTCGATCCGGCCGAATTCGTCTCGATCGCCGAGGACAGCGGCTTGATCGAGCCGATCGGGCGCTGGGTCCAGGAGCGTGCCTGCCGCCAGGCCCTGGAGTGGCACCAGCTGCGGCCCGACGCGCGGCCGCTCGACGTCGCCGTCAACCTCTCGGCCCGGCAGGTCGCCCACCGCGACCTCCCCGAGGTCGTCGAGGAGGTGATCGCCCGCACCGGCCTCGACCCGATCCACCTGCGGCTGGAGATCACCGAGGGGGTCCTGGTCGAGGAGTCGGCGACGGCGATCTCATCGCTGCAGCGGCTGAACGAGCTCGGCGTCCGGCTCGTGCTCGACGACTTCGGCACCGGCTACTCCTCGCTTGCCTACCTCAACCGCTTCCCCTTCCACGCGCTGAAGATCGACCGCTCCTTCGTCGAGGCGCTGGGGATCGAGCAGGAGGCGACCGCGATCGTCGAGGCGATCATCGGGATGGCGCGAGCGCTCTCTCTCGAGGTGATCGCCGAGGGAGTCGAGAGCGAGGTGCAGCTGGCGGAGCTGCGCCGTCTCGACTGCGACTTCGCCCAGGGCCACCTCTTCCACGCGGCGATGCCCGAGCGCGAGGTCAGCCGCCTGATCGCCGAAGGGGCGCTCGGTTATTCGGGGATCTCGCCCGAGGGCAGGTAGCCGTTGTCGAGCAGCTCGCTCGGGTCCGGCAGCGACTCGATCAGGCCGTTGTCCCGCATCCAGCCGGCGAAGGTCGCCCACTCCTCCGGGTTCATGTAGCCGTAGGGCTTGTCACCGCTGTCGGCGCCGAGCAGCGGCAGCGTCGCCTTCACCTCCGCCGCGGCCAACTTCGGTTCGAGGTCGGGGTTGGCTTCGACGATCGCCTGCGTCGCCGCGCCCGGCTGCGCCACCGCGGCCTTGGTCCCGCGCGCCAGCGCCGCGAGGAAGAGGCGGAACTTCTCCGGGTCTTCTTCCAGGGTCTGCCGCCGCGCCACCAGCACCAGCTCGTCGTAGGTCGGGACCCCGAGCTTGTCGACCGGGGTGACGACCGGGGCTTTACCGCGTTCGCGCAGGTCGATCCCCTCGACGTTGCTGAAGCCGCCGAGCATCGCCTGGGCCGAGCCGCCGAGCAGGGCGGGGAGGAGGCCGAAGCCGACGTTGACCGCCTTGACGTCGTCCGGGGTCAGCTTGACGCGGGCGAGGATCGTCTTCAGGAAGGCGTCCTGGTAGGGGATGCCGGCGGTGGCGATCGTCTTCCCCTCGAGGCCGCCGACGCCTTTGATCCCGGAGCTCTTCAGCCAGATCATCGAGGTCAGCGGCCGGTTTACGAGGGCGGCGACGGCGACGACGTCGAGCCCCTGTTCGCGCGCCAGCGCCACCTCGGGCTCGTAGGAGATCGCCAGGTCGGTGCGGCCGGCGGCGACCTGCTTGACCGGAGCGGCCGGGTCGGAGGGGGTCTCGATGCTGAGGTCGAGCCCGGCTTCTTCGAAGTAACCGAGCTTCTGCGCCATGTAGATCCCGGCGTGGTCGGGGTTGGGGTAGAAGTCGAGCGTGAGGCTGAAGCTTTCCCGGGCACCGGTGGTGTCCTCGGACTTCTCGCCGCAGGCGGCCAGGGTCAGCGCGAGGGCGAGGATGGCGAGGGAGATCGCCCAGATCCGGTGGCGCGTCATCGCCTGGAGTTCTATCGCCAAGTGACGACGCGCCGCTCCGCGAGGGCGGTGAGGCCGATCAGAGCCAGCGCCATGGCGGCGAGCATGGCGACTGCGGCAAACTGGCGGGCCACCTGGTAGTTGGCGAGATCCGACTGGATCAAGCGGCCGAGGCCGGCGTCGGCACCGGCCCACTCGGCGAAGACGGCAGCGATCGGGGCAACTACGGCGGCGATCTTGATTCCGGTGAAGAGATTGGGCAGAGCCGTCGGTGCTTCGACTCGCCAGAAGCGCTGCCAGCGTGAGGCGTCCAGGCTACGCATCATCTTCACGCTCTCCGGGTCGACCGAGCGCAGTCCGTCGAGGGCGTTGACCGTTATCGGGAAGAAGCAGATCAGGGCGATGATCACGATCTTCGGGCCGATCCCGAAGCCGAACCAGATGGTGAGGATCGGGGCGATTACGACGATCGGGATCGCCTGAGAGGCGACGATCAGGGGGTAGCTGGCGTCGCGCAAGAGCCGCGAGCGGTGCATCGCGATCGCAAAGCCGACGCCGACCACGAGCGCGCAGAGGATCCCGAGCAGGATCTCCTTCAGGGTGACCCAGGCGTTTTCGGCCAGCAGGCCGCGGTTCTCCCAGAGCGAGGAGGCGATTTCTGCCGGGGAGGGGACGAGGAAGTCCTCGAGGCTGAGAGCGTTGGCGATCGCCCCGGTCGAGGCGGCGACCTGCCAGGCGGCGAGCAGGAGCGCGATCAGGCCCAGCGGCAGCAGCCAGCGCCTCATCGCGAGCCCTCCCGCAGCGCCCGCATCGCCTCTTCGCGGGCGTGGACGAACTCGAGGTCGGTGACGGCGGCGTCGCGATCGGCGGCGCGGGGGTTGGGCGCCTTTATCTCGGCGACGATCCGGGCGACGCGGGCGGAGAGGACGGCGACGCGGTCGCAGAGGTAGAGCGCCTCCTCGACGTCGTGGGTGACGAGGACGACGGTGCGGGGGTCGGTGCGCAGCGCCGCCGCCAGCCACTCCTGCATCTCCGCCCGCGTGATCGCGTCGAGGGCGGCGAAGGGCTCGTCCAGGGCCAGGGTGGGCTTTCCGGCGATCAGGGTGCGGAGGAAGGCGACCCGCTGCCGCATCCCGCCCGAGAGCTCGTCCGGCCGCGCGGCTTCGAAGCCGGCGAGGCCGAAGCGCTCGAACAGCCCGGCGGCGGCGGCGCGCGCCTCGCGCCGGCCCAGCCCCTGGTTGCGCAGGGCCAGGGCGGCGTTGTCGATCGCCGAGTACCACGGCAGCAGCAGGTCGCGCTGGGGCATGAAGGCGCAGCGGGCCAGCCGCGCCTCGGCGCCTATGGCGCCGCCGACCGAGATCGTCCCGGCGCTCGGTTCCTGGAGGCCGCAGACCAGCTCCAGCAGGGTCGACTTGCCGCAGCCGGAGGGGCCGACGAGGCCGAGCACCTCGTGGGCCGGAGCCTCGAGCTCGATTGCGGCGAGCGTCTGCAGGTCGCCATAGGAGTGGCCGACGCCGCGCAGGGAGATCGCGTCGGCCGGCGTCGCCGGCAGGGGCGCGGCCGCCGCCACGGTTTGCGATCCCGGACTTTCGGGCTTCATCCTGGTATCCTGGCGCACTCCGCACTCCTGACCAAGAAGGTCAGGAAAGTCGAAATCCAGGGAAGTTCCCCAGGACGCGGAACCAGGAGAACCTATGGACCCGGCAATAGTCCTCTTCGGATTGGGCATCGGCGTACTCGTCGGTATGACCGGCATGGGCGGAGGCTCGCTGATGACCCCGCTGCTGATCCTGATCTTCGGGATCCAGCCGACGACCGCGATCGGCACCGACATCTTCTATTCGGCCGTGACCAAGACGGTCGGCGGCTGGCGCCACTTCCGGATGAAGACGGTGAACATGGAGCTGGTCAAATGGCTGGCGATCGGCAGCGTTCCCTCCGCCGTCGCCGGCGTCGCCCTCGTCTCCTGGCTGCAGACGAAGGTCGGCGAAGACCGGCTCGACGAACTCGTCTACGCGGTGCTCGGCGGGACCCTGCTGATGGTCGGCATCATCACCCTGACCCGGGCCCTGATCCTGCGCAACCTGATCGACGAGCGCGACCGCTTCGAGGTCGAGCGCCGGCACAAAGTCGCGGCGATCGTGATCGGCGCCACCACCGGCTTCGTGATCGGGGTCACCTCCGCCGGCTCAGGCACGGTGATCGCGATCCTGCTGATCGCGGTCTACCGCCTCGCCCCCAAAAAGGTGGTAGGCACCGACGTCTTCCACGCCGCCGTCCTGCTCTGGGCGGCGGGAATCGCCCACTGGGTCGGCGGCAACGTCGACTTCGTCCTCGCCGCCAACATCCTTCTCGGCTCGATTCCGGGCGTGGTGATCGGCGCCGCGCTCTCGGACAGGTCGCCGCAGGGCTTCATCCGCACCGCCCTCGGCCTCGTCCTGGTCGGTTCCGGCATCGTCACGATCCAAAAGGGCGACCCCTCGGTCTGGCCGATCGCGGCCGGGATCGCGGCGATCGGGCTCGGGCTCGTCCTCTACGCGCCGCACTGGCTCAACCGCCGCCGCGAGGCCCAGCGCCTGGCCGAAGCGGAGCAGGAGGGCGGGCAAGAGCTCGAGCAGGCCGGGACGCTCGGCCGCACCCTGCCCGCCGACTGATTAACTAGATACATGCGAGTTTCCGCAAAGGCGGACTACGCGGTGCGGGCCGCTGCTGAGCTTGCCGCCGCCCAGAAAGAGGAGGCGCCGGTCAAGGGCGAGCGCCTCGCCGACGCCCAGGACATCCCCCTCCAGTTCCTCGAGCACATCCTGCTCGAGCTCAAGCACCATGGCATCGTCCGCGCCCGCCGCGGCGCCAAGGGCGGCTACTGGCTTGCCCGTCCCGCCGACGAGGTCACCGTCGCCGAGATCGTCCGCGCCGTCGAGGGCCCGATCGCCCACGTGCAGTCGACCCCGCCCGAGGACATCGAGTACCGCGGCAACGCCGAGCACCTGCAGGCGGTCTGGATCGCCGTCCGCGCCAGCCTCCGCACCGTGCTCGAGGAGGTCACCCTCGCCGACCTCGTCTCCGGCGAGCTGCCGGCGGTCGTCGGCGAACTCACCTCGGCACCCGACGCCTGGGTCGCGCGCTAGCGGCGCTCCACGCGCAGCGTGGCCAGGCGCTGGAAGATCCTGATCACCGCCCTCGCGGCGCTCGCCCTGCTGCTGGTGGTCAACATGCTCCTCGTCGAGAGAGAAACCAAGCCGGCGACGGTGACGGTCCCGGGTGGGCGGATCCTGCGCCTGCCCGGCGGCGAGATGCAGGTGCTCGAAAAAGGGCCGCGGCGTGCGCCCCCGATCGTCCTCCTGCACTGCTTCTCCTGCTCGATCGCCTGGTGGCAGCGGCTGATCCCGCTGCTCGATCGCGATCACCGGGTGTTGGCGCTGGACCTGCGCGGCTTCGGGGGATCGGAAAAACCCCGCTCCGGCTACTCGATGGAGGACCAGGCGGCCTTCGTGGCCGAAGCGCTGAAGCGAATGGGCGTGCACCGCGCGACGGTCGTCGGTCACTCCCTGGGCGGCACCGTGGCGACGGCGCTGACCGAAATCCCCGGCAACTACGTCGGCCGGCTGGTGATCGTCGACCAGGCCGTCGACGAACGCTTCGCCACCGCGATCGACTTCGCCGAAGAACTCACCACCGCGCCGGTGATCGGGGAGGCCCTGTGGCGGGTGATTCCGGACTTCGCGGTCAAGGAAGGGCTGCAGGTCGCCTTCGCGCCTGGGTTCGAAGTACCCGAAGGCTTCGTCGACGGGTTCGATCAGATGACCTACACCTCCTATGCCTCCGACGGCGAGGAGGGCTCCTATTCGGGGGCCGAGCCGCTCAACCGGAGGATCGAAAGGGCGGGGATTCCGCTGCTGGCGATCTTCGGCGCCGAAGACCAGGTCTACGAAGCCGAACCGGCGCTTGCCGTCTACGCGAAGGTGCCCGGCGCGCAGACGGCGCTGATCCCGGGGGCAGGACACTCGCCGAACGTCGAGAAACCCGCACGGACCGCAGCTCTGATCCTCGAATTCGCCCACTCCGGCCGCCGTTAGGCCACGCTTAGGTTCCCCCGCCAACATCTCTCCCGCCGTGTTCCTCGCCGATAGTCACCGACCGTGCCCGCGGCTGCGCCTTCCCGGCCGCAAGGCGCCGCTCCGCGCGCGCCGGCGCGCGCACTGGCTGGCCCCCCTGGTCGGTCTCTGCACGATCGCCATGGGTCTCGTCAACGTCGGATCCGCCCTGACGCCGGGCTTCCACTCGCGGATGCGGCTGCTGCTCGAACTGGTGCCGCAGGAGGTGCCGGTGGCCGCGCACGCGCTGGCGCTTTCCGCGGGCGTCGCCCTGGTCATCCTCGGGGCCTACCTGATGCGCCGCCGCCGGCGCGCCTGGGCTCTGGCGGTCGCGGTCCTGACCGTCGCCGGCGCGCTCAACCTGCTGAAGGGGCTCGACGCCGAGGAGGCGCTCGCCTGCTGGGCGCTCGCGGCGGTCCTGGTCGCGGGCCGCGGCGCCTTCACGGTCGTGCACGAGGACAGCGGTTGGCGGGTGCCGCTGCTGCGAAGTGCCGGCGTTCTCGCCGGGGTGTTCGCCGCCAGCGTCATCACCCTGCTCGCGGTCTCCCACTGGGGCACGCCGGGACTGAACCCGGGCCGGGCCCTGGACGAGCTGGCCGCCGCCCTGACCCTTTCCGCCGAACCGGTGCGCTACCGCGACCCTTTCGAGTGGGTCCCGACCGCCCTCGTCGTCCTCTGGAGCGGCGCGCTCGCGACCGTCGCCTGGCAGCTGTTCCGGCCCCTGGCGGGACCGCCGGGACTGCCGCCGGGGGAGCTGCGGCCGCTGGCGGCCGAGCTGGTCGCCTCCCACGGCACCGACAGTCTCAGCTTCTTCAAGCTGCGGGCCGACAAGCACCACTTCTTCGACCGCTCGCAGCGTGCCTTCGTCGGCTACCGGATCGAAGCGGGCGTGCTGCTGGTCTCCGGCGATCCGGTCGGTCCGGTCGAGGCGCTGCCCGGCCTGCTGCGGGACCTCTGCGGCTTCGCCGAGGCGCGCGGCCTCTCGATCGGGGTCGTCGGTGCCAGCGAGGAGTTCGCCGAGCTGGCGGCCGGCGCCGGCCTCAGCTCCTTCTATATCGGCGACGAGGCGATCGTCGAGCTGGCCGGCTTCTCGCTCGAGGGGCGGGCGATCCGCAAGGTGCGCCAGGCGGTGACCCGCGTCCGCAAGGCCGGCCACACGGTGGCGCTGCACCCGATGGGCGAGCTCTCCGAGGCGCAGTTGCGTGAGCTCGAGGAGGTCTCCGACCGCTGGCGCGGCGAGGAACCCGAGCGCGGCTTCTCGATGGCGATCGACAGCCTCCGCGGCGACCACCTGGACGCGAGCCAGGTGGTGGTCGCGCGCGACGCCGAGGGCCAGGTCCGCGGCTTTCTCCACTTCGCCCCCTGCTACGGCCGCTCGGCTGCCTCGCTGGGGCTGATGCGGCGTGACCGCGACACCGTCAACGGCCTCACCGAGTACCTCGTGGTCAGCGCGATCGAGATGCTGCGCGAGCGTGGGGTGGAGGAGATCTCACTCAACTTCGCCGCCTTCGCCCGCTGGCTCCGCGACCCCAGCGGCCTCGCCGAACGCACCCTGGGCCGGCTCGTAACCCTCGCCAACCCCTACTTCCAGATCGAGAGCCTCTACCGCTTCAACGCCAAGTTCTCCCCCCGCTGGCAGCCCCGCTACCTCCTCTACGAGCGCGGTCCCCTCGGCTTCGCCCGCACCGGCCTGGCCGCGATGTTCGCCGAGGGCCAGTTACCTGCACCCAGCCTTCCCACCCGATTCCAGTCGCGTGTCTAAGCCGCTCTGAAAAATCGCGCGCTAGCTTCCCGGCCGGGCTTTGAGGTCGCAGATTGCGACCTCAATAAACCACGCATCTCGCAGTTGCTTTGCGGTGGGCGGGGGTGGAGACTCCCCCTCGTGCCGACCTCCGAGACCGAATTTCACGCCATCGAGGAGGCCGCCAGGGGGAAGGCGGCGCGCGACTCGGTGCCGCGAAGCGCGCAGGGGGAGCTGGGGGAGTGGTCGCGGGACCCCGTGCGGATCCTCGGGGAGCAGGACGAGAGCCGGGTCCCTGAGCTGGTCCCGATCCGCTACCAGCGGATGCTCGCCTCGGCGTTCACCTTCTTTCGCGGCGCCGCAGCGCGAGCATCGTCGTCGCCGGCCGGGAGCGCGGCTTCGGCAAGGCGGAGCGGCGGCGGACGACGGTCGCCACGGACGGCGCCTACCGGCGCTCGATGCGGAAGTTCGCGGCGATGCGCAATCTCGACGTCTGGTACTCGCGCCTCGACGTCGAGCCGGCGGTCGAGGCGCTGCGGGGCCAGCTCGACGACCGCCGCCTGCGTCGGCTCGAGCGCAACCTCGCCAAGGCCCAGTCCTCGAACGCCCCCTCCGACCACGGCCGCCGCGTCGTCGAAGGGCAGCGGCTGATGCAGGCGGCGGGCGACGCCTTCCTCGGCTGGGTCACCGCCAAGGGGGTCGACGGCGAGGAGCGCTGCTTCTACGTGCGCCAGCTCTGGGACGGGAAGGGGTCGGCGGAAGTCGAGCGGATGTCGGCGGCGGATCTCGCCGCCTACGGCGCCCTCTGCGGGGAAGCCCTGGCGCGCGCCCACGCCCGCTCGGGCGAGCGCGTCGCGATCGCCTCCTACCTCGGCAAAGGCGACCGCTTCGAGAAGGCCCTCGCCGCTTTCGGCGAGGCCTACGCGGACCGCAACGAAGACGATTTCGAGCGCCTGCAGGAGGCCGTCCGCAGCGGCGAGATCGCGGTCGCGGAGTCGCCCGCGTGAGCCTGGCGACGCTGCGGCGGAGCGTCTTCGTCCTCCTGCTCGACGCCGCCATCCTCCTCCTGCTCTCGGAGCTGCTGAACGGGTTCGTCCTCGACGGCGCCGGCACCGCGCTTGGGGCCGCCGCCCTGATCGGCCTGCTGAACGCCCTCGTCTGGCCGACGCTCGCCCGACTGGCGCTGCCGCTGACGGTGTTGACCCTCGGCCTCGCGGGGCTCGTCCTCAACGGCATCTTCGTCACCTTCGCGATCGACCTCCTGCCCGGGGCCGAAATGGCGACCGTCTGGGAGGGAACCCTGGTCACGGTCCTGCTCGCCGGCCTCACCGCCGCGATCTACTCGCTGCTGGCGATCGACGAAGACGATGCCTGGTACCGCAACGTCGTCCGCCGCCAGGCGCGCCGCCGCAAGCAGGCGGTCGAGAGCGACGTCCCCGGCGTCCTCTTCCTCGAGATCGACGGCCTCGCCCACGACGTCCTGCTGCGGGCGCTGCAGGACGGCAGCGCGCCGACCCTGGCGGCCTGGGTCCGCGGCGGCTCGCACCGCCTGCGGCGCTGGGAGACCGACTGGTCCTCGCAGACCGGCGCCTGCCAGGCGGGGTTGCTGCACGGCTCCAACGAGGACATGCCGGCCTTCCGCTGGTGGGAGAAGGAGCGGGGGGAGGCGATCGTCACCAACCATCCCCGCGACGCCGAAGAGATCGAGCGCCGGCACTCCGACGGGCGCGGCCTGCTGCACGCCGACGGAGCCAGCCGGGCCAACATCCTCTCCGGCGACGCCCCGCACTCGATGCTGACGATGAGCACGGCGCTGCGGCGTCGCCGCCCGATCGGCAAGGACTACGCCGCCTACTTCGCCCGCCCCTACGCGGCGGCCCGGACCCTCGCCCTGGTCATCGCCGACGTCGTCCGCGAGCGCCGGGCGGCGCGAAGCCAGGTCCGCGACGACGTCCGTCCGCGCATCCACCGCGGCCGCAGCTACGTCTTCGCCCGCGCCTGGGGGACGGTGGTCCAGCGCGACCTCCAGGTCGCGACCGTGATCGGCGACGTCCTCGCCGGCCGCCCGGTGATCTACACCACCTTCCTCGCCTACGACGAGGTCGCCCACCACTCCGGCATCGAGCGCCACGATGCGCTGGCCGTCCTCCACGACCTCGACCGCCAGATCGCCCGCATCGCGACAGCCTGCGCCGAGGCGCCGCGGCCCTACCGGCTGGTGGTCCTCTCCGACCACGGCCAGTCGCAGGGCGAAACCTTCCGCGACCGCTACCAGCAGACGCTCGAGGAGCTGGTTCGCGAGGCCTGCGACTCCGAGAGCGTGGTCGCGGCCGAAGCCGGCGACGACGACGCCCTCTCCTACCTGAGCGCCGGGCTGACCGAGGTGGCGCGGGACGACACCCTCGCTGCCCGTACGGTGCGGGCGGCGACGCGCGAGCGCCGCGCCGACGGCGCCGTCGCCCTCGACCCGGCCTCCCGCCGCGAGGTCGAGCAGACCCACGACGGCGGCGAGTTGCCCGAGCTCTCGGTGATGGCGTCGGGGTGCCTGGGCCTGATCAGCTTCCCGCGTGAGCCGGGGCGCCTCAGCCTGGAGCGAATCGAGACGCTCTACCCCCTACTCGTCCCGACTCTGTGCAAGCACCCGGGAATCGGCTTCCTGCTGGTCCGCTCCGAGCGGCACGGGGCGCTGGCGCTCGGCCCGGCCGGCACCCACTTCCTCGACGAGGACCGGGTCGAGGGGGAGGACCCGCTGGCGCCCTTCGGCCCCAACGCCGCCGACCACCTGCGCCGGACCGACGGCTTTCCCCACTGCGCCGACCTGATGCTCAACAGCACCTACTGGCCCGAGTTCGGCGAGGTCGCCGCCTTCGAGGAGCTGGTCGGCTCCCACGGCGGCATGGGAGGGACCCAGAGCTTCCCCTTCGTGCTCCATCCCGCGGAGCTCGAGTGGCCGGCCGAGGAGGTCGTCGGCGCCGAACGGGTCCACCGCGTCTTCCGCGGCTGGCTCGCCGGGCTCGGGCAGACCGCCTACGCCAGCGAAGCCGACTCGCCGGGGGAGAGGACCCGGGTCGCCACCTGAGGCGCCAGCCGCCGCGTCTCGGTGGCGAACTCGTGCGCCGGCAGCAGCAGCCGCCCCGGGCGCAGGCGGCCGAGCCCGAGCGGGTAGAGGGTGCCCCAGTGGATCGGCACGGCGAGGCGCGGGGAGAGCAGCGCCGCCGCCCGCGCCGCCCCCGCCGGGTCGAGGTGGCCGGGGCCGAGCGTCGGTCCCCAGCCCCAAACCGGCAGCAGGGCCAGGTCGAGCTTCGGCGCCAGGTCGCCCATCCCATCGAAGAGGTCGGTGTCGCCTGCGAAGTAGACGCGGCGGCTGCCGGCGATCGTGAACCCGACCGGGACCACCGCGGGCGCGCCGCGGCGCTTGCCGCCGTCGTGGTCGGCCTCGACCGCGGTCACGGTCAGCGGGCCGACCTCGCTCGACTCTCCGGGGGCGAGCTCGCCGACCTCGCTGAAGCCGTGGCGTTCGAAGAAGCGCCGGGACCCCGGCGGCACCAGCAGCCGCGTCCCGCGACCGAGCCGGCGCAGCGAGGCGAGGTCGGCGTGGTCGCGGTGGAGGTGGGAGATCAGGACCGCGTCGAGGCCGGCGGTCAGGTGCGGGGCGGGGAGGGGGCCGTGCCGGACCAGCGGCCCGATCCGCGGGCGCAGGACCGGGTCGGTGAGCAGGCGGACGCCATCGAGCTCGATCAGGACGGTGGCGTGTCCGACGTAGGTGAAATCGTCCGAATTGCTCATGCCCCGTCGAGTATGGCTGCGTCGAGAGAAGCAAGGGAGCGAGGACGAGGTCGTCTCGCTCGACCCCGGTGAGCTGAGCGGGCTCTTCGCCGCCCCCCAGTGGCTGCGGGACCTCGGCTTCTCCTCCTGGCTGCTGGTCGGCTTCGGCGCCGCCCTGGTGGCGGCGATCTGGCTGCTCTCGCTGACCGAGACGATCGTGATGCCGGTGATCACCGCCGGGATCATCGCCGCCGTCGCCAGCCCCCTGGTCGATCGGCTGCGCGCGGTCGGCCTTCCCCGCGCCCTCGGCGCCGGGCTCGTCCTGCTGGCGATCGTCGCCCTCGCCCTCGGGGTGGGGCTGATCGTCCTCACGGGCATCGCCAGCCAGGCCGACAGCCTCTCCTCCCGCCTGCACGAAGGCGCGAGCGAGATCGAATCCTGGGCGAAGAGCCTCGGGGTCAAGGCGCCGACGGCGGCCGACGCCAACGCGGGGGCGAGCACCTCGATCAGCAGCGGCTTCCAGGCGCTGACCCACGGCGTCCTCGGCGGCATCGACAAGCTCGCCGGCCTCGCCGTCTTCCTCTCCTTCACCGCCCTCAGCCTCTTCTTCCTGCTCAAGGACGGGCCGCAGATCGGCGCCTTCGTCGAGCGCCACCTCGGCGTCCCGACGCCGGTTGCCCACTCGATCCTCGGAAGGATCGCCAGCAGCATGCGCGGCTACTTCCTCGGGGTGACGATCGTCGCCGCCTGGAGCGCCCTGCTGGTCGGGATCGGGTCGCTGGTCCTCGGCGTCCCGCTCGCCGGCACGATCGCCGTCGTTACCTTCCTCGGCGGCTACGTCCCCTACATCGGGGCCTGGACCGCGGGCGGCTTCGCCGTCCTCATCGCCCTCGGCGGCTCGGGGCCGGAGGCGGCGGGGGCGATGGCGGTGATCGTCCTGCTCGCCAACGGCATCCTCCAGCAGCTGGTGCAGCCGATCGCCTACGGCGCGGCGCTGCAGCTGCACCCGCTGGCGGTGCTGATCGTGACGATCGCCGGCGGCTGCCTGTTCGGGACGGTGGGGCTGGTCCTGGCTGCGCCGCTCCTCTCGGCCGCGGTGAAGATCGCTGCCGATCTCACCGCGGCCGCCGAGGGCGGGGAGGGGGCGGCTTCTATTCCTCCCAGCGCGCCGTCAGCTGGTAGATGATCGTGACGTCGAGGATGATCATCAGGAACGCCCACAGCGGCGCTGCGGGGAACCAGACGATCTGAGCGACGGCGTTGATCGCGACGAAGAAGATCGCCGCCAGGCGCGCCCAGTTGGCACCGGCGAAGAGGCCGAGGCCGGTCACGGCGATGATCGAGCCGAGGATCAGGTGGATCCATCCCCAGGTGGTGACGTCGGCGATGATCACTCCCTGACCGCCGACGAAGACGACTTCGTTGTTGAGAATTCCCGCCAGACCCCAGAGCGCGTCGAGCGATCCGACGATGAACAGGAGGACGCCGGCGAAAACGGTCCATCCCGTCGGCTGTCGTTCCTCGATACTGCGCCGGTCGTACCCGGCGCCGCTGCTGCTCTCCATATGCCCTCTCCTCTAGTTGATGGTTTGCGATCGGTTCGCAGACAGCGCCCCTACCGACAACTCACTGAGTGCACGACCGACCATAGAACGGCGTCGTTCGTAAAGCAACAGGAGGGTTGAGCAAGACCGGGTTATCCACCCCTTAGCTCGACCCTCTACGCTGGCCGTCAGCGCCATCGGATAGACATCGCGAGATGGCAGAGATGATCTTCCAACTGCTTGCAACCGACGCCGCGCGGATCAAGCTCGGAGCGCGGGACATCTCGACCGCCGAGGCAGAGCAGCTACCGCGCAACCGTCACGCGACGGCGCGCAATCCTCGCGGCAGCGGGCAGGAGGGCGAGCGGCTCATGCTTATCGGGCAGACGGATGGGGGACGAGTGCTCACGTTGGTGATCGAGCGAACTCTCGACCCAACGACGTGGTTGATCGTCACCGGCTGGACCGCAACCGACCGCGAGCGTAAAATCCTCGATTGAGATGGCCAAGGACCCTTGGAAAGACCCCGATCCACAGCCCGGCGACTTCGACGCTGCGCTGGACCATGCTCAGATCGAGATCCACGATGGGAACCCCGACGCAAAGCTGTCGATCCTCGTCAGTGTCGAAGGCGACGACGCCAAACGGCTAGAGCGCATCGCCAACGAGCGCGGCCAGCAGCCCGGCGAGGTCGTTTCCGCGCTCCTGCGCAGCGCCTGAAGCCAGATTCACCTCGGGGCAAATGAATTTTATTTATGTCAGCGTGATGCCGGCGGATCCGTGAGCCGGCGCTGACTTCTTGCGTTGAGTCAACCTGCATCACCGACCTAGGCGACTCGGCCTCTTCCCTGTAGGCAGCAACTGTTCGCCATCCTCTTCGACTAATAGGATTCTCTCCACTTGATGCCGATCCAGATCACCGAGATATCGGAGGCACAGGCGGATCACCTTGCGAAGCATGAAGAGGGTCATTTCCTCGACCTGAAGGCCATCGAGGTATCTCCAGCCAAACTGACGAAATCAATGTCGGCTTTCGCCAACTCCGATGGCGGAGAGCTTTTCATTGGACTTACAGAGACCGAAAAAGGGGAACCCGCGCATTGGCAGGGGTTCGCCGATCAAGAGGCTGCCAACGGCCACATTCAGGCTTTTGAGGATCAGTTTCCTCTTGGCGGAGATTTCCGCTACGAGTTCCTGCGCTGCGAGCGTAGGCGGGGGCTGGTCTTGCACGCAACTATTCTCAAGACCACCGGAATAAAAACTGCAAGCAACGAAAAAGTCTACGTCAGGCGAGGGGCGCAGAACCTCCCAGTCGATGATCGAGAGCGGCTCATCCAACTCGAACGAACGAAGGGCGTCACCTCGTACGAGGCACAGACTGTGGCAGGCGTTCGTCTCGACGTAATCACCAACTCCGAGGCGATCATCGGATTCATGCTCGACGTGATACCCGAGCGCGAGCCGGAACATTGGCTGAAACAACAGCAACTCATCATTGGCGAAAGCCCGACCGTCGCAGGGCTCGTCCTCTTCGCTGACGAGCCCCAGATCTATATCCCAAAGGCAGCAGTGAAGATCTATCGGTATACGACCTCAGACCGAGAGGGTTCTCGGGAGACGCTGGCAGAGGATCCAGTGACTATTGAGGGCAATCTCTATGAGCAGATCAATGAAGCGGTCAGCCGAACTGCTGGACTTATCGAGGGAATCAAAATCTTCGGGACGGATGGCAGTCTTGAAAGTGTGAAATATCCTCCTGAGACGCTTCACGAGATCATCACGAACGCAGTCTTACACCGAGACTATGCGATGGCGGACGATGTTCATGTTCGGGTATTCGACAATCGAGTGGAGGTTGAGAGCCCCGGTCGTTTGCCCGCCCATATCACGCCGGAGAACATCTTGGACGAGAGGTTCGCGAGAAACCCAAGTCTTGTGCGTCTAATAAATAAGCATCCCAATCCTCCGAACAAGGATGTAGGAGAGGGACTGAACACGGCATTCGCGGCTATGAAGAAGCTGAAACTACGCGATCCAGAAATTGTAGAGCGGGACCAATCGGTCGCCGTGTATATCCGCCATGAGCGGCTGGCCTCCCCTGAGACGATCATTCTCGAATATGTAGACGCCAATGGGAGCATCAACAATCCCCAAGCGCGCCAAGTCACCAGCATTGAGTCGGAGTACAAAGTCCGCCGCATCCTCAAATCGCTTACCGAAGCCGGCGAACTGGAACAGACTGGACGTACCACCGCCACGGTATACGTGCGTCCAACCACCACCAAGACCCCTAACTAGCTCGGCGCCGACCCGCGACCACGGGTTATGACCCCCTGCCGCGCGCCCTCCTCGACCGGGACGGGGGAGAGGTCGAAGTCCCGCCCTAGGCGGAGCTCGCTGTAGCGCTTGGTCCAGTCGTCGTTGACCTGGTCCGACTGCTTCTTCATCCGCGGCTCGAACTCGAAGCCCTCGGGGCAGGCGAGGTCGAGGCGGTCGAGCAGGTTGAGGGTGCTGGTCTCGTAGTCGGCGGCGAAGTTCTCGTAGAGGACGAGGATCGGCTTGATCCCGGAGTGCTCGAAGAAGGCGTCCCAGGAGGCCTCTTCGATCAGCAGGTGCTCGAGCAGGTGGTCGATCGCCTTGTAGTGGAAGCGCAGCTGCGGGCGGTGGGCCTCGACGAAGCTGCGGTAGGGGGGAGAGCCGTCCTCCTCGACCGAGGCGGCCTTGGCGCTTGCCTGGTCCTCGCGCCAGGTCGCGGTCTGCACCGCCTTCCAGAGGCTGACCGCCTGCCGCACCTTGTTGGCGCGGACGACGCGGACGAAGGTGAGGTCGGGGAAGACCGCCGGCATCAGCTCCGCCAGCGGCACGTCGCGGTATTCGGGGACGTTGCGCAGGAGGCTGACGAACTCGCCGAAGTAGCCCCACATCAGCTTCGCCCCGAAGATGCCGTTCTCGGTGGTCCCGGTCTCGAAGGCCCATTCGAGGTAGCGGTCGTAGGCGGCGCGGCTCCAGAGCGGAGAGCGGGGCTGGGGGTCGGAGCCGACGCTGCGCTCGCCGAGGTGGTCGCGGATCGACTGGTCCTCGACCCCGAGGAAGTATTCCTCCGGCCGGCGGGGGCGGCCGCTGTGGCGCAGCGCCTCGAAGTACTCCTCCGGGCGGCCGGTGACGCCGGTTTCCTCCAGCGCGTGGCAGACGAGGGTGCTGCCGCTGCGAGGGGTGGCGCAGACGAGGTAGGAGCGCTCCGGTTTCATCTAATTTAGGTACCTCCCGTGCTGCCGCCCAACATCCTCTACATCCACTCCCACGACACCGGCCGCTACGTCCAGCCCTACGGGTTCCAGGTCCCGACTCCGAACATCCAGATGCTGGCCGACCAGGGGGTGCTGTTCCGCGAGGCCTTCTGCGCCGCGCCGACCTGCTCCGGCAGCCGCGCCAGCCTCCTCACTGGGCTCTACTGCCACAACAACGGCATGCTCGGCCTCGCCCACCGGGGCTGGAAGCTGAACGACTACCGCCAGCACTGGGTCCACACCCTGCGCGAGGTCGGCTACCGCTCGATCCTGATCGGCGAGCAGCACATCTCGCTGGAGCCGGAGGTGATCGGCTACGACGAGGTCGTCCCCGTCGATCAGAACCACGCCCAGTTCGTCGCCCCGCTGACGATCAAGACGCTGCGCGAAGCGCCGGCCGAGCCCTGGTTCATGTCGGTCGGCTTCTTCGAGACCCACCGCAACTTCGCCGCCCCGACCTCGGTCCGCGACACGCTCTACTCGCTGCCGCCGGAGAACCTTCCGGACACCCCGGCGACGCGGCGCGACATGGCGGCGTTCAAGGCCAGCGCCCGCTCGCTCGACCAGGGGATCGGCGCCGTCCTCCACGCGCTGCACGACTTCGGCCTGGTTGACAACACCGTCGTCATCTGCACCACCGACCACGGCATCGCCTTCCCCGGCGCCAAGGCGACCCTGTTCGATCGCGGCACCGGGGTGATGATGATCGTCCGCGGGCCTGGCTTCGGCGGCGGCAAGGTCGTCGACGCGCCGGTCAGCCACCTCGACGTCTTCCCGACCCTCTGCGACATCTCCGGGGCCGAGCACCCCGACTGGCTGCAGGGGGCCTCGCTGATGCCGCTGGTCCGCGGCAAGGTCGACGGCCTCCACGACGCGATCTTCTCCGAGACGACCTTCCATGCCGCCTACCAGCCCCATCGGGCGATCCGGACCGAGCGTTGGAAGTACATAAGGAGGTTTGACGACTACCCGCATCCGGTGCTGGCTAACTGCGACGACAGCGCCACTAAGGACCTGCTGGTCGAGGCGGGGTGGGGGGAGCAGGAGGTCCCCGAGGAGCAGCTCTATGACCTGGTGCTGGATCCGCAGGAGGGTCGGAACTGCGCCGGGGATCCCGACAGGGCCGAGGTCCTGGCGGAGCTGCGCGAGCGGCTCGACGCCTGGATGCGGGAGACCGAGGACCCGCTGCTGGAGGGCCCGGTGGCGCCGCCGGAGGGGGCGATCGTCAACGAGCAGTGGCAGGTCTCACCCGATGACCCGGTGCGGATCGTCACGGCCGGCTCCACGGCCGCTCCATCCAGGTGAGGCAGGTCCAGCCGGGGATCGGCTGGCCCAGCGGGTCGCGGCTCTCGCCGTGGGCGAAGGTGCAGAGCCCGCAGTTGTGGGAGCCGAGGTTCCAGATCCCGGCGGCCATCGGCGCAGAAAAACCGTCGCCGAGGACCGAGTCGAGGAGGAAGAAGCGGAGGAAGATGCCGTGGGTGACGAGCAGCGGCAGCTCGCCGTCGCGGCCGGACTCGAGCTCGGCCTTCAGCTGCCGCACCCGCTCGATCGCCCCCTCGAAGCTTTCGGCCGAGGTCAGCTCGCCCACGTAGTCGATCTCCTCGGCCTCGAGCCCGAGCGCCCCGCCCACCGCCGCCGCCGTTTCTCGCGCCCGCCGCAGCGGACTCGAGAGCAGGCGGGTGACGCCGAGCCCGCGCAGGCCGGCGCCGGCGGCGTGCGCCTGCTCGACCCCCTTCGCGGTCAGCTTGTCGCCCTCGGAGTGCGCGGCCGGCTCGCCGCTGCGGGCGGCGTTGTGCACCGACTCGCCGTGGCGGAGGAGGAGCGCCCTCATTCGGCGGCGGGGGCGGCGCCGGCGACGACGTTGACGAAGTTCTCCAGGTGCTTGGTCGTCCAGCACTCGAAGGCGCCGTCGCAGTAGCGCTCGTAGGCGGCCATCACCGAGTCGCCGTAGTTCCAGTAGAGCTTCGGCTCCGGGTTGAGCCAGAACAGGCGCCCCGCCTTCTCGGCGATCTGGCCGAAGACCTCGGCGTGCGGCTCGCGGCCGTTGGTGCGGGCGTCGCCGAGGACGATCACGGTCGAGCGCGGATCGAGCTCTTCGGAGATCTCGGTCAGGAACTCGAGCCAGACGCGGCCGTAGTCGGTGTAGCCGGAGACGTCGGCGACGCCGCCCTCGGAGGAGATCTTCTGGGCGATCACGGCGAAGTCCCGCTCGTGCTCGAAGACGTCGGTGACCTCGGAGATCCGCTCGATGAAGACGAAGCTGCGCAGCTTGCGGAAGGAGTCGTGGAGAGCGTGGAGGACCGAGAGGAAGAAGACGCTGGCCGAGGTGACCGAGGTGGAGACGTCGCAGAGGACGTAGATCTCCGGTCGCCGCGGCCGCTTCGGCCGGTAGCGCAGCCGCAGCGGCACGCCGCCGGTCTCCAGCGAGGCGCGCATCGTCCGCCGCACGTCGACGTGCTGGCCCTTTTTCCGTCCCCGCTGCTCGTGCCCGAGCGTCGCCAGCCGCCGCTTCATCTGGGAAACGGCGCGGTGGACGGCGGCGAGGTCCTGGGTCGGGCTGGTCGGCAGCGCCCGGTCGAGCTCGGCGAGCGGGCGGGAGGGGGGAAGAGTCTCGGTCCGCTCGATCAGGTCGCGCTCCAGCTCGCGCCGCAGGTGGCGCTCGAACCCGGTCAGCTGGTCGCGGTCGATCGGCGGCCGCTCGCCGCCCTCCTCGGTCGGCGGCTGCGCCCCCGCGGTCAGCCCGAGCGTGCGGCGGATCCGCTGCACGTCGACCCCGACCACGCCCGAGCCCTCGGCGCGGCCGAAGGCGGCGATCGCCAGCCGCGCCAGGTCCCGCATCGCGTCCTCGTCGCCGGCTGCGATCGCCTCGCGGATCGCGTCGGAGAGCTCGTCCATGTCGAAGCGCTCGCCGTCGCCGGCCGGCGGCCCCCCCTCGGCGTGCTCGGTGACCCCGCGCTGGACCGCCTCGGCCTCGGCGCTGCGGAAGAAGTAGCGGTCGAAGAGCAGCTCGAAGACGCGGCGGTCGTCCTGGGACTTGGCGATCGTCGTCGCCAGGGCCTCGCGGAAGTCGGCGCGCGAGGTCCAGCCGACCTCGCCCAGGGCGGCGAAGGCGTCGAGGATCTCCGAGGTGCCGACCGCCACCCCCTCGCCGCGCAGCTCCTCGCAGAAGCCGAGCAGCTTCGCCGCCATCCCCGGCGGCCCGGACTCAGCCCTCGGTCCGTAGGGGGTCGGCAAGTTTCACCCCGACCCGCTCGGCGACGAGGTCGATGTCGGTGCGGTGCTTGACGATGATCGACATCGACTGGGTGAAGGTCTTGCGGTCGATGTCCTCGGCTCCCAGCAGCAGCAGCGTCCGCGCCCAGTCGATCGACTCGGCGATCGAGGGCGGCTTCTTCAGGTCGAGCGCGCGGACCATCCGGATCACCTCGACCAGCTTGCGGGCTAGGGTCTCGGAGATGTCGGGAGCGTGGAGGCGGACGATTTCCATCTCCCGCTCGAGCTCGGGGTAGTCGAGCCAGAGGTAGAGGCAGCGGCGCTTCAGCGCCTCGGTCAGCTCGCGCGAGTCGTTGGAGGTGAGGACGACGATCGGCATCGTCGTCGCCTCGATCCGCCCCAGCTCCGGGATCGTGATCTGGAAGTCGGAGAGGAGCTCGAGCAGCATCGCCTCGAACTCCTGGTCGGTCTTGTCGATCTCGTCGATCAGCAGCACCACCGGCTCAGGGCTGGCGATCGCCTGCATCAGCGGCCGCTCGAGCAGGAAGTCGCTGCTGAAGATGTCGTCTTGGACGTCTTCCCAGCCGGCCTCGCCGCCGGCCTGGATCCGCAGCAGCTGCTTGCGGTAGTTCCACTCGTACATCGCCTTCGCCTCGTCGAGGCCCTCGTAGCACTGCAGCCGCACCAGCTCGCGGCCGCTGGCGCGCGAGAGCGCCTTCGCCAGCTCGGTCTTGCCGACGCCGGCGGGGCCCTCGACCAGGACCGGCTTGCCGAGCTTCTGGGCGAGGAAGGAGACGAGGGCGGCCGGCTCGTCGGCGAGGTAGCCGACCTGGGCCAGGGACTGCTTTACCTCCGCGACGGAGCCTTCGGCCATGGCCGCGATGATAATCCCGCCCGGTGCTCGACCTCCTGCCCCTGCCGCTGGCTCTGCTCCCGCACAGCCCCACGCCCTACATCGCGCTGATGCTGGCCGGATTCGCGATCGGGATCCTCGGCCACCTCACTCGCGCCCGCTGGCTGGTCGCCGCCGGCGTGATCCTGATCTTCCTCGGCGCCCTGCTCTTCCCGCTGCTCGCCAACGTCACCACCGAAGACCGCCCGCCCCCGATCGAAGAATCCCGCGGCGATAGCGGCGAATAGAGCCGGGTAGGTTCGTTCCATGGGACGCCTCGAGGAAGTCGACCTCAGCCAGGACCTGGAGAAGGAGGAGGCGCAGGAGGCGCTGAAGCGCGAGGGGGAACGGCTCGCCCAGTTGCGGCTGACGCTCGGCGGGCTGATCGGCGCCTGTCAGGTGGGGCCGCCGCTGATCGTCGTCTTCGAGGGCTGGGACGCCTCCGGCAAGGGCGGGGCGATCAAGCGCCTGGTGGCGCCGCTCGACCCCCGCCACGTCCGTGTCGCCCAGTTCGCCGCCCCCACGCCCGACGAGAAGCGCCACCACTTCCTCGGCCGCTTCTGGCCGGCGCTGCCGGGCTGGGGCGGGATGACCGTCTTCGACCGCTCCTGGTACGGCCGCGTGCTGGTCGAGCGGGTCGAGGGCTTCGCGAGCGAGGAGGAGTGGGGCCGCGCCTACCGGGAGATCGACGACTTCGAGCGCACGCTCGCCGACGAGGGCGCGATCATCGTCAAGCTCTGGCTCCACACCTCGCCCGAGGAGCAGCTGAAGCGGTTCGAAGCCCGGGCGAAGGACCCGCTGAAATCGTGGAAGCTGACCGAGGAGGACTGGCGCAACCGCGAGAAGCGCCCGCAGTACGAAGCGGCGGTGGAGGAGATGCTGGAGCGGACCGACCGCGAGCACGCGCCCTGGCGGGTGATCGCGGCGGAGTCGAAGCGGTTCGCCCGGGTCGAGGTGATCCGCGTCGTCAACGAGGAAATCGAGCGGGGGATGCGGCGCGCGGGGCAGGATCCGCCCTCCCGTCCCTAAACTCCCGCCCCGGTCCTGTTCTTCGAGCCCGAGGAGTCGCATCTCTTGACCCGTTTCCGCATTCTCGCCCTGTTCGCCGTCCTCACCGCGGTTGCGGCCGTGTTCGCCGCTTGCGGAAGCAGCAGCGACAGCAGCGGCAGCGGCGAAGACCCGCAGAAGGTCCTCGAAAACGCCAGCCTGGAAGGCGTCGAAAGCGGCGAATTCGACCTCTCCCTGAACGCCACCGCCGAAGGCGACGAAGGGGGCGAAATCGAAGCCAGTGTCTCCGGCCCGTTCGAAATGGGCGCCAAGGGCGAACTGCCCCAGGTTGAGATCAAGGCGGAAGCGAACGGCTCGGCCGGCGGCGAAGACCTCGAATTCGAAGGCGGCCTGACGCTGCTGACCGACCACGGCTTCGTCGAATACGAAGGCGAAGCCTACGAAGTCGACCCGACCACCTTCGGCTTCCTCAAGTCGGCCCTGGAACAGTCCCAGCAGCAGGAAGGCGAAGCCGACGTCACCGCCTGTCAGAAGGCGGCGGAAGGGATCAAGTTCAGCCAGTTCGCCGAGCAGCTCTCCAACGAAGGCAGCGCCGACGTCGAGGGGACCACGACGACCCAGCTCAGCGGCGATCTCAACGTCAGCGGTGCGGTCGACGCGCTGATCCAGCTGACCGAAGACCCCGCCTGCAGCTCCCAGCTCGAAGCCGCCGGCCCGCTGCCGATCGGCGAACTGGAAGAAGCCAAGGGCGAACTCTCCAAGGCGATCAAGAAGGCGCACGTCGACCTCTACGTCGGCGACGACGACATCGTCCGCAAGATGGCGCTGGAACTGACGATCCAGCCGCCGGAAGCGAAGAACGAAAAAGTCGAACTGGAATTGGAACTGACGCTCTCCGGGGTTAACGAAGAGCAGAGCTTCGACGAACCCTCCAACGCGAAGCCGCTGGAAGGGCTGTTCAAGAAGCTCAAGGTCAACCCGATCGAACTGCTGGAAAGCAGCCAGGAAGGCCTCGGCGGTTTGCTCGAAGGGCTGAGCGGCGGCTCGGGCGGCTCGGCCTCGGCCAGCGAAAGGGCGGAATGCTTTCGGGAAGCCCAGACCCCGGCGGACCTGCAGAAGTGCGCCAGTCTGAAGTAGCCCTCACCGCGCGGCATCGTGGGTGAGGGGGGGCCCCGCCTTGACGCGTCCTTCTTCAGGGCGCCGATGGGCTGGCCCTACCTGCTGACTCCGCTGATCCCGGTCGCGATCGTCCTCGACCTGGCGGGGACCCCGGCGACGGTCGTCTTCGCCGCCTCGGCGCTGGGGATCATTCCCACCGCGGCGCTGATGGGGCGGGCGACCGAGGAGCTGGCGGCGCGCTCGGGGCCGGGGATCGGCGGCCTCCTCAACGTCACCTTCGGCAACGCGCCGGAGCTGATCATCGCCCTCTTCGCCCTCGGCCAGGGGCTGCAGGAGGTGGTCAAGGCCTCGATCGTCGGCTCGATCGTCGGCAACATGCTGCTCGTCCTCGGCGCGGCGATGCTTGCCGGCGGCCTCGGGCGCCAAAAACAGCACTTCAGCCGCACCAGCGCCAGCATCCAGACGACGATGCTGATGCTGGCCGGGGCGGCGCTGATCATGCCGGCGATCTTCGAGCTGGTCGAGGGCAAGGGCCTGCCCGAGCCCGGCGCCGAGGCGATCCACTACGGCGGCACCGTCGAGCACCTCTCGCTGGCGGTCGCGATCGTCCTCATGATCACCTACGTGATCGGGCTCTTCTTCTCGCTGAAGACCCACCGGGACCTCTTCAACCCCGATTACGAGGAGGAAGACACCTGGGGCTGGTCGACCCGCACCTCGGTGATCGCGCTGGCGATCGCCGGCGTCCTCGTCGGCGTCATGTCGGAGGTGCTGGTCGGTTCGATCACCGAAGCCTCGGAATCGATAGGGCTCTCCGAGTTCTTCATCGGCGTGATCGTCGTCGCGATCGTCGGCAACGCCGCCGAGCACTGGGTCGCGGTCCTGGTCGCGATGAAGGACAAGATGGACCTGGCGGTCAATATCGCGATCGGCTCCAGCGCCCAGGTCGCCCTCTTCGTCGCCCCGGTGCTGGTGATCGCCTCCCTCTTCATCGGCCCCTATCCGCTGGCCCTGGTCTTCAACGGCTTCGAGCTGGGGGCGATCCTGCTGGCGATCCTGATCGGCAACCACGTCACCGCCGACGGCGAGTCGACCTGGTTCGAGGGCGTGCAGTTGCTCGCGGTCTATTTCGTCTTCGGGCTGGCCTTTTACTTCGCCTGAGGGCGACGGCGCCGGATAGATAGCCTGCGCCGATGGAAGCCGTCCTCCTGCTGGTCAGCTTCGCGATCGTCCTCACCGGGGCGCTGATCTTCACCAACGCGGTCGAGTGGATCGGCCACCGGCTCGAGGTCGGCGTGGGGGCGGTGGGCAGCGTCCTCGCCGCGGTCGGGACCGCGATGCCGGAGACGCTGATCGCGATCGTCGCCCTCGTGAGCGTGGACGAGCGCTCCGAAGACGTCGCCATAGGCGCAATCGTCGGCGCCCCATTCCTCCTCGCCACGCTGGCGATGGGGCTGGTCGGGCTCTTCGCCTACCTCTACCGCGACAAACGCGACCAGGGCCTGCAGCTGAACGTCCACCGGCCGACGCTCGAGCGCGACCTGCTCTTCTTCCTCGTCCTCTTCGCCCTCGGCGGCCTGCTTGCCTGGGGGCCGCCGGCGGCGGTGCGGATCGCGGTTGGCGTCGCCTTCCTCCTCGCCTACGTCTTCTACATCCGCCTGACGCTGAAGGGCGGCGGCGACGTGCAGAGCGAGGAGTCGCTCAACCCGCTGATCTTCGAGCGGCGCCCCGGGCGCCGGGAAGACCCCTCGCTCCTGCTCTGCGTACTGCAGCTCCTGGTCGGGCTGGGAGCGATGGTCGGCGGCGCCCACCTCTTCGTCGAGGAGCTCCTCCACATCGCCGAGAGCATCGGCGCCGAGCCGCTGGTGCTGGCGCTGATCCTGGCGCCGCTGGCGACCGAGCTGCCCGAGAAGGTGAACAGCTTCTTCTGGGTGCGCGAAGGCAAGGACGCGCTGGCGCTCGGCAACATCAGCGGGGCGATGGTCTTCCAGTCGATGATCCCGGTCGGGATCGGCCTGATCTTCACCGACTGGAACCTCAGCTGGACCGCGATCCTCTCGATCGGCCTCGGCCTCGCCGGCGGCCTCCTCGCCTACGAGAGCCTGCACCTGGCCCGCCGCTTCAAACTGCCAGCCGTGATCGGCTGGTTCGCCCTCTACGCGTCGTTCATCGTCGCGGTTATCGCCAGCGCTTAAGCAGCGAGCTCGCTCAACGCCTTCAGCACGAGGTCGTCGTGCTTTTTCGGCTGAACCTTCGGGAAGACCCTGGCGATCTTTCCCTTCGGGTCGATGATGAAGGTCGCGCGCTGGACGCCCATGTACTGGCGCCCGTACATCGACTTCTCGACCCAGGTGCCGTACTTCTCGGCGACCGCGTGGTCGGTGTCGGCGAGCAGGGTGAAGTCGAGGTCGTATTTGCCGGCAAACTTGTCGACGTCCTTGACCTCGTCGGGCGAGACCCCGATCACCCGCACCCCGGCGGCCTCGTAATCGGCGCGGCGGTCGCGGACCCCGCAGGCCTGCGTCGTACAGCCGGAGGTGTCGGCCTTGGGGTAGAAGTAGAGGACGACCGTCTGCCCCTTCAGGTCGGACAGTTTCACCTTCTCGCCGTTCTGGTCGGGCAGGGTGAAGGCGGGGGCTTTCTCGCCCTCGGCGAGCACCTCTACTCCTCCGGATCGGGCTCGGGTTCGGGCCGTTCCTCTTCTTCTTCGAGGTCGTCGTCGGTTTTTTCCAGCGCGTCGGCGCCGAGCGCCTCGCCCTGGCTGCTCGTCTCGAAGCTCTCCAAGGCGCGGTCGCGCCCGTCCTCGTCGACCGGGACGTCGTCAGAGACCCGGACCCACTCCGAGCCTTCGTGGCCCTCGAGGTTGTCGAAGACCTCCTGGTCGACCGAGGCGGAGTCGTCGACGATCACGACCACCTCGGTCTGCGGGTTGAAGTAGGTCCCCGGCTGGTTGAGCATCTCCTCGACCTCGTAGATCTCCTGCGGTCCGGCCATCAGGGCGATCCTATGAGATCGGCCAGTTGCCTTTCGACCTCCGCCTCGACGTCGAGCGGCTCGCGGCCTTCGCGCAGCCGCCGTTCGTTGCGGGCGACGACGAGCTGCCGCACCTCGGCCCGCAGCTCGGCGTCCATCGCCTCCTCTCCGCGCGGCTGCCCGGCCGCCGCGAGCAGGCGCTCGGCCTCGGCCTCGACGTCGAGCGGCGCCTCGCCGCGCTGCCGCCGGCGCTCGGATTTCGCCTCCAGCATCTGCCGCACCTCGGCCGCCTGGATCGCCGGATCGACCGGCGCCGGGACGCCCCCGGAGCCGCCCCGCGGCGGGCGCTGGTCGAGGATCGCGAACGGCCCGCCGCCCATCGTCTCCCAGCCGCCGCCGACCCGCCTCAACAGCAGGCCGATCAGCGGCGCCGCCACTCCGGTGAAGAGGAGCAGCGCGATTCCCTTCTGCAGAGCCGAGAGCGCCAGCGGAAAGTCCATCGCAAAAGGGTAAAGCGGCCATTTCGCGGGCTCGGTCCGGTAACCTTGAGGACCGGTTGACTGACCAGTCAATCGGTGGAACGTCTGCCCCCTTCCCGGCGGCGCTCCCGCAGACTTCAAGAACCCGAGAAAAGGAGCGCCGACCGGTGGTCGACTTCACCCTCACCGACGAGCAGAAGGACCTGCGCGAGCTGGCTCACAGCTTCGCCGAGAAAGACATGCGCACCGTCGCATGGGAGTACGACAAGGACGGCACCTGGCCGCAGGACGTGATCGAGAAGGCCTGGGAGGTCGGGTTGATGAACACCCACATCCCCGAGGCCTACGGCGGTCCCGGCCTCGACTACCTCTCCGGGTGCCTGATCGAGGAGGAGTTCGGTTGGGGCTGCTCCGGGATCGGCACCTCGCTGGCCGCCAACGGCCTCGCCTCGGCCCCGATCACCCTCGGCGGCTCCGAGGAGACGAAGAAGAAGTACCTGGGGATGCTCTCCGAAGCCCCCAAGCTCTGCTCCTTCGGCCTCACCGAGCCGGACGCCGGTTCCGATGTCTCCGGGATGAAGACCAAGGCCGTGAAGAACGGCGACAAGTACGTCCTCAGCGGCTCCAAGTGCTTCATCACCAACGGCACCTACGCCGACTACTTCACGGTCTTCGCCAAGACCGACCCCGAGGCCGGCCACCGCGGCATCAGCGCCTTCGTCGTCGACGCCGACCTCGACGGGGTCTCGGTTGACAAGAAGGAGGACAAGATGGGTCAGCGGGCCTCCAACACCGCGACCATCTCCTTCGACGAAGTCGAGGTCCCGGCCGAGAACCTCCTGGGCGAGGAAAACAAGGGGTTCAAACTGGCGATGATGACCCTCGACCGGACCCGTCCCGGCGTTTCGGCGATGGCCGTCGGCATCGCCCGCGCCGCGCTCGAATACGCCACGGACTACTCGAAAGAACGGGTCCAGTTCGGCGTCCCGATCGCGATGCACCAGGCGATCCAGTTCATGATCGCCGACATGGCGACCAAGGTCGAGGCCGCCCGCCTGCTGACCTGGAACTCGGCCTTCCTGCTCGACCAGGGCGTCCGCAACTCGAAGGTCTCCTCGATGGCCAAGCGCTTCGCCGCCGACTCGGCGATGGAGGTCACCACCGACGCCGTCCAGGTCTACGGCGGCTACGGCTTCATCAAGGAGTACCCGGTCGAGAAACTGATGCGGGACTCGAAGATCATGCAGCTCTACGAGGGCACCAGCCAGATCCAGCGCCTCGTGATCGCCAAAGAA
>Ga0207661_10000210_pt1 | contig 37700 bp, 36 predicted proteins | sample KBSC713LmetaG_FD_184337 | JGI IMG/M metagenome (GOLD analysis project Ga0207661, IMG submission 184337) | Corn rhizosphere microbial communities from Kellogg Biological Station, Michigan, USA - KBS C7.1-3L metaG (SPAdes) (version 2) | ecosystem: Host-associated > Plants > Roots > Rhizosphere ...
AGCGAATCCAGCACCGTCGTGATTCCGCAAGTTGCGAGCTGCGCGTCATAGGAAACGACAGCGGCGATCGGATCCCAGAAGACCTTTGGCCGCGGCACGTAGTGCGCTTCGAGATGATCGGTGTGCAGTTCGATCAGGCCCGGCATCAGAAGATCGCCGCGCACATCCTCGCTGGCCCCGGGTGCATCTCCCTCGCCGACCTCGACGATGCGGCCATTGGCAAAGGCAACCCAGCCGCGCCCGATGACACGGTCGACCAGGACGATCCTGGCATTGCCGATGACAAGGTCCGATTGGGTCGAGGTCATTTCACCCGCCTTTCATGCCGCCGCCGCAAACGAGGTGACGTCGACGACGCTGTCGGCGATCAGGCGGCGGACCTCGTCGTCATGCACGATCGCAACCATGGCAACGCCGGCGCGCTTCTTGTCGTCGATCAGACCCACCACCACCTCGCGGTTCCTGGCATCGAGCGAAGCGGTCGGCTCGTCCAGGAGCAGGATCGGAAGATCGGAAATGAAGCCGCGCGCGATGTTGACGCGCTGCTGCTCGCCACCGGAGAAGGTCGAGGGCGGCAGCGTCCAGAGCCGCTCGGGGATGTTGAGAGTGCGCAAGAGGTTTCCGGCCTGCTCGCGCGCCCGCTCGCGCGGCGCGCCGGTCACGATCAACGGCTCGGCGACGACGTCGAGCGTCGGCACGCGCGGCACCGCGCGCAGGAACTGGCTGACATAGCCGATGGTATCGCGCCGGACACGCAGTACGTCCCTCGGCTCGGCCTTGGCGAGGTCGAGCAGCGCGCCGTCATGACGGATGCCGATGCGGCCGCCGTCGCAACGATAGTTGCCGAAGATCATCTTCAGGATCGACGACTTGCCTGCACCGGACGGCCCCGACAGCACCACGCATTCGCCAGCGTTGACCTCGAAATTCACGCCGCGGACCACGGGCAACCTCACTCCACCCTGCAGATGCATGGTGAAGCTCTTTTCCGCGTTCACTATCTTGATCATCGCAGGCATCGGCGGGCTCATGGTGGCAAAATCGAGGAGACGAGGAGCTGGGTGTAGGGCTCATGGGGATCGTCGAGCACCTGGTCGGTGAGCCCGGTCTCGATCACCTGGCCGCCCTTCATCACCATCACCCGATGCGACAACAGCCGTGCAACCGCGAGATCGTGCGTCACCACGATCGCCGCCAGCCGCAACTCGCTGACAAGGTTACGCATGAGATCGAGCAGGCGCGCCTGCACCGAAACGTCAAGCCCGCCGGTCGGCTCGTCCATGAACACGAGCCTCGGCTCGGTGACGAGATTGCGCGCTATCTGCAGCCGCTGCCGCATGCCGCCGGAGTAAGTGCGCGGCGCATCGTCGATGCGCGCGGTGTCGATCTCGACCCGCTCCAGCCAGGACGACGCCGTATCGCGGATGCGGCCGTAATGATTCCAGCCGACCGCCATCAGCCGCTCGCCGACATTGGCGCCGGCAGAGACCGCCATGCGCAAGCCTTGCGCCGGATCCTGATGCACATAGCCCCAGTCGGTGCGGAACAGGAAGCGCCGCTCGGCCTCGCCCAGCGAGTTGAGATCGCGCAATACGCCGTCGCGCATGCGATAGGACACGCGGCCGGAAGTTGGCGCAAGCTGCGCCGACAGCATCTGCAGCAGCGTCGTCTTGCCCGATCCGGATTCGCCGACGATCGCCAGCACCTCACCGGGATAGAGCGTGAAGGAGATATCGCGGCAGGCGGCGAGCCTTCCGTAGTTCTTGGAGAGGTTTTCCGCCACCAGAAGAGGCTGGTCGCCTGCATCTTGCGCGTCAGCCATGCGCCCTCTCCTTGTGCGGAGCGGCGCTTTCGCGGCCGCGGTGGCCGGCTGCCTGACGGCCTTCGCAATAATCCGTGTCGGAGCAGACGAACATGCGGCTGCCGGCATCGTCGGTGACGATCTCGTCGAGATAGGCATCCTCGGCGCCGCATAGCGCGCATGGCGCATCGAAACGATAGCGGGTGAACGGATGATCCTCGAAGTCGAGCGACACCACCTTGGTATGTGGCGGGATCGCGTAGATACGCTTCTCGCGGCCGGCGCCGAACAATTGCAGCGCGGCGCAATTGTCCATCTTCGGATTGTCGAATTTCGGCGTCGGCGACGGATCCATCACATAGCGCGCATTCACCTTCACCGGATAGGCATAGGAGGTCGCGATATGCCCGAAGTGCGCGATGTCCTCGTACAGCTTCACGTGCATCAGCCCGTATTCGCCGAGCGCATGCATCCGCCGCGTCTCGGTCTCGCGTGGCTCGAGGAAGCGCAGTGGCTCCGGGATCGGCACCTGATAGACCAGCACCTGGCCGGCATGCAGCGGCGCCTCGGGAATGCGGTGGCGCGTCTGGATGACAGTTGCTTCCGTGGTCGAGGTGGTGGTCGCGACACCAGCGGTCTTGCCGAAGAATTTGCGGATCGAGATCGCGTTGGTGGTGTCGTCCGAACCCTGGTCGATCACCTTCAGCACGTCATCGGGCCCGAGGATCGCGGCGGTCACCTGCACGCCGCCGGTGCCCCAGCCATAGGGCATCGGCATCTCGCGGCTTGCGAACGGCACCTGATAACCCGGGATCGCGATTGCTTTGAGGATCGCGCGGCGGATCATCCGCTTGGTCTGCTCGTCGAGATAAGCGAAGTTGTAGGCCGGCGCGTTCATTCCGCGGCCTCCCGCATCGGCTCGGATTTGTCGTAGGTCTCGGCAAACTCCATGCGGAGCTTGCGCAACAGGCCGAGCTCGGACTGGAAGTCGACATAATGCGGCAGCTTCAGGTGCTCGACGAAGCCGGTCGCCTGCACGTTGTCGGAATGCGACATCACGAACTCTTCGTCCTGCGCCGGCGCCCTCACCTCTTCGCCCAATTCGCGGGCGCGCAACGCGCGATCGACGAGCGCCATCGACATGGCCTTGCGCTCGCTTTGGCCGAAGGCGAGACCGTAACCACGGGTGAAGCACGGCGCTTCCGTCGCCGAGCCCTTGAACTGGTTGACCATCTGGCATTCGGTCAATTCGATCGAACCGAGCGGCACAGCGAAGCCGACGTCTTCCGCGAAGAACTCCACCTCGACCTCGCCGAAGCGGATTTCACCGGCGAAAGGATGGTTGCGGCCGTAGCCGCGCTGCGTCGAATATCCCATCGCCAGCAGAAAGCCCTCGTCGGCACGCGCGAGATTTTGCAGCCGCAGATCGCGATCGGCCGGAAAGTTCAGCGGCTCGCGCGTAAGGTCGCCCACCGCCGCATCGGCTTCCGCGCGCGGCGACGGCTCGATCAGACCGTCGCGGCCGAGGATGTCGGTGACGCGTGGCGTCGCTCCGCTCACCGCCTCTGAGGTTGCCGGCTGTTCAGGCACAAAGCCTTCGGCGAGCTGCGGATCGAGCAGACGATGGGTGTAGTCGAAGGTCGGCCCCAGGATCTGTCCGCCCGGAATGTCCTTGAAGGTCGAGGAAATCCGCCGCGCGACGCGCATCTTGCCGGTATCGACCGGCTCCGTCGCGCCCAAGCGCGGCAGCGTGGCGCGGAAGGCGCGGACCAGGAAGATCGCCTCGATCATGTCGCCGCGCGCCTGCTTGATCGCGAGCGCCGCAAGCTCGCGGTCATAGAGCGAGCCCTCGCTCATGACGCGATCGACGGCAAGGCCAAGCTGCTCGGAGATCTGGGGAAGCGTCACCTCGGGAACGTCGCGATCGCCGCGGCGCTCATGCGCCAGCAGCCGATGGGCGTTCTCGATGGCGCGCTCGCCTCCCTTGACCGCAACGTACATGCATCAACCTCTCTTATCCATCTCTTTGGCGACCAGCCGCGTGGTGCGCGGGATCGCGACAATCGCCGCGCCCGATACCAGCACGACATCGATTCCGCGCGGGAACAGCGCATCGTTGATGGAAAGACGCTGGAACAAGTCCTTCGGCTCGATCAAGGCGCGCAGGCTCGCGGTGCCGTCGATACCCGGCCCGCTCAGCTCATGGGAGCGCCCCTTGGTCAGGCTCTCGACCTGGATAATCAGCGTCGTCGAGCCGTCCGGATACTCGTTGCTGCCAAGGGCGAACCGAGAAAGATCGGGCAGCACGGCAGCATCCCCGATCAGCGCAAAGCTGGCGATGGAAGAATCCTCAACGACCGGCGCGCCGCTATGGAACTTCAGCCATTTCGTGACTTCCGACGTCTCCGACATCTTCGCGTCGAGCCAGATCGGCGTATCATGATCGAACAGGGTCAACGCGATCGCGGCCGTGCCCAGCATCATCGATCCCGGCGTGCCGGCGGCGGCGGCGACTTGCTGCACGCTGCCCGGACGCGCCATGGCGTCCATCACGGAGCGAAAGGTCGATTGCGCCGACAGCACCTTGTCCGCAAATCCCGCCGGCAGCTCGGCGATCGTGGTCATCGTTCACCCCTCACCGCGCACCATCGTGTAGAAATCAACTCGTGTCGCCGCAGTTTCCGTGGCCTTTTGCTGGCGCCGCGCAAGCAGCGCCGCGCGGAGCGGCGCGATCACCGCGCTCTCCACCAAGCCCGCAAATTCACTCGACTGCACCAGCGCGTCGCAGAGCGCGATCATCCGCGCCTTGTCGCGGTCGCGGCCGAGCGTGTAACCGAAACCGACTTCACCGCTCGCAAGCCGAACTGCGGCGCGCGACACCGTCGCTTCGCCGAGATTGAACGGGGCACCGTCGCCGCCGATCCGGCCGCGCAGCATCACCAGGCCATTTTCGGCATCACGCAGATTTTCATGCGCCGGCAAAGGGAGCGCGGCGAGATGCCCGGCGATCTCCTCCAACGTCGCATGCGCCAGCACGGCCATCGCCGCCTTGCGCTGCGCCTTTCGGCCTTCGTCGCTGCCGCCAACTGCGCTCATATCGTTAGTTCTAGCTTGCCGGAATCAAGTTGTCTATGATAATAGACAACTTCATGAAGCGCGATGAAGATTTCATGACACAAGCATGATTTTCCCGACACCTTTCCAGCGCGGTTCCGAGCCATGAGTCTGCAGGACGCCAATACTGGAGTCGCCCTTTGGCGGCAGGTGGCCGACGGCATCGAGCGTGGCATCGCCAACGGAACCTATGCGGCCGGCGAGAAGCTGCCGGGCGAGACCGAGATAGCCGAGACCTATCGCGTTAACCGCCACACCGTGCGCCGTGCGCTGGCCACCCTGGCCGAGCGCGGCCTGGTGCGCGCCGAGCGCGGCAGCGGCACCTATGTCGAGGCCCAGCGCCTCGCCTATCCTCTGCGCTCGCGCACGCGCTTCTCCGAGATCGTCGGCGCCGGCGGCCATGAGCCGAGCGGCAAGTTGATCGATGCTTCCGACGAAGCCGCCACCCGCGAGCTCGCGCGTACGCTGGGGCTGAAGACCGGCGCGCCGCTGGTTCGCATCGAAGCATTGCGGCTCGCCGATCGCACGCCGATCTGCGTCTCCACCACCTGGCTCTCGGCGGAGCGTTTTCCCGACGCGGGCCAGGTGTTCACCGCGACGCGTTCGATGACCAAGCTGCTCGCGCATTACGACGTCCGCGACTATCGCCGCGGCTCGTCGAAGATCACCGCGGCGATCGCGGATGCGACGGATGCGACCCATCTCGACCTTGCGCTCGGGCGCCCGGTGCTGGTGGTAGACGCCACTGACCTTGATCTTGCCGGCAAACCGCTGGCGACCAAACGCGCGCGCTTTGCCGCCGATCGCGTCGACTTCCTGGTCGAAAGCACCTAGGCTTGTTTTGACGCGTTTTCTTAACGCGAACCGGTTCCCACTCCGCTTGAAAACGCTACGTAACGGCGCGTCGCCCGATGATGGCGAAGCGGAGCCTGCCTGAAATCAAGTCGATGATGGCGACCGTGATCAGGATGATGATCACCGCGAACGCGACCTGATCGAAGTCATAGGTCCTGATCTGCTCGGAGAGCTGCAGTCCGATGCCGCCGGCTCCGACGATGCCGATGATGGTTGCGGATCGCACGTTGGACTCGATGTAATAGAGAACTTGTCCGGCGATGACCGGCAGCACCTGCGGCAGCAGGCCGAAACGTACCGCAAGGGACCCTGTCCCGCCGCTCGCCAGCACCGATTCACGACCCCGCGCGTCCGCAGACTCGATCGCCTCCGAAAATAATTTTCCGAGCGCGCCGGTATCGGAGACCGCGATCGCGAGGATCCCGGCAAACGGCCCGAGGCCGACGACGCCGACGAACACCAGCGCCCAGATCAGCGCATCGACGCTGCGGACGATGTCGAGGCAGCGTCGTACCGCAAAACGGACGAGCCCGTTCGGCGTCGTGTTGCCGGCCGCGAGGAAGCTGACGGGAAACGCAACCAGCGTTGCCGTCAGCGTTCCGAGGAAGGCGATGGCCAGCGTCTCGCCCATGGCCTTCACCAGGAGATCGAGATGACCGCCGGTCGAGGGCGGAAACATCAGCGCGGCGAATTTCGTCAGCGAAGCCAGCCCTTGCAAAATCTGGGTGAAGGGAATGGCGAGCCACCACACCGCGAAGATCGTGAAGGCCACAAAGCAGAACGGCTCGACCAGCGCAAGTGCCCGGCTACGCAGCGACTCGTCGAAGAGATCGCGATGCCGTTCCAGCACTGCGGCCGTCTCTTCCGGGCGGATGACGCGAAGCGGGCTCATGGCCGGACATCCTGACCCGAAAGGTGATGCCGGACGCGCTCGGTCACGAGATCGATCACGGCGACGCAGACGATGATCATCAAGAGAATTGCGCTGACATCGGTGTAATAGAATTTGCGGATCGCCACGAAGAGATCCTGGCCGATGCCGCCGGCGCCGACCATGCCGACCACGGAGCCGGAGCGGACGTTGATCTCGAACCGCAGCAACGTGTAGCTCGCAAAAGTCGACATCACCTGCGGCAGCGCGCCGAACCGTACGGTCTCGACGAAGCGGCTGCCGGTCGATCGCACGCCCTCAACCGGCTTCATGTCGATATTTTCGAGCGCCTCGGTAAAGAGCTTGCCGAGTGTACCGAAGGAGTGGATCGAAATCGCGAGAATGCCGGCAAAAGGTCCAAGGCCGAAGGCAGCGACGAACATCAGCGCGAACACCAGATCGGGAACCGTGCGGCAAAATTCGAAGATGCGCTTGATGCTCCAGCGCAGCGCCGCGCTCGGCGCCAGGTTGGCAGCGGCAAACGGCGCCGCCGCGAAGGCAGCCGTCGCTCCGATCAGCGTGGCGAGATAGGCGATCAGGATGGTATCGAGCAGGAGCTTCAGCCAGCCCGTCAGATTCCAGTACCAATCGGCAACATCGGCACCGAAATGCCCGACGCTGAGCTTCGGCATGATCCGGCTGAAATAGCTGGTGAAATTCGAAATGTTGTCGACCAGATTTCCTACGTCGACCTCGCCGAAGCGACCGGCGAGCAGGATCAGGACGGCAAGGATCGCCAATACCAGAAGCGATTGCCGGCGGCGCCGGACGACGACGCGCTGATAATCGGCAACGAGGACCTCGATGCGCGCCTGCGATACGACTGGAATGCTGGAAAGCATGATGTGCTGTCGGGCGAAAGCGAGGGGAGCGGCGAAGCTCGCCGCTCCCGAAAAAGTCTCACGAGCGCTTCTTGCGCATGTCGTTGACGAACTGGATCATCTCGACGGTGGTCTCGTAATCCTTGTGCGTCACGGGCACGAATTCCTTGTCCTTGCCGTCGGACAGCCGATCGAAAGCGGCCTTGTCCTTGGTCGGCGCATCGGTAAACGCTTTCGCGATCGCCTGCTTGAGATCCGGAGGCAGGTTGGAAAGGTAGGCATAGGGCGAGCCGGCCAACAGGCCCGACTTGAAGATGACGCGGAAGTCTTCCTTCTTGACCATTCCCTTCTTGACCATGCGGGTGAGGTTTGAATCGGTGTCGGAGTTCCACCAATCCGCCGCGCAGTCGACGGTGCCCTTGTCGAGCGCGATCACGCCGTTCTCATGGCTCCCGATGATGATCGACTTGCCGAAGAAGACGTCGGCATCGATGCCGGCCTTGTGGAGGAAGAACCGCGGCGCGTTGTAACCCGAGGTCGAGTTGGGATCGACGAAGCCGATGGTCTTGCCCTTGAGGTCCTGGATCTCCTTGTAGGGACTATCGGCCTTGACATAGATCACCGAGTAATAGCCGACGGTGCCGTCCTGGTTGCGGGTGGTGACGAAGGGCTCGGTCTTCACGCCCGTCATGTAGGCGGTCGAGTAGGACGCCGGACCGTAAAAGGCGATCTGGATGTTGCCGGCGCGCTGGCCCTCGATCACGGCCGCGTAGTCGTTGGCGATGCGCAGCTTGACCGGAACGCCAAGCTCCTTGGTCAGGTATTTCATGAACGGCGCGTAGCGGTCGCTGACGCCGGAGGCGTTCTCGGCGGGCACCACCGCGAAAGTGAGTTCCTTGTATTTCGACTTCCAGTCGTCCGCATGTGCGGTCCCGGCGGCAAACGCGAGCACCATCGCGCCCGCGTAAACGAAATGACGGCGGTTGATCATCTAACTCTCTCCTGTTGGTGTTGGGCAGTCCCTCATTGCGCGACAAGGCGAACGCCCTGCCGCGATAGTCAACGGCTACGCGACGGCGGCCACGCCGCCGAGAACGGCATCATCCGCGGGAGCCTCATTCGGTCTTGTCGATGGCTCGAGCTTGCCCTCGCCTTCCAGACCGTACAGACGCCGCGCCTCCGCATCGGTGAGCTGTTCCGGCGTGCCGTCGAACACCACCTTGCCTGCCGCCATGCCGATCAGGCGATCGCAATAATGGCGCGCCAGCTCGAGCGAATGGAGATTGCAGAGCACGGTGATGCCGAATTCCCGGTTGATGCGCAAAAGCGCGTCCATGACCACCTTGGTATTGTGCGGGTCGAGCGAAGCGATCGGCTCGTCGGCGAGGATAATGTCGGGCTCCTGCACCAACGCCCGCGCGATCGCCACGCGCTGCTGCTGGCCGCCGGAGAGCCGGTCGGCGCGCTGGGCGGCGAGCGAGGCGATCTCGAATTGTTCGAGCGCGGCCAATGCGACGGCCTTATCGGCATCCGGCCAGAGCTTCAGGAGCGCCCGCGCCGGCGCCACCGTGGCCAACCGTCCCATCAGCACATTGGTCAAGACGTCGAGCCGGCCGATCAGGTTGAACTGCTGAAAGATCATGGCCGAGCGGGCGCGCCACTTGCGCAGCTCCTTGCCCTTCAGCGCGGTCACGTCCACGCCGCCGAAGACGATGCGCCCACTAGTCGCAGGCGCGAGCCGATTGATGGTTCGCAGCAAGGTCGATTTGCCGGCGCCGGAGCGCCCGATCACGCCGATAAAGCCACCGGGCGCAATGGAGAAGGACGCATTGTCGACCGCGGCCTTGGTGCCGAAACGGCACGTCAAATCATCCACCACCAGCATGCCATGCTCCGCAAATAGCTGTGGCCATGGCTATCGTTCGGATTCTACAGTTGTGTGACAGGTGCGCTGCCGTTCGGCATTCATCCACATCCGCGGCTAATACCATCGTCGATGTCATGAAGCTGTCATCAAGCGCGAGGCCGATCACGAGATGCTGCATGCAGCCTTACCGGATGTCAGAGGGCTTGGCATTGAGGCGTTTCTCGACAAATATGAAGGCGCCGCCGCTACTCCCTCCAACTTCGGACGAAGTGCCGTATCGTGACCGACATTCTGATTGAAGGCGGCCGCGCCCTGATCGACGGAGTGTTTCCCGATACCTCGCTGTCGATCGCCGACGGCAGGATCCGGGAAACCGGCGCAAGCGATCGGCGCGGCACAATCGAGATTGATGCGCGCGATCTCCTGGTGCTGCCCGGCATCGTCGACATCCATGGCGACGCCTTCGAGCGGCAAATGATGCCGCGGCCCAAGGTCGATTTCCCGATCGATATTGCGCTGATCGACAGCGACCGACAAGCGATTGCGAACGGCCTCACCACTGTCTTCCATGCCGCGACCTCGTCCTGGGAACCGGGGCTTCGCAGCGGCGACAACGCGAAGAGGTTGCTGGAAGCGATCGAGACGCTGCGGCCGAGACTTGCCGCGGATACGCGCTTCCATCTTCGTCACGAGACCTACAACCTCGATGCCGAGGAGCAGATCGGCGAATGGCTCGCCGGGGGACGCATCGACCTGTTCGCGTTCAACGACCACATGGACGGCACGGTTGCCCTGCTCGACAAGCCGCACAAGCGCGCCCGCATGGTCGAGCGCACCGGGCTTTCCGACCAGGTGTTCGACGATCTCGTGCAGCGAATGGTCGCCCGGGCCGATGGCGTGCCGGCATCACCGCCGCGCGCGCTCGCGTCGAGGCGATCGCAGCCGAATGACCGCTGATTGTCTCGCACCGATGAACACCTTTCCCCGCTACGCGATCTACTACGCTTCGGCGCAAGGCTATCCGCTCGATCAGTTCGGCGCCGAGATGCTCGGCTATGACGCCTGGACCGGCGCGGCGCTGCCCTTCCCCGACAGCGTCGTGGGAAAAGTGCCGGACTGGCGCGAGCTGAGCGAGGATCCGCGCAAATACGGCTTTCATGCCACACTGAAGGCGCCGTTCTCGCTCGCCAATGGCGAGAGCGAATCCGAGTTGTTCGCAGCCTGCGCCGATTTCGCCAACCAGAAGCGACCGATCCCCGTGATCGCGCCGGTCGTGAGCTCGATCAGCAGCTTCATCGCCGTGATTCCCGAAGCGACGTCGAGCGAGCTCGAGCTGCTCGCCGCTGAATGCGTCCGCGCCTTCGATTCCTTCCGCGCGCCGCTCTCGGCAGAGGACCGCGCGCGGCGCAATCCGCACAAGCTCACGCCGCGGCAGGTCGAATATCTCGACCGCTGGGGCTACCCTTACGTCATGGAGGAATTTCGTTTCCACATGACGCTGACCGGCCGGCTCAGCGAGACGCGGCGCGAGGAGCTGCTGGCGATGCTGCGCGCGCGTTTTGCCCGGCTTGGCCTTAGGCAACTCGAGATCGACCGCATCGCGCTGTTCAGACAGGCCGACCCGAGCGCGCGATTCGCCATCATCGGCGCCTGGCCGTTGCGCGCGGCTTGATGAGGCTGCTTCCATCGCTGCGCAAAGTCGAACGGCTCGAGTGAGCTACGCCTCCCCGGTCTTCACCGGCGCCGTCTCCGGCATCCGGCTCATCGCGATCAGGCCTACGCATGCGGCGAGCAAGAGATACCAGCCCGGCGCCAGCGGATTGCCGGAGATGTGCAGCAGCCAGGTGACGACGAGTTGCGCGGTCCCGCCAAAGCTTGCGATCGCAACTGCATAGACGGTGGCAAACACGCCGCCGCGGATGTTCTGCGGCAATGCCTCCGTGAAGACGGCGTAGAACGCCGTGAACGGCAGCGAGCCGATCAGCTGCAGCAGGCCGAAGCCGAGCAACAGCGACATCGCGCCGGGCGCATGCACGATCCAGAGGAAGGTCGGATAGGTCAACAGCAGCGTAATGAGCTGCGGCCAGATCATCACTGGCTTGCGGCCATAGCGATCGGCGAGCCAGCCGCCGAGCAGCGCGCCGACGATGCCGAGGCCGTTGCTCACCACCGACACGGTGAACGCGAGCTGGGGAGCGACATGCAGCGTGTTCTGCGCATAGGTGGTCATGTATTGCGTCACATAGGTCTCGATCGTGCCGCTCGCGAGAATCATCAGTGCGAGCACGATGATGCCGATGTGCCGCCGCGCCAGCACGAAATGGCTCGAGCTTTCGCTTTGACCCTCTTGGGCGCCATCGCCCCGCGAAATCGTTTCCGGCAGGGAGCTGCGCATCCACAGCCCGAACGGCAGACAGACGGCGCCGATCAGGAACGCGACCCGCCAGCCATAGGATTCGAGCGCCTCCGGCGCCATCGTCCGGCTCAGGATGACGCCGACCAGGGCGCCGGCGGTCGCGGCAATCTCCTGGCTCGTCGGCTGCCAGGACACCACCAGCGCGCGTCGCCGGGGCGAGGCGATCTCCATCAGATAGGCCGTGGTCGGCCCGACCTCGCCGCCAAGTGCAAAGCCCTGCGCCATGCGCGCGACGATGACGATGACTGGCGCGGCGAGCCCGATGGAATGATAGGACGGGGTCAGCGAGATCGTGAGGATCGCCACTCCCATCAACGCGAAGCTCAAGAGCATCGCCGGCCGGCGTCCGACGCGGTCGGAATAGATGCCGAGCACGATGCCGCCGATCGGCCGCGTCACGAAGCCTGCGCCGAAAGTCGCAAGCGACAGCATCAGGCTGCCATATTCGCTCTGCGCGGGAAAGAAGGTGTGCCCGATCTGAATCGCGAAAAAGCTGTAGGTAATAAAGTCGTAGAACTCGAGCATATTGCCGATGGTCGCGGCAAAAGCGGCTCGCTTCACGTCGAATGGCTCAGCGCCTTCAAATTTCTGCGACAAAACTTCTCATCCTCACGGTTCGTCGTTGCAATAAACTGAATATTCATTCTCTCGCGGTGTTTAGCAACGCATGAGGACCTCGCTCTCTTATATGGTCATCGCGGCTGCGGTCGTTGTTGCAACCTGGTTCATTCTTGGCTCGCCCTCGCCCTGGTGACACGAGTCTGCACGACAAATCTGATTCCGATCAATGCCCCCTGCGGGCTTCGGCCGCCATCCGCGCCGGAGCCGGCTGGAAATCCCCGTGGACGGCGAGCGGGATGCATCCATCCAATGATGGTTCCGTGAAGCTTTTTCGGGATCGTGGAGCAAGCGCCGTTATTCCCGCGGTATGAAATGCCCGAGTTTTGCTTCCATGTCCCTCAAGCCAGAGGGCGCAGGGAATGCCGGGTGTGCCGCGACACCCGCAGCCTCGTGTGCGGCAAGAAAGCACTTCTGATAAGGCAAATTGAGTTGCTCGTCCGGGACAAAACCAGACGGGCGTCCGCGCTGAATGGATGGAGATCAGGACTTCTCCTCCGGCGGCTTGATGTGGCGGAACGAGAACAGCAGCGCGACGTCGTAGGCGATCTTGAGCACGCCGCAGACGACCAGCGGCAGGCCGGGAAAGGCGGTCGTCAACAGCACGCCGGAAATCGCCGGGCTGATGGACGAGGCGAGACTGCGCGGCACCGCGGTTACGCTCGCGGCGGCCGGCCGCTCGGCGGGCGTGACCACCGCCATGACGTAGGATGTTCGCGTCGGCACGTCCATTTGCGACAGCGCGGCGCGCAGCAACAGCAGGCCGAGCGCGAGATAGAGATTTGGCGCGAACGCGGCCGGGATGAGGAAGATGCTGGAAGGAATGTGGGTGAACACCATGGTGTTGACCAGGCCCGCGCGCCTGGCGATGGCTGCCGCGACCGGATAGGAGAACGCACTGAGCGTGCTCGACCAGAAAAAGAACAGCCCGGCCGCCGACAGCGAGAGATCGAAGCGCTCGAACAGCCACAGCACGAGCAGCGACTGCGCGACGAAGCCCCCGCCAAAGGCATCGATGGAGAACAGCGCGGCGAGCTTGTAGACGGTTATGCGCGACGGCCCGAGCGGCGCCTGCGGCGCTTTCTCCTCCAATGGGGCGTGCGGCACGCGGCGATAGAGAAGCGCGCTCGCCGCGCCGAGCGCGGCATAGGCATAGAACATCCAGCGGAATGCGGCGACGGGCGCCGCGCCTTGCGCGACGAGAATATCGGGCATGGTCGCGGCCAGCGATCCCGCCGCGGTGCAGAGCGCGCCGATCAGGCTGTAGCGCGCGAAGACCTGCGTCCGGCGCTCATCACTCGCGCCCTTCGCCAGCGCCGCGTGCTCGAGCGGCACGAGCACGCCGAGATCGCCGCCCGACGGATTGATGGTGCCGATGAAGGCCACCAGCGCGATCAGGAGGAAATGCTCGACATTGGGAAACGCCAGTCCCGTCGCCACCATCAGGCCGGCGCCCGATATCAACAAGACGCGCAGGTCGTGACGCGGCGCGATCCAGCCGACCACGAAGGTCAGCAAGGCCGTGCCCAGCAGCGAAGCGGTAGCGACGAGGCCGACCGCGGCAGCATCGAAGCCGAGTACCGTCATGTAGGCCGGCAGCACGATGATGGCAAAGCCGTCGCCGAACCCGCGCAAGCCGCGCGCGAGATAGAGGAGCGGGATCAGCGCGACGCGCTCAGCGCTCTTCGAACCGGTTTGCTGGAGATCTCCTGGACCATCGTTCATGCGCAAGCCCTCGATGCTTCGAGTGTCGCGCAGAGCTTGAACGGAGAGGCCGTCTCAGCGGGAGTCTGCAACGTCCCCGCACAAGAGAGGCTAGAGGGACGATGAGTGCCGCGCAAGGCAAATCTGGTCCCCCCGCGGTCAGGCGGCAAATCCCGTGATTGCAGGCATTTCTCGGTCGACTGGTTCATCGGCACGCAGGTGCTCGACGGCAGCGAGTTGGTCGATGTGACTGAAGGGTGATTACCGCAGGAGCAACTTGACGCGGACGCCATTACATTATATCCTAGCTAGGAATTCTAGCTAGAAGGTATTCAGCATGGCCCAGCGTAGTTGGTCGGTGCAGGACGCCAAGAACCGCTTCAGCGAGGTGGTCGAGGCAGCGCGACGCACGCCGCAGACCGTGACCAAGCACGGCAAACCCGCCGTCGTTGTTGTGGACGTGATGGAGTACGAGCGCCTGCAACGCCTCGAGCGAGCGCAGGCCCCCTCGTTTGCCGACATGCTGCTCACCATACCCCAGGACAATGGTGAATTTCCGCGCGGCAACGCCCGGATGCGCGATCCCAAACTTTGATGTTTGCGCATGATCCTATCGGAAAACCGCTACACACTTTTCCGGATCATGCGCTAATGTTCCTGATCGACACCGTCACGCTGTCCGAACTACGGAGGCGGGAGCGCGATCCGATGGTCGTGAAGTGGTTCGAACGGCAACGAACGAGCGATCTTTTCCTCAGCGTCATCAGCATCGGCGAGATAGAGCGAGGCATTGCCCGGCAGCGCGCAACTGATCCGGGCTTTGCAGGGGCACTTGCTGAGTGGCTGGACCGGATACTATCTCTCTACGCCGACAGGATCGTGCCATTCGACCTCCGAGCGGCTCGACGTTGGGGTGCTCTGAGTGCCACGCTCGGCAACGAAAGCGTCGATCTCATGATCGCGGCTACGGCGCTGGAGAACGGGTTCACCGTGGTAACGCGCAACGTGTCTGATTTCGAGCCCACCGGGGTTACCGTGCTGGACCCGTTTAGTCGTCGGCCGGTGGGCAAACGATGATGGTGGCTACTTCCGCAGTCTGAAATTCTCGATCAACCGCAGCAGCACCCACGCGCCAGCGTCGGCGAGTTCGACATGCTCGTCGGGGTGATGGCTGATGCCGCCGCGGCAGCGGACGAAGATCATGCCGGCATCGGCGATATCGATCATGGCCATGCCGTCATGGCCGGCGCCGCTCGGCAGCTCGAATACGGGAAACGGCAGACGCTGGCCGCGCCGATTCAGATCGGCGACGCAGGCGATCGCCGTTATCACCCCGAGCGGCCCGTCCCATTTGCCGGCGTCGCGCACGGTGTCGTAATGCGAGCCCAGCATCAGACACGGCAGACCGGGCGAAGCACCTTCATAACGGCCGCAGACATTGCCGATGGCATCGAGATGCGCGCCCATGCCGGCCTCGCGCATCCATTTCAGGATCAGCTCGGCCGCGGCGCGATGCTCAGCCGTGAGGAAGATGCGGGTGAGATGCTCGCCGTCTTCCGAGATCGCGGCGAGCTCGTTGACGCGGCCGACGATCTCGCGGCCGAGCGCAACTTCGGATGCGAGGCCTCGGGTTCATCGCGCCGATTTCGTCCCCCCGTCACTTCCTTGATCCTGCCCTTCCCGCATGTGCCGTCATCTACCAAGATGATTGAACCGGGCGTCATCATCATCGCTTCTACCAAATTCATGACGCTCCAGACTAGGATCAGCACTCATTGACCGAGCCAAAAGCGGTGAGTCCGTTGAGTTTGCCTTGACAGCTTGCCGGCCCCGCAGCCGATGAAATTTTGCCAGGAGGAGCTTCGCGATGACGATTACCATCACCGCCTTTGAACGGTCACCCGACGGCGGCAGAGGGCTGGCGCGCGATACGCGCGTGCGCTGGGCGCTTGAAGAAGTCGGCCAACCTTACACGGTTCGCCTCGTCTCGTTTCGCGCCATGAAGGAATCCCCGCATCTGGCGCTTCATCCCTTCGGTCAGATTCCGACTTATGAGGAAGGCGATCTCGCCCTGTTCGAGACAGGAGCGATCGTCTTCCATATCGCCGCACACCATGCGGGCCTGCTGCCAGAGGATGCCAATGCTCGGGCGCGAGCGATCACATGGATGTTCGCCGCGGTCAATACGGTGGAGCCGCCGATCCTTGAGCTCGGAACCGCCAGGCTGCTGGAGGGCGACAAGCCCTGGCATGCGGAGCGCCTGCCGCTGGTCGAAGATCGCGTTCGCGGCCGGCTGAAACAACTTTCTGCTCGCCTGGGCGATGCCGACTGGCTCGATGGCGCGTTCAACGCGGGCGACCTGATGATGGTATCGGTGCTGCTCAGGTTGAAATCTTCAGGCATTCTGGATGAATATCCGAACCTGGCCGCCTATGTCGCCCGCGGCGAAGCGCGGCCCGCCTACAAGCGGGCTTTCGACGCTCAATTGGCAGTCAACACCGGCAAGCCACCGACCGGTTGATTGAGGTCCGTCCTCCGCTCGAAGTCGTCATCCGAGTTTTTCGTTCACTTTATGCGTCCGCAATCCCATCAGGAAATACAGAACTGTCAGGCATCGTGACAGATCGCGCACCGCTCGCCACGATGGCCATGAACCATGACATGACTCGAGACTGAACTTGGCCGATGACAAACTTGGCGTGCAGGACTAGCCTCCCATAAAATCAAAAACGCACGGAGGAATGGCATGCCAGAGGCAATGGTCGAAACACGTGCGTCGGACGCGACGCGCAGCGCCTCAACGCAAGTGGTCGATGTCGCGGTGGTCGGAGCCGGCTTTGCGGGTCTGTATATTCTGCACCGCCTGCGCAAGGCCGGCTTCTCCGCGGTGGTGCTCGAAGAAGCCGCCGATGTCGGCGGCACCTGGTACTGGAACCGCTATCCCGGCGCGCGCTGCGACATCCAGACCATCGACTACAGCTACACCTTCGACCCCGAACTGGAAAAGGCGTGGACCTGGTCGGAGAAATACGCGACCCAGCCGGAAATCCTGCGTTATCTCGGCTTCGTCGCCGATCGCTACGATCTGCGGCGCGACATCCGCTTCGGCACCAAGGTGAAGCAGGCGACCTGGGATGATACGACCGACCGCTGGCTCATCACCACCGACAATGGCGCGAGCGTCTCCTGTCGCTACTACATCATGGCCACGGGCTGCCTCTCCGCGCCAAAACCGCCGGAGATCGACGGCGTCAAGGACTTCAAGGGCGAGATCTATTTCACCGGCCGCTGGCCGCATGACGGCGTGAACCTGAAGGGCAAGCGCGTTGCAGTGATCGGCACGGGATCATCCGGCATCCAGTCGATCCCGATGTTCGCGCAGGACGCCGCGCACATCACGGTATTCCAGCGCACGCCGAACTTCGCGCTGCCCGCGCATAACGGTCCGCAGCCGGCGGAGCGCAAGACGATGCTGGAAGGCGACCGCGCCGCCTATCGCGAGCAGGCGCGCTGGTCGATGGCGGGCGTTCCCTATCCGCAACAGACCGTGGTGAGCTGGCAGTTGAGCGATGCCGAGCGCCGCGAGCGCTTCGAGAAAGCATGGGCGGCCGGCGATCTCGTCCATATCCTGACCCAGCTCTGGGCCGACCAGGGCGTCGACGTCGATGGCAACGCCATTGTCGCCGACCTGATCCGGGAAAAAATCCGCGAGGTGGTGAAGGATCCCGAAATTGCGGCGGCGCTGACCCCGCACGATCATCCGTTCGGGGCAAAGCGTCCCTGCCTCGATACCAACTATTACGCGACCTACAACCAGCCCAATGTCACGCTGGTGAATTTGCGGCAGGAGCCGATTCAGGCGATCACGGCCACCGGCATCGTCACCGACAAGCGCAGCTTCGACGTCGACATCATCGTGTTCGCAACCGGCTTCGACGCCATGACCGGCGCGATCATGGCCGTGCATCCGATCTCCGGCCGCGGCGGCAAGTCGTTGTCCAGCGTCTGGGCGGGCGGGCCGCAGACCTATCTCGGCCTCACCGTCGCAGGCTTCCCCAATCTGTTCATGATCACCGGTCCCGGCAGTCCGTCGGTGCTGTCGAACATGGCGGTCTCGATCGAGCAGCACGCCGACTGGGTGGTCGACCGACTGGTTGCGCTGCGCGACGCCGGCTTCACCACCATGGAGGCGACCGAGACGGCGCAGGCGGGCTGGGCGCGGCACATGGCCGACTGCGCCACACTGACGCTGCATCGGCTCGCCAACACCTGGTACACGGGCGCCAACGTTCCCGGCAAGGCGCAGGGCGTGATGCCCTATACCGGCGGCGTCGGACCCTATCGCAGCATCTGCAACGAAGTCGTTGCGCAAGGCATGCTGGGCTTCAAGCTCACGGGCCCGAATGTCGCCGAGCAATGCAATGACGGCGAGGTCGTGCGCCTGCAGCCGGATGTGCGGCTGGTGCTGGGGATGCTCGCGCAGATGAACCTTCCGCCGATCGAGACGATGGGTGCACAGGGCGCACGCGACTTCCTCAACGAGTTCAACAAGGCCCGTCCGGCGGGAAGGCCGGTCGGCGAAGTCGGCGACGGCATGCTGCAGGGGGCCGACGGCCCGTTGCCGTACAAGCTCTATCGGCCGGCTACATCAGGGCCGCATCCGATCGTGGTCTATTTCCACGGCGGCGGCTGGGTGCTGGGCGATCAGCAGTCGGACGATCCGTTCTGCCGCGACATGTGCCGGCGCACCGGCATGATCTTCGTCAGCGTCGGCTATCGCCATGCGCCCGAGCATCGCTTCCCCGCCGCGGCCGAGGATGGCTATGCCGCGACACGCTGGATCGCCGAGCATACGACCGAGCTTGGCGGCACGCCGGGACGGCTGCTGGTGGCCGGCTGGAGCGCCGGCGGCAACATCGCGGCCGTGACCTGCCAGCTGGCGCGCGACCGCGGCGGGCCTGAGATCGCAGGCCAGCTGCTGGTCAGCCCGGTCACCGATTGCAGCTTCGATCGTCCGTCCTACTCCGAGAACGGGACGGGTTACTTCCTGACGCGCGGCCTAATGTACTGGTTCTGGGACCTTTACTGCTCGCCCGCCGACCGCACCGACCCGCGCGTTGCGCCGCTGCGCGGCAAGCTCGATGGTTTGCCGCCGGCCTTCATCGCCACCAGCGAGTTCGATCCGCTGCGCGACGAGGGTATCGCCTATGCCGAGGCGCTCGCGAAAGCCGGCGTGCCGGTCGAACAGCTGAAGGCACGCGGGCAATTCCACTCGTCCTTCACCATGGTCGACGTCATCATCACCGGCGTCAACGGCCGGATGAAGATGGCGCAAGCGTTGCGGCGCTTCGCCGACCTCCCGGCCGACGCAAGCGAGCGAACCCCGCCGCCGCGGGAAATCAACGTCGCCGCGGGTTGATGGTCCTTCACCCTCTCCCCGCTCTTCGCGGGGAGAGGGTGGGGTGAGGGGCTGCTTCCGCGAAGATGGTGAGAGATGGACTCGTGGAGAGTCCCCCTCACCCGGATCGCATTTCGCTTCGCTCCATGCGATCCGACCTCTCCCCGCACGCGGGGCGAGGTGAAGCGCGAGCGCATTGCTCAATTCAACATAACATCATAACGCGTCGGAATCGGTATCGGCCATCACGCTATGTCGAAGCGGATGTCCTGCGCGCCCTGCCAGAGCACGGTCTTGCCGAGCAGCGGCAGCTTGTCGAGATCGGAGGTCAGCGTAATGAAATGGTTGCCGGCAAGCTGCCCGACCTTGCTCGCGAAATGCACGCTGCCATAGGCAAGCAGAATCTCGGTCTCGCTGATGCCGCCGGGATAGAGGATGATCTGGCCGGGCGCGGGATAGCTCGTGTGGTTCTCGTAAGTGACGCCGAAATCGAGATCGCCGAGCGGCATCCAGACCGCCTCGCCGCTCCAGCGCACATGGATCACCTGACTCACGAAGGGCATGGCCTTCTTGAACGCCGCGCAGGTTTTCAGCGCCAGTTCCTCCTCGAAGCGGGCGTTGAAGGTGAACTCGCCGGCGCGGATGATCAATTGGCTCATTTGGCTGTCTCGTAGCTCGGAAACGGTCCACTATCCATTGCAGTCCGGATTGGCGGAAGCAAGGTTCATTGCAGCCCATGGCGGCAAGCGTAGCCCTTTGGCGACCGATGCTCAGGCGTTGCGCGCCTTCGATCGATCTGGTTTACCTTGAGGTAGCAACGAAAGCCGGAGAAGAAAGAGCGTGGCACTGAAAAACATAATCGGGATCGACCACGCCGTGGTCATGGTGCGAAACCTGGACGAGGCCGCGGAGAACTGGAAGCGGCTCGGCTTCACGCTGTCGCCGCGCGGCACCCACAGCGCGCATATGGGAACGGGCAATTACACCATCATGCTCGATCCCGATTATATGGAGCTGCTCGGCGTGCTGACCCCGACCGAGCATAACGCGCCGGCACGCGCGATGCTGGAGAAGCGCGAAGGCATCGAGCGCGTCGCCTTCACCGCGATCGATTCTGCAGCCGGCGCGGAAGAGATCCGCGCGCGCGGGCTCGTGCCGATCGGACCGACCGATTTCGAGCGTCCAGTGACGATGCCCGACGGCAGCTTGTCGGCGGCGAAATTCCGTACCTTCCAGTGGCCGGTGGCGGAAGCCCCGGCCGGTATGCGCATCTTCGCCTGCCAGCACAAGACGCGCGAGACGGTGTGGATTCCCGAGCTGATGAAGCATGCCAATGGCGCGAAGCGATTGGGGCAGGTGCTGCTGGTGGCGCGCGAGCCCGCGAAGGAAGCCGCGCATCTGTCGAAGCTGATCGACCGCGGGACGCGAACCGACAGCGACGGCGCGGTCGCGGTGCCGTCGGGTGCGGATCGCGCCGAGTTCATATTCATGACCGCTGATCAGCTCGCCAAACGTTACCCCGGAGTGCCGCTCGCCGGCCTGCCCGAGCGCGGCGCGGTCGGTCTGGTGATTGCCGCTGATCTCAACGCCGCGGAAAAAGCGCTTGGCTCAAGCGGTGTTCGCAGCGGCAAGCCATTTGCGTGCCGCCGGCCTCTGCAAACGGCACGCTACTCGCGTTTGTTGCGTGACGATTTTGGATTCGTAGCCCGCATGAGCGCAGCGATATGCGGGACTGTTCCCGGGTATCGCTCCGCTCACCCGGGCTACAAAGGCTGCACTTATCGCCTGAGCGGCGTGACGGAGGCTTCGCACGCCCGCTGCTCCCAGCCACGGCGTTCGAGCTCGGGGTCGTCGTGCTCCTCTTCGGGCCAGCCGAGGCAGAGATAGGCAACAAAGCTCCAGCCCGGCGGCAGGTCAAGCGTTGCGCACGCGGCTTCGGGATCGAGGATCGAGATCCAGCCGACGCCAAGCCCCTCGGCGCGCGCGGCAAGCCACAAGGTCTGGATCGCCGCGACCACGGAGTAACGAATGGTCTCCGGCATGGTCTTGCGCCCGAGACCGTGCCCCTGCGCGGTTGCTTCATCGGCGCAAACTGCGAGATGCACCGGCGCCTGCGATAATCCCTCGAGCTTCAACTGCGCATAGCGCGCCTGCCGCTCGCCGGCATAGCCGTTCAGCGCGGCTTCATTTGCCTTGGCAAAATTCTTAGCGATCGCGGCACGCCGTTCCGGCGTCTCGACCAGGACAAAGCGCCACGGCTGGCTCAAGCCCACCGATGGTGCGAGCGCGGCCAATGCCAACAGCTTCTCGATCAGATGCGAGGATATCGGATCGGTGCGGAATCTGCGGACATCGCGCCGCCAGCGCAACAGCTCCGCGAACTCTGCGCGGAACTGGGCGTCGAAGCGCGGCGGTGTCCTGGTCTCGCTCGTCATGTCGGGCCCTGAAAGGCAGTGGCCTAACAGGATCGGCGCGCCGCCGAAAGGGCTAAATCGCTGGGATTAGGCCGAACTGGAGCGGCACTGTAGCTTCACCTCTCCCGTCGCAAGTCGGGCTTGCCCGACTTGCGCCAGTTATGATGCGCAACCGGGGTAAACCCCGGTTGCGTGGGAGAGGTCGATTTGCGCAGCAAATCGGGTGAGGGGCTACGGTCTATCGTGAGGGCAAAGACCCCTCACCCGGATTGCTTCGCAATCCGACCTCTCCCCGCTGGGGAGAGGTGAACGGAGCCTGCGGACAAATCGATCCAAATCCATCGCGCCCTTAGCGCTCGGCGAAGGCCTTCTCGACCACGAACTGCGCCGGCTCGCCGTGATTGCCCTCGACAAAGCCCCGCGCGTTGAGCAGCGCGCGGGTGTCGGCCACCAGGGCGGGGCTGCCGCAGATCATGACGCGGTCATGCGCCGGCTCGATTGCGGGCAAGCCGATATCGGCAAACAGCTTGCCGGAGGTGATGAGATCGGTGATGCGGCCGCGGTTGCGAAACGGATCGCGCGTCACGGTCGGATAGTAGATCAGCTGATGGCGCACCATCTCGCCGATCAGTTCGTCGTTCGGCAGCCTCTCGGCGATCATCTCGCCATAAGCGAGCTCCTTCACGCGTCGGCAGCCGTGCAGCAGCACCACGTTCTCGAAGCGGTCGTAGGTCTCGGGATCCTTGATCACGGAAAGGAACGGCGCGAGCCCGGTGCCGGTGCCGACCAGATAGAGATTGCGGCCGTCCTCGAGATTGTCGATCACGAGCGTGCCGGTCGCCTTGCGGCTGACGATGATCTCGTCGCCTTCCTTCAGGTGCTGCAGCCGCGAGGTGAGCGGACCATCCGGCACCTTGATCGAGAAGAATTCGAGCTTGTCTTCATAATTAGCACTGGCGACGCTATAGGCGCGCAGCACCGAGCGCTCGCCGACCTCGAGCCCGATCATGGTGAACTCGCCGTTGCGGAAGCGGAACGAGGGATCGCGCGTGGTGGTGAAGGAGAACAGCGTGTCGGTCCAGTGGTGCACGCTCAACACTCTTTCCTGATTGAAATTGCTCATTTCCCAGATCCCGTTGACCGGCCAATTCATTCGTATACGATCATTCGTATACAAATGAATAATCCGGCTTGATCGAAAGGTCAAGCCGGGGTCAAATCATTACAGCGCGTGATCGCGCTGTAACTTATTGTTGGCGCATGATCTTTTCGGAAAACCGGTGTCCACTTTTCCGTATCATGCGCTAGCGATTTCAGGAAGGAACCCTCCCATGGCGCATGACGCACCCCAGGCCACCGGCCCGAGCAAGCTCGTGATCCGCAATATCGGCCTCCTGCTTTCCGGCGCCATGGAGAAGCCCATTCTGGACGCCGACACCGTCGTCGCCGAGAACGGCAAGATCACTGCGATCGGCCGCGCCAAGGATGTCAACACCGAGGGCGCGACGACAATCGTCGATGCGCTTGGCACGACGGTTGCCCCCGGCCTGATCGACAGCCACGTCCATCCGGTCGCCGGCGACTGGACGCCGCGGCAAAGCCAGGTCAACTGGATCGACAGCTATCTGCACGGCGGCGTCACCACCATGATCTCCGCCGGCGAGGTGCACATGCCTGGCCGGCCGCGCGATGTCGTCGGCCTCAAGGCGATGGCGATCTTCGCGCAGCGCGCGTTCTGGACGCTGCGGCCGGGCGGCGTGAAGATTCATGCCGGCGCGCCCGTGATCGAATGCGAGATGGTGGAGGATGATTTCAAGGAACTGGCGGCCGCCGGCGTCAAGCTGCTCGGCGAGGTCGGCCTCGGCGGCGTCAAGGACGGACCGACGGCGCGGAAAATGGTGGGATGGGCACGCAAATACGGCATCCAGAGCACGATCCATACCGGCGGTCCGTCGATCCCCGGCTCCGGCTTGATCGACAAGGACGTGGTGCTGGAAGCCGACACCGACGTGGTCGGCCACATCAATGGCGGCCACACCGCACTGCCCGACGACCAGATCCGCTGCATCTGCGAGGGCTGCAAGCGAGGGCTCGAGCTGGTTCACAACGGCAATGAGCGTTCGGCGCTGTACACGCTGCGCACCGCGCGCGAGATGGGCGATCTGTCTCGCATCATCCTCGGCACCGACGCGCCGGCCGGCTCCGGCGTGCAGCCGCTCGGCATCCTGCGCATGATCTCGCTGTTGTCCTCGCTCGGCGACGTGCCGGCCGAGATCGCGTTCTGCTTTGCCACCGGCAACACCGCGCGGATGCGCACGCTCGATTGCGGGCTGATCGAGATCGGCCGATCAGCCGATTTCGTCATCATGGACAAGGCGCAGCACTCGCCCGGCAAGAACATTCTGGATAGCGTGCAGCTCGGCGACCTGCCCGGTGTCGGCATGACGATCATCGACGGCATCGTGCGCACGCAGCGCAGCCGCAACACGCCGCCCGCGGGCAAAGTGCCAGAGATCGTGGGGCGTTAGTAGGCAGCGGAGTTGTAGGGTGGGCAAAGGCGCATCGCGCCGTGCCCACCGTTCGCGAGTCACAAGAGTTGGTGGGCACGCTTCGCTTTGCCCACCCTACGGATCACCTTAGCTTGTTCAGCAGCGCGAACAGCGTCTCACGCTCCTTCGGATCCAACGGCGCCAGCGTCTCCCTGGAGATCGCGAGCGCACTTGCCGCCGCCTTCTCCGCCATCTGCGCACCTGCGCGCGTGAGGCTCACGAGCAGCCGCCGGCCATCTTCCGGATCAGGGCTCGTCTCCGTCAAGCCGCGCGCGGTGAGGCGATCGATCACGCCCTTGATGGTGGCGACATCCATCGATGTCAGCCGGCCGAGCTGGTTCTGCGAGCATGGCCCGGTCTCGCTGAGCTTGGCCAGCGCCGCCCATTGCGGCGGCGTCAGGTTGATGCCGATCTCGCGCGCGAAAATCGCGGCATGGCGTTGCCAGACCTGGCGCAGGATGAAGCCGATCTGCTCGTCGAGAATGTAGGACGGTCTCGACGGCTTGACGCCTTTCTTCAGCGTGGCGCTCCTGCCCATGTGTCCCCCGCCCCTCTATAACGACAGATGCGCGTCGCTGATATCAGGACGCGCAGCGAGCTCGGCCATCGTGCCGCCAAAGCAGATCCGGCCGCGCTCGATGATATAGGCGCGGTCGGAGATCAGTTTCGCGAAGTGCAGATTTTGTTCGGACACGACGAGGCTGACGCCTTCCTTCTTCATGGTCAGGATGGCGTCGACCATCTGCTCTACGATCTTGGGCGACAGGCCCTCGGAGGGCTCGTCGAGCAGCACCAGCGACGGATTGCCCATCAGCGTGCGCGCGATCGTGAGCATCTGCTGCTCGCCACCGCTCATCCGCCCGCCCGGTCGGCTCTTCATCTCGCCGAGATTGGGAAAGAGCGTGAATAATTTCTCGCGCGTCCATTGCGGCGCATTGGCGCGCTTCGGCTGGCGGCCGACCTCGAGATTTTCCTCGACCGTGAGCTCGGTGAAGATGCGCCGCTCCTCCGGCACATAGCCGAGGCCCGAGCGCACGATCTCGTGCGTCGGCTGGCGCGAGACGTCCCTTCCCTCGAACACGATGCGGCCCGTACGCTGCTCGACGAGGCCGACGATCGAGCGGAAGGTGGTCGACTTGCCGGCGCCGTTGCGCCCGAGCAGCGCCACCACCTCGCCTTCGCCGACCTCGAGCGCGATGTCGAACAGGATATGCGCGGGGCCATAATGGCTGTTGAGGTTTTCCACGCTGAGCTTCATGCCGGCGCTCCGTCGCGGTGGCGCGCGTCATAGACGAGGCCCTCGCCGAGATAGACGGCACGCACCTCGGGATTGCCTCGGACTTCCGCCGGCGTTCCCTCGGCAATCAGGTTGCCGCGGTTGAGCACCAGGATGCGGTCGGCATGCTCGAACACGACGTCCATGTCGTGCTCGGTAAAGAGCACGCCGATCGACTTTTCGCGCGCGATTTGTGCGGTGAGACGCATCAATTCGACCCGCTCGCGCGGCGCCATGCCGGCGGTCGGCTCGTCCATCAACAGGAGCTTCGGCTGGTTGGCGAGCGCGACCGCGAGCTCCAGCCGCTTGAGATCGCCGTAGGCGAGCTCGCCGCAGGGACGATCGGCATAGCCGCTCATGCCGACCAGCTCGAGCAGGCGGCCGGCCTCCTCGCGCGCCAGTTTTGGCGTCGAGGCGAAGAGATTGAAGAGCTGGCCGCGATGTGACACCAGCGCGACCTGCACGTTCTCGCGTACGGTCATGGTCGGAAAGGTCGCGGTGATCTGGAAGGTGCGTCCGACACCAAGCCGCCAGATCTCGCGCGGCGCGCGGCCGGTGGTGTCCTCGCCGAGCAGCATGATGCGGCCGCTATCGGGACTCTTCTGGCCGTTGAGCATGTCGAAGCAGGTGCTCTTGCCCGCGCCATTCGGGCCGATCAGCGCCAGGATCTCGCCGGCCTTCAGCGCAAAGGACACGCCACGCACGGCGTGGACGCCGCCATAGGATTTGGTCAGGCCTTCGACCGACAGCAGTGCGGATGGGCTACTCATTCGGCGCTCTCTATGCGCTGGGCGAGCACCGCCGGCGCCGGCGCGCGGCGGTAGCGCAGCCGGATCGCCTCGATCACGCCGACAATGCCCTTGGGGAACGCCACCACGATCAGCACGATGAAGCCGCCGAGCACGAGTTTTGACAGATCGGTCTGGCTCACCAGCCAGATGTTGAGCGCCTTGTAGATGACAGCGCCGACCACGGCGCCGGAGATGGTCTCGACGCCGCCGAGCAGCACCATGACCAGCGCATCGACCGACAGCGAGATGCCGACGACGTCCGGGAACACGCTGCCCTTGAGATAGGCGAACAGCGCGCCGCCAACACCGGCAACTGAGCCTGCGATGACAAAGGCGGTCCATTGGATGCGCTTGCCGTTGATGCCGATCGCCTCACCGCGCAGTGGCGAGTCGCGGGTGGCGCGCAGCGCGAAGCCGAACGGCGAGAAGATAACGACGCGCAGCGCCGCCACCATCAGTACGGCAATGCCGAGCGAAAGCCAGTAGAAATGCGACGGGCTCGCCGCCCACTTTTCCGGCCACACGCCCAGAATGCCGTTGTCGCCGCCGGTCACTTCCACCCACTGGAACGCGATCGACCATACGATCTGCGCAAAGGCGAGCGTCAGCATCGCGAAATAGACGCCGGAGAGTTGCACGGCGAAGAAGCCGAACACGGCCGCGCCGAGCAGTCCCAGCAGCGGTCCGAGCAAGAGGCAGGCGATCATCGGCAGGCCTGCCATCTTGGCGAGGAACGCGACGCCGTAGGCGCCGAGCCCGAAATAGGCGGCATGTCCAAACGATGCGAGCCCGCCGACCGACATCAGGAAATGCAGGCTTGCCGCGAAGATCACGAAGATCGCGATTTCGGCGCCGACGGTGAGCGCATAGTTGCCGGCAAACAGCGGCAGCGCGGCGGCGATTGCGATCACCGCGAGTGCGGCGAGCCGCTCGCTCGATGTCAGCGGCCGCCAGGGATTGACCGTCAGTCCCGGCGAGCGCCGCGCCGGCGCCTCCGGCTTGCCGAACAGGCCCCAGGGACGAACGATCAGCACGACCGCCATCACCAGGAACACCAGGATGATGGAGATCTTCGGGAAGATCAGGATGCCGAAAGCGTTGAGCTCGGACACCAGCACGGCGGCAACGAACGCGCCGGTAATGCTGCCGAGTCCACCGATCACGACCACGACAAAGACGTCGACGATGATGCGCAGATCCATCGCATGGTTGACCGCATCGCGCGGTATCTGTAACGCGCCGCCGAGCGCAGCCAGGAACACGCCGAGCGCAAACACGCTCGTGAACAGCCATTTCTGATTGACGCCGAGCGCGGCCACCATGTCGCGGTCCTGCGTCGCGGCGCGGACCAGGACGCCCCAGCGCGTGCGCTGGAACAACAGCCAGAGAATGCCGAGCACGACGGGGCCGAGCACGATCAGGAACAGCTCATAGCTCGGGATATTCTGGCCGAAGAAATCGACCGCGCCCTTGAAGCCCGGCGCGCGGCGGCCGAGCATATCGCTCGGGCCCCAGATCAGCACCACCAGGTCTTCGACCATCAAGGTCAGGCCGAAGGTCGCGAGTAGCTGAAAGAGCTCTGGTGAATGATAGATCCGCCGCAGCAGCACCATCTCGATCACGACGCCGATGACGGCGACCACGAGCGCGGCGGCGACGATGCCGCCCCAGAATCCGAGTGCGCCGGAAAATCGCTCGGTCAGCGTGAAGGCAAGATAGGCGCCGAGCATGTAGAAGGCGCCGTGGGCGAAATTGACGATCCGCGTCACGCCGAAAATGATCGACAGGCCCGAGGCGACCAGGAACAGCGACGCCGCGCTGGCAAGGCCGGTCAGGAACTGGACGATATAAAAGGCCATCGGCGGTCCGGGCTTGTGTCACCTCTCCCCGCTCTTGCGGGGAGAGGGAGAAGAAAGACATCAATCCTTCGGGCGCATCTTCTCGACTTCGGCGTCATCAGGCAGATAGTCCGAGCCCTTGCGATAGGCAGTGTCGACCATGATGCCCTTGCCGTCCTTCAGCGCGGTCTTGCCGGTGAAGGCGCCAAGCGTCGATTGATGGTCGATCTTGCGGAAGGTGATCTCGCCGAATGGCGAGGGCACCGACAGGCCTTCCGCCGCAGCAATCAGCTTCTCAGGATCGGTCGAGTTCGCCTTGGCCAGGATCGCGGCGGCGGACTTGATGGTCTGGTAGCCGACGATCGAGCCGAGCCGCGGATAGTCGTTGTACTTTGCCTGATAGGCCTTCAGGAACGCGTCGTGCTCCGGCGTCTTGATCGAGTACCAGGGATAGCCGGTGACGATCCACCCTTCCGGGGTCTCGTCCTTCAGGGGATCCAGATATTCCGGCTCGCCGGTGAGGAAGCTCACCACCGTGCGTCCCTTGAACAGGCCGCGGATGTTGCCTTCGCGAACGAGTTTCACGAGATCGGCACCGAAGGTGACGTTGAGAATGGCTTCAGGGTTGGCGGCCGCGGTCGCCTGCACCACCGGACCCGCATCGATCTTGCCCTGCGGCGGCCATTGCTCGTCGACCCATTGGATGTCCGGCCGTTTCTCCGACATCAGCTTCTTGAAGACTGAAACCGCCGACTGGCCGTATTCATAATTCGGCGCGATCGTGGCCCAGCGTTTCGCGGGCAGTTTCGCCGCTTCCTCCACCAGCATCGCCGCCTGCATGTAATTGGAAGGACGCAGACGGAAGGTATAGCGATTGCCCTTGGACCAGGTGATGGCGTCGGTCAGAGGCTCGGCCGCGAGGAAGAAGACCTTCTTCTGGTTGGCGAAGTCGCTGACGGCCAGACCGATATTCGACAGGAACGTGCCGGCGAGCATCGCCACGTTCTCGCTCGACACCAGCTCATTGGCCGCGGTCTGCGCATCCGCCGGCTTGCCGCCGTCGTCCTTGGAGATGACGACAAGCTTCTTGCCGTTGATACCGCCGGCGGCGTTGATCTCTTCCACCGCGAGCTGCCAGCCCTTGCGGTAGGGATCGGTGAAGGCGGGCAAGAGCGAGTAGCTGTTGATCTCGCCGATCTTGATCTCGCCCTGCGCCATGGCGGAGCTTGCCATGCCGGCAATGACGATCGCCAGGCTTGCCCCGAGAAAATACCGTCGTCGCATCCCTCAACCTCCACTGTTGAAAATTTTGTCTTGAGCGAGTCGTGCTCTAGCGTAGTCCGTCCTCGCCCTTGATCTCCGCGACCGTCAACCCGCCGACGCGCGGCAGCGGCCGGCCGGAGTCGGTGACGGCGACCGCGACCATGATCTCGTTGGCGCGCGGCGCATCGTTGATCTGGACCTCCATGCCGTCGAAATGGCTGCGCACGAAAGCCGCGTCCTTGTGCCCGAGCGGAATGTCGAGCGTGGTGCCGGGGCCCGAGCGCTTTTTCGACGACGGGATCAGCGCCGCGCCCTTGCTCAGCACTTTCCGCACCGGCGCGCCCATCTTGGGATGCAAGATGGCCGCCGCGTGCTCCAATTCACCGTTTTCGCCGACGGCGGCGGCCTTGCCGTAGCTGTGCGCCTTGGCGCCATCGATGCCAAGCGCGGTGACCGCCTTTTTCGAGAGCAGCTCGCCGAGCTCCTCGCCAATGGCGATCAGGGGCGAAAGGTCCTCGACATAGCGGCCGGCAAAGGGATTTTCGATCACGGCAATCGCCGCCGCGCGGCGTGTCGGCGGCGCGACGGTCTTGCCCATCTCGATATGGGTCTCCTCGACCACGGTGACGATCTTGCGAATGACGGCGCTCATCGAGGTCTGCCTCTTCAGTCAAGCATCTAGCAAAGTTTCGTGGCGCTGTGTGGCGCCACGTTGGCGCGTTCCGACAACGACGGTCTTGCCCTTGAGCCGCAACGTTGCGCCTTCGACCAATCCCGCGCCCATCAGGCGGCGCGCGCATTGTGCACCGGCCTCCAGCGCCTGCTCAATCTCACTTTCGGACAAGAAACCGACCTCGCGCGTGACAGGCCGCGGGCCGAGATCGCTGTCCGGCTGCAATTCATTGGCCGGAACACGGACGATCGCAGGATGGCCGGGCAGATCGACGGCATTGCCGATGACGGTCGCGGCAGCGTCCGCCATCGAGGCGGTTTTCGCCAGCACCGTGGCGGCATCGGCAATGCCAAGCGAAAAACTGCGGCCATGGCGCCCGCTGGTCGCGATACCGCGGATCGGGTCATCGGAGCCGACCACCATGGTGCGCATCAAACCTTCGCCGTCCGGCCGGTCGATCAGGCCGACCGTGAACTTTTCATCTTTGGTCAAGTGCAGCGCGATGTCGCCGCCATTGTTGACATAGGCGCGGTCGAGTCGCGCAGCCCCCAGCATCGCGCCCAAAATTTCCTCTGCGACGCTGCCCGCCACTGCCGCCATCGGCGTGATGAAACACTCACCCGCAAAGGGCGCCACCGCCGCATGCATCCGGCGTGCCACCACGCCCTCGAGCGGAGAGTGCATGGGGTGGGCGGCCTGGCGCAGCTCACTCAGCTCCGTGCAGAGTTCGTCGAGCAGGCCAGTGAAGCGCGTCGCAGCGGCACGATAGGCCGCGCGGAGCTCGGTCTCGCTGCCTCTTCCTTCAATGATCAGGTCGATCGGGCCGTCCTGCAAATGCAGCCGCTTGCCGTCGGGAAGAAGCGCAATTTGCGGGAGGCGTGTCATGCACGCCGCCCCGGAACGTAAGGCATCGGCCGCACCTCCGCGCTGTCACGCAGCGACGACAGCGGCCGGACGTAATCCATATGGCCGCCAAGCGCGGCGTAATCGGAGAGCCGCATCGTGAACTCGATCGGCGCGACCAGCGCCGGCGTCGGCACATAGCCGAAAGCGCCGGCCGGCATCTGCGTGACGTCCACCATAAAAGTAATGCCGCCGCCCGGCCAAACGTAAACCGGCGCGCCGCCGCTGGTGACGCGCGTCAGTGCGTCCTTTACCGAACGCGTGAGCCGCACCGGATTGTCGGTGACGCCGGCGCGCAAGCTACCGCCCGCGCCGCCCATGAACAGTACGGTGCACAGCGCCGGCTCGCAATTTTCCTGGATGCGCTCGACCGAAAATTTTAGATCGGGCGGCATATCCTTCTCGATCGGGCGCAAGGCCTCGTCGAGCACGTAATAGGCGGCGTGCTCGCCGGTGGTCGAGACCATCAACATGGTCAGGCCGGGCCGCGCTTGCTTCGGGTCGAACGGGCCGAGCACCGACAAGGGATCGGAGATTTTCGTGCCGCCCCACCCCGTTCCAGGGTCGGCGACCTGGAAGTAACGCCCTGGCGTCGAGCGCCGTCCCTTCATCTTGATGCCGGTATCGGCGAAATCGAGCAGTTTCCCGGCTTGATGTTCGCTGAGCACACCGGTGATGTGATCATCGACGACGACGACCTCGTCGACCTTGCCATGCCACTGCTTGGCGAACATGCCTATAGTGGCCGAGCCGCACCCGACCCGCATCCGCTCTTCGCCCACGCCATTGACGATCGGCGCGCGGCCGGCCTGCACCACCACGGTCACGCCGCCGTCGATGGTCAGCTCGACCGGCTTGCAGTTGGAAAGATCCATCAGCGTATCGCAGGTGACGCGGCCCTCCTTCTTGGAGCCGCCGGTCAGATGATGCACGCCGCCGAGCGAGAGCATCTGCGAGCCGTATTCGCTGGTGGTGACGTGGCCGACCGCCTCGCCCTGCGCACGCACGGTCGCGGTCTCCGGGCCGAGATAGCGGTCGGTGTCGATCTTTACCTTCACGCCGCAGTAGGAGAAAATGCCTTCGGTCACGACGGTGACCATGTCGACACCGTCGATCTCGGAAGAGACGATGAAGGGCGCGGGCTTGTAGTCGGGATAGGTGGTGCCGGCACCGATCGCGGTGACGACAATGTCGGGCTGGCAGACGATCTTGCCATCCCAGTCGCCGCTCACCTGGAACGGGACCAGCTTCCCGCCGTGCTCGACCGTGCGCTCCAGCACGATGTGCGGATCGACACGCACGAGCTGGCCATCCTGGTTGGCATAGCGATCGCAGGCCCCCGCCGCACCCGGCTTGATGTAGCACATCACAGGACAGGCATCGCAGCGGATCTTGTCGCCGATCACGGCAGCGGTCGCGTCAGTCGGCATGAACAGCCTGTTCTCCGGCGGCGCCGGCGTCCTCCGGGCAACTTGTTCGTATACGAACGATCCTGCGCGCCAATCCCGGGACTGTCAAGCGGCGAGGGAAGCGAAAAACGCGCCCTGCCGCATAATCTCGCAACTGCCTGCGTCCCTTGACCAGCGATCGAGCAGATCGTTGCACTGCGGAACGCGCGCCGCTTGCGCGCTTGTACACAAACGGTACTGTTCTTCCGCGCCGCGCAACCGGACTCCGAAATGACGCAAGCGACGATCCGACTGACCGTCAACGGCAAGAGCCACGATGTCGACGCGGCTGCCGACACTGCGCTGCTCTACGTGCTGCGCAACGATCTGGCGCTGAACGGACCGAAATATGGCTGCGGGCTCGGCGAGTGCGGAACGTGCACCGTGCTGATCGACGGAGCGGCCGCGCGCGCCTGCGTGATCCCGATCGAAGGCTGTGTGGGGCGCGACATCGTGACGCTCGAAGGCCTCGGCTCGCGCGAGCGTCTCGATCCCGTGCAGGACGCCTTCATCAAGGAGCAGGCCGCGCAATGCGGCTACTGCCTCAACGGCATGATCATGACGACCAAGGCGCTTCTGTTGCGCACGCCCGCGCCTTCCGAAGCCGAGATCCGCGAGGCGCTGCGCTACAATCTATGCCGCTGCGGCGCTCATATCGAGATCATGCGCGCGGCGATGCGGGCCGCGGGCCATCTCGTCGAGGCCCGCGACTGATGGCGGCTTCGGGAAGCCTCGTCGTCGTTGGCCGCAACGCCGCCACCGGCAATGACGAAACCTTCATCAGGATCACCGCGGAAGGCGAGGTCAACGCCTATAACGGCCACGTCGATCTCGGCACCGGCATCCGCACTGCGCTCGGGCAGATCGTCGCCGAGGAGCTCGACGTGTCCTTTGCGCGCGTGGTCGTCGTGCTCGGCGATACGGCGCAGGTGCCCGACCAAGGCCCGACGATCGCGAGCGAAACCATCCAGATCACGGCCGTGCCGCTGCGTAAGGCCGCAGCCCAGGCGCGGCAGTTCCTGATTACGCGCGCCGCAGCGCGACTCGAATTGCCGATCGAGGAGCTTTCGATCGAGGACGGGCTAATCCGCGGCAAGGACAATCGCAGCGTTTCCTATGGCGAGTTGATCGAAGGCGATAGCATTCGCCTCGAGCTTGCTGACGATGTGTCGGTGAAGCGGGTCGAAAGCTATTCGATCGTCGGGCAATCGGTGCCGCGCGTCGATCTTCCGGCGAAAGCAACCGGCGAATTGACCTATGTGCATGACGTGCGTGTGCCCGGCATGCTGCACGGCCGCGTGGTGCGCCCGCCCTATGCCGGTGTCGATGCCGGTCCGTTTGTCGGTACGAGCCTGATCGCGGTCGACGAGGCTTCGGTGCGTAATATCCCCGGGCTCGTGGCCGTGGTCGGCATCGGCGATTTCGTCGGCGTCGTTGCCGAACGCGAGGAGAATGCGATCAAGGCGGCGGCGCAGCTGCAGGTCAGCTGGAAGCCGACCCCTGCCCTGCCCGATCTCGCAGAGCTTGAGAAAGCGCTTCGCGCCAATCCCTCGAAGCCGCGCGAGCTCAAGAACACAGGCGACGTCGACGCCGCGATCGCTGCTGCCGCGAGGCCGATGCCGCGCACATATGTGTGGCCCTATCAGATGCATGCGTCGATCGGTCCATCTTGCGCGGTCGCCGATTATCAGCACGATCGCATCCGCGTGTGGACGGGCACGCAAAATCCGCACGCGCTGCGTTCCGACCTTGCACTGCTGATCGAGCGGCAAGAAGCCGAGATCGAGGTGATCCGGCTTGAAGCCGCCGGCTGTTACGGCCGGAACTGCGCCGACGATGTGTCGGCGGACGCGCTTTTGTTGTCGCGCGCGGTCGGCCGTCCCGTCCGCGTGCAGTTGACGCGCGAGCAGGAGCATGCGTGGGAGCCCAAGGGCACCGCGCAGCTGATCGACGTCAACGGCGGACTGAACGAAGACGGCGGCATCGCGGCCTATGATTACGCCACCCGCTATCCCTCCAACGGCGCACCGACGCTGGCGCTGCTGCTCACCGGGCGTGTCGCGCCGGCGCCCACCATATTCGAGATGGGCGACCGCACCGCGATCCCTCCCTATGATTACGACAACATGCGCGTGGTCGCGCATGACATGGCGCCGATCGTGCGCGCCTCGTGGTTTCGCGGCGTCTCGGCGCTGCCGAATTCCTTTGCGCATGAATCCTGGATCGACGAATGCGCCGACGAAGCCGGCGTCGATCCGATCGAATACCGGCTGCGCTATCTCAAGGACCCGCGCGCGATCGATCTGGTTCACGCCGTCGCCGAGCGCGCTGGCTGGCAGAAGCGGCCGGTGCGCGAGGAGAAGATTCCCGAAGGTGACGTCGTCCGCGGCCGCGGCTTCGCCTATGCGCTCTATGTGCACAGCAAGTTTCCGGGATACGGCGCGGCATGGTCGGCCTGGATCGCTGACGTCGCCGTCAACAAGGCCACAGGCGATGTCAGCGTGACGCGTGTCGTCGCAGGCCAGGATTCCGGATTGATGATCAATCCGGACGGCGTGCGCCACCAGATCCAAGGCAATGTCGTGCAGTCGACCAGCCGCGCGCTGATGGAGGAAGTCGCCTTCGACCGTACCTCGGTAGCGACCCGGGAATGGGGCGGCTATCCCATCATCAAATTCCCCGATGTGCCTGAGATCGACGTGCTGATGCTGCCGCGGCAGGACCAGCCGCCGCTCGGCGTCGGCGAGTCCGCTTCCGTCCCGAGCGCGGCGGCGATCGCTAACGCCATCTATGATGCGACCGGCGTGCGCTTTCGCGAGCTGCCGTTCACCCCCGAACGCATCCTGAAGGGATTGAACGACGGCAAGACTGCGCCTCCGGCGCTGCCCGCCCCGCCACCTCCGCGTCCCGCCAGGCAATGGCTCAATCCCTTCGCTGCAAAACGCGGTGCGTTCGCCGGCATCGCGGCTGCCTGCGCTGCCGTGATCGGGATCGGTGCCGCTGTCCTGCCCTGGCGCGCGATCGCGCCGATCACGCGGCCGGACGCTTCGGTCTATTCGGCCGTGACCATCGCGCGCGGAAAACAACTTGCCGCGCTCGGCGATTGCGCGGTGTGCCACACCACCGCGAGCGCCGCGATCAATGCGGGCGGCCGATCGATCGAGACGCCGTTCGGCGTGATCTATTCGACCAACATCACGCCCGATGAGGCGACCGGCATCGGCGCCTGGTCCTATCCCGCCTTCGAGCGTGCGATGCGCGAAGGCATTCATCGCGATGGACGGCATCTCTATCCGGCGTTTCCCTATACGCACTTCGCCAAGGCCAGCGACGCCGACTTGCAGGCGCTCTACGCCTATCTGATGGCGCAAGAGCCGGTGCGCGCCGAGACGCCGAACAATGAGCTGCGCTTTCCCTTCAACCTGCGCCCGCTGATGGCGGGATGGAATGCGCTGTTCCATCAGGCCGAGACGTTCCAGGCTGATCCGACCAAGTCGGCAGCCTGGAATCGCGGCGCCTATCTGGTCGAAGGCGTCGGCCATTGCGGCGCCTGCCATTCGCCGCGCAATGCGCTGCAGGCGGAGAAGACGAATGGCTATCTCGCCGGCGGTCTCGCAGAAGGCTGGGAGGCGCCGGCGCTGACCTCGCTATCGCAGGCACCGATCCCCTGGAGCGAGGACGAGCTGTTCGCCTATTTGCGCACCGGCGAATCCCGCCTGCACGGCGTCGCCGCGGGACCGATGGCGCCGGTCGTAAAGGAGCTTGCCGCGCTGCCGGATGACGATATCCGCGCCATGGCGGTCTATCTCGCCTCCTTCAATGAGACCGCGCTCGACAGGACTGCGCGGCAAACGCGCGCGGACCAGCTTGAAGCCGCAACACGCGTGACATTCGCGCCAAGCCCGGGCGCGCGGCTCTATCAAGGCGCCTGCGCGGTCTGCCATGAAGTCGGCGGCCTGCCGTTGTTCGGCAGCCGGCCCTCGCTGGCGCTGAACAGCAATCTGCACAGCGCACAGCCTGACAACCTCATTCGGATCATCCTGCACGGCATTGCCAAACCCGCCTTCAGCGACCTCGGCTATATGCCCGCCTTCAAGGACAGTCTTGGCGACGCGCAGATCGCCGAGCTCGTGTCCTTCATGCGCAAACAGTTTGCGCCGGACAAGCCGGCCTGGACGGATGTCGCTTCCACCGTCAGCCGCATCCGGCGGTCGGCTCACAATAGCGATCTGGTCGCGCGCTAGATCTTACGCCGAGATCTCCGAGCAACTGCAGCCAGCCCGGGCCCGTGCCGATCTCGTCGGCGCGACGCGGCGCATTCAAGTGCTGGTCGCCAACAACTGGTCATGGGCCGGCGGCCCGGTCCGCTCGCTCGCGCCGCCGGCGATCACGAGCTTGACGAGATCGATCTGCCGCCGCGCGCCGGTCTTGCCAAAGATGTTCTGCAGATGGGTCTTGACGGTGGCCTCGGAAATTCGGAGCGCGGTTGCGACGCTTCGCACGCCGCCGGAGTCCATCACCGCGGAAAGAACGCGCTTTTCGGCGGTGGTGAGGTTGTAGCGTTGAGCCGCTGTATCGACTGCGGGCGTGGAGGCAACGATCGGTCGAAATCGCAAAACATTCGTTCGCTTTGAGAGCCTCTTCATGGATTCGCCCATATGATCTCTCGGAAAAACATTAGGTGAAATCAGTCCCGGAAGACTAGCAGGGGCGGCTCTCTTTGGAAAGACCAAAGGCAGTCCAATGACACCTAGCCCTTGTCGGCGAAATCTCCGAGGAATTCCTCGAGTTCGGTCCGGTCCGGCAGGCCTTGCAGCACCCCGAGGCGGCGGACCGCCATAGCCCCGCAGGCGGCGGCGCGCTTAAGGCATTCTGCGAACGGCCGGTCTTCCGCGAGACTGACGGCAAGTCCTGCCGAGAAGGCATCGCCCGCCCCGAGCGTATCGACGACGTCAACCGCGAAGGCCGGTTGATGCAGCATCGTGCCGTCACGCCGGCAGGCGAGCGCGCCTTCTCGGCC
>Ga0207661_10000212_pt1 | contig 37559 bp, 33 predicted proteins | sample KBSC713LmetaG_FD_184337 | JGI IMG/M metagenome (GOLD analysis project Ga0207661, IMG submission 184337) | Corn rhizosphere microbial communities from Kellogg Biological Station, Michigan, USA - KBS C7.1-3L metaG (SPAdes) (version 2) | ecosystem: Host-associated > Plants > Roots > Rhizosphere ...
GGTCGATCGGCATCCAGTCGGTCGTCCCGTGGCGGTGGTTGACGACGGCGACCAGGGCCTCGATCCGCTCCAGGTACTCGGCGTACTCGGGCACGTCCTGGCGCGAGGGCTGCAGGTGGGCGATGAAGGTGACCTTTTCGCGGAACTCGGGGTGCTGGGTGAGGAAGGTGTCGAAGGCGGTGAAGCCGCGCAGCACGTTCTTCGAGAGGTCGGCGCGGTCGACGCGGATGATCAGGTGCTGGCGCCGCCGCTCGAGCACCTCGCGCTCGGCTTCGGCGACCTCGGGCGAGGCGGCCGCCCGTTTCAGCCGCTGCGCGTCGATCCCCAGCGGGTAGGCGCGGGCGATCGTCCTGCCACCCGCGTGCCGCACCTCGGCGGCGTGGTAGTCGACCTCGACGCCCTCGAGCAGTTCGTCGCAGCAGCGCAGGAAGTTGATGCAGTAGGCCTGGGTGTGGAAGCCGATGATGTCGTTCGCCAGCATCCCCTCGTAGATCGTTTCGCGGATCCGTTTCGGCAGGATCCGCCAGCTGTCCGGCTGCGACCAGGGGATGTGGACGAAGTGGTGGAGGAAGGCGTCGGGACGCTCGGCCTTGATCATCCCGGGGGCCGTGTAGAGGTGGTAGTCGTGCAGCATCACCAGCGGGTCGGCCTCCCCCTCGATCTCGGCGAGGACGGCACGGGCGATGTCCTGGTTGACGGTCTGGTAGCCGTGGTCCCAGGCGTCGATCTCCTGCTGGCGGATGTCCGGCGCGTTGGAGATGTCCCAGAGGTAGTGCTGGATGAACCAGAGGATCGGGTTGGCGATCACGTTGTAGAAGCGGTCGTAGGCCTCCGGGTCGCTGCCGACCAGCCGCACCCGGTACTCGATCCCGTCCAGCTCCTGCTCGATCGGGCCGCCCGCCTCCTCGGAGGCGGCGACGTCCTCGTCGGTCATCGCCGAGGCGATCCAGAGGGCATCGCGGTGGGAGACCAGGCCGGAGAGCGCGGTGACCAGGCCGCCGCCGCCGCGGCGGACGGTCTGCTGGCCGCTCTCGTCGCGGTCGAACTGGAGCGGCCCCCGGTTGGAGACGATGATCAGGGGCGAGGAGCTCACGCCGCAGAGACTAAGGGGTACCGACTATGGGGTAGCGAGGGCCGTGCCCGGCTCAGTCGCCGAGGTCGCCGAACAGCTGCAGCCAGTCGCGCAGCAGGCGCGGAGTGAGGAAGCGGCGGCGGGCGTGCTCCTTGCCCTCACGGCCGAGCTGCTTGCCGAGGCCGGGGTCGCCGAGGATCTCGAGGCACCGCTGGGCGCACTCGGAGGGGGAGTCGACGAGGTAGCCGCTGACGCCGTCCTCGATCTGCAGGGGGATGCCGCCGACGTTGCCGGCGACGGTCGGCCGTCCCTTCCAGAGCGCCTCGGTGACGGTGAGGCCGAAGCCCTCGCGGATCGACTTCTGCAGGCAGACGTCGGACTGGGACTGGAAGGCGTTGACCTCGATCGCGCCGACGTTGTTGAGGTTGCTGAGGATTTTGATGTCCTCGTCGCCGCCGGCGTATTCGAAGGTCTTCTGGAAGAACTCCATCCCCTCGGGATCGTCGGTCGCCATCGAGCCGACCATCGCCAGCTGCGCCTCCGGCACCTGCTCGGTCACCTCGCGGTAGGCGTCGATGACGCCGATCGGGTCCTTCCACGGGTCGAAGCGGGAGACCTGGGTGATCAGTGGCCGGTCGACGTCGATCCCGAACTGGCGGCAGACGAAGGCCGCGTCCTCGGGCGAGAAGGCCATGTTCTTCGGCGAGAGCGGGTCGATCGCCGGCGGGATGATGTTGACCGCCTCGCGGTGGCGGCCCATGTCGTTGGGGACGTACTGCTCCATGTGCCAGACGCTGGCGTCGTACTCTTCGATCATCGGCAGCAGCCGCTCGATCGGCGCCGGATTCGGGGTCGAGAGGTCGATGTGGCAACGCCAGATCCACTTCCCGCCCTTGGCGAGGGCGCCGCGGCGGAGGCCGATCGGCTGCGGGTCGTGGACGATGACGACGTCCCACTCGCCCTGCAGGCCCTCGGCGTTCATCGCGTTGATCTCGTCGAAGACCTCCCACTGCTCGTCGCTGAGGGTCTCCTCCGCTCCCTGCAGCGAGTTGTGCAGAAGCTTGGTGGCTTCGAAGAACTCTTCCTTGCCGAAGATCACGTGCCAGTGGGCGTCGATGCCGACGTCCCGCATCAGCGGCACCAGCGTGTAGAGGATCTCCGAGACGCCGCCGCCGAAGGCGGTGGCGCTGACGTGGAGAACCCGCTTGCCTTTCAGCGGCTCGGCGAGCTCGCGGATCTGCTCCGTCAGGTCTTTGCCGACTATGTGGGTGTAGTCGGCGAGGGTCTTGTGGCCGAGGGCGACTTCCTGAAGCAAGGCTGGAGTTCTACACCGATGCGCGGCGACGTGGTGTCCAGCCGCCGCCGCGGCTCCAGCCGCTCAGCCCGAGCCGGCGCTGTCGGGGCGCTTGCCCAGGGTCACCTCGACGTCTTCGCGCTTGCCGTCGCGGAGCACCGTCACCGTCACCACGTCGCCCGGCTGCCTGGTGGCCACCGCTTCGGCGAGGTCGTCGGGCCGGACGATGTCCTTCCCTTCCACCTGCAGGATCACGTCGCCGCCGGTCCGGTACTCGCCGGCCTGGAACTGGAGCTTGTCGTTGCCGCCCTGGATCCCGGCCTTCTCCGCCGGGCCGCCGGGGACGACTTCGGCGACGAGGCTGCCGAAGGTGGTGTCGAGGCCGAGCTTGCGCGCCAGCTGGGGGTAGAGCGGCTGGCCGGAGACGCCGATGTAGGCGTATTCGGCCTCGCCATCCTCGCGCAGCTGGGCGACGGAGTGCTTGATCGCCGAGATTGGGACCGCGAAGCCGACCCCGTCGTTGGCGCCGGAGTTGGTCTCGATCTGCTGGTTGATCCCGACCACCCGGGCGCCGGCGTCGAGCAGGGGGCCGCCGGAGTTGCCGGGGTTGATCGAGGCGTCGGTCTGGATCGCCCCGGCGATTTCGAACTTGGTCAGGGACTGCACCGAGCGGTCGGTCGCGGAGACGACTCCGACCGAGAGCGACTGCTGCTCCCCGAAGGGGCTGCCGATCGCGGCGACCGGCTGGCCGACCCGCAGGTCCTTGTCGTTGCCCAGCTTCAGCGGATGGAGGTCGAGTCCGGCTGGCGCGATCTTCAGCAGGGCGACGTCGACGAAGGGGTCGAAGCCGACGATCTCGGCGGGGACGACGTTGCGGTCGGGGAACTCGATGTAGACCTGCTTCGCCGCCTTGCGTTCACCGCTCGATTCGTCGGTGACGACATGGGCGTTGGTGACGATCTCGCCGTCGGTGTCGAGGACGAAGCCGGATCCTTCGGCGCCGTTGCCGCCGAACACGGAGCGGATCGTCACCACCCCAGGCGAAGCCTCTTCGTAGATCCGGGTGGCGTCGAAGCCGGGGCTCGAAGCCTCGACGACGACTTCCGGCTTCGGGTTCCCGGCCACCTTCGCGACGGAACCGGTACCCCCCGAGGTGGTTTCGTCTCCCGAGCCGCAGCCGGCGAGGAGGGTCAGGGCGGCCAGCAGCCCGAGGAGGGCGAGCGAGCGCCTCACGAGGCGATCCGGACCGGAACCCGGGCGGACCTCGGCGCGGCCGGCTCGCGGGCGCCCGGCGGCAGGTCGAGCGTGAAGGCGGTGAAGCGGCGGCTGGAGCTGATCGTGATCTCGCCCTGCATCCGCTGGGCGAGCTCGGTCGCGATCGCCAGCCCGAGCCCGGACCCGCCCGCTTTGTCCGCCGTGTAGAAGCGCTCGAAGATCCGCTTCTGGACCCGCTGGGGGATCCCCGATCCGGAGTCGGAGACGGTCAGCTCGGCACGGCCGTTGGCGGAGTAGGTGGTCACGGTGACGTCGGTGCCCTCGGGGGTGTGGGTGAGGGCGTTGTCGAGGAGGATACGGATGATCTGCCGCACCCGATCGGGGTCGCCGAGGGCGATCGCCGCCTGCTCCGGCGTGCGCAGCTGCAGGCGGGAGCCGCGCAGTTCCGCCCGCGCCCCGAACTCCCGGGTTACCTCGCGGGCCAGGGCGGTGAGGTCGACGGCGCTGGCCCGCATCTCCACCGCGCCGGCGTCGAGCTGGGAGAGGTCGAGGAGGTCGGTGGTCAGCTTCGTCAGGCGCTCGATCTGCTGCCGCATCGTCCGCACGAACTCGGCTCGCTCCTCCGGACTCGGGTCCTCGTCTTCGAGCAGCTCGACGAAGCCGCCGAGGGAAAAGATGGGGGTCCGGAGCTCGTGCGAGGCATTGGCGATGAACTGCTTGCGGGCGCTGTCGAGCTCGGCGAGCCGGCGCTGCATCTCGTTGAAGGTGCGGGCGAGGTCGCCGAGCTGGCCGGCGGAGGCGATCGGGATCGTCGTTTCGAAGTTGCCGTCGGCGACTTTGCGGGCGGCTTCCTGTAGGCGCTGGATGTTGCTGGCGGCGGCGCGGGTGTAATAGAGGCCGATCGCGGTGGCGAGCGCGACCGCGATCAGGCCGCCGGTGAGGATCTGCACCTTGACGTCGCTGTCGCCGCTGGCCGAGCCGCCGATCGCGACGGCGTAGACGTAGACGACCGCGGTCGCCGCGACGGCGATCGCGATCGAGATCAGGGTGATGCGGCTGGCGAGGTCGCTGAGCCGGAGCCCCCGCATCGCGGCTAGTCCCGGAAGCGGTAGCCGACCCCGCGTACGGTGAAGAGGTACTCGGGCTCTTTCGGGTCCCGCTCCAGCTTCTCCCGCAGGTGGCGGATGTGCACGTCGACGGTGCGCGGGTCGCGGTACTCGGAATCCCCCCATACGTGCTCCAACAGCGTCTCCCGGGTGAGGACTCGGCCGGGGGAGCGGGCGAGGGCCCCGAGGATCTCGAACTCGACGTAGGTGACCTTGACCTCCTCGCCCCCGAGGTCGACCGTGCGGCGATCGAAGTCGATCGTCAGCTCGCCGCACTCGATCGCGCCGCCGTCGCTGCTCTCGCCCCCCATGCGTGACCGCCGCAGCGCCGCTTTGACCCGGCTGCGGAACTCCCGCATCGAGAAGGGCTTGGTGATGTAGTCGTCGGCGCCGACCTCGAGGCCGGCGACCTTGTCGGTCTCGCTGCCTTTCGCCGTCAGCATGATGATCGGGACCTGGCTGCGGGAACGCAGCTGGCGGCAGACTTCGACGCCGCCCATCTGCGGCAGCATCAGGTCGAGGATGACCAGGTCGAAGCGGCCTTCTTCGAAGCGCCGCAGCGCCTCGCCGCCGTCGAGGGCCGAGGTGACGTGGTAGCCGTCCTTGCGCAGGGGGTAGCTGAGCAGGGTCTGGATCGACTGCTCGTCGTCGACCAGGAGGATGCGGGCTGATCCGTTTGGCACAACCTCCAAGGGTAGTCCCCGGGCTGGTTTGGACGCATGTGCGAGTACTAAGAACTAAGGATCCGGGAACAGAGGCCGATAATGAGCGCGGAAGCCATGCAGCCCCAGGAACTGAAATCCCTCGTCGAGGCCGGCGCCTACAAGCCGGACCCCGGGCAGGTCGCGATGGCGATGCTCTCCCGCCGCGGCGTCCGCGAGCTGCTGACGGGAATTCACGCTACGGCTCCGCAAGATGGTCATAGCCCACGGCCTCCAGTCGTCCGCCCCCGGGCAGCCTGAACTCGACCCCGCCTGCGCTCGAGACCTTGCCGATCGGGGTGAGGGTCGTCTCGGCGGCTTCTCCCATCCGCAGCGAGGCCTCGCCGAGCGCGTTCGCCGGCAGGGCCGCCAGCAGCTCGTAGTCCTCGCCGCCGCTGACGGCAAGCTGCAGGGGATCCACCCCGGACGCGGCCGCGACCTCGGCGAGGCCCTTGGCGAGCGGCAGCGAGCCGCAGTCGATCTCCACCCCGACGCCGCTGGCACGGGCGAGGTGGGCGGCGTCGCCGGCGAGCCCGTCGCTGAGGTCGATCATCGCCGTGGCGCCCGCCTGGGCGAGGGCGCGGCCGGAATGCAGCCTGGGGGAGGGGTCGAGCTGGCGGGCTCGGAGCCGCGCCGCGGCGTCCTCGGAGACGGCACCGGCGAGGGTCGGATCGTCGAGCAGCAGGCGGCCGGCGCCCGCGCCGCCGATCTCGCCGGTGAGGACGAGAAGATCGCCGGCCGCGGCGCCGCCGCGGGTGACGAAGTCGGACGGCTCCGGCGCGTGACCCACCACGGTCGCCGCCAGGGTCAGGACCGGCGCCCGGGTCAGATCGCCGCCGGCGATCGCGGTGCCCGTTGCCTGCGCCAGCTCGAGCATCCCGTCGAGCAGCGCGTGGAAGCCGTCCTCGTCGAGGTCGCCCGGCGCCCCGAGGACCACGTAGGCCTCCCCCGGCTCGGCTCCCATCGCGGCGAGGTCGGAGAGGGCGGTGGCAAGCGCCTTGCGGCCGATCGTCGCGAGGTCGGCCTCGCCGCGGCGGAAGTGGACTCCCTCGACGATCGCGTCGACTGAGGTGGCGGTGGCGCCGCCCGGAATCGTGACCGCCGCGTCGTCGCCGCTGCCCAGCGCGATCCGGGGGCCCGCGGCCGGCAGGCGCTCGCGCAGCTTCGCCAGCAACTCGAACTCGCCCATCACTCGACTATCTCAGAGACTAAGGTGAGCCCGGACGTGGAGAGCCGCCAACCATTCCTACACCGGGTGGGCGAGGCCGGGTCGCGGGTGGGCAAAAAGCCCCCCCGCAGCCGCAAGGTCCGCCTCGCCCTGCAGATCGGGCTCGCGGTCCTGATCTTTGGCTTCCTCGTCCTCACGGTCATCGACCAGTGGTCGGAGATCAAGGCGGAGGGGGTTCATTTCCACATCGGCTGGCTGATCCCGGCGATCCTCGTGCTGCCGTTCTTCTTCGTGTTCAGCGCCTACGGGTGGGACCTCACCCTGCGCTTCCTCGGCTACCGGATCGGGTTCGGCCGCGCGCAGGTGGCCTGGGGCCAGCCGCTGCTGGCGCGATACGTCCCGGGCAGCGTCCTCTACGTCCTCGGGCGCCTGCTCCTCTCCGAGCGAGCTGGGGTCCCGCGCCGGATCACGATCACCAGCATCGTCTACGAACAAGCCGTCTCGGCCACCTCGGCGATCGTCGTCGCCTCCTACTTCATCATCAAGCACCCGGATCTCCAGGGCCAGCCGTGGCGGTGGGGGGTGCTGCTGCTGATCCCGGCGGCGGTCGCGGTCCTGCACCCCCGGATCTTCGGTCCCCTCGCCAACTGGGCTCTCGGCAAGTTCGGCCGCGAGCCGCTGCCCGCCTTCGTCCCGCTCTACGGGATCCTCGCCCTGATCGGCTTCTACACGCTGAACTGGGCCGTCGTCGCCTTCGGCCTCTACTGCGTGGCGCGCTCCGTCACCTTCATCCCCTTCGAAGACGTGATCCTGGTCGGCTCGGCGCAGGCGATCGGGTACGTCGCCGCGCTGGTGACCCTGATCGCCCCGGCCGGGCTCGGCGTCAAGGACGCGGCCTTCGCCTGGGCGATGAAGGCGGCGCTGCCCAGCAAGAGCTTCGCGCTGGGCTCCTTGATCGCGATCGCCGCGCGCGGGGTGCTGACGCTGGCGGAACTGATCTACGTCGGAGGCGTGACGGCGCTGGGCCGGCGCGAGGGCTGGAGCATTCCGACCGGGATCCTGCACGCGTCCCCGGAGGAGGAAGAGGCGGAGGCGCGGCTGTAGGGGGAGGGTCCTGACCCCCTCCTCTCTCAACTTGCTCGGGTGGATCGTGGATTGCCGTCCGAGATTCGGATGCCCGAGAAGTACAAGCCGTTCGGAGGGGGTCAGGACCCTCCTTCAACAGGGGGCTTTGGGTTCAGAGGGGGATGCGGGCGCCTAGTTGGTACGCGGTCAGGATGAGGGTTAGGAGCTGGAGGGGGCGGTCTCGGGAGATGGCGGCTAGGGGGAGGAGCCAGAGGAGGTACCAGGGGAGGAGCCAGGAGGTGGCGAGGAGGAGGGCGAGGGTGGCCCAGGCGGCGGCGCGGAGCCAGTCGCCGCCGCGGTAGGCCCAGGCGAGGAGGGCACCGACCGCGGCAGCGAAGAGCAGCGCCGCGGCGAGGCGGACGGGGTCGGAAGGAAGTCCGGTGAGGCGGGCAGCGGTGATCGGGATGCTCATGTGGCTCGTCCGGCTCTGGTTCTCGCCGGCAAGGCCGAAGCCGTGCAGCCAGTCCCACCCGAAGGCGAGCCACGCCGCCATCCCGATCGCCGCGGTGGCCGCCAGCGCTCCCGCCAAAAAGCCGCCGACGGGACGATTTCCCCACATATAGGCGTACTTTCGTCCCGTCGGCGGCTTGTCGCGGGCGCCGAGGAGGGCGAAGGGGGCGAGGAGGGCGGCGGAGAGCTTGGTGGCTACGGCGGCCGCGAGGGCGGCGCCGGCGCTGAGCTCGCGGGCGCCGAGGAGGGCGGCGACGCCGGCCATCGCCAGCAGCATCGTCAGGCCGTCGTTGTGGGCGCCGCCGACGACGTGGACGAGGACGAGCGGGTTGAGGGCGACGAAGGCGGCGGCGCGGAGGGGGTCGGCGCCGCGCCAGGTGGCGATGCGTCCCGTGATCGCGGCGATGCCGAGGACGGAGAGCGCCGCCACCGCCTTCAGCACCGCGACCGCGACCCCTACGGGAAGCCAGGCGAGGGGATAGGTGAGGATGGTGAAGAGCGGACCGTAGGCGCTGGTCGCTTCGGTCCAGGTGACGTCGGCGAAGGCGGGATCGGCGGGTACGGCCAGCGGCGGGTTGACGTAGGGGTCGAGCCCGTGGCGGACGCCGAGGCGGGCGTAGTCGACGTAGCTGTAGACGTCGTGGGAGAGCAGGACCGGAGCGACGGCGAAGGCCGTCACCGCGACGAGGATCGCGCCCCAGACGAAGCGCCGCCCGAGCCGCGGCGCCGCGGCGAGGACCCCGAGGTAGGCGACGAAGCCGGCCCAGATCAGGCCGAAGGCGAGCAGCGGATCGATCGCCGCTACCCGCCCGCGTTCTTGCCGCCGCCGACGCTCTGCGGCCCAGGGGGCGGCGGGGGGACGTAGGGGTCCTGCCCGGCCCCCGGGGCGTAGGCGTTGGGGTCGTAGCCGCCGACCGCGGCGCTGCCGGGGGGCGGCGATTCGTTCCCGCCGCCGCCGGAGCCGCTGCCGAGGCTGCTGCTGTCCCGCGGGCTCGAGCGCGCGTACCGGCCGTAGAACGGAGCCCAGCTGATCTGCTGCTTCGGTTCGCTGAACTCCTCGCAGGGCACGCCGGCGTTGGCGTAGAGCGAGTGCCAGATGTCGGCCGGGAAGGTGCCGCCGAAGACGATCGTCCCGTGCACGTCCGACATCGAGACGTCGTTGGATTCGGGGTAGCCGACCCAGACCACCGTCGCCAGGTTCGGCTGGTAGCCGGCGAACCAGGCGTCGGTGTATTCGTCGGTCGTCCCGGTCTTGCCGGCCTGCCCGGCGCAGCCGGTGTAGGCGGCGGTGCCGGTGCCTTCGGTGATGTTGTCGTGCAGGAGGCGGGTCACCTGCCAGGCGACCGCCGGCGAGACTGCCCGCCGCGGCTTCGCCCGGTCGGGGTGGTCGACGTGGCCGTTGGGGAAGACGACCTTGGTCACGGCGATCGGCTTGCGGTGGATGCCGCCGGCGGCGAGGGTTGCGTAGGCGCTCGACATCTCCAGCGGCGAGACGCCGACCCGCAGGCCGCCGATCCCCTCGGCCGGGATCCCGTCGAGCGGCGAGACGATCCCCATCTGGTGCGCGGTCGCCGCCACCGCCGCCGGCCCGACGTCGAGGTCGAGCTGGGCGAAGACGGTGTTGTCGGAGGCGACCGTCGCCTGCTGCAGGTTGACCGTCCCCAAATAACCTTCGTCGGCGGTGTGGACCGTCCAGTGGCCCCACCGTGGCAGGTAGAGGTCGAGCGGTTTCGAGGTGTAGTAGGTGGTGTAGGGGTCGATCCCCTGGCGGATCGCCGTCGTCAGGACGAAGGTCTTGAAGGTCGAGCCGGGTTGCCGGTGCCCCTGGGCGGCGAGGTTGAACTTGCTCTCTTCGTAGTTGGAGCTGGAGACCATCGCCCGGACCCGGCCGCTGCGGGGGTCGATCGAGACGAGGGCGGAGGAAGGGTCGGTGGAGTACGGAAGGGCCGAGCGCATCGCTTCCAGCCCGACTTCCTGCAGCTTCGGGTCGATCGTCGTCTGCACCTCGAGGCCGCCGCGGCGGACGGTGTTGGCGCCGTAGCGGTCGATCAGCTCGTTTTCGACGTAGTCGAAGAAGTAGGGCTCGCGGTGCTCGAAGTAGCTCTCGTCGAGGTTGACCCGCAGCCCGCTGGCCATCGCCGCCCGCGCCCGCTCCTCGCTGACGTAGCCGAGCTTCGCCATCTTCTCCAGCACCTGGTTGCGACGCACTTTCGCCGCCCCCGGGTCCAGCAGCGGGTTGTATTCGGAGGGCGCCTGCGGCAGGCCGGCCAGCAGCGCCGCTTCGGGCAGCTTCAGCTTCCAGACTGGCTTCGAGAAGAAGATCTTCGCGGCGGCGCCGACCCCGACCGCGGTCGTCCCTTCGACCGTCCCGTAGGAGGCGACGTTCAGGTAGGAGCCGAGGATTTCCCTGCGGCTGTGGCGTTCGGCGTACTCGATCGCCAGCTGCGCCTCGACGATCTTGCGCTTCAGCGTCCGCTTCGGGTTGCGGATGCAGAGGTTGCGGACCAGCTGCTGGGTGATCGTCGAGCCGCCCTCGACCGCTTCCCCGGCTTCGAGGTCCTTCAGCGCCGCCCGCAGGATCCCCTCGTAGTCGAGGCCGTCGTGCTCGTAGAAGCGCTGGTCCTCGATCGCGACGGTCGCCAGCTGCAGGCTCCTCGGCACCTTCTCGATCGAGACCAACGAGCGCACCTGCGGCGAGGCGACCACCCCCAGCTTGGAGCCGTCGGCCGCGTAGAGGACGGTGTTGCCGCCCTTGGCGATCGGCTCACAGGTGGCAAGCGAGGGGGCGTCGGCGGCGACGCCGAGGACCCAGGAGGTGACGGCGATCGCGGCGATCCCGAGCAGGGCGAGGACGCCGCCTGCGACGAGCAGGAGCTTGGCGCCTACCCCCCCGCGCCGGCGCTGGCGTCGCCGAGTGCGCTGCGTCATCCAGCAGAGGGTACTTCGCGCCGCACGCCGCTATGCGACCGTGTCTTCGGTCGAGTGGTTGTGGACGACCCCTTCGGTCAGGAGCTGGTTGGGGATCACCACGGAGCTGCCGTCGCCGGGGTCCATGTAGGTGTAGGAGAGGGTGATATCGGTGATGCGCCCCTCCCGCTCTTCGAAGCTGACGCGGTCGCCGATTCTGATCGGCTGGGAGATCGCGATCTGGATCCCGGCGATCATGTTGGCGAGGGTGCGCTGAGCGGCGAAGCCGACCACGGCGACGACCAGCGCGGTCGAGGCGAGGACGCCGGTCGCCAGCTGCTTCAGCTCGGTGAACTGGCTCAGCGCCAGCATCGCGACGACGAGGAAGACGCCGAGGAAGGCGAGGCGGCGGAGGATCCGCAGCCGGGTCCGAGTCGAGCGGGAGACCTGTGAAACTGCGGGCGACATGGAGAGCAACCTAGCCGCCCCGCCTGTCGCCGAGACGCCCGAGCGCGGGTTTCCACCCTCCAACTGGGGACCGGGCGGCGCCGTCATGGGGGCGGTCCTGGCGATCGTCGTCGGGCTGATCCTCGGCCTGCCCGCGATCGCCTTCACCGATGCCCAGGGCGACCTCACCGCGGCCGGGAACATCGTCGCCCAGGTGGGCCTGGTCCTCGGGCTGGTCCTGGTGCCACTCTTCATCGCCCACTCCCATGGGGCCACCTCGCTCGGGTCCGCCCTGCGCCGGCTCGGCTTCAAGCGCTTCGAGGCCTCCGCGCTCGTCTGGATGGGCGTCGCCCTGCTCGCCTACTTGCTCTTACTCGGGCTCTACTCGCTCCTTGTCGTCGAACCCAAGCAGGAGGACATCGCCGAAAGCTTCGGCCCGGTTCCGGTCCAGATCCTCCTGATCGCCGTCGCGGCCCCCTTCTCCGAGGAGCTCTGCTTCCGCGGGATGCTCTTCGGCGGCCTCCGCGAGCGCCTCTCGACGGTCCCGGCGGCGCTGATCGCCGGCATCGTCTTCGGCCTCCTCCATGCCTTCACCGGGCTCAGCGCCGTGCCGCCGCTGGCCATCCTCGGCGTCATCTTCTGCCTGCTCTACGAGAAGACCGGCTCGATCGTGCCGGGGATCCTGCTGCACGCGTTGAACAACTCTGTCGCCCTCCTCTCTCAGTAGGATTCCGCGCGTGAATCGTCGTCTCTCGTCCCTGCTCGCGGTCGCCTGCGCTCTGGCGCTGCCCGCGAGCGCCGCCGCCGCCCCGAAGGCGAAGCCGGTGCCGCCGGGCCCGACCGCCGCGACGGAAGCGACGGTGAAGGTCAAGGTCGGCAACCTGAAGAAGGGCCGGGCGGAAATCATGCAGACGGTTCCCGTCAGCGGCACGCTCGCCCCGTTCGTCGCCGGCGAGAAGGTCAAGGTCACCTTCTACCTCGACGGCCACGTCCTCTTCAGCCGCAACCTCGCGACCCGCAGGTCGGGGGGGAAGGGTGTCTTCAAGACCAGCATCGAGGTGCGGGAGAACGGTAAGTACGCGGTTGCGGCCAAGCACGTGGCGACGCCGCGGCTCGGCGCTGACAGCAGCGCCCGCAAGAGCTGGAAGGTGAGCTTCCCCAGCCTGCACAAGGGCGAGTGCGGCGACGTCGTCGTCGGCTTCAAGAAGGCGATGCGGTCGATGGGCTATATCGCCAACGACGGCCGCTGCTACGGCGGCAAGACCGGCCGCGGCGTCCTCGCCTACCGCAAGGTCAACGAGATGACCCGCAGCGAGCGGGCCGGCGCCGGCCTGGTGAAGAGAGCCTTCTCCGGCAAGGGCGGCTACGAGGTCCGGCACCCGGGCGCCGGCGAACACCTGGAGGCGCCGCTCTCCAAGCAGGTTCTGGTCTTCGCCAAAGACGGCAAGGCCTTCGCGATCTACCCGATCTCCTCCGGCAAGTACTCGACCCCGACGGTGACCGGCCACTACGAGTTCATCCGGCCGGAACCGGGCTACAACTCCCACGGGATGTACTACTCCTGGTACTTCTACGGCGGCTACGCGGTCCACGGCTACAACTCGGTCCCGGACTACCCCGCCAGCCACGGCTGCCTGCGCACCTTCATCGCCGACCAGCCCGAGATCTACAACAGGATTCACCTCGGCGAGGACATTTTCATTTGGTAGCGGCGGCTTAGGATGGCCGCCATGACCAACTTGGACGCGGCAAAGGCGACGCTTCTCGCGGAGCTCAAAGAGCATTCTTTGATCCTCGGAGAAGTGACCTTGGCCAGCGGCGCTACCGCGCAGTACTACGTGGACGCGCGCAGGACCTTGATGCGGCCGGCGGGGTTCAGGGCGGCGGGGGAGTTGATCGCGTCGTTCGCTCACGAGCTCGGGGCCGCGGCTGTGGGCGGTCCCGCGACGGCCGCGATTCCGCCGGCCTGCGCGGCGATCGCGGTGCCGGGGGGCGAGGACCTGGTCGCCTTCTTCGTGCGCGGGTCGCGGAAGGAGCATGGGTTGCAGCGGTGGGTCGAGGGACCTGTGGAGGCCGGGGTTCGCTGCCTGGTCGTCGAGGACACGGTCACCACCGGCGGTTCGACCGCGACCGCGATCGGCCGGGTGCGCGAGGAGGGGCTCGAGGTGTCCGGCGTTGTCGCCGTCGTCGACCGGCTGGCGGGCGGGGCCGAGCGGATCGAAGCTGCCGCCGAAGCTCCGTACCGGGCCCTGGTCACGATCGACGAGATCTACCCGGACCGCCCCGACCGCGGCTGATGGAGCCCGACGCCGTCGAGCTCCGCGTCGTCGGCTGCCTGGTCGAGAAGCAGCGAACGACGCCGGACGCCTACCCGCTCTCGCTGAACGCGCTGCGGCTCGCCTGCAACCAGTCGACCAACCGCGACCCCGTCGTGGAGTACGACGAGGAGACCGTCAGCGCCGCCCTGCGGCGGCTGGTCCAGCGCGGGTGGACCCGGCTCGCGAGCGGCGCCGGCAGCCGCGCCCGCAAGTACCGGCATCTACTGCCCGAGGCGCTCGGGGTCGACGAGGCGGAGCTGGCCCTGCTAGCGGTGCTGATGCTGCGCGGCGCGCAGACGCCCGGCGAGCTGAAGCAGCGCAGCGAGCGCCTTCATCCCTTCGCCGGCCTGCCCGAGGTGCAGGAGACCTTGGAGCGGCTGCTCGAGCGCGAGCTGGTCGTCAGGCACCCGCGGCGGCCGGGCCAGAAGGAGGACCGCTTCGAGCAGACGCTCGGGGGCGGGGGCGAGATCCCGGTCGAGGAGCCCGACCCCGCCTATCTCTCCCCGGCTGTCGCCGCTGACGACGATCGGCTCGAGCGGCTCGAACGCGAGTTGCAGGACCTGCGGGCCGAGGTCGCTCGGCTGCGCGAGGCGCTCGGCGACTAGTCGCGCAGCCCGACGACGACGGTCCGCCGTCCGCCGGGGATCGCCACCACGACCTGGGTCTTCAGGCGCCCGCGCTGGCGCAGTAGGCTGCGGCCGCCGGCGCTGAGCGGGACCCGGAAGGTCTGGGCGCCGCCGCCACTGAGCCGGAAGGCGGTGCGGCCGAGGAGGCGGCTGACCGGGCGGGTGCGAGGGCCGCCGCGGGAGTGGGTGGCGACGCGGTAGCGGGTGCGGAGGAGGATCTGCCCCGGGCACTCCGTCCCCGTCGGCCAGAGGCAGGTGACCCGAACCCGCACGTTCCTGCCGCCGGCCTTCAGGTTCGAGAGGCGCAGCGCCACGGGGACCGTCGTCCCCTTGCAGCCGAGCAGGCGGTCTTCGCCTTCGCCGAGGTTGAGCGCGTAGGCGCAGACTCGCTGGCGGCCGGACTTGACCGTCGCCAGGCTGAGGTCGAAGCCGTGGCGCGGCCCCGCTTCGGGGAACTCGCCGGCGACGTCGCGGCGGGAGCGGCTGGCGACCGCGCCGAGCTCGTAGGTGGCAGCGTCGGGGGTCCCTTCCTTCCCCCCGACCGAGAGGCGGATCGAGAGCGGTTCAGTCGGCGCGTCGGGATCGAAGGCCCAACCGCGGACGCGGACCTGGCCGGGGGCGGGCGAGGTGGCGAGGTCGAGGTAGCCCACCGGGTTGTCGCCGCTGACCAGGGTGGCGGAGCCGACGGTGCCGGCGTCGACGTAGTCGTTGTCGATGTTGATCGTCACCCCGCCGTAGGTCTCGTTGTGGCCGCCGCGGTACTGGTGGATCCGCCGGTGCGGGCTCCAGGCGCTGGCCGGCAGGACCGAGTCGGCGGTGTTCTGCTGCCCGTTCCAGTTCGCGACCCAGATGTGGTCGGGCAGTTCGTAACCGGTGCCGATCTGGCCGGCGAGGTCCTCGATCCCCGAGGCGCTGCTGCTGTAGACGCCGGAGAGGTAGCCGAGCGAGTGCAGCTCCTGGGTCCAGGCCTCGAGGAAGGCGAGCGTCGCCGCGCTCGCCGAAGAGGTCCGGCTGTAGGACTCCATGTCGAAGTAGATCGGGCTGCCGGGCCCCATCGCCGCCGCGCCGGCTTCTTCGACCGCGTCGAGTGCCGCCGCGCTGCCCTGGGCGGTCGCCTGGCTGGAGCTGAGCTTGGCGCAGCTGGAGCAGCTGCTGGTCGGCGCCTGCAGGCCGACGTAGGTCGGGATCAGATGCCAGCCGGCTTCGGTCTGGGCGGCGACCCAGCTCGCGGTCAGGTTCGGCTGCGAGCAGGCCCGGTTGACGCCGCCGATGTAGACGCCGACCGCCCGGTAGGGGGATTCCCCCCAGGCCGCCATTGCTTTCGAAGAGGGCGTCGTGCAGGCGTCGAAGCCGAGCCCGGTGAAGGTCGCGCCGCCGGCGGATGCGGTGGCGCGACGGGCCGCGAAGCCGAGCGCCGACCCGCGGGCGCCGCCGGGTTCGAACAGGATCGCCCGCCGCCGGCCCATCGCGTCGGCCGGGCAACGCTGGTGCGAGGAGGGCATGCCGAGGTAGACCGCCCGCCGGTCGAGCCGCACGCACATCCCCGGGTGCTGTGCGAGTCGGTAGACCGGCCAGCCCTCCGGCGCTTGCACGGTCCTACCGCCGAAGTGGACGCTGCGCGTGGCGGCGCCGGCACCGGTCGCCAAGCTCGCCATCAGGATCAGCAGCCCGGCGGCGAGGACCAGCGCGGCGGTAGAGCGGGGGCGGGAGCTCACGATCTGCACTCTCGGTACAAGCAACCCGGGCGGTCAAAAGTTGCAGGGCCGCGGGCGAAAGCCTGCAGCGAGATGCCCCGAGCTGGATTCGAACCAGCGGCCTATCCCTTAGGAGGGGATCGCTCTATCCAGCTGAGCTATCGGGGCGGGAGCCGAATTGTCGCTTACGGCACAGAGAATTTGCTGAGTTGGCATGGAGGGCGCACCACGCGTGCGATTTGGCTCGGCAGGATCCCTTGCATGAGAACTGCAACGGTGGTCGACATGTCCGGAGCACGGGATAATGTTTTGCACATGTCCAAGATGATTCAGATCAGAAATGTGCCCGACGAGCTGCACCGGGACCTGAAGAAGCGGGCGGCGCTCGCCGGGATGAGCATGTCCGACTACATCAAGAAGGAGCTCGATCGGAAAAGCCGCAAATCGACGATCAATGAGATCTACGCGAGGAGCAGGGGGCGGGGCGCCGGGTCGACTCTGACCACGCAGAAAATCGTCGACATCATCCGCGAAGCCCGCGGTGACTGATGGCCGTCGTCGACGCATCGGTGCTCGTCGAGCTTCTCGGTCACGGACCTCATGCGGAGATAGCCCGAGAGCGACTCGACGCGGAAGAACACACGCTGTGCGCACCTCATCTGATCGATGCGGAGATCGGTCATGCGCTGCGGCGGTCGGTTCTCTCGGGCGAGGTCTCGGCGGAGGCCGCGGGGCAGGCCCTCTGGGAAGTCGACGAGCTTCCGGTCGAGCGCGTGGGGCACGAACATCTCATCCACGTCGCCTGGGGCCTGCGCGACAACTTCAGCTTCTACGACGCGCTGTACGTCGCCTTGGCGCTGATGCTCGACGAGCCTCTGCTCACCTTCGATGCTCGGTTGGCGCGAACGGGCATAGACCTCCCGATCGAGGTGCTTGCGTAGCGCTTTACGCGTAGAGGGTCTCGGAGGCGAGCTCGTCGGCGCGGCGGCTCCAGAGCTTCACTTCCATCAAGATCTCGTCGCCGTAGCCCTCCAGCGCGTCGAGGGCGATCAGGGTGAAGCGGTCCTGGGAGATCAGCTCCTGGTCGACGGTCTCGCTCTCCAAGACCGCGGTGGCGGCTACCGCGCCGCGGACCAGGGGGCGGCCCCAGACCAGGGTCACCGCGCCGGCGCGGCCGTTCTCCCCGCGCCAGCGGCCGATCACGTCGTCGTTGAGGTCGATCCGCCAGTCGGGGTTGTCGGCGGCGAGGATGTCGGTGAAGTCGGCCTTGGCGGTGAAGTCGGCCGGCTCGCCCTCCGGCGGCTGCACGTAGGAGACGTGGCCGAACAGCTCCAGCCGCCCCTCCTCGCTCTCGGCGTGGGTCGAGCAAGGGACCCAGACGCGCCCGCCCCAGGCCCGCTCCGGGAACCAGTCGAGCGCCGCCGGCACCTCGACTCCTGCCGGCAGGTCTTCCAGCGCCTCGATCGCTTGCACGAACTCCTCCCGCAACCTCTCGGAGAAGCGGCCGTGTGGGATCCCCTCCTGAGTCGTGTCGGCGATGAAGCGCGGGATCGGCCGTTCGACGGGTTGCATCAAAGGCACTCGCGGAGGTCGGCGGCGGCGCGCTCCGGCGGGTAGACGTTGATGTCGACACCCGTCCCGAGCTCGAAGCCGGCCTTGATCGTCAACCGCGGGGCGATGTCGATGTGCCAGTGGAACTGCTCGGCGCCGCGGGGGGCGGTGCGGATCCAGAGATTGAGCTCGGGCGGCCCGTCGAAGAGCTTGGCGAGGGCGCGCATCGCCGTCCGGATCATCGCCGCGCCGCCCTCGTCCTCCTCAAAGCGAGCGCTCTCGCGGCGCGGGATCACCCGCAGCTCGAAGGGCGAGCGCGAGGCCCAGGGGCAGATCAGCGCCGCCTCGTCGTCGATCGCGACCAGCCGCTCCGCCCGCCGCACCTCCTCGACGAGAACGTCGCTGAGGAGGCCGCCGCCGGCGGTGCGTTCGCCGTAGGCGCCGACCCGCTCGCGCTCGCGGGCGACCGCCGTCGGCACGAACGGGAGCGCGTAGAGCTGGGCATGGGTGTGCTCGAGCGAGGCGCCGGCGCCACCGCCCTCGTTGACGATCAGCTGCAGGTAGGAGGCGTCGGGGTGGGCGCGCATGCGCTCGCGCCAGGTCGCGATCGCGGCGGCGAACTGCTCGTCGGAGAGCTCGGCCATCGCGGTCACGTGCTCCGGCGAGTTGATCAGCACCTCGTGGCTCCCCTCCGCCGGCCGCGAGGAGAAGAGGTCGGGTTCGCCGGCCCGTTTCGTCGCCAGCAGCGGGTCGCCGGCGCTGGACAAGGAGCCGGCGTCGGCGGCGGGTGCGACGGAACCGTGAACCGATTTGTCCCCGGTATCCGGGGACGGCTGGTCGAGGGCGGGGTAGAGGTTCGGGACGACTCGGGTCGTCCAGCCGGGGGTGTCTGGCTCGCCGCCAGGTCGGGTCGCGTAGAGCTCGGGCGGGGTGCGGTCCTCGCGGCCCTCGCAGAAGGGGCAGTTCTCCGGGCCCTTCGGCTCGCTCGCCCGGGCCGAGAAGCTGTCCGGGCGCGCGGCCCGGCCGGGGGCGAGGATCGTCCTCAGCCCCGTCAGCTGGTCGATGCGGATCTCGGGGGAGCTCAGGACCGGGAAGGGGGAAGGTCGTCGGCGTCGATGTCGTCCACCGGGGGCGGCTCTGGCGGCTCCGGCGGGCGGGGCGGCCGCTCCGTTCCCGCAGCGCGCCCGGCCGCGCCTTTGCCGACGAACGGCTCGAGCACGTCCATCGGCAGCGGGAAGACCACCGTCGTGTTCTGGTTGGAGCCGATTTCCAGCAGCGTCTGCAGGTAGCGCAGCTGCAGCGAGGCGGGGTTGGTGCTGATGATGTCGGCGGCGTCGGTGAGCTTCTGCGCCGCCTGCCACTCGCCCTCGGAGTTGATGATCTTCGCCCGCCGCTCGCGCTCGGCCTCGGCTTGGCGCGCCATCGCCCGCTGCATCTGCTCGGGGATCTCTACGTCCTTGATCTCGACCGCGGTCACCTTGACGCCCCAGGGCTCGGTCGATTCGTCGATGATCTTCTGCAGCTCTTCGTTGAGCCGCTCGCGGTCGGCCAGCAGCTGGTCCAGCTCCGCCTTGCCGAGCACCGAGCGCAGCGCCGTCTGCGAGATCTGCGAGGTGGCGACGAGGTAGTTCTCGACCTCGACCACGGCCCGGTTGGGGTCGACGACCCGGAAGTAGGCGACGGCGTTGACGCGGCAGGGGACGTTGTCGCGGGTGATCACCTCCTGCGGTGGCACGTTCAGGGTGACCGTTCGCAGGTCGACCTTGACGATCCGGTCGATCAGCGGGATCAGCAGGATCAGGCCCGGCCCCTTCTGGGCGATCAGCCGGCCGAGGCGGAAGATGACGCCGCGCTCGTACTCGCGCAGGACGCGCACCGAGGCGCCGAGGAAGATCGCGCCGAAGAAGACGAGGACGATGAGGATCCCTGCGACGACGTCCATCAGCCTGCTCCTTCGCTCGCGTTGACTGCGGCCTCCTGCTCCGGCCGCACCACCAGGGTCAGCCCGTCGACCGCCTCCACCCGGACTCTATCCCCCAGCTGGATCGGGCTCGCGCCGGCGGCGAGGCGGGCGCTCCAGATAGTCCCCCCGAGCCAGACCCTGCCCTCGGGGTCGATTGAGCTGCGGGCCTCCGCGGCGGCGCCGACCATCTCCTCGGTGCCGGTGCGGACGGGCTCGTCGCGGTGGGCGGCGAGGACTTTGCGGGTGACGAAGTAGAAAGTGACCCCGGAGACGAGGCCGAGTGCCAGCAGCGCCCCGCCGGCGTAGTCGGCGACGTTGCTGTCGGAGCCGAAGGCGGCGATGCCGGCGGCGGTCAGCCCGATCACCCCGAGCAGCGCCAGGATGCCGCCGGTCGGGAGCAGCAGCTCGGCCAGCAGCAGCCCGGTCCCGATCAGCGCGATGACGACGAAGGCTTCCATGGCCCTGCCGATTATCCGCTCTTCAGCGCGTAGCGGCGGACGTCGGCTTCCATCGCCGCTTCGTTCGGATATTGGCCAGGTCTGACATAGATCAGCTTGCCAGAGCGGTCGTAATAGGCCGTGTTGGGGAAGCCGAGCGTTCCCTCTAGGGAGTCGTAGATGTCTTTGCCTGGGTCGGTGTAGCTGGGGTAGGGCACCGGCACCTCGCTGAGGAAGGTGGCGGCGGCGTCGTTGGAGTCTTCGGAGTTGACGCCGAGGAAGGCGACCTGCTTTCCGTAGCGGGCAGAGAGCTTCTGCAGTGAGGGAAACTCCGCCCGGCACGGGAGGCACCAGGAGGCCCACAGGTTGACCACGACCGGGTAGCCGTGGAGCGAGGCGATCCGCTTTTCGTAGGCGTCGATACCGCCACCCAGCAGTTCGTTGCCCTGCTTGTAGAGCGCGGCGAGGGGCGGCGGGGACCCGGCCAGCGCCTTGGTGTAATCGGGATGGGAACCGTCGAGTTCGCCTTCGGAGCCGCCGCAGCCGGCGCCGAGGAGGATCGCCAGCGCCAGGATGGCGAGCGCCGGCAGTGGTCTTAGTCGTGCACTCATCCGTTCGATCGGTACAATACGTACGTTCGGTTCGCGGCTCGCGGACCGCGCTGAGTACTCGGGGGGGACGCCAGTCGAGCCCCCGCAGCCTCGTTCACTTGTCTCAGCCGCTCGTCTCGTGCGGTGGAGACGGAAGCCCCGGAAGCCTTCTATGGCCAAGACCAGCGACGTTGCCGCGGACGCGGCAGTTCCTTCAAGCGCCGACATCGAGCGTGCGGCCGCATTCGCCCGCGAGCCCTTCCTGCTCGACGGCGAGGGACCCCAGGCGCTCGCCCCGGGAACGGCGCGCAGGCGCGCCCTCGACGCCGCCCTGAAGGAGCTCGACGCCGGCGCCGAGCACCCCTCGATCCAGTGGCGGCGGGACTTCTCCCTGCTGCTCGGGCTCGAGCGCTTCCTCGCCGACGAACCGCCGAAGCTGCGCGACGGCGCCGAACTGAACCCCCACCAGGTCGACGCCCTCTCCGGCACCCTCGCCGAGCTGATGGGCCAGCAGCAGACCGGAACCGCCGGGGAGCCGGCCGAGAACGGCGGCGACGATGGGGACGACGACGCCCCCGCGCCCGCCGCTGAGGCCGACGCCGCCGAGGAGGTCGACGACGAAGACGAGATCGACCCCGACGAGGAGCCCCAGGACTGGGAGGAACAGCCTCCCGAGGAGGACGAGGAGGTCGTCGAGGAGGCACCGGAGGACCCCGGCGCCGAGCGGCGCTTCTGGTTCGAGCACGCGACCGGGGCCGGCAAGACGGTTGCCGCGGTCGGCTTCGTCGAGGCGACCCGCACCGGCGGCGTCCTCATCCTCACCCACCGCCGCAACCTCGTCGACCAGTTCATCGGCGAGATCTCCGACCGCGGCTACAAGGAGCGGCTGCGCCCGCCGCTGCTGGGCGATCGCGACGACCCCGACGGGCCGGTCACGGTCGAGACCTACCAGTGGTTCGTCCGCAACCACAAGAAGATCTCCGACGCCTACTCGATCGTGATCTGCGACGAGGCGCACACCGCCCTGGGCGAGAAAACCAGCGCCTGCATCCGCGAGCTTCCCGGCCCCGTCTACATCGGCATGACGGCGACCGGCGCCCTGATTGCCCGCCACGTCGCCGACCTCTTCCCGACCCAGACCTCGCGCTTCGACCTCGCCCAGGCGGCGCGACGCGGCGTGATCGCCCCGCTGCGCTGCCTGCGGATCCCGCCCGGGCCGGGGGTGCGGACGATCGCCAAAGTGCCGCTGCGCAAAGGCGAGGTCGACCAGGACTTCGACCAGGAGGAGCTGGCCGCGCTGCTCGACCAGGAGCCGTTCAACGTCGCGATCGCCGACCTCTACCGCTCGCGCTTCCGCAAGATTCCCGGCGTCGTCTACACCGCCGGCGTCCAGCACGCGAAGAACGTCGCCAAAGCCTTCCGCGACGCTGGCATCAACGCCCAGGCGGTCTCCGGGGAAACGCCGAAGCGCGAGTTGGCCGAGATCCTCGCCGGCTTCGAGCGCGGCACCGTCGACGTCCTCTGCAACGCGATGCTGCTGGCCGAGGGCTGGAACAGCCCGCGGGCGACGATCTGCATGCACCTGGCGCCGACCGCCTCGCGGCGGATCTACCAGCAGCGGGTCGGCCGCGTCACCCGCCGGGCCCCGGGCAAGGAGGCGGGGATCGTGCTCGACTTCGTCCACCCGGCGACCACCCACGACGAGACCATCGTCACCCTGCACAGCCTGCTCGACCGCGACGTCTACCGCGGCGGCGCCATCGTCGTCGGCCCGGTCCGGCGCGGGCGCGGGCGCAAAGTCCGGGTCGAGCGCCGGATCGTCCCGGTCTCCGACGTCGAGGCGAAGCGGATGGAGGTGCTCGAACGGGAGATCTGGCGGATCGCGGTCGAGAACCTCGACCACCCCGAGCAGCACGCCTGGGCGGCGCTGGCCGGCGCCCGGGTCAACACCCAGGGCTGGCGCCGGGCGCGGGCGATGCTGCAGAACGACCGCACCAAGGAGCTGCGCAAGCGCTTCCTGCTGACCTGCGTGCAGCGCAACCGCAACTCGCAGCTGCGGCTGAAAGCGCTGAGCGAGATCTCCGACCTCGGCGATCCCGAGGCCTTCGACGACGCGATCGACATCGTCGGCACCTGGAGCCGCGAGGACAAGCGGGCGGGGACGAAGACGCTGCTGCAGGCGCTGGTCGACAAACGGATCGGCCGCCGCGACCAGGCCCAAGCGTGGGTCTGGCGGCTCGCCTCCTACACCCGCGAACTGCACGAGGAGTACGCGGTGCAGCGCTGGCCGGAGACGAAGCGGCTGCTCGGCCTGCTCGTCAACTCCTCCGGCCGCGCCCACGGGCGCAACGCCCGCCGGCTCGTCCACGCGGCGCGCAAACAGGACCGGCGCCTCGCGGTGGCACTGCTCGCCGCCGCGGTCTCCCACACGCCCGAGGGCGAGGAGGTGCTGCGCGGGGCGCGGATGCGGATGGCGCGGAAACCCTCGGCGGTCGCCCGCGAGCTGCTGAAGAACTTCCCCAAAGGCGGCAAGCGGCGCCGCAAGCGGAAACGGAACAAAGGCGCGGAGGGCAACGGCGGCGCTCCCGAGGCGGGACGGAACGGCAGGCGGCGTCGCGAGTCGAAGAAGGCGGGCGAGTCAGAAGCTGGTGAGGTGGACCTCGCCGGCGCCGACGGCGATACGGTCGCCTCCGGGGGTGACGACGAGCAGGTAGCCCCGGTCGTCGACGCCGTCGGCGACGCCTGAGCCTCCCTCCCAGGCGATCTCGCGGCCCAGGAGGGCGTCGCGGTTGCGCCACTCGGAGAGGACTTCATTGGGCTCGGCTTGGACCCAGTGGTCCAGGCGGGCGTTGAGGACTTCGGCTGCATGGAAAGGGACCCCGGGAGGGGGTCCGGCGGGCAACAGCGGGGAGGGCCCGGCGGACCCCCTCCCGGGGTCCCTGTGACGGGGGTCGAAGATCGAGATGGCCGTGTCACGAAGCTCGTCGGGGAACTCCAATTCTTGGATGGTCAGGTTCAAACCGATGCCGATTACGGCCCAGCCGTCTTGTGGTCTTGCCTCGATGAGGACGCCGGCTAGCTTGCGGCCTTCGACGTGGATGTCGTTGGGCCACTTGACCTTGCAGTCGAGGGCGGGGTTGAGGTGTTCGGCGGCTCCGCAGACGGCTAGGGGGACGGCGAGGGGGAGGAGCGTGTGGTGCTCTTCGAGGGGGCGGACGATGGCGGAGTAGAGGAGGGCTTTGTTCGGGGGGGCGGTCCAGGTGCGGCCCTGGCGGCCGCGGCCGGCGGTCTGCTCGGCGGCGGTGACGACGGTGCCGTGGGGGGCCCCCGCGGCGGCGAGCTCGCGGGCGCGGGTGTTGGTGGAGCCGGTGTGGCGGTAGTGGCGGTGGGGAAAGCCGAAGGGCGGGGCGCTTTTGTCAACCACAGTTGACTTTTGCGCCCCGGCGTCGGTGAGGAGCGCCTCCAGGAGGCCGTCGACGTCGTGGCGCTCGGCCTCTACGTCGACCTCGAGGCCGGCGGCGCGGATCGTCTCGCTGGTGATCGGGCCGATCGAGACGATGCGGGCGCCGTTGGGGAAGCGGTCGCCAAGGGCGTCGGTCAGGTTGGTCACGGTCGAGGAGGAGGTGAAGGTGAGGTAGTCGGCACCTTGGGCTGCCGCGACCTCGTCGGCGCCCGGCTGCTCGCGGACGGTTTCGTAGAGGGCGACGACGTCGACCTCGGCGCCGCGCTCGCGCAGGGCGTCGGGGAGGACGTCGCGGGCTTCGGCGGCGCGGGCGACGAGCACGCGCCTGCCGTTGACCGGAACCTCGGCGAGTGCCTCGACCAGGGCCTCGGCGACGAAGCGCTCGGGGACGACGTCGGCGGCGATTCCTGCAGCTGCGAGGGCACGGGCGGTGCCGGGCCCGATTGCCGCAACGGTCGCGCCGGCGAGGGCGCGGGCGTCGAGACCGGCAGCTTCCATCGCCTCGAAGAGGAGGCGGACGCCGTTGGGGCTGGTCAGGCAGACGAGCGAGTACTCGCCGAGGGCGGCGACGGCGTCCCGCACCTCGGCGGTCCCGATCCGCGGCTCGATCCGGATCGCCGGCAGCTCGACCACCTCGGCGCCGAGGCCGCGCAGGGTCGCGGCGAGGCCGCTGGCCTGGGCGCGGGCGCGGGTGACGACGACGCGGCGGCCGTGCAGCGGCCGGCGCTCGAGCCATGCAAGCTGCTCGCGTCGCTTCGCGACGTCGCCGACCACGATCAGCGCCGGCGCCTTCACCGCCTCGCGCTCGACCGCCCCGGCGATCGTCCCCAGGGTTGCCGAGACGGTCCGCTGTCCCGGCCAGGTGCCGCGCTCGATCGCCGCGGCGGGCTCCTCGGGGTTGCGTCCGGCGGCGATCAGCGAGGCCGCGTTCTGCCCCAGCCGTTTCACCCCCATGTAGAAGACGAGGGTGCCGGGGAAGCGGGCAAGCGCCTCCCAGTCGAGCGCGCTCTCCTCCTTCTCCGGGTCCTCGTGGCCGGTGACGAAGGCGACGGCGGAGGCGTCGTCGCGGTGGGTGACCGGGATCCCCGCGTAGGCGGTGGCGGCGACGCCGGCGGTGACGCCGGGCACGACCTCGAGCTCGATCCCAGCCTCGCGCAGCGCTTCGCCCTCCTCGCCGCCGCGGCCGAAGACGAAGGGGTCGCCGCCCTTGAGGCGGACGACGCTCTTGCCGGCGCGGGCGGCCTCGATCAGCCGCTCGCCGATCTCCTCCTGGGGGACTGAGGGCACGCCTGGCTGCTTGCCGACGTAGACCAGCTCGGCGTCCCCGCGGGCGCCGTCGAGGGCGCCGGGCGGGATCAGCCGGTCGTAGAAGATCGCGTCGGCGGTGGCGATCAGCTCAAGCGACCGCGCCGTCATCAGCCCCGGGTCGCCCGGCCCCGCCCCAACGAGGTAAACGACACCGCCTCGCGCGCTCATCACGCAACCCTCCGCCGACGGGACGATTCCGGTCCATATAGGACCGTTTTCGTCCCGTCGGCGATCATCTTTCGGCCTCGGCGCGGTCGAGCAGCTCACGGGCGCCGGCGCTGAGCAGGCGCTGGGCGAGTTCGGCGCCGGCCAGCGCCGGCTCCTCGGCGTTGCCCTCGAGGCGGTCGCGCAGCCACTCGCTGCCGTCCGGGAGGCCGACGAAGGCTTCGATCTCGATCCGGTCTCCGAGGACGCGGGCGTGCGCGCCCAGCGGGCTGGCGCAGGTCGCCTCCAGCAGGGCGACCACGGTCCGCTCCGCGGTCAGCTCCCGCATCGCTTTAAGGTCGCCGATCGCCGTCGCCGCTTCGCCGCTCGCCTCGTCTTCGCCCCGCACCTGCAAGGCCAGCGCGCCCTGGCCGGCGGCCGGGACCATCTGGTCGACGGGGATCGCGAACCCGATCTCCTCCTCGCGGCCGAGCCGGCGCAGGCCGGCGGCTGCGAGGACGATCGCGTCGAGCTCGCCCTCCTGCAGCTTGCGCAGGCGGGTGTCGACGTTGCCGTGCAGCTCCGCGATCCTCAGGTCGGGCCGCGCCGCCAGAAGCTGGGCGCGGCGGCGCAGGCTCGCGGTCCCCACCCGCGCCCCCTCGGGCACCTCATCCAGCGAGTCGCCGGAGCCGATCCAGACGTCGGCCGGGTCCTCGCGCTCGGGCACCGCGGCGATCTCCAGGCCCTCCGGCATCGCCTCCGGCAGGTCCTTGGCCGAGTGGACGCCGAGCTCGGCATCGCCGGACAGCAGCAGCCGCTCGACCCCTCGCACGAAGCGCGACTTGTCCCCCGGCTCGCCGTCGGAGCTCGCGGTCACCAGCTCCGCCTCCCCGAGCCGGTCGGCGACCCACTGCGCTTGGGTCAACGCCAGCTTGCTGCGGCGGGTGGCGACCCGCATCGCTAGCTCTTCTTGCGGCGCAGCTCGGTGACGTTGGACCGCTCTTCGCCCTCCGGCTCGGTCTCGACGTCGAGGCCGAAGAGCTCGCGCAGGGCGCTGACGTAGTGGTAGCCGTCGTCGGAGCCAGCCGAGCGGCGCAGCCGCAGGGTCGGCTCGTGCAGCAGCCGCGAGGCGATCGCCTTCGCCATCGTCTCCAGCCGCTCGCGGTCGCCCTCGCCGAGGCTCTCCCAGCGGCTCTCGTTCTCGGCCAGGACCCGGCGCACGACCTCGTCGCCGCGCTCGCGCAGGGCGCTGATCGTCGGCACCACCTCGAGCGAGGTGAGCCAGCGCTCGAAGCGGTCGAGCTCGGCGTCGACGATCCGCTCGGCCCGTGCCGCCTCGCCCTCGCGCCCGCCCTGGTTGCGTTCGACGATCTGCTGGACGTCGTCGATGTCGTGGACGGCGACGCCGTCGATCTCGCGGCAGGCCGGCTCGATGTCGCGCGGCACCGCCAGGTCGATCATCAGCAGCGGCCGCTCCGGGCGCGCCGTCATCACCTGCTCGAGCCCGTCGCGCTCGACGATGTGGTGCGGCGAGTTGGTCGCCGAGACGACGATGTCGGCACCTGTCAGCTGCTCGGGCAGCTCTTCGAAGCGGACGGCGGTGCCGTCGAAGCGCTGGGCGAGGCCGATCGCGCGGTCGTAGTGGCGGTTGGCGACGAAGACGGTGGCGACGCCGCGGGCGACCAGCGCCTTGGCGACGAGCTCGGCGGTCTCGCCGGCGCCGACGACGAGGACGCGCTTGTCGGAGAGGTCGCCGATCGCCCGTCGCGCCAGCTCGACCGCGACCGAAGGAATCGAGACGCCCTTCTGGCTGATCCCGGTCTCCTCGCGGGCGCGGCCGCCGGCGGTGAGGGCGCCGCGGAAGAGGCGGTTGAGGATCGGCCCGGTCGCCCCCTCGACCAGCGCCAGCTCGTAGGCGCGTTTGACCTGCCCCTGGATCTCGGCCTCGCCGAGGATCATCGAGTCGAGCCCGGCGGTGACCTGCAGCAGGTGGCGGGCGGCATCGCCGGCGCGCAGCGAGTAGAGGTGGCCGAGCAGCTCGGTCGGGCGGATCTCGGCCTGGCGGGTGAGGACGCCGAGGGCGGTCGACTCGGCCTCGACCGGGTCGGAGACGATCAGGTAGAGCTCGGTGCGGTTGCAGGTCGAGATCGCCGCCGCCTCGTGGATCCCCTTCGCCGCGGTCAGCTCGGCGAGGGCGCTGACGGCTCGGCCCTCGGTCAGCGAGAGCCGCTCGCGCAGGTCGAGCGGGGCGGTCTTGTGGGAGACGCCGAGGGCGAGCAGCTCAGACACGAGGCGCCGCCTCCTCCGCTTCGCGTCCGGGGGCGGCTTCGGTCTCCTTGTTGCGCTCGGCGATCGCGGCGACCTCGCGCAGTTCCCTCTCGATCCGCTGCACTTTCGCCGCCATGATCGCGACGTAGACGACGAGGAGGACCACGAAGACGACGTAGGCGCCGGCGACGTACTTGCCGGCCTCGTCGAGCGGCAGGGCCGGAGCGGCGAAGAGCAGCTGCATCAGCTCACCTCCGGGGCGATCCGGGAGCCGCCGCCGGCGACCGGGGCGTCGAGGGCGCGGCGCAGGCGCTTGACCTGGCCGGAGGCGCTCTTCGCGGTCAGCTCGAATTTGACCAGGGTCGTCCAGAGCAGCGCCATCGCCGCCAGCGAGCAGAGGAAGGTCAGCATCATTTCGCCCGGCATCCCGCCTTCGGCGGTAGCGAAGGTGCGGGGATGAACCAGGCTCTGGGCCATCCGCACCGCCATGAAGTTGAGCGGGACGAAGGCGCCGGCGGTGACGGCGAAGACCGAGGCGTAACGGGCCTGGCGGTCGCGGTCTTCGATCGCGTAGCGGAAGGGGTAATAGGTCGCGTAGAGGAGGAAGACGATCAGGAAGCTGACCAGGGTCGGCTCGTCCCAGACCCACCAGTGCCCCCAGGAGGCCTTGGCCCAGATCGCGCCCGTGATCAGCACGGCGACGCCGAAGATCACCGAGATGTGGATCGAGACGTAGGAGTAAGCGTCCCACTTGCGGTTGTCGGTCCGCAGGTGGGCGATCGCGAAGACGCCGCCGAGGACGAACCCGACCAGCGCCACGATCGCCAGCGGCACGTGCAGGTAGAAGATCTTCTGGATGAAGCCCTGGTCGCCGTCGAGCGGGGCGTAGAAGAAGACGAGCGAGAGCGACAGGGCGACCATCGCCACGGTGGCGATCGAGAGGGGCTTGAGTCCTTTGCCGTACATGCTCGGAAGATGAGGTGGAGCGCTGGCTCCCGGTCAGTCCTCGAGGAGGAAGTCGAAGACGGCGTAGCCGACCAGGCCGAAGATCAGATCGTATAGACCGAGGACCATCAGCCAAGTGCCGAAGCGGTCGTAGGAGGGACCGCCCAGCGAGAGCAGCGGCTCGGTCGCGCCGGTGGCGGCGATCATCAGCGGCACCGCCAGCGGCAGCAGGACCAGCGGCACCAGCAGGTCGCGGGCGCGCGAGTTGACCGCCATCGAGGAGATCAGGGTGCCGGTGGCGGCGAGGCCGAGGTCGGTGAGGACGAGGACGAGGACGAGCGGCCCTAACCCGGCCGCGTCTTCGAGGAAGAAGAGCGCGAAGATCGGGACCGCGACCAGCTCCAGGGCCAGCAGGTAGACGAGCAGGGCCGCGACCTTGGCGGTGAAGAGGACGCTGCGGTCGATCGGGGCGAGGCGGATCGCGTCGAAGCCGCCCTCCTCGCGCTCGGCGACGAAGAGCCGGTTGATGCCGAGGACGGCGGCGAAGAGCAGCGTCGCCCAGAGCACCCCGGCGGCGAGGCTGCCGGAGAGGCTGGTGCGGTCGAGGCCGAAGCGGAAGATGACGAAGGTGGTGACGGAGAAGAGCGCCATCGCCGGCAGGGACTGCAGGGTGCGGAGCTCCGAGCGTAGGTCCTTGGCGAGGATCGCGGCGAAGGCGGCGCGCGAGGGGGTCACGAGACCACCGCCCGTTCCCCGATCCCCAGCTGCAGCACCTGGTCGGCCTCCGGGGTGTGCCGCTCGGGGTCGTGGGTGACGACTACGCGGGTGCGGCCGGATCCGGGGCCGATCAGCCCGCGGGCCAGCTCCCGCCCCTCGGCGTCGAGATTCGAGTCGGGCTCGTCGAGCAGCAGCAGCTCCGGCTGGTGGAGGACGCAGCGGCAGATCGAGAGCCGCTGCCGCATCCCGGCAGAGAGCTCGGCCACGCGCTCGTCGGCGCGCCGCTCCATCCCCACCGCCCGCAGCAGATCTTCGATGCGGACCTCCGCCGTCCCCCGCTCGATCCCGTGCAGCCGCGCTTGCAAGCGCAGGTTCTCGCGCCCGCTGAGGTCGCGGTAGAGCAGCGGCTCGTGCCCCAGGTAGCCGATCCGCCCCCGCAGCCTCCAGGCCTCCCCCGGCAGGGCGCAGCCGAGTACCGCCACCTCGCCCCCGCTCGGCCGCAGCAGCGTCGCCAGCACCCGCAACAGCGTCGTCTTGCCGGCGCCGTTGGGGCCGAGGACGACGAGCGAGGCGCCGCGCGCCAGCTCGAAGCCGACGCCGTCCAGCGCCGGCCGGTCGCCGTAGTCGCGCCGCAGCCCGGCGACCGAGATCGCGGGCCCGGCCTTCTCGCTGACGGGGGGCATCGGCCAGGGATTGTGAAGGTCAGGCTGCGGCCCCGCGGCCCCGCTAGCCGCTGGCGATCTTCCACGCCTCCTGCGCCCCGATCACCGGGGCGAAACCGAGATAGGTGACGAGCGGCGGTACCTCGACCAGGTCCTGGAGCCGACCGCTCTGGATCCGGGTGTAGAGCAGTGCCTGGAAGACGCCGAGCGTCGCCTCCACCGCGATCGGGTCGAAGTCCTTCAGGACCTGCTCCGACTCCGCCACGTTCGCGAGCATCTCGACGACCTCGCCCCGTGCCCGGTCCCGCAGGGCGACGGCCTCCGGACCGATCGCGTAGACCTCGACCTCGCGCAGGTAGGCATAGATCGGCTCGGCGGCCATGAACGCGCAGAGGGCCTCGAGGGCGACCCGCACCGCACCTGGCCAGGCCGGTTCGCGGCGCACCGCGGGTGCGGCCGCCGCCAGCATCTGAGCGCCGCTGGAGTCGAGCGCCGCCTCCAGGGCATGGGCTTTGTCGCGGAAGTGCTTGTAGAAGGTGTTCTGCGAGATGCGGGCGCGGGCAGCCACATCCGCGATCGTGGTCGCGGCGTAGCCTTTCTCGACGACCACCTCGGCGAAGCCGCGCAGGATCCGCTCGGCCGGCACGTGGGCGGCCAGCGGCGGCGGTCCGCGTTCCCCGCTGGAGCGATTTCGGCGCGACCGCGGCCGGAATGGCCCCGGGGGTGGGGGAATGCTGACGACCCAGTCGGAGAGCCGGGGTCCGAGGTCCCGCAAACCCTCGATCCGGTTCGCTCCGAGCCGGCGGTAGAGCACCAGGGAAATGCCGCTGAGGATCGCCTGTGCCAGTTCGGTCGGCATCCCGTCGTGCCTAGGGATCCCCTCGAGACCGCGCCGGACGAGTGCCGACAGCTCTTCGATCGCCTTGATCACCCGCTCTCGCGGGCGGTCTCCGGCAGAAAACGCCGAAACCATGCAGAGCTTTGCCGCTGCCGGTTGGGCATTAACCATCGCAACGAAGGTCTCGACCAGCTGGTGAGGGCTCGGCGCGTCGGCTTCGTCGTTGTCGACCGCGTCTTCGGCTAGGCGCTGGACGTTGCCGAGGATCTCCTCCATAGTCGCGAGGAAGCACTCCTCCTTGTCGGCGAACAGCTGGTAGAAGCTGCGGCTGGAGACGCCGGAGACCTCGACCAGGTCCGCGACCGAGGTCTCGGCATACGGCTTCTCGGCGGTCACCGCGACCATCGCCCCCAGCAGCCTTTCGCGCTGGTTCCGCCGTGCAACCTCACGCGGGGTGCCCCGCCCTGGAGAGAGGCGGCGCTCTCGCAACGTGCTCGAGTCCCCCCACGGCGTCTGGACCATTTCGAGGCCAAAGTAACCGGCCATCGGGACCTCCGGGAGCGTGGGTTCACAACAGTACACCGTCGCTTCTAAAAAGCTGCCGTACCCGTGGCAACCCACCGCAACAAGGAATGTGCAGCCATTTATCTGTAGTCTGCCCTTTAAGCTGCTCCCGTGAGCATTTAGGAACTACTGCTTACTTACACAGGGACCCAGAGAGCGCCCCAATTCCTCCTTGACATCAGTCCGTGCAGAACGCTACGGTACTGCTGCTTTTCCATAGGGACGACCTTCGGGAAGACGTATGGACGGCACTGAGACGGCTCGGGATGCCGCCCCAGATCAACGAGATAGGGCCGCCAGGGGCCCACAGGGACAAGGAGATGATGTGAAGGCACGGGACGTTTTCGCCGCCGAATTCGGGGGTTTTGGCATTCGCCGGAGGTCGATCGTGCTGGGTGCGGTACTGGCCCTCGCCGTGCTCGGGCTCCCCGGCATCGCCTCGGCGGCCTGCCCGAACGAAGCGATCCGCAACGCCCAGCATGCCCAGAACCTTGCGGACTGCCGCGCCTGGGAGATGGTCTCGCCCCTCGAAAAGGACAACAGCGACATCGTCGCCGACGGCTTCACCAATATTGCAGCGAGGACGGCAGCGCGCTTGTCTTCAACTCCCGCGGCTCCTTCGCCGACACGGTCGGTGGCGGCGGAGTCGGGAACACCGTCTACCTCTCGCGCCGCGGGGCAGATGGTTGGCTCACGCACTCGATCACTCCAACCCCGCGGGCCGACGCCGTGCAAAGCCTGTTCGTCCCCACCGAACCCGCTCTGTTCTCAGGTGATCTCCACAACTCCATCACCTGGGGCTACGACCTCCCCGGAGCGCCCGACAGCGAACCACTGCGCAACAGCATCTACTTCGAGGAAACCGACACCCGCAGCCTACGTACGATCTTGCGTTCCCAAACCGAAGAAAAACTCTTTTTCGCGGAGCAGCTTTTCAGAAACTATGCCGGGCTTTCCGATGACGCGCGTCACTTCGCCTTCGAAAACCTGTTCACGAGATTGCTTCCAGAAGCCGCGCCCGGCTGGCCGAACGTGTACCAATGGGACGACGGCGTTCTCAGCCTCGCCGGTGTTCTCCCGGATGGCTCCGTTCCCCCACAAGGTTCGACGGCTGCCCTCAAGAATTATTCCCGGAACATGTCAGCAGACGGCTCACGGCTGCTCTTCAGCGCCGCGCCGGAACCAGAAGCTCAACCGCAGCTCTACCAGCGGATCGAAGGTAACCGCACCGTCTGGATCTCCGAACCGGAGGGGTCCGACAAATCGCAGCCGGTCAACGTTTTCCTTCAGGCAGCGACGCCCGACGGCCGCAACGTCTTCTTCGTCACCGACTCGCCGCTGTTGGACGCCGACCAGAGCCCCGGCCCCGACCTCTACCGCTGGTCCGACGGACCTGACCCCGAACACGAATCGACGAACCTCACGCTGATAACGCACGACGGCAGCGTTCCATCAAATTTCTTCGGGGGATCGGTCGACGGCGTCAGCGACGACGGACAGATTGTCTACATTCAGACCATTTCTTCCAAACTTGAGGTTTGGGATCACGGCACGATGCACATCATCGCGCAGCCTGTTGATAGACCGGTTAACTTGGAAGATCAGTTTACCGTCAATGCTTCGATTCCCGGCCGTGGGCGCGCAACCGCTAACGGAGAGTTTTTCGCGTTCCTTCCGCAAACTTCGGGAGACGCGGAACTGACTGAAAGTGAGTTGTACCTCTACAGCCTGGCGGACGAAGAACTGGTCTGCGCCTCATGCCTCTCCGGCGGGGACAGTCCTCCGGCAAAAGTCGAACCGCTAGGGCCCAACGTCACCAGCTCCCCCGCCGAGTACAAGCTCCGTTTTGTCCGCCCCCGTTTCCTCGCCGAAGACGGTCGGGTCTTCTTCTCGACCACGGCGTCACTGGTCCCTGAGGACACGAATGGAACCTGGGACGCCTACCAGTTCGACCCCGGCAGTGGCGCACCCAGCCTCCTCTCCTCCGGTCGAGGTGAGAACCCCACCGCGTTCATCGATGCGAGCGCCAGTGGAAACGACGTCTTCATCGCCACCCGTCAGCATCTTGTCGGGGCCGACACCGACGAACTCGTCGACGAGTACGACGTGCGCACCGGCGGCGGCTTCCCCGAACCCGAACCGGCAGCCGCGCCCTGTACCGGAGAAGGCTGCCGCGGCGCCGCCTCGGGCGCGCCGGCGGGGGCCGCGGTGTCTTCCACGGCGCCGAGTCGCGGCAACGTCAAGGCCCATCGCTGTCGCAAGGCCAAGCGAGGGGAAAACGGCGGCGGAAACGCTCGCTGCGTCAGGCGCCACCGGCACCCGCATTCGCGAACGCACGGCGATCGGGGACGGCGAAAGTGAGACAAGCCAAAGAACCCCGACCGATCGCCAATCCGGCCAAGCACAAGGAGACCCGCCGAATGATCTCGCGCACCCGACTTCTCTGCGGCCTGACCCTAGCCTTCTTCGCCGTCGTCCTCACCCCCGGTTCCGCCAGCGCCACGGGCCCAGCCCTCGAATTCGGCAGCCTGATTCCGGAATATGTAACGCCAGGAAAGCCAATGGCGTTGTGGATGTTCGGTCAGAACGTCGGCGACGAAACGTTGACCGGCAATCTCCAAATCAAATACACCTTTCCGGCTGGCGTAGTTCCCGCGGCCCCCGACGAGATTACGACCTACGCTGAAAACCCGACCTGCACTCAAGTGGGCCAGACCGAGGAATGTGAACTTGACGTTGAGCCTCACTGCGTTGAATTCGCGCCGGAAGGGGAATGCGAACGTGAAGTTACGGGCATAACCCCGGGCAGCGAGTTCCTGCTGAGGGACTTCGTGCAAGTCGAAGCTGGCGCAGAAGGGATCCTGACCGGTCAGGTCGAAATCTCCGGTGGCGGCACTGGCCAGACTTTCACCGAACCGTTCTCGCTCGACACCGGTCCCCCCGATCCGTTTTCGGTCCGCACCTTCGACGTGAAGGTCGACGACGCGCCCGTGTATCCGGCAAGCCAGGCCGGCGCAACCCCCCGCGAACAGCACACGGCCGTCAGCTTTACCTCCGAGGCGCGGACGAACCTCGAATTCCCGAACCCGACGTTCACGATCACTGCGCCTACGGAAAGCTTTCGCGAAGTGCTCGTCCATGTTCCCCCGGGCCTGGTCGGCAACCCAGCCGCCACCCCGATCCGCTGCACTCCGCCCGAACTTGCCGGACGGATGGGCGCGACCACCATCCCAGCCTGCCCTCCAGCGAGCCAGGTCGGCTTTGTCCAGATCATGAACGGAGCAATCATACCTCTCTACAACATGGTTCCTGCCTACGGCACCGTCGCTGAATTCGGGTTCGTTTACAACGGGGCTACTATTCACATCCGCGCACGAGTGAGAAGCTCCGACCACGGCATCGACATAGTTACCGAGAGGGCCCCCTCCTCGATTCCGGTTGCAAAGTTCAATGTGAAGTTCTGGGGAGTTCCGGCTGACAGCTCGCACGATCACCTCCGCACGATCTGTCTCCTCCACGAACACGGCTACGACGGTGAGGTCGATGAACACGGCAAAGTCTGTATCCCCCAGTTCGTCGGCTCCCGAAATTCGTTCCTGCGCAACCCGACCTCCTGCACGGGAGCCCCTCTGCCGTGGAAGATCGAAGTCGACACCTACCAGAACCCGGGGACGTTCGTCAGCAAAGAAACGAACACGCCGGCGATCGAAGGCTGCGACCGGCTGCCCTTCGATCCCAGCGTTTCCTTGACTCCATCTGACCACAGCGCCCACGCGGCGAGCGGGTTCGACGTCGAACTGGCGATGCCCCAGGAAGACGCTCCGGACGGGCTCGCCGAGGCGGACCTCCGCTCGGCCACGGTCACCCTGCCGCAAGGAGTCGCGATCAACCCCGCCGCGGCCGACGGCCTGCAGGCCTGCAGCGACGCCCAGCTCGGGCTTGGTCAGGACGGTCCATCGCAGTGCCCGGATGCCTCGAGGATCGGCTCGATCGAGTTGACGACGCCGCTGCTCGAAGACCCTGTCGGTGGCTCGCTGTTCATCCGCTCGCAGGCATCCAAGGACCCGATGTCGGGTGAGCTCTACCGGGTCGCGATGGAAATTCGGTCCGACCGCTTCGGCCTCGCGATCAAGCTGCCGGGCTCGCTCAAGGCTGACCCGATCACCGGGCAGCTGACCGCGAGCTTCGACGACCTGCCGCAGCTCCCGTTCGAATCCGCACAGCTGCACCTCGACAGCGGTCCTAGGGCGCCGCTGACCACGCCTTCAAGCTGTGGCACCTACACGACCCACGCCGTCCTCACCAGCTGGTCCGGGAAGACGGTTCCGTTCGACTCGAGTTTCCAGATCGACCAGAACTGCTCGGTGCCGGGCTTCGCGCCCGGTTTCCAGGCTGGGGTCGGGGGGACGACCGCCGGCGCCTTCTCCCCGTTCGTCCTGCGGGTGACCCGGAACAGTGGCGAGCCCAACCTGCAGCGCATCGAGGCGACCTTGCCCGAAGGCGAGCTCGCGAAGCTGGCCGGGGTGGCGGTCTGCCCCGGCGAGCAGGCGGCGACCGGCGATTGTCCGGCGGGCAGTCGGGTCGGCGGTGTTACCGCCGGCATCGGCGAGGGCACGAGTCCCCTCTACCTGCCACAGCCGGGGAAGGCTCCGACCTCCGTCTACCTGGCAGGTCCTTATAAGGGTGCGCCCTACAGCATCGTCACCAAGGTGCCCGCCCAGTCCGGGCCCTTCGACCTCGGCACCGTCCTGGTCCGCTCGGCGCTGCGGATCGACCCCGAGACCGTCCAGGCCACCGTCGTCTCCGACCCGCTGCCGCAGATCTTCGGCGGCATCCCGGTCGCCTACCGCGACGTGCGGGTGGAAATCGATCGACCCGGGTTCACGCTGAATCCGACCGACTGCGAAGCGACCAAGGTGACGGGAACGATCGGCTCCGCGGCCGGCGACAGCGCCTCGGTCGCCGACCGCTTCCAGGCCAGCGACTGCGCCGCCCTCGGCTTCAAGCCGAAGCTCTCGATCACCCTCCGGGGCAAGGCGCACCGTGCCGCGTACCCGGCCCTGACTGCGGTGCTGAAGATGCCAAGGGGAGGCGCCAACATCGCCCGCACCTCGGTCGCCCTGCCGCACTCGGAGTTCCTCGCCCAGGAACACCTCGGCACCTCCTGCACCCGCGTGGAGTACAACGCCGGTGCCGGCGGAGGGGCGGAGTGCCCGAAGGCCTCGATCTACGGCAGAGCCCGGGCGATCAGCCCCCTGCTGGACAAGCCGCTGGAAGGCCCGGTCTACCTGCGCTCGAACGGCGGCGCTCGAGACCTCCCGGACCTCGTCGCCTCCCTCGATGGTCAGATTCACGTCGACCTCGTCGGCTACGTCGACTCCGACCCCAAGACCGGCGGCCTTCGCACCACCTTCGCCAAGGTCCCCGACGCCCCGGTTTCCAAGTTCGTCCTGCGGATGCCCGGCGGCAAGAAGGGCCTTCTGCGCAACAGCACCAACATCTGCCGCGGCACCCACCGGGCGATCGTGAAGATGGCCGCGCAGAACGGGCGGATCGCCGATTCGCGGCCGCTGGTGCGGGCCCAGTGCGGGAAGGAGAGGAGCTAGAACCGAAGGTCGTCCCCGACGGTCATCGCCGCCGGCTGCTGGCGGGCAGCGCAGCTGAAGCGGCCGTTCCCCGCGGCCACTGAAGCGGTCGTTCCCCGCGGCCGCGCCCCCGGTTGCTGGCGGCGATGACCGAGGGGACGACCTCACACTCTCAGCGCCGGCGCTTCTGCAGCGTCCGCCGCCCGACCATCAGCAGCGGACCCGCACCCTCGCGCAGCGCTTTGGCGCGAACCTCGCCCTTGCCGTAGAGGATCTTCGCCGAGGCCTTGACCGCTTCGCCGAGGGTCTGGTCGTAGGGGTGCCACCAGAAGTCGCGGGTCATTCCCGGCTCCCAGGCGTTCATCTTGATGTTGACGCACTCGTAGAAGCCGAATTTGGAG
>Ga0207661_10000217_pt1 | contig 37415 bp, 31 predicted proteins | sample KBSC713LmetaG_FD_184337 | JGI IMG/M metagenome (GOLD analysis project Ga0207661, IMG submission 184337) | Corn rhizosphere microbial communities from Kellogg Biological Station, Michigan, USA - KBS C7.1-3L metaG (SPAdes) (version 2) | ecosystem: Host-associated > Plants > Roots > Rhizosphere ...
GACGATGGCGAACTTCGCATCGCCGTGAAGAAGGTCGATGGCGGCGCGTTCTCATCCTGGGCCGCGGACGAATTGAAGGCCGGCGATGAGCTGGACGTGATGACGCCGACCGGACGCTTCGGCGTGACAACGGCGCCCGAACTGGCGCGGGTCTATGTCGGCTTTGCCGCCGGCAGCGGCATCACGCCGATCCTCTCGATCGTGAAGGGCGCGTTGGCGCGGGAGCCGAACAGCCGCTTCTTCCTGTTCTATGGTAATCGGTCGTCGACGGGTGTGATGTTCCTTGAAGCGCTGGAAGAGCTGAAGGACCGCTTTCTGCAGCGCTTCTCGCTGTTCCACGTCATCTCCGGTGAGGAGCAGGATCTGCAGATCCTGCATGGCCGGCTCGACGGCGAGAAAGTGAGGGTGCTGCTGCGCTCGCTGGTACCGGCGTCGTCCGTCGATCATGTCTTCATCTGCGGCCCGACCGCGATGAGTGAGGACATCGAGGCGACCTGCCGCAACATCGGCATTACCGAGGACAAGATCCATGTCGAGCGCTTCGTCTCCGGCCTCGGCGGCAAGCCGCGGCCGAAGGCCGTTATCGCGCCATCGGCGCCGCCAAAGGCCTTTGCGTCGCTGATCATCGACGGCAAGCGGCGCGAGGTGCCGGTCGCCGAGGGCGAGGCGATCCTGGACGCTGCGCTTCGCGCAGGCGTCGACCTGCCCTTTGCCTGCAAGGGCGGCATGTGCTCGACCTGCCGCGCCAAGCTGGTCGAAGGCGAGGCGCTGATGGATGTGAACTATTCGCTGGAACCGTGGGAGCTGGAGGCCGGCTTCATCCTGACCTGCCAGGCCAAGCCGGTTTCGGAAAAGGTCGTGGTAGATTACGATCATGTTTGATTGTCATTCCGGGGCGCGTCGCAGACGCGAACCCGGAATCTCGAGATTCCGGGTCTGGTCCTTCGGACATCCCGGAATGACAAGCGACGGGGAGTTTGATGTGAACGTCAAAGCCACGCTATCGCCGGATGACCTGGCGCGCGCCTGCGCGGATGCGATGTGGAAAGAGGACGATGCGTCGAGCGGTCTTGGCATGAAGATCATCGATGTCGGCCCGGGCCGCGCGACGCTGACGATGATGGTTCAGCCGCACATGGTGAACGGCCAGCGCATCGCCCATGGCGGCTTCATCTTCACGCTCGCCGATTCCGCCTTCGCCTTTGCCTGCAACAGCCACAACGAGAAGGCGGTCGCGGCGCAAGGCGATATCACCTTCATCAAGCCCGGCAAGCTTGGTGATACCCTTATCGCCACCGCGCGCGAAATTTCGCGCAGCGGACGTTCCGGCATCTATGATGTGCGGGTGACTGTTGGCGACGACGTCATCGCGGAGTTCCGCGGCCATTCGCGCACCGTCAGCGGCACATGGCTTCCGACAGGCGAGACCGACACCAGGAAAAAATAAGGCAATTCGAGGAAACGCAGGATGGCTTCGACAAATCTCAAGACCAAAGGAAGCGGCTATACGCCCGAGCTCGACGACGCCGAGCGCGCCTCGCGTGACGAGATCATGGCGTTGCAGAAGCAGCGCCTCGCCTGGTCGCTGAAGCACGCCTACGACAATGTCGCGCACTACAAGAAGTCGTTTGACGCGGCCGGCGTGCATCCCTCCGACTTCAGGGAATTGTCCGACCTCGCGAAGTTTCCGTTCGCGGCGAAAACCGACCTCCGCGACAATTATCCTTTCAACATGTTCGCCGTCCCGCGCGAGAAGCTGGTGCGCGTGCACGCTTCCTCCGGCACGACCGGCAAGCCGATCGTGGTCGGCTACACCAGGACCGACATCGACACCTGGTCCTCGGTGATGGCGCGCTCGATCCGCGCCGCCGGCGGCCGCACCGGCATGATCATCCATAATGCCTATGGCTATGGCCTTTTCACCGGCGGTCTCGGCGTGCATTACGGCGCCGAGCAGCTCGGCTGCACTGTGGTGCCGGTCTCCGGAGGCATGACTGAGCGGCAAGTGCAGCTCATCAACGACTTCCGCCCCGACATCATCACGGTCACGCCGAGCTACATGCTCGCGATATCAGACGAGTTCAAGCGCCGCGGGCTCGACCCTCGCAAATCATCGCTGAAATTCGGCATCTTCGGCGCCGAGCCCTGGACCAATGCGATGCGCGCCGAGATCGAGGGCGCCTTCGACATGGACGCGACCGACATCTACGGCTTGTCGGAAGTGATCGGCCCAGGCGTCGCCCAGGAGTGCGTGGAGACGAAGGACGGCCTGCACATCTGGGAGGATCATTTCTACCCCGAAGTGATCGACCCCGAGACCGGCAAAGTGCTGCCGGACGGCGAGAAGGGCGAGCTGGTGTTCACCTCGCTCACCAAGGAAGCCTTTCCCGTCATCCGCTATCGCACCCGCGATCTGACCCGGCTGTTGCCAGGCACGGCGCGGCCTTCGATGCGGCGGATGGAGAAGGTCACCGGGCGCTCCGACGACATGATCATCCTGCGTGGCGTCAACGTGTTCCCGACCCAGATCGAGGAGGCGCTACTCGCGACCCATTGGTGCGGCGGCCATTTCATCATCGAGCTGACCCGCGAGGGCCGGATGGACGAGATGGCGATCCACGCCGAGGCGCGGCCCGAGCATTGGGATGGCAACGGGCTCACCGAACATGCCGAAAAGGTCGTGGCCTTCATCAAGAACACGATTGGCATCACGACCGCCGTCCGGATCGTCGCCCCCGATACGCTGGAGCGCTCGCTCGGCAAGGCCAAGCGTGTTTACGACAAGCGGCCGAAAGGGTAACTCCTGTCCCCTGTGAAGCAGGGAAACCAGGAAACCTTAAATGACGGCTCCCCCCAAACCGGTCGCGGTCGAAGCCCGTTGCGTCCGGTTGAATGCGAAGGCGGAAAACGCCGCCTCGGTTGCGCCCACGGTCGAACGGCGCGCGCTGTCGCGCGCGGCCAACGAAGTGCTGATCGAGGTCAGGGCCGCGGCCGTCAACCCATCCGATGTCAAGGCCGCCACTGGCCTGATGGCCTATGCGGTGTTCCCGCGGACCTCCGGGCGCGACTATGCCGGTGTCGTCATCGATGGCCCGCCCGGTACGGTCGGGCGCGAGGTGTTCGGCTCCTCCGGCGATCTCGGCATCCGCCGCGACGGAACCCATGCGACGTATCTCGCTGTCGAAGCCGAGGCGACCGTCGAAAAGCCGAGGGGCATTTCCTGGGAAGAAGCCGCCGGCATCGGCGTTCCCTTTGTCACGGCCATGGAAGGTTTCCGCCGCGCCGGCATGCCGAAACCGGGCGAGACCGTGCTGGTGATGGGCGTCACCGGCAAAGTGGGTCAGGCCGCCGTGCAGGTCGCAAGCTGGCACGGCGCGCGTGTGATTGGCGTGGCGCGCAAGGCAGAGCCTTATGAAGGCCACACCAACGCGCCGGTCGAAATGATCGACGCCTCCGCGACAGACGTCGCAGCCCGCGTGCGCGAGCTGACCAATGGCAAGGGCGCCGACATCGTCTTCAACACCGTCGGCGATCCCTATTTCCAGGCCGCACACAAGTCGCTGGCTTTGCGCGGGCGCCAGATCCTGATCGCGGCGATCGACCGCATCGTGCAATTCAACATCCTCGAATTCTATCGCGGCCAGCACACCTATGTCGGCATCGATTCGCTCGGGCTGTCGTCGGTCGCGACGGCGAACGTCCTGCGCGAGCTGGCGCCGGGTTTTGCCGGCGGGCATCTGAAGCCGTTTCCAATCAAGCCCGGCGCGATCTATCCCCTGGAGGAGGCCAGGCGCGCCTTTGCGGCGGTCGCCGGTTCGTCGCGTGACCGTGTTATCTTGAAACCGTAGAAGAAATGAAATCGTCATTGCGAGGAGCGGAGCGACGAAGCAATCCAGACTGTTACCGTGGATAGATTTCTGGATTGCTTCGCTTCGCTCGCAATGACGAGGGAGCACTTATGGAGCCTGCAAATCTCGCCGTTCTGTCCGGCCTTGTCATCGGCCTGCTCTATGGCTCGATCGGGCTGCTCTCCGGCTTCTGCATGATGAGCAGCCTGCGCGGCTGGTGGGCGGAAGGCGACGGCCGGCTGGTGCGCACCTTTGCGCTGGCGATGGGCGTGGGCATCGCTGCCTCGCAATTGCTCGCGGCGCACAGCGCAGTCGATCTCGGCAAGTCGATCTACCTGCAGTCTTCGTTCTCGGTGCCAGTGATGTTCTTCGGCGGCATGCTGTTCGGCTACGGCATGGTGCTGTCGAACGGCTGCGGTTCGCGCGCGCTGGTGCTGCTAGGTAAAGGCAATCTGCGTTCCTTCGTCGTCATCATCGTGCTCGGCATCTTTGCCGAGATGACGCTCAAGGGCCTGATCGCGCCGGCGCGGATCGCGGCCGTCGGGGTCACGCAGGTCACCGCGAAGATGACCTCATTGCCGGCGCTGTTGTCGAGTTTCGGCCTCAACGAAGTCTATGGCCGGATGTTCGCGACCTCGCTGGTCAGCGCGGCGCTGATCATTTTCGCGCTCTCGCATGCGCCATTCCGCCGATCATTGGGCCAGATCGCGGCCGGCATTGCGGTCGGACTGCTGATCGCGGCCGGCTGGTATGCGACCGGCCATCTCGGGGCGGACGAGTTCAATCCGATTTCGGTGACCTCGCTGACCTTCATCGCGCCGATCGCCGACAGCCTGCAATATGTCATGCTGTCGACGGGATCGACGCTCAACTTGGGCATCGCCACCGTCGGCGGCGTGTTCGCCGGCAGCCTGGTGACGGCGCTGCTCACCGGGCGTTTCGAGCTCGAGGGCTATCGCTCGCCGCAGCACATGTTCCGCTCGGCCAGCGGCGGAGCGCTGATGGGTACTGGCGGTGTCATGGGGTTCGGCTGTTCGATCGGGCAGGGGCTGACGGGAATTTCGACGCTGTCGCTGGCGTCCTTCGTCGCCGTCGCCGGCATTCTGGCCGGCGCCGCGCTCGGCCTTCGCGGCGTGCTCAAGGTGAAACCCGCCGGTTAACTTCGCGCCGTCGCGAGCTTCATCACGTCGAGATAGCCGGGCCGCACCTCCATCCGCTTGATCAGTCCTTTCTCGACCAGGAGCCGATCGCTTCGGGAAGGCGATAGCATGGCAGGTACATAAAGAGGTGATGCTCGGCGTGATAATTGACCCAATAAGGCGCGATCAGCGCGCGCTCGATTGGCCCGGCGAGCGTGGTGCGCGCGTGGCTAAAGGGATCCTCGCCGGTCGAGGTGCAGGCGTGCTCGGCGATGTTGCGGATGCGCGTGACCAGCGATAGCCAGGTCGCCATCGCCACCAGCCAGACGCCGAAGTACCAGACGCCGGCGCCGGCGAGCCAGAACAGCACGAACAGCAGCGCGTTGACGGCCAGGAAACGCGCCATCTTCTCGCGGCCCGTTGCGACAAAACTCTCGTGCTCGACCGGCGCATGCTTGTCAGCCGGCTTGAACAGCGAGAGGAACAGCGGCAGCCGCTGCTTCACAAAAGTCTGCCCGGTGAGATCGCGGATCGCCTTGCGCTTGTAGCTCTGTTTGGAGATCGGGAATGGCGCCGACAGTGAAAGATCGGGATCCTCCGGCTGCTGGGTGAAACGATGATGCTGCAGATGATAGGAGCGGTAGCTCGCGAGATCGGCGCCGACCGGCACCGCGCAGAGCCACTGCCCGACGAACTCGTTGACCCTCTTGTTCGCATGCAGCCCGCCATGTGCCGCCTCGTGCATGAGGATCGCGAGCCCCAGCTGCCGCGTGCCGACGATCATCACCGCGATGAGCCAGGTCAGTGGGTTCGGCCACAGCGTCACCAGCGCGATGCTCCCCGCGATCGTGCCCCAGGCGTGCGCGACGAGCCACATCCCGCGCCAGGAGCTGCGCGAGGTCAGCCGGCTCCATTCTTCCGGCGTGAAAACCGTCTTGGGGTCGATGCGGGCGACCGCAGGCATCTGTGCCTCCTCCAGACGGAAGAATACGTCAATCCGCCGCCCGGGTCACGATGCGAATTTCCGAGGTCAGGGTGCGATGCACGGGGCAGCGATCGGCGATTTCGAGGATGCGCTTGCGCTGGTCGGCATCGAGCGGGCCTTCCAGACCGATTCTGACGTCGATCTGGTCGAGCATGCCCTCCTTGGTCTCGCACTCGGCGCAGTCCTCGGCGTGGATCTTGCTGTGATTCAGCGTCACCGTGGCGCGCTCGAGCGGAAACGATTTGCGCTCGGCGTAGAGCCGCATGGTCATGGATTTGCAGGCGCCGAGGCCCGCGAGCAGGAAGTCGTAGGGACCCGGGCCGGTATCGTCGCCGCCGGCGGGGCGCGGCTCGTCGGCGAGCAGATGATGTGGGCCGATCGTGACCGTGTTGCGGAATTTGCCGCCTCCGGTCTCGCGCACGACGACCTGGCGGGGCTTGTCCGGCTGTTCAGCGACGGGCACAGGCTTGGCAGGCTCGACATAGCGCATCGCCCAGGCCGCGATCATGTCGGCGACATAGGCGGAATCGCGCCGGTCGCTCAGGAGATGATCGGCGCCGTAAAGCGATACGAAGCTCTTGGGATGTCTGGCGGCCACGAAGATGCGGGTCGCATTGTCGATGCCGACGGTGTCGTCGGTGGGCGAGTGCATGACGAGCAGCGCCTTGTGCAGATGCGCGATCTTCTCCATCAACGGATTTTCGGCGACATCGTCGAGAAGTTCGCGCTTGATGGTGAAGGGCCGGCCGGCGAGCGACACTTGCGCCTGGCCCTGCGCGCGGATGTTGTCGACGTGCTCCTTGAACAAGCCCGTGATATGCGCGGGGTCGGAGGGAGCTGCGATGGTAACCACGGCTTTGGCTTCCGGGACCTGGCCGGCGGCAGCGAGGATCGCGGCGCCGCCAAGGCTGTGGCCGATCAGGATGGTCGGCGCCCGCCGCGTTTCGCGCAAGTGATCGGCGGCGCGCACGAGGTCGGCGACATTGGAGGAGAAGGTAGAATTGGCGAAGTCGCCTTCGCTGGAGCCGAGCCCGGTGAAATCGAAGCGCAGCGTGGCGATGCCCTTGGCGGTCAGCGCCACCGCGATGCGCTTGGCGGCCAGCACGTCCTTGCCGCAGGTGAAGCAATGCGCAAACAGCGCATAGGCGACCGGCTCTCCCTCGGGCAGGTCGAGCGCCGCCGCAAGCTGATGGCCGCCTTCGCCGATGAACTGGAATTTTTCCGTCGGCATGGGTGTCTCCGTGATGCTGGTGCGCACCTCTCCCAAAGGGAGAGGTGAAGAAATCAATCGCCGGAATAGCGCTGCTCTACCCAGGGGTCGCCGCGATTATGATAGCCGCGCACTTCCCAATAGCCCGGCGAATCCTGAGTGAGGAATTCGATCGCCTGCAGCCATTTCGCGCTCTTCCAGAAATAAAGGTGTGGCACCACCAGCCGCACCGGGCCGCCGTGCTCTAATGTCAGCGGCTTGCCGGACCAGCTATGGGCGAGCAGGGCGTCCTCGGCGGCAAAATCTTCCAGCGAAAGATTTGTGGTGTAGCCGTCATAGCAATGCAGCACGACGGAATGCGCGTCCTCGCGTGGCCGGCAGGCGCGAAGCAACTCACGGGTCGGCAGGCCGATCCATTGATTGTCGTAACGCGACCAGGTCGTCACGCAATGGATGTCGGAGGCAGCTTGCGCCTGCGCGCGCGCGGAAAATTCCGCAAAGCTCCAGAACAGCGGATTTTCGATCGCGCCATAGACGTCAAGATGCCAGCGCTCGTGCGAGATTTCCGGGGTCAGTCCGAGGTCGAGCGTCGGCCAGTCGCGCGTCAGATGCTGGCCCGGCGGCAGGCGTTGCTGCTCTGGCCGCGAAGTCTTGCCGGTCAGGAAGCGGCCTTCCTGCGCCCAGCGCTGCTTGCTGCGCGTCAGCTTGGAATCCGGTGGCGGCTCTTGCTCGTCGGCCATACCTGCTTCTTATTCGTGACGATGCATTGCGGATTCATGCCTGGTGTCGCGCATGGTCGAGTAGATCAGGAGCGACAGGACGATCATGGCGCTGAAATAATAGTAAAACCGTTGCCCATGGCCTGCGCTCTTGAACGCCGGCGCGATCCCTTCGAACACCGACACCGCGATGGCACAGGGTAGGCCAACGCCGAGCGCGCGAACATTGGTCGGAAACAATTCCGCCTTCACGATTGCGTTGATCGAGGTGCTTTCGCGCGTCTGAGCGCAGGGCCGGTCATGGCAGGCCTCCCTTGGGCAGCCTGCCATCCTGCTTTCTTCGAACTCAGGCCGTCTTTCCGAATAGCACTGGCAGCTGGCGGGGTCCACGCACGGTGCCTTCCGACCAGGTGACCTTGCCGGCCGGATCGAGCCGGAACTCCGGAATGCGCTTCAGCCATTCCTCCAGTGCGACGGTCATTTCCATGCGAGCGAGGTTGGAGCCGACGCAACGGTGGATGCCGAGGCCGAACGCCGCGTGGCGGTTCTCCTTGCGGTCGAGCACGACCTTGTCGGCTTCGGGGAAGATTTTGGGGTCGCGGTTGGCCGCGGGGAAGGAGAGCAGCACCATGTTGCCGGGCTTGACCGGGCAGCCCGAGATCGTGGTTTCCTTCATCACTTCGCGCGCCATGGTCACCGGCGAATAGGCGCGCAGCAGCTCTTCCACGGCGGACGGCATCAGCGCGGGCTCACGCACCAGCCGCTCGCGGTCGGAAGGCGTCCGGGCGAGATGCCAGAGCGCGGCGCCGATCGCGCTCCAGGTGGTGTCGATGCCGGCGATCAGCAGCAGCCGCAGCGAGCCCAGCACATGGGCGTCCGACAGGGGGGTGCCGTCCTTGGTCTTCGCATTCATCAGCGTCGAGATCAGGTCATCGCTCGGGTGTGTCTTGCGATGCTCGACATGGGTGGCGAAGTAGGCATCCATCTCTTCGGCCGCCTTCATGAGCACCGCCTGATCCTTGATGCCGAGCTCGAGGATCTCGTGAATCCACTGGATGAACTGGTCGCCGTCCTGCTCGGGAATGCCGAGCATATGGGCGATGGCGCGAACCGGGATGTGCTTGGTGTAGCGAGCCGCCGCGTCGCATTTGCCGTCGGCGATGAACCCATCGATCAGCTCGTTGCAGATCGCGCGCACCCGCGGCTCGAGCTTCTTCATCGCGTCCGGCGTGAACGGTGGCAGCAATAGCTGCTTTGCCGGCTTGTGTACCGGCGGGTCGGAAGTGATCGGCGGCGCGTTGGCGGTCTGCTCGGGCCGCACGTCGCGCACGATCACGCGTCGCGAGGAGAAATGCTCGGTATCGTAGGCGATCTCCTTCACCGCCTCATAGGTCGTCGGCATGTAGCAGCCGAGGAAGCGCTGGGTATGCACGACGGGCGAGGCCGCGCGCAGCTCCTCCCAGATCGGAAACGGATTTTCAGTCCAGCGCGGATCGGTATGGTCGAAATCGTTGACCCAGTCGCTCACCGGAGGGTGTTGAGGCAGATAGCTCACAGCATCGGACATCGGGCGGTTCCTCGTGTTCGCTTCGTGACGTTCAAACGCGGGACGAAGGAATCATTCCTCCGTCACCTCGATTGCGATTTCCGGGCAATTGGTTTGTGCAAGCCACGCCTTTTCCTCGAGGCCGGCGGGCACCGTGCCGTCGCCGATCTCATGGGCGTTGCCGTATTCGTCGAGCTCGAACAGCTCCGGCGCCAGCGATTTGCAGCGGGCATGGCCCTGGCACTTGTCCTGGTCGACGTGAATCTTCAGCTTTGCCATGGCAAGCGCTTCCTCCTCTGGCGCGAGGTCTATCGCCTGTCGCGCGGGTCCCGGTTTTGGTGGCGCGCGGCTTCTTGCCGTCCACGCCGTTAAGTTATATGGTATTACATTCGTGTTTGCGTTATTCGTCAAGTGAAAAAAATCGTCAGATGTCACGCCAGCTCGCCCACAAGCCCCAAAATACCTATCACCACGGCGATCTTCGCGATGCCTTGGTGCAGGCGGCGCTGCGCGAAGCCGAGCGGGGAGGCCCGGAAGCGATCAGCATCAAGGCCTTGGCGAAACAGCTCGGTGTATCGCAGCCGGCGCCCTACCGGCATTTCGCCGACCGCGAGGCGCTGTTGCAGGCCGTCGCGGCCGAGGCGTTCCGCCAGTTCAACGCCGTTCTGCACGCGGCCGTCGACAAGCCGTCGAAGCGTTCGAAACTGTCGCGCTTTGCGCAGGCTGCGCTCGAGTTTGGTCTCGAGCGGAACGGAATCTACCGGTTGATGTTCGCCTCGCGCACCATGGCCTGCGCGGCCGAGGACTCTGAGCTGCATTTGGCCGCGCACGAAACCCTGGAATTGCTGGTGGAATCGTTCGAGACGCCGGCGGTTGGCCTGTTGCGTGAGCGGCACGCGTTGCAGGTCTGGGCCGCGCTGCACGGCGTGATCTCGCTCGCCGAGCAGGGCCTGCTCACCGGCGACATCGCCAAGATGACGCGGCAGGAACTGATCGAGGACATCGTGCAGCAGACCAAGATGGCGCTGACGCTCGCGATCGAGAAGGCGGGTAAAGCGGGTCCCGCGAACTCATCCTTATCCTGAGGAGCATCGCGGAGCGATGCGTCTCGAAGGATGGGCCGCGGGCGACAGCGGGGCCTCATGGTTCGAGACGCCCGCGTTGCGGGCTCCTCACCATGAGGAATAATTACTTCCCCTCTCGCGGATCGATCGGCGTGCTCCCCCGCACGCCCAGAATATCCTCCAGCACCCTGGCGCCCGCGAGCAGATCACCTTCCGCGCGCGGCTTCGCCACCATCTGCAAGCCGATCGGCAGGCCCGAGGCGGTGAAGCCGCAGGGCAGCGACAGCGCCGGACAACAGGCGAGCGTGATCGCATAGACGATGCCGAGCCATTCGACATAATTGTCGAACTTCTTGCCGTCGCATTCGGCGACGTAGCGGTTCTCGATCGGATAGGGCGGCACGATGGTCGCGGGACACAGCAGCAAGTCGTAGCGCTCGAAGAATTTCAGCGCGCGTTCGGCCAGCGCCACGCGCTGCGCCTCGGCGCGCTCGATTCGTTCGACCGTGAGCTTCAGGCCCTCCTCGATGTTCCAGATCACTTCGGGCTTGAGCAGGTCACGCTTGCTGCGAAGCAGCGCGGCCTTGCTGAGCGCGAAATCGAAGGCGCGGAGCACATGGAAGCATTCATGCGCCTCGTGCCAATCGGGATGCGCTTCCTCGACGATCACGCCCGCTTCCGCGAAGCGTTCCGCGGCCTTGCGCGTGACGGCCTTGACCTCGGGATCGACAGGCGTGATGCCGAGATCGGGCGAATAGGCCACGCGCTTCGGCTTCTTGCCGCTTCGCGCGGCCGACAGGAACGAGACCGGCAGCAACGGCAATGACAGCGGATCGGCCGGATGCTCGCCGCTCATGGCGTCGAGCAGCAGCGCGAGGTCCTCGACATTGCGCGCCATCGGGCCCTGGACGCCGAGATTGCGATCGATCGCGGCCGCAGGCGTGTGCGCCACGCGGCCGATGCTTGGCCGCATGCCGACGATGCCGCAGAAGCTCGCGGGATTGCGGCACGAGCCGCCCATGTCGGAGCCATGCGCGAGCCAGGCTGTGCCGGTTGCGAGCGCCACCGCCGCGCCGCCGGAAGAGCCCGCGGCGCTCCGCGACGTATTCCAGGGATTGAGCGTCCGGCCGAACACCTCGTTGAAAGTGTTGGCGCCCGCGCCGAACTCCGGCGTGTTGGATTTGGCGTAGACGACCGCGCCGTTCGCCTCGAGCATCTCGACCAGGATGTCGGAGCGTGCAGGGACATTGTCCTTGTAGATGGGCGAGCCCTGCGTCGTGAGCACGCCAGCCACATTGGTGAGATCCTTGATCGGGATCGGCAGCCCGGCCAGCAGGCCGCGCTCGGCCGGCTTCTGCTGCATCAGCTTTTTGGCATGATCCCTGGCGCGATCGAAACAGAGCGTCGGCAGCGCATTGACCTTGCCATCAACTTCGGCGATGCGTTTCTCCAGCACGTCGAGCAGGTCGAGCGGCGTGACCTCTCCATTCCTGAGTTTGCCGACGATTGCGTTGGCGGTCTCCCGCACCAGTCCCTGGTCAGCCAATACGTTTCTCCCCGTCACTTTGATTGTTGGAGAGCATGATCCGGAAAAGTGGAAGCCGGCTTTCCGAAAAGATCATGCTCAAACAAAGATCATGCTGTAGAACATTTTCCGGCAAGCTGGCAACGCAAGTCAGGAGATCGGGAATGACACCTTCGGAGGCGCCCGACTGGCGCAAGCTGAGCCGCGAGGAACTCGACCGCGGCCTCAATAATGGCGACGCGGTCGCCGGCAGCGCCGAGATCGTGGCTGATTGGGATCGCCGCTCGGCCGCGCTGCGCAAGCAGCACGCCGCCCATCTCGATCTCCGCTACGGTCCGCGCGAGCGCAACCGCATCGACTTTCTCAAAGCGGCGGACAAGGCGCCGACGCTGCTGTTCATCCATGGCGGTTACTGGCAGAACCGCGCCAAGGAAAACTTTGCGCTGTTTGCCGAAGGCGCGATGGCGCACGGCATCAATGTTGCGTTGATCGGCTATACGCTCGCGCCGGACGCGACGCTCGACCAGATCGTCGCGGAAATCAATGCCGGCATCGATTTTCTTGCCGGCCAGCTGCCAGCGCTCGGCGGCGATGGCAGCGACATGGTGGTCTCAGGCTGGTCGGCCGGCGGCCATCTCACCTCGATGGCGCTGTCGCATCGATGCGTGAAGGCAGGGATGGGCATCAGCGGCATCTATGATCTCGAGCCGATCCGGCACTCCTATCTCAATGTCAAGCTGGCCCTGGACGAAGCGGCTTCACAGCGCAATTCGCCGATGATGCTGGCGGGTGGGCCGATGAAGCCGCTCTCGCTGGTGGTCGGGTCGGCCGAGCTGCCGCTGCTTCGGAAGCAGACGGCGGATTTTGCCGCTCATCGCGTACGGTATGGACTGCCGGTGACGTATGAGGAAATTCCCGTCGCAGATCACTTCAGCATCATGGACGAGATGGCGTCGCCGGGCGGACGGATCACCACGTTGATTCGGCAGTTATTTGAGCGGACATCGTAACCGTCATTGCGAGGAGCGGAGCGACGAAGCAATCCATCTCTCCGCCCGCGGCGGTATGGATTGCTTCGCTGCGCTCGCAATGACGGCAAAGAGCCGCTAGAATGAATTTTAGTGCGCCGTGCCTAGCCCCAGCCCGCGGCGATGCCGCCATCGACCGTGAAGATTACGCCTGAGGTGTAGCCGGAGCGATCGGAGGCGAGGAACGCCATGAGATCGCCGATCTCGCGCGGATGCGCCGGGCGGCTGAGCGGCAATCCTTTCTGGAACTCCTTGTAGCGGTTCTCGTCGCCGAGCTGATGTTTGGCGCGGGTCTTGAGCAGCGTCACATGGCGGTCGGTACCGACCGGGCCGGGATTGATGCCGACCACGCGGATTTTGTCGGCGAGGCTTTTGCCGCCAAGCGCCCGGGTGAACGCCATCAGCGCGGCGTTGCCGGCGCTGCCGCAGATGTAGTTGGCGTCGAATTTCTCGCCGGCCGCGCCGATGTCGTTGACGATCACGCCGCCGCCGCGCGCCTTCATCTGAGCATAGATCGCGCGGGTGAGATTGACATAGCCGAATACTTTCAGCTCCCAGGCATGGCGCCAGGTCACCTCGTCGATCTTGTCGATCGAGCCGCCGGGAATGTCGCCGGCATTGTTGACGAGGATGTCGATATCGGCGGCATCCTTCACCAGGCGTTGGATGTCCTCGGCTCTGCGCAGGTCGACAGGATGCGCGGACGCGTCGATCTGGTGCTGCGAGCGCAGCCGCTCCGCCAGCGCCTTCAGCGCATCGCCGCTGCGGGCGGCAAGGCGCAGGTGGCAGCCTTCCTCGGCGAAAGCCTCGGCGGCGGCCGCGCCAATGCCCTTGGAAGCGCCGGTGATCAGAACGCGCTTGCCGCGCAGATGCAGGTCCATGTGGTTGCTCGCTATTTCAACGAAAGGGCGGGAAGAATTGGGCGGGAGGGCCTTCAGGTCAACATTGCACTGCAGCGTTGATCTCAATCCCAGTTTGGTCCATTGCAGGGCCATCGAACAAGCGCTTAAAGCGCAGCGAAGATCAAAAAGGCAAGACCACAGGCCAAATCAAGGAAGTTGTTAGATGAGCGCCAAGAAAACCTACCGGATCGCGGTCATTCCCGGCGACGGCATCGGCAAGGAGGTGATGCCGGAGGGCCAGCGCGTCATCGAGGCCGCGGCGAAGAAGCATGGCGTCGCTGTGACGTTCGACCATTTCGATTTCGCCTCTTACGACCATTACGCAAAGCACGGCCAGATGATGCCGGACGACTGGAAAGAGAAGATCGGCAAGCACGATGCGATCTACTTTGGCGCGGTCGGCTGGCCCGCGAAAATGCCGGACCACATCTCCCTGTGGGGCTCGCTGATCAAGTTCCGCCGGGAGTTCGATCAATATGTGAACCTGCGCCCGGTCCGGCTGATGCCCGGCGTTCCGTCGCCGCTCGCCAGCCGCAAGCCCGGCGACATAGATTTCTGGGTGGTGCGCGAGAATACGGAAGGCGAATATTCCTCCGTCGGCGGCCGCATGTTCCCCGATACCGACCGCGAGTTCGTGACGCAGGAGACGGTGATGACCCGCACCGGCGTCGACCGCATCCTGAAATACGCCTTCGATCTCGCGCAGTCGCGGCCGAAGAAGCACCTGACCTCGGCAACCAAGTCGAACGGCATCTCCTTCACCATGCCCTATTGGGACGAGCGCGTGGAGGCGATGGCGAAGAAGTTTCCCAAGGTGAAGTGGGACAAATACCACATCGACATTCTCACCGCGAATTTCGTGCTGCATCCGGACTGGTTCGATGTCGTCGTCGGCTCCAACCTGTTCGGCGATATCCTGTCGGACCTCGGCCCCGCCTGCACCGGCACCATCGGGATTGCGCCCTCGGGCAACATCAATCCGGAAGGCGATTTCCCTTCCGTCTTCGAGCCGGTGCATGGCTCGGCGCCCGACATCGCAGGGCAGGGCATCGCCAACCCGATCGGCATGATCTGGTCGGGCGCGATGATGCTGGAGCATCTCGGCGAGAAGCAGGCCGCGGAGGCGATTGTCGGCGCCATCGAGCGCACGCTCGCCGAGCGCGCGCTGCGCACGCGCGACCTCGGCGGCAATGCCGATACGACGGCTTGCGGCAAGGCGGTGGCGGAGATGGTGGATTGATGTTTTTCATCCTCTCCCCTTGCGGGAGAGGGTGGCTTCGCGAAGCGAAGCCGGGTGAGGGGGTCTCTCTCCGCGAATTCGCAAGCAGTTGTTCCGGGGAGAGAGACCCCTCATCCGGCGCTTCGCGCCACCTTCTCCCGCAAGGGGAGAAGGGAAGAATCTACGTATCGCCACCGCCGTCATTGCGAGCGAAGCGAAGCAATCCATCTCTCCGCCTGTTGAAGCATGGATTGCTTCGCTTTGCTCGCAATGACGATTTGGTCACCCCTTCACAATCCTTCGGCAATGCTCCCACGCGGCGTGGATCAGATTCTCGCTCGCTTCGGGCGTGCGGAAGGCGGAATGCGCCGACAGCGTGACGTTGGAGAGTTTCGTCAGCGGGTGGTCTTTCGGCAACGGTTCGATGTTGTAGACGTCGAGCCCGGCATGGCGGATGTGGCCTGATTTCAAAGCCTCGATCATCGCCTCCTCGTCGACGATCGCGCCACGCGCGGTATTGACCAGGATCACGCCCTTGCGCATCCCAGCGATCTTTTCGCGCGACAACAGCCCGCGCGTTTCGTCGTTGAGCAAGAGATGGATCGAGACGACGTGGCTCCCCGCGAGCAGCCGTTCGAGGCCGACGAATTCGACACCCGGATACGTCTTCGGCGATCGGTTCCACGCGATCACCTTCATGCCGCTGCCGAGCGCAATCCGCGCCACTTCCGCCGCGATGCCGCCGAAGCCGATCAGCCCGAGCGTCTTGCCGGTCAGCTGCATCGCGTCCTCGCGGAGCCAATTGCCGGCGCGCATCTCGCGGTCCATCCAGGGGATGACGCGCGCCGACGCCCACATCAGCGCGATGGCGGCTTCCGCCACCGCCGTGTCGCCATAGCCCTTGATCAGATGCACGGAGATGCCGAGCTCGGCGAGCTCTTCGGGATTCATGTAGCTGCGCGCGCCGGTGCCGAGGAACACGACATGCCTCAACCCGGTGCATTGCTTGGCGACCGCGGTCGGCAGCGCCGTATGGTCGACGACGCCGATTTCGGCGCCGCCGAGAATGGCAGGCCATTCCTCCGGCTTGATATTGGGGTTGAAATTGACTGTCACACCGGGGTCGCCGGCCTTGCGCTGTCGCTCAAAGATCTCGGCCAATGAATCATTGGCGTCGACAAACACTCCGCGCACCAGAACCTCCCTCTATTATTCCCGTCAGGGCGCGACACCGGCCAGCGCCAGCACCGTATGCATCAGCACATTGGCGCCGGCGGTGCAGTCGAGTTGCGTCGCGTCTTCCAGCTCGTTGTGGCTGATGCCGTCCTTGCAGGGCACGAACACCATCGCTGCCGGCATCACGGTGGCGAGATTGCAGGCGTCGTGGCCCGCGCCAGAGGTGATGCGGCGATGGCTGTAGCCGAGCGTCTTGGCGGCATCCTCGACGGCATCGACCAGCTTCGGGTTGAACACCGTCGGTTCCTTGCGCCAGATCGCTGTCAGCTCGATCTCGGCCTTGCGCCGCGGCGCGATTTCCGCGGTCGCCTCGCGCAATTCCCTGTCGATCGCGTCCAGCGTTTTCGACTCCGGGCTGCGCACATCGACGGTGAAGGCGATCTCGCCGGGAATGACATTGCGCGAGGGCGCCGCGATCACGGCTTCGCCGACGGTGCCGACCGCGCTCGGTCCGTGCTTCTTTGCGATCCGCTCGACCGCGAGCACGATCTCCGACAGCGTCGCCAGGGCGTCGCGCCGGAGCGGCATCGGCGTCGTGCCGGCATGGCTCTCGAAGCCTGTGATCTTGCCGTCATACCAGATGATGCCCTGGCCGCGATCGACCACGCCGATGGTCTTGTTCTCGGCTTCCAGCAGCGGGCCCTGCTCGATATGCAGCTCGACAAAGGCGCTGAACTTGCGCTGGCCCACGGCCTCGCTACCGCGATAGCCGATGTCGTCGAGCGCCTCGCCGACGGTCATGCCTGCCGCGTCTTTCCGCCCCAGAATATTGTCGGTGGTGTATTCGCCGGCATAAGCCGCCGACGCCATGGTCGCCGGCGCAAAGCGCGAACCTTCCTCGTTGGTCCAGTTGCAGATGCAGAGCGGCACCTCGGTCTCGATGCCGGCATCGTTGAGCGTGCGCACGACCTCGAGCGCCGCGAGCGTGCCGAGCACGCCGTCATACTTGCCGCCGGTCGGCTGGGTATCGAGATGCGAGCCGAGGCCCACCGGCGGTTTCGACATATCCCGTCCCTTGCGGACGCCGAACATCGAGCCGAGCGCATCGACATGGACCTCGAGGCGGGCCGCCTCGCAGGCCCTGCGGAACCAGTCGCGCACCTGCTTGTCCTCGGCCGACAGGGTCAGCCGCCGCACGCCGCCCTTTGGCGTGGCGCCGAATTTCGCGGTCTCGTGGATGGTGCCCCAAAGGCGGGCGGAATCGATCTGCAGGTTGGATGCAATTTTGGTCATTCAGCGTTCCGAAATGCTGGGGGTGCGTCAGGCGGGGCTGCATGCTAGAATCTTCCAACCCGATCTGTCGAGATACGGAGCAATGCGATGAATATCGGTCTGACCCCGAAAGAGCAGGGCGGCCTCGGCGAACAGCCGATTCTGCCAAGCCTGCAGGCGCGGCTGGACTACCGCGCCGGCCTGGCGTCGACCACCTCCAACGTCGCCAATGGCTACGTCCAGGGCAATCTCGTCGTCCTGCCGGAGAAATTCGCTTCCGCGTTCCACCGTTTCTGCCAGCTCAACCCGAAACCATGCCCGATCATCGGCATGTCCGACGTCGGCAACCCCAACATCCCCGCGCTCGGCGCCGATCTCGACATCCGCACCGATGTGCCTCGCTATCGCGTCTGGCGCGACGGCGAAGCGGTGGAAGAGCCGACCGATGTCCTCAAGCATTGGCGTGACGATCTCGTCGCCTTCGTGCTCGGCTGCTCGTTCTCCTTCGAAGAGGCGCTGCTGGCGGAAGGGCTGCCGATCCGCCATATCGAGCACAAGGTGCGCGTGCCGATGTATCGCACCAATATCCAGTGCCAGCCGGCCGGCCCGTTCGCCGGTCCGATGGTCGTCTCGATGCGCCCCTTCAAGCCGGCGCAGGCGATCCGCGCAGTGCAAATCACGTCGCGCTTCCCCTCCGTGCATGGCGCGCCGGTGCATCTCGGCCTGCCGCAACTGCTGGGCATCAAGGACATTTCGAAGCCGGATTACGGCGATCCCGTGCCGGTCGAGGCCGACGAGCTTCCGGTGTTCTGGGCCTGCGGCGTCACGCCGCAATCCGTCATTGCAGCGGCAAAGATCCCGTTCGCGATTACGCACGCGCCGGGATTGATGCTGGTCACGGATTTGCTGAACAAGCACCTGGCGGTGTTGTAATTTGCGTCGTCATTCCGGGATGGTCCGAAGGACCAGACCCGGAATCTCGAGATTCTCAGGTGCGCAATTGCGCACCATAGTTCGATGCTTCGCATCGCGCCGGAATGACAGCATAAGAATTCAATCGTGCCCGTGCTCCGGCAGCGATAGCCCGAACGTCTTCACCAAATCCTTGATCTGCTCCGGCGAAAGATAGCGCGGGTTGAGCCCGCGCAGGAGCAGATAGAGCTTCGCCGTTTCCTCCAGCTCCTCCGCCGCGAACACCGCGGCTTCCAGCGTGTCTCCTGACACGACCGGGCCGTGATTGGCGAGCAGCACCGAGGAATATTTGCCGGCCAGCCCCTTGATCGCATCCGCTACCGCGGGATCGCCGGGCCGGTAATACGGCACGAGCGCAGTCGCGCCGCATTTCATCAAATAGTAGGCCGTCATCGGCGGCAGCGCCGCGCGCGGGTCGATCTCGGGCAGCATCGAGAGTGCGACCGAATGTGTCGAGTGCAGATGCACCACGGCGCGTGCCGCTTCTCGGGTCCGGTAGAGCGCCGAATGTAGCGGCACTTCCTTGGTCGGCGCGTCGCCGGAAACAAGCTTGCCGTCGGCCGAAAGCCGCGCCAGTTTTGCCGGATCGAGAAAGCCGAGCGAGGCATTGGTCGGCGTCACCATATAGCCGCCATCGTCGAGCTTGACGCTGATATTGCCTGACGACCCCGGCGTCAGCCCGCGCTCGAACAGCGAGCGGCCGAAGCGGCAGATGTCCTCGCGCAGCTTTGTTTCGCTCATGCCGTTTTGCTCATGCAGTTTTCCTGCCAATGTCCCGTTTTTGTCGTTGTCTCACGCTTTGGCAGCGCGGCCAAGCCGTGATAGGCAAAGGCAAAGCCTTAAAGAACGAGGGAACGCCGCATGGCCGAAACAGCAAAACCGCACGTCGCCGTGATCGGGCTTGGCTCGATGGGCTTTGGCATGGCCACTTCGCTGAAGCGGAAGGGCTTTGATGTCACCGGCTGCGACGTCGTGCCCGATTTCGTGGACCGTTTCGTGAAGGAAGGCGGCAAGGGCGCCAAGACGCCGGCTGAGGCGGCCAAGGGTGCCGGCATCGTGGTCAGTGTCGTGCTGAACGCCGCGCAGACCGAGACGATCCTGTTCGGCAAGGACGGCGTCGCCGAAACCATGGCGAAGGACGCGGTCTTTGTTTCCTCCGCCACCATGGACCCGGACTTCGCGCGAAAATTCGCCAAAGAGCTGGAAGCGACAGGCCGGCATTACCTGGATGCGCCGATCTCCGGTGGCGCGCAGCGGGCGGCGCAGGGCGAGCTGACGATTCTGGCCTCCGGCAGCGCCGCCGCCTTTGCCAAGGCGCGGCCGGCGCTCGATGCGATGGCCGCAAAGCTCTACGAGCTCGGCGATGCGCCGGGCCTTGGCGCTGCCTTCAAGATGGTCAACCAGCTGCTCGCGGGCGTGCATATCGTGGCGGCTTCCGAGGCGATGGCGTTTGCCGCGCGCCAGGGCCTCGATCTCAAAAAAGTCTACGACGTGATCACGGCTTCCGCCGGCAATTCCTGGATGTTCGAGAACCGCATGAAAACGGTGCTCGAGGGCGACTACCGGCCGCGCAGTGCGGTCGAGATTTTCGTCAAAGACCTCGGCATCGTTCAGGATATGGCGCGTTCGGCGCGATTTCCGGCGCCGGTCGCCGCTGCCGCGCTGCAGATGTTCCTGGCCGCCGCCGCCTCCGGCATGGGCCGCGACGATGATGCGTCGGTCGCGCGTCTCTATGCGCGGATCGGCGGCACGCAAATCCCGGGCGAGCCCAACTAAGAGGACAGAGTAAGAGGACACAAGATGCCCCGTTTCGCCGCCAATCTTTCCATGATGTTCACCGAGGTGCCGTTCCTCGACCGCTTTGAGGCCGCGGCGAAAGCCGGCTTCACCGCGGTCGAGTTCCTGTTTCCCTATGAATTTCCAGCCAGGGAAGTCGGCGACCGCTTGCATCGCGCTGGCCTGACGCAGGCGCTGTTCAACCTGCCGCCCGGCGACTGGGCCGCGGGCGAAAAGGGCTTTGCGGCGCTGCCGACGCGCTTCTCCGATCTGCAACAGAGCCTCGTCACCGCGCTTCCTTACGCGCAGGCGACCGGCGTGAAGCGCCTGCACCTGATGGCGGGAATTGCCGAGCGCAGCGATCGAAAGGCGGAGGAACAGTTCTACAAATCGGTCGCCCATGCGGCCGAGTTCTTCGCCCCGCACGGCCTCGACGTCGTGATCGAGCCGATCAACCCGCGCAATGTGCCCGGCTACTTCCTGAACAACTTCAACTTCGCCTACGATCTGATCAACGAGCTGAACATTGCGAACCTGAAGCTGCAGTTCGACATCTACCACTGCCAGATCATCCACGGCGACGTCACCATGCATCTGCGTCGGATGATGCCTGTGATCGGCCACATCCAGATCGCTAGCATTCCCTCGCGCAACGAGCCCGATGGCGAGGAGCTGAATTATCCTTATCTGTTCGCCGAGCTCGACCGGCTCGGCTACGAGGGTTTTGTCGGCTGCGAATATAATCCGCGCGGCAAGACCACCGATGGCCTCGCCTGGTTCAAGCCGTATGCGGGAGTAAAGCCGTGACGCTGAAGCTCGGCTGCATCGCCGACGACTACACCGGCGCCTCAGACCTCGCCAACACGCTGACGCGCGCCGGCTTGCGTACCGTGCAGACTATCGGCGTGCCTGCCGACGATCTCGCGCTGCCCGAGGTCGATGCCGTCGTGGTCTCGCTGAAAAGCCGCTCGATCGAAGCCGGCATCGCGGTCGAACGCTCGCGCGCCGCGGAAAAGTGGCTGCGCGGCCGCGGCGCCGACCATGTGCTGTTCAAGATCTGCTCGACCTTCGATTCCACCGACAAGGGCAATATCGGCCCGGTCGTGGACGCGTTGCGCGAGGATTCCGGCGACAAGATCGTGCTGGTGACGCCGGCGTTCCCGGAAACCGGCCGCACGGTATACATGGGCAACCTTTTTGTAGGATCGGTACCACTCAACGAGAGCCCGCTGAAGGACCACCCGCTCAACCCGATGCATGATTCCAATCTGGTGCGGGTGCTGGCGCGGCAGAGCCGGACCAGGATCGGCCTGGTCGATCTGGCGACCGTGACGCGCGGCGTCCCGGCGGTACGCGCGCGGCTCGCCGATCTCGCGGGGCAGGGCGTCGGCGCCGCCGTCATCGATGCGGTGTTCGACCAGGATCTGGAGACCATTGGCGCAGTGGCGCGCGAGCACAAGGTCTCGGTTGGCGCTTCCGGGATCGGGCTCGGATTGGCGCGCGCGCTGGCGTCTGCCAGCGGCGGCACGGCGGTTTCGTCGGACGCCCCGGTCGGCGGCCCGGCCGCGTGCCTGGCCGGCAGCTGCTCACATGCGACGCTGGGGCAAATTGTGAGCGCCGAGAAGGTGATGCCTGTGCTTCATCTTGATCCGGATCAGGTCATTAAAGGCAAGGATGAAGCTCGCCGCGCAATCGCCTGGGCGCGCGAGCGGCTCGGCAGCGGACCGGTGCTGATCGCCTCCAGCGCCGCGCCGGACGACGTTGCGGCCTTGCAGGCCCGCCATGGCCGCGATGCCGCGGGCCACGCCATCGAGCAGGCGATGGCCGACATCGCCGAAGGCCTGGTGCAATCCGGCGTACACCGGCTGGTGGTGGCCGGCGGCGAGACCTCCGGCGCTGTCGTCGATCGCCTGCAGATTCCCGGTTTTCTGGTCGGAGTTGAGATCGCCGCCGGCGTTCCGGTGCTGCGCGCGGTCGGCGCCAAAGCAGGTGCAAAAGACGGCGCGATGCTGCTCGCCTTGAAGTCCGGCAATTTCGGAGGGCCCGAGTTCTTCTCCGACGCCCTCGAGCTCATGCGCTAGGCGCAGGCGAATCTCGATTTTCCATGCAGTTCTGCCCGTTCCGTAGTCCTACGGAACCGGCGCGTTAACGCACCCGTAGGCATGATCGTTTTTGATGCCGCGCGGCGCTTCTTCCGGCACCGATTCGCCGGACCCAGCCGCGTCCTCGCGCTCAAGAACAAGAGAAACTGCAATGCTGTCCAGACTTTCGATCCGCGCCAAGATCAGCTCGGTCGTGGCGCTTCTCCTCGTGGCCATGGCCGGCATGGGCCTGCTCGCGGTCCGCAATATGCGGGCGATCAATGCCAATACCGTTGATATCACGACCAACTGGCTACCCAGCGTGCGCGCGCTGGGCGAGCTGCGTGCGGGCGTGATCACCTATCGCAACGTGGTCCGCGAGCACATGCTTGGCGAGACATCGGAGGAAAAGGCCGCGACCGAAAAGATCCTGGAGTCCGTGGTCGAGGCCGACAGCAAGATCCGCCAGCAATACGAGCCCTTGATCGCCTCGCCCGAGGAGCGCGCGCTTTACAACGATTGGTCCAGGACCTGGGATGAATACAAGAAAGGCACGCAACAGGTCATAGCGCTGTCGCGTAAGGATGCCGGCCGTTACCCGCATGAGGCCCATGAGCTCAATTCGAAGACGGTCAACAAGATCGGCATCGACTCCGACAACATCCTGAAAAAGGACATCGACCTCAATAACGCCGGCGCCGACAAGGCAAAGGACGATGCCGCCGACAATTACAACTCGGCGCTGATGATGCTTGCGCTTATTCTCGGCGCGGCCGTCATCGCCGGCGTGGCCGTGAGCTTCTATTTGGTGCGCGATGTCTCGAATGGCATCGCCTCGATCGTCGAGCCGATGCAGGCGCTGGGCCAAGGCGATCTCTCGGTCGAGATCCCGCACCGGGGCGAGAAGACCGAGATCGGCCTGATGGCGGATGCGCTGCAGGTGTTCAAGGAGGCGCTGGTCGCCAAGAAGGCCGCCGACGAGGCCGCCGCGAGGGACGCCGAGGCCAAGATCGAGCGCGGCCGCCGCGTCGACGACATCACTCGCGAATTCGAGCAGATGATCGGCGAGATCGTGCAGACGGTGGCCTCGGCCTCGTCGCAGCTCGAGGCGTCGGCGGGCACGCTGTCCGCCACCGCCGCGCGATCCCAGCAATTGTCGACGACGGTTGCCGAAGCCTCGGAAGAAGCTTCCACCAATGTGCAGTCGGTGTCCTCCGCCACTGAGGAGCTGTCGTCCTCGGTCAACGAGATCAGCCGCCAGGTGCACGAATCGGCGCGGATGGCGAGCGAGGCCGTCGGCCAGGCGCGATCCACCACCGATCGCGTCAGCGAGCTGTCGAAAGCGGCCACGCGCATCGGCGACGTCGTCGAGCTGATCAACACCATCGCCGGCCAGACCAATCTGCTCGCGCTGAACGCCACCATCGAGGCGGCCCGCGCCGGCGAAGCCGGACGCGGCTTTGCCGTGGTCGCCTCCGAGGTGAAGGCGCTTGCCGAGCAGACGGCGAAGGCGACCGGCGAGATCGGCCAGCAGATATCGGGCATCCAGACCGCGACCCAAGAGTCGGTCAACGCGATCAAGGAAATCTCCGGCACCATCGAGAAGCTGTCGGAAATCTCCTCGACCATTGCCGCCGCCGTCGAGGAGCAGGGTGCCGCAACCCAGGAAATCTCCCGCAACGTGCAACAGGCGGCGCAGGGCACCCAGCAGGTCTCGGCCAACATCACCGACGTGCAGCACGGCGCGACCGAGACCGGAAGCGCCTCCTCGCAGGTGCTTGCTGCCGCGCAGACCCTGTCGGCCGACTCCGGGCGCCTCAAGACCGAGGTGTCGAAGTTCCTGACCAACGTGCGTGCGGCCTAGGCAGACGCACATTCCAAGGCGCAATGCGGTCGTGGCGGCGGAGGCCGGGCGGCCAGCTATTGCGGAACTGGAGTAGGGCGTTGCGCCCCGCTGTTAGCTTGTTGCCCGCCGTTCGGGTAAACAGCCTGCAAGAGTGACCCAAGGAGCGGCAAGGCTCCCGGTCACCCGGCAGGGGAACGCTCCGTTCATGATCGCACTGGTCCGCATCGCACTCAGCCGGCCTTATACTTTCGTCGTGCTGGCGCTGCTCCTGTTGCTGCTCGGACCGCTCGCGGCGCTGCGCACGCCAACCGACATCTTCCCCGACATCCGCATCCCCGTGATCGGCGTGGTCTGGTCCTATACCGGCCTGCCGCCGGACCAGATGGCCGGACGTATCACCACGCCGTTCCAGCGCGCGCTGACGACGACGGTCAACGACATCGAGCACATCGTCGCCAACTCCTATAATGGCGTCGGCATCGTCAAGATCTTCTTTCAGCCCAATGTCGACATCCGCACCGCCAACGCGCAGGTGACCGCGATCTCGCAGACGATGATCAAGCAGCTGCCGCCGGGGGCGACGCCGCCTCTGATCCTCAACTACAGTGCGTCGACCGTTCCGATCATCCAGGTAGCGTTGTCCGGCGAGGGCCTGACCGAGCAGAACCTCGCCGACATGGGCATCAACCAGCTGCGCACGCCGCTGATCACGGTCCCGGGCGCCGCGATCCCCTATCCCTATGGCGGCAAGCAGCGCCAGATCCAGATCGACCTCAACCCGACCGCGCTGCAGGCCCGCGGTCTCTCGGGCCAGGACGTCGCCAATGCGCTGGCGGCGCAAAACCTGATCACGCCGGTCGGCACGCAGAAGATCGGCCAGTTCGAATACAACATCCAGCTCAACAACTCGCCGCTCCGGATCGAGGAGCTCGGCGATCTGCCGATCAAGACTGTCAACGGCGCCATGGTCTATATCCGAGACGTTGCGAGCGTCCGCGACGGTAATCCGCCGCAGACCAACATCGTCCATGTCGACGGCAACCGCTCGGTGCTGATGATGGTGCTGAAGGCCGGCGCGATCTCGACGCTCGATATCATCTCCGGCATCAAGCAGAAGGTGGTCGAGGTTCGCGATACGCTGCCCGACGCGCTCAAGATCAATTTCGTCGGCGATCAGTCGGTGTTCGTGCGCGGCGCGATCAGCGGCGTCGCCAACGAAGGCGTGATCGCGGCCTGCCTCACCAGCCTGATGATCCTGTTGTTCCTGGGCAGCTGGCGCTCGACGGTGATCATCGCGATCTCGATCCCGCTGTCGATCCTGGGCGCCATCATCATGCTCTCGGCGGTCGGCGAGACCCTCAATATCATGACGCTGGGAGGGCTGGCGCTCGCCGTCGGCATTCTCGTCGACGATGCTACCGTGACCATCGAGAACATCAATTACCATCTCGAACAGGGCAAGCCGGTCACGCAGGCGATCCTCGACGGCGCCCAGCAGATCGTGACGCCGGCCTTCGTCTCGCTGCTCTGCATCTGCATCGTGTTCGTGCCGATGTTCTTCCTGACCGGCGTGGCGCGCTTCCTGTTCGTGCCGATGGCGGAAGCGGTGATGTTCGCCATGATGTGGTCGTTCATCCTGTCGCGCACGCTGGTGCCGACCATGGCGAACTACCTGTTGAAGCCGCACACCCATCACGAGGACGACGTCAAGCCGCCGACGCGCAATCCGCTGGTCAATTTCCAGCGCGGATTTGAGGCGCGGTTCGAACGCCTGCGGCAGGGCTATCGCGATATCCTGTCGCTGACGCTTGGCCACCGCAAGGTGTTCGTGACCGGCTTCCTCGGTTTCGTCGCGGTGTCGTTCCTGCTGGTGCCGTATCTCGGGCGCAATTTCTTCCCCTCTGTCGATGCCGGCAACATCCTCCTGCATGTCCGCACCCAGGTCGGCACGCGCGTGGAGGAGAGCGCCGGCCAGTTCGCCGACGTGCAGAAGGTGATCCGCAAGATCATCCCGCCGGGCGAGATCGAAACGCTGACCGACAACATCGGCATGCCGATCTCAGGCATCAACATGACCTATAACAACACCGGCGTAATCGGTCCGGCGGATGGCGACATCCAGATCAAATTGCGCGAGGGGCACCGGCCGACGGCCGAATACGTCAAGCTGATGCGTGAGCGGCTGCCGCAGGCCTTTCCAGGCATGACGTTTGCGTTCCTGCCCGCCGACATCGTGAGCCAGATTCTGAATTTCGGCGCGCCGGCGCCGATCGACCTGCAGGTCCGCGGCGCCAATCTGGAGGCGAATTTCGCCTATGCCAGCAAGCTGCTTGGCCGCATCCGCCACATCCCCGGCATTGCGGATGCGCGCATCCAGCAATCGTCGAGCGCGCCCACCTTCAACATCGATGTCGATCGCACGCGCGCGCAATATGTCGGCCTCACCGAACGCGATGTCACCAACAGCCTCGTCGTCAACCTCGCCGGCAGCTCGCAGGTCGCGCCGACCTATTATCTCAACCCCGATAACGGCGTGTCCTACTCCATCGTGATGCAGACGCCGCAATACCAGATCGACTCGCTCAGCGCCCTGAAAGCGCTGCCCTTGACCGCGTCCGGAAATCCGCAATCGCCGATCCTCGGCGGCATCGCCGACATCACCCGCACGACCTCGAGCGCGGTGGTGTCGCAATATGACATCCAGCCGATGGTGCAGATCTTTGCAACCCCGCAGGATCGCGATCTCGGCGCGGTCGCCGCCGACATACGCGAGGTGATCGCCGACACCGCCAAGGAGGTGCCGAAGGGCTCTTCCGTGGTGCTGCTCGGCCAGGTGCAGACCATGAACTCCGCATTCTCCGGCCTCTTGTTCGGGCTGCTCGCCGCGGGCGTGCTGATCTATCTCCTGATCGTGGTGAACTTCCAGTCATGGTCCGATCCATTCGTGATCATCACGGCGCTGCCGGCCGCGCTCGCCGGCATCGTCTGGATGCTGTTTACGACTGAGACGACGCTGTCGGTGCCGGCATTGACTGGCGCTATCATGTGCATGGGCGTTGCCACCGCAAACAGCGTGCTGGTGATCAGCTTTGCCCGCGAGCGCTATGAAGAGCTCGGTGATCCCGTATTGGCGGCGCTCGATGCCGGCTTCGTCCGCTTCCGCCCGGTATTGATGACGGCGCTCGCCATGATGATCGGCATGGCGCCGATGGCGCTGGGGCTCGGCGAGGGCGGCGAGCAGAACGCGCCGCTCGGCCGCGCCGTGATCGGCGGACTGATTTTCGCGACGATTGCGACGCTGATGTTCGTGCCCGTCGTTTTCTCGATGGTGCACAAGAAAGTGACGGCTCGGCCCAAGGCCCAGTTCGAAATGCAGCTTGCTGCCAAATAGTGCTCGCAGGTATTGCCGCTCGGTGAGCTGCAGACTCGGCGGCCTCATTCTTGCGACCCGCGACGTTAATTTTTGTTTTGGTTTTCAGTATGGTACACAAGACACTAGGCGCCAACGCCGCCGCCCGATTGGAGACGCAGCATGCCCACTGAACAAAGCCCCCCGGTGTCGCGCCGGAAATTGGGCATATTCGGCGTGCTGGTCTGCATTGCGCTGGTCGCGGCCGTCGTCACGGGTATTCGGGCGCGCGAGCGGGCGGACGCGCAGCTGCGCGAATGGACCGACGATCAGGCGGTCCCGACCGTCGCCGTGACCCAGCCCGATGCCAAGGTCATCAACCCCACCATCGACTTGCCGGGACGGCTCGAGGCCTATTACCGCGCGCCGATTTTCGCCCGCGTCCAGGGCTATCTGAAGAGCTGGAGCGCCGATATCGGCACCCGCGTCAAGGCGGGGCAAGTCATCGCCGAGATCGAGGCGCCCGATCTCGACCAGCAATTGATGCAGGCGAGAGCCGATCTCGCCAGCGCCCAGGCCTCTGCCAAGCTTTCCGAAGCAACGCTGAACCGTCGCAAGACGCTGGTTGCGTCGAACTTCGTCTCGGCGCAGGAGATCGACGAGCGCACCGCCGACCTCTCCAACAAGAACGGCACGGTGAAGGCCGACCAGGCCAATGTCGAGCGGCTGGAAGCGCTCGCGGGCTACAAGAAGATCACCGCGCCCTTCGACGGCATCGTCACTGCGCGCGACACCGACGTCGGCGCGCTGATCAATGCCGGCGGCGGCACCGGTCCTGCGATGTTCGTGATCTCGGATATTTCCAAGCTGCGCGTCTACGTCAACGTGCCGCAGAATTTCGTGCCGTCGATCAAGATCGGCGCCAAGGCCGTGATCACGGTGCCGGAATATCCGACCCGCACCTTCGAGGCGACGGTCGAGGCCTCGGCGCAAGCGGTCGATGTCGCGTCGGGCACGACGCGGATGCAGCTTGGGCTCGACAACGCCAAGGGCGAGCTGATGCCGGGCAGCTATGCCAATGTGCGGCTCACGCTGCAGCGCGACACGGTGCCGCTCTCGATTCCCGCGAGCGCGCTGATCTTCGACCAGAACGGCCTGCGGGTAGCGACCGTCGGTCCCAGCGACAAGATCCGGTTCAAGCAGGTGACGATCGCGCGTGACCTCGGCCGTACCATCGAGCTGGCATCCGGCCTTTCGTCAGACGATCGCGTCGTCGTCACGCCGCCGGACGGCATCGCCGACGGCGACCAGGTCCGCATCGCGGGCGAGAAGACGAAGGCGCCGGCCAAGGTCTCCGAGAAGCAGGACGTGAAGGGGTAGGGGCGGCTTCGCCGCGGCGCAGCTTCGTAGGGTGGGCAAAGCGAAGCGTGCCCACCATCTTGCGGCTATGCGGTAACGGTTTTGGTGGGCACGGCGCTAACGCGCCTTTGCCCACCCTACGGATATTTCTTCTGCTCTTCGCTACCCCACCCGCCACTGCGGCACGCCGTCCTCCGCCATGGTGATCTCGCCGAGCGAGCCGACCGGCGTGTGGTCCATGTTGCGCAGGTGCGTGAGCGTGGCCTCGTCACCAGCGGGAATGCGGCCGAGCGTGCGCCGGCCGTCCTCGGTGCGCAGCATGACGACGCCGTGCTCGACCTCGCCATTGTTGCGGTAGATCACGGTGAAGGCCTCGACCTTGCCCTTGCCATCAGCCTCGGTCAGAAACTGCGGCACCGCGCGCTTGTTGCGGTCGGCTATTGCCTGCACGGAAGTATCCTGCTGCATCGCCTCGCGCGGCGCTTGTCGCGACAGCACCAGGCCGTGATGCTTGGTGACAAAGCCGCCCTGGCCATAGAGCAGGCCAACGTTGGCGCCGCCGCGCATCTTCCGCACCATCGCGCAGGTCGCGTGCGTCATGTAGGTGTTGAGCGGCGCGCCGAAGAAGGTGAGCCCGCCCGTCACGGTCGGCTGCGCGTCCGCTCCCAGGCGCAGCGTGCGCCGCGCCATCTTCGGCACGCAGGGAAAGCAGCTATAGAGCTCGATCGCGTCGAACATTTTGCCGTCGCCGCCGACGAGATCCATCACGGCGTTGAGCACGGCGCTCTGTGGATGGCTCTCATAAAACTGGTCGCGGACCAGATAGTCGCGTGGCTCTTCCGCCGACGCGCCGCCGATCGCATAGACCAGCTTGTCTTCGGCAATGCCCGCGGCACGCGCTTTTGCGAGCGAGGTGAGCAGCACCGCGCCGCCCATGTTCACGGTGGGGTTCGCCACCATCAGCTTGGTGTAGGGCCAGGCGATCAGCCGGTTCTCCGGCGTCGGCGTCGTGATGTCGTCGGGCGAAAAGCGTTTCTTCAGCCAGGAGTTGGGATTTTCCGACGCAACGCCCGAATAGGTCGACCACAGCGAGCCGGATTCAGCGAGTGCCTCGCGCGGGGTCTGGCTCCAATATGCCGAGGTTGCGGATTCATAGAGCGGATAGACCGTGATCGGCCGGAACACGCCGAGTTTCACCGCCAAGGGCTTCTGGAACGCCGCGCTGCGCTTCGGCTCTTCCACATCATGCGCAAACGGCGTCCAGGGCGGGGTCACGCCGGCACGCTCAGCCTTGGTTGCGGTCGATTGCGCTTCCGCACCGCAGACAGCCGCGACCTCGCATTCGCCGCGCGCGATACGTTTCGCGGCTTCATGCAGGTAGCGGATCGGGCGCTCGCCGCCGACCGGGCCGTAATAGCAATGCGCCGGCGCGATGCCGAGGCGCTTGGCCAATTGCTTCTCGGGATCGCGATAGCGCCAGCTCAGGAAATTGACGACATCGAGCGAGTCGATCTCGTGGAGTAGCTTTGCGCCGGAATCTGCCTCCGCGCGCTTGAGCGCTTCTTCCAGCAGGGTGAGCGGTTCAAGTCCCTCTGTGATTTCCTTCGGCCGGTCGACGATCTCGCCGACGCCGACAATGACGGGAATGCGGTCTTCGGGAAGAGAGGATTTGCTATTGGTCATTTCTTCTTGCTTCGCTTTCAAACGTCCACTCCGCCGTCATTGCGAGCGAAGCGAAGCAATCCAGACTATCTCCGCGGGGACAGTATGGATTGGTTCGTCGCTTCGCTCCTCGCAATGACGAGGGACAGGATCAATCCGCGACCAGCGTATTCATGTGCTCGATCGCCTCGATAAAATCTTCCTTGAATTCCTGCACCACGGCGCCCGCGGACTTCACGCTGTCGACCAGGCCGACGCCTTGCCCGACAAAATAGCTGACGAGATCGCGCGCCTTGGCGTTGCCGGCCGCCGCCGAGCGGTCGATCGAATTGAAGGCGTCGCGGCTGATGATGCTCTGCAGCGGCATCGGCAGCGCGCCGGGGCTGTCGGGACCGCGATCCCAGGCATCGGTCCAGACCGAGCGCAATTGCCGCGCCGGCTTTCCGGTACGGCCCTTGGAGCGGATCGCATCGCGCGAGGACGCCGCGATCATTTTCTCGCGGAAGATCTCCGACGTCTCCGACTCCACCGTAGCGAGCCACACCGAGCCGGTCCAGGCGCCGGCCGCGCCCATCGCCATGCAGGCCGCCATCTGCCGCCCCGTCATGATGCCGCCGGCGGCGAGCACCGGCACGTCGCGGACCTTTTTGATCGCCTTGATCACCTCGGGCACCAGCACCATCGTGGAGACTTCGCCGCAATGGCCGCCGGCCTCGGTGCCCTGCACCACGAGAATGTCGACGCCGGCCGCGACCTGGCGCAGCGCGTGCTCCTTGGCGCCGACCAGCGCTGCCACCGGCACACCATGCTTGCGGCCACGATCGATCATCTCCTTCGGCGGCACGCCGAGCGCATTCGCGATCAGCTTTATGGGATGGCGGAAGGAGACATCGAGCAACTCGAGTGCGGTTGTGGCGTCGAAGGGCTGCGGCTCGTTGTCGGCGACATTCGTCGTGGTGAGTTCGATGTCGTACTTCTTCAGCAGATTGCGGGTGAAGTCGCGATGTTGCTGCGAGACGCGCGCTTCCAGACTCTTCCAGGTGACATTCTTCTCGCCCGCGGTCGAGATGTTTTCAGGGATCAGCACGTCGATGCCATAGGGCTTGCCGTCGGCGTGCGCGTCGATCCATTTCAGCTCCTGCTCCAGCGTCTCCGGCGAATGCGCGGTAGCGCCCAGGACGCCAAATCCGCCGGCCCGGCTGACGGCAGCCACCACGTCACGACAATGGCTGAAGGCGAGCAGGGGAAACTCGATTCCCAGCATGTCGCAGATCGGCGATTTCATGAATGTTGCTCCGGGTAGTCTTTTCTTCTTTTGAAATGGCGAAACGCAGCGACGCTAGCCCATCAGACGCATGCATGCCAAGCGCGGCCCGAGAGGCAGCGCGGGCGACGTTCCACGACGCAGAATATCAGACACGCGCCTTTGCCTCTTGCGCTTTGACGCTGCGCAGAGAATCCATAGGCATGATCGGATTGGAGCCAACTCAATGACCGACGCCCCCGTGACCGAGAAGCCTGCTTACGAGCCCCCCAAAGTCTGGACCTGGAACAAGGAGAGCGGCGGCCGCTTTGCCGCGATCAACCGCCCGATCGCAGGCGCGACGCACGAGAAGGAGCTTCCGGTCGGCAAGCATCCGTTTCAGCTCTACTCGCTGGCGACGCCGAACGGCGTCAAGGTCACGGTGATGTTCGAGGAGCTGCTCGCGGCCGGCCACAAGGGCGCCGAATACGACGCCTGGCTGATCCGGATCGACGGCAACCAGTTCGGAAGCGGCTTTGTCGCGGTCAATCCGAATTCGAAAATCCCGGCGCTGATGGACCGCAGCGGGCCGACGCCGATCCGCGTGTTCGAATCGGGCGCGATCCTGGTGCATCTGGCGGAAAAGTTCGGCGCGTTCCTGCCGAGCGGCGGCGCGGCGCGGGCCGAATGCCTGTCCTGGCTGTTCTGGCAGATGGGCGCCGCGCCGTTTCTCGGGGGCGGTTTCGGCCACTTCTATGCCTATGCGCCGACCAAGATCGAATATGCCATCGACCGCTATGCCATGGAGGTGAAGCGCCAGATGGACGTGCTCGACCGCCGCCTCGGCGACAATGAATATCTCGCCGGCAGCGAGTACACGATCGCCGACATGGCGACCTGGCCCTGGTATGGCGCGCTGGCCAAGGGCCTGATCTATGGCGCCGGCGAGTTCCTCTCCGTGCATGAATACAAGAACGTGCAGCGCTGGACCGACCGGATCGCCAAGCGCCCGGCGGTGCGGCGCGGCCGCATGGTCAACCGCGTCTCCGGCGATCCGGCGAGCCAATTGCATGAGCGCCATGACGCGAGCGATTTCGATACGAAGACGCAGGACAAGATCGGCGAACCGACGAAGACATAGTGATTGCGTAGGGGGCGTGACGCTTTATCCACCGTCATTGCGAGGAGCGCAGCGACGAAGCAATCCATCTCTCCGCCTGCTGCGGCATGGATTGCTTCGCGGAGCCTGTCATCGGGCCGCGCGTTCGCGCGGACCCGTTGGCTCGCAATGACGATGTGGCAGCTAGTGCGCCAAGAAATCGTAAGGGTGGGTTAGCGCAGCGTAAGTAACCCACCCTACAGACGACAAACGATAAACCGGCGCCAGACCGGGCAGGGAGGAGTCTTCATGAGCTTTTACGAAAAAGGTCCCGTTCGCATCCATTACGAGGAAGCCGGCGCCGGCTTCCCGCTGTTGCTGATCGCGGGCGGCGGCTTGAATTCGAACATCACGGGCATTACCGGCGACTACCCGCCTTTCAACGCCATCAAGGAATTCGGCAACGAGTACCGCTGCATCGCCTTCGACCTGCGCAATGCGCCGCCCGGCCAGTCCACCGGCCCGCTCGAGATCGACGGTCCCTGGGATTCCCATACCGACGATCAGCTCGCGCTGATGGATCACCTCGGCTTCGACCGATTCATGGTGCTGGGCTTCTGCATCGGCGGCCCGCTGATCTGGAATCTGATCAAGCGTGCGGGTGATCGTGTCGTCGCCGCCGTGCTCGCGATGCCGTCGGGCTCGCGTCCTGAAATGCGCGACCTGTTCTACGACAACAACATGAAGGGCTGGGCGCCGCAGCTGGTCGCGCGCCGTCCCGACATCACGATGGAGCAGGCCGAGAAATTCCTGGCACGGATGTATCGCACCGATCCGGATTTCGTCTTCACGGTGAGCCGCGATTTCGTGCGAGGGTGCCAGACGCCGGTCTTGATCCTGCCCGACGACATCCCGGCGCACCCTTACGCCGTCGCCATGGAAAGTGCGATGCTGGCCCCGAACGCCGAGGTCAGCCTGTTTCCATGGAAAGAGCCGAAGGAGCGGGTGCCGCTCGCGGTGCGCCAGATCCGCTCCTTCCTCCGCGCGCACCGCCCGAAGGCGGCGTAGGGCATTGACGCCTGACATTCGTCATTGCGAGGAGCGAAGCGACGAAGCAATCCATCTATCCGTTATGCCGCGATATGGATTGCTTCGCTTCGCTCGCAATGACGACGTCAAGCAGTACTGGGCACGGCGCTTCGCGCCTTTGCCCACCCTACGAGCTCGCCGCTCAGGACTTCACCATCGCCGCTCCCTCCGCCGCCGGAAACACCACGCGGTCGTCGGTTCGGCAATAGCGGTCAGCGAACATGCGGCCCATCGGGTGATAGCGCTCCATGTGCACGCGCATCGCGCCGTGGTCCCAGAGCTCGTCGCGGATGTAGAAGTTGATGCCTTCGCCCATGATCAGGACACGGTCGCCGTTGACGTCGATCTCCTTCCAGGTCTTGCATTCCATCGCCCAGGGCGTGTCGGCAAGCCGCGGGGTAGCGACCTTGGAGGAGGGCGCAAGCTTCAAGCCCAGATAATTCGGCTCGCCGATGTCGGGTGGAAAATCGCCGCTGCTCTCGTGCATGGCCCGCGCCAGCGGCTCGTCGGCGAGGTTCACCACGAACTCCCTGGTGCGCTGGATGTTGGTCAGCGTGTCCTTGGTGCGCCCGTCCGGCCGCCGGTTGACCGCGAACATGCAGAGCGGCGGGTCCTCGCAGAACACGTTGAAGAACGAGAACGGCGCGGCATTGACCACGCCATCCGGCCCGACCGAGGTCACCCAGGCGATCGGTCGCGGCAGCACAAAGGAGGTCAAAACCTTGTAGCGGTCGCGCTGGGAAAGCTGGTCGGGGGCGTATTCCATTTGGCATTCCTCATGGGGTGCAAAGGTTCCAACGACCGTAGACCCCCGCCGAAGTCCGATAAAGTCCGCCTCGCGCCCGAGCACGATGATATTGCGGCCGAATCGACCGCGGACCCCGATACCTGCGCGTCCGTTGTCGACGATTTCGAATTGGACGAAAGTTCCTGTTCGCGCTATACAATTGATGCTGGCAATGCCGCTGCAATGCGCGCAAAATTTCTTCACTGCCGGGGTGGGGAATGCCGCGGGCGTCGGTAGCGGGGAGATGAGCGTGCTTCCGCCTGCATCAGCGCATCCGCCGCCGTCCGGAAATCCAGCCTGACGGCGGAGCGGGATAGGGGTGGAAGTCGCTGTGGAGCTCAATCTAAGCCTGCCGCCGGCAATCGCCGAGGTGTTCATCACGGACGCGTTGCGCCATCGCGCGCCGTCCAAGCCCGATCACCTGCGCGAGAAGCTTGCCATCCAGGATCTAGCCGAGCAGATGGCCGACCACCCGAAGGAAGTCCTGCCTCGGCTGGTCAAGCGCGCGATGGAGATTTGCGGCGCGGAATCGGCCGGAGTCAGCGTTCTCGACCCCGAAGCCGCGCAATTCCGGTGGTTCAGTCTCGCCGGTGTTCTCTCGGCCTTCGAAGGCGCGACCACGCCGCGCAATTTCAGTCCTTGCGGCGTATGCCTGGACATGGACCAGCCTATCTTGATGGACCGTCCCGAACGCGCTTACGACTGGATCAGGCAGGCCGGCATTTCCGCGCCGGAAGTCCTGCTGGTGCCGCTCATCGTCGAGGGTGGAGCTGCGATCGGCACGCTATGGCTGGTCTCGAAGGACAGGGGCCATTTCGATAGCGGCCATATGCGAGCAATGACTGAGCTTGCGACCTTCGCCGGAATGGCCTTGCGGATGATCCAGACCGAGGAGCGGTTGAGCCTGGCCTTGGAGCGGCAGGAGACGCTGACGCGGGAAATGAGCCATCGAGTGAAGAATCTGTTTGCGATCACCGCCAGCATGATCCGCATCACCGCCCGCAGCTCGAACACCAAGGATGAGCTCGCCGAAAAGCTCTCGGCGCGGCTGCAGGCGCTGGCCAGCGCCAATGCGTTGGTCCGGCGCTCGTTCGGTGACGGCGAGTTCGACGGGGTCAACTTTCGCGAATTGCTCGATCGCGTCCTGCGCCCGTATGAGCACGTCAGCGTATCGCTGAGCGGAGCAGAGCTTTCGATCGGCGAGCAGGCGACCAACAATCTGGCGCTGGTATTTCATGAGCTTGCCACCAACGCCACGAAATATGGCGCGCTCAGCACCTGCACGGGCTCTCTCTCTGTCCGGTGGTCCGTCGACGAGCACGTGGTCGAGTTGACCTGGACAGAAACCGGCTGCTGCAGCGTCTCGCCTCCCGGCAACGGAGGATACGGCCACAAGCTTGTCGCCGCGACGATGCAGTCGATGGGCGGCCAAATCGACTATGATTGGCGCGAAGACGGCATGTCGGCTCGCCTTCAGGTGCCGCTCGCGGCGCTGAAGCCGTAGCAGTCGGCGCGCAGCACTCTCTGAAACCTGCCGCTTCCGCGGGCGTTGGTGTTCATCCCAACAAATTGGTTGATCCATCTTCACATGGGTTTAACCTCTCGGCTTTGACTTGGAGTCGGAGGCATGGGAAGCGTGGTTCTTCTCGATCTGATGGGCGGCGTGGCGCTGTTGTTGTGGGGCCTGCATATGGTCCACAGCGGCATCCTGCGCGCGTTCGGCCCGGACTTGCGGCGGCTGTTATCGAAGGCGCTGAACGACCGTTTCACGGCCTTTGCCGCCGGTCTCGGCCTGACCGCGCTTCTGCAAAGCAGCACCGCGACCGCGCTGATCACGAGCTCGTTTGCCGCGGAAGGCCTGGTCGCTCTCGTCCCGGCGCTCGCCATCATGCTCGGCGCCAATGTCGGCACCACGCTGATCGTGCAGGTGTTGTCGTTCAACATCACCGCGGTGGCGCCGGTGCTGTTCGTCGCCGGCCTGCTCGCTTTTCGCAACGGCCCGCGCTCGCGCGTGAAAGACGTTGGCCGCGTCTCGATCGGTCTTGGGCTGATGCTCTTGTCGCTGCACATCCTCCTCGACACGCTGGCGCCGGCGGAAAACGCGCCGACGGTCCGCGTCCTACTCGGCGCCGTGACCGGCGATCCCGTGCTCTGCATCCTGATCGGCGGCGTTGTCACCTGGGCCGCCCATTCGAGCGTCGCCAGCGTCCTGCTCATCATGTCGCTGGCCTATGCGCATTTCATCTCGCCGGCCGCCTCCTTTGCCCTGGTGCTGGGAGCCAATCTCGGCAGCGCCATCAATCCGCTGTTCGAGGGTGTCAAACGCGACAATCCCGCGAGCTACCGGCTGCCGCTCGGCAACCTCATCAACCGGATCGTCGGCGTCCTCTTGGTTGCGCCATTCCTGCGTCCCGTCGCCGAGCATGCGCAGGGCTGGCAACCCGACCTTGCGAAGCTGACCGCCGAGTTTCACATTGCCTTCAATATCGCGACCGCAGTCCTGTTCATCGGTGTCCTCG
>Ga0207661_10000220_pt1 | contig 37288 bp, 35 predicted proteins | sample KBSC713LmetaG_FD_184337 | JGI IMG/M metagenome (GOLD analysis project Ga0207661, IMG submission 184337) | Corn rhizosphere microbial communities from Kellogg Biological Station, Michigan, USA - KBS C7.1-3L metaG (SPAdes) (version 2) | ecosystem: Host-associated > Plants > Roots > Rhizosphere ...
GCGGACGCGATCGCCTTCGATCACGTCGATCGCACAGATGTCGCCCATCTCCGGGACGATGATCGCGGCGATCGCCTCGAGGGTCGCGTCCAGGGTCGCCCCTTCGTCGGCGACCCTGGAGATCTCGTCGAGCATCCGGAAGCGGCGGTTGACCTGGCGCACCTTCCTCGTCGAGATGGTGGCGACGATCGCGACCACTACAAGGGCCAGGGCGACGACGATGTCTGCGGGAAGGGGCATCAGCCCGAAGCGGCACCGGAACCCTGGTCGCCGCCGGTGCTGGTGGTGAGGCTGGAGGCGGCGCCCCCGCTGAGGACCCGCCGCACCAGCGAGGGGGCGAGGATGCGGAGGACTGCGGCAAGGGCGTAGGGGCGCGGGACGTAGCGCTCGGCCTTGCCCCCGGGTCCGGCTTCGAAGATCGCCTCCGCCACCTTCTCCGGCTTCGAGACGATCCACCGGGTCAGGGCTTTCTCGCGCAGCTCGGTTGCCGGGAAGCCCTCGGTGCGGACGAAGCCCGGCAGGACCACGCCGACGTGGACGCCGTGGGGCTTCTCCTCGGCGTAGAGCGAATCGGTCCAGCCGATCAGGGCGAACTTGCTGGCCGAGTAGGCGCCGGTGCGGGCGCGGGCGACCCGGCCGGCGGTGCTGGCGACGTTGACGATCGCGCTCGGGGCTGAGGCGCGCAGGAGCGGCAGCAGCTCCTCGCTGAGGCGGACGACCGCGTCGAAGTTCAGCTCCATGTGGCGGCGCACGTTCTCGTGACCGCCCTCCTCGAAGCTGGCGCGCCAGGCGGCGCCGGCGTTGTTGACGAGCAGGTTCAGCCTGCCGCCGTGCTCGGCCTCGATGTGGGCGCGAACCCGCTGCGGGGCGTCGGCGTCGGTGAGGTCGACGGCGAGGTAGGAGGCGCGACAGGGCAGCGACCCGGCCAGCTCGCGCAGCAGCTCCTCGCGGCGGGCGACGAGGACCAGCTCCGTGCCCGGCTCGCGGGCGAGCCGAATTGCGGTCGCCTCCCCGATCCCGGTCGAGGCGCCGGTGACCACAGCAACTCTCCCGATTGCCATGGCGCCACGCTAACCGAAAATCCGCGGCTGCAAGGATGGCGGCGTGGAGGGCTCGCCGGAAACGCACCACTCGCGCTTCGGCGCGGCCCGCCGCGAAGGCGAGCGGGTGACGCCGCTGGAGCTCTTCTTCGACCTCGTCTTCGTCCTCGCTATCACCCAGTGCACGGCGCTGATGTCGCACGACCAGACCTGGTCCGGCCTCGCGCAGGGCCTGCTGATCCTCGGCGTCCTCTGGTGGGCCTGGGTCGGGTATTCGTGGCTGACCAGCGTCATCGACCCCGAGGAGGGAGCGGTGCGGCTGGTGATCTTCGTCGCGATGGCGGCGCTGCTGATCGTCTCGCTCTGCGTCCAGGAGGCGTTCGACACTCTCGCCCTCACCTTCGCCCTCGGGATCGGCGTCTTCCGCGCCGCCCACATCGCGCTCTTCTGGCTCGCCGGGGCCGATGACGAAGACCTGCAGCGCTCGGTGATCGGGCTCGCTGTCAGCACCGCGATCGCGGTCGGCATCCTCGCCCTCGCCTCGCTCTTCGACGGCCTCGCCCAGGGTGCTCTCTGGGCTCTGGCGATCTTCCTCGACATGGCCGGCCCCTACTTCTTCGGCGCCGAGGGCTGGAAGCTCGTCCCCGGTCACTTCGCCGAGCGCCACGGCCTGATCGTGATCATCGCCCTCGGCGAGAGCATCGTCGCGCTCGGCATCGGCGCCTCGGGTGCGCTCGACCTCGGGATCGGCACCGCCGCCGTGCTCGGGGTCTTCCTCGCGGCGGCGCTCTGGTGGACCTACTTCGACGTCGTCGCCCTGATCTCGGCGCGGCGGCTGGGCGAAGCGGAGGTCGGCCGGGTCCAAAACGAACTTGCCCGCGACTCCTACTCCTACATCCACCTGCTGATGGTCGCCGGAATCGTCCTCACGGCCTTCGGGATGAAGGTGACGATCGGCCACCACGGCGAACACCTGCATGACGTCCCCGCCTTTGCCCTACTCGGCGGCCTCGCGATCTACCTGCTCGGCCTCGTCGCCTTCCGCTGGCGGCACGTCCACTCCCTCAACCGCCACCGCCTCGGCCTCGCGATCGTCCTCCTCCTGCTCGTCCCGGTCGCCACCGCGGTCCCGGCGCTGATCTCGGTCGCGATCTGCGTCGTATTGATCTGGGCAATGATCGTCTACGAGCACCGCAGCTACGGGCCCGGACGCGACCAGCTTCGCCGCGAAGCAAGCGCGGCCCAACATTAGGCATACTGCGCGGACCTTTTGAGCACTCCAGTCCTTCTAGATGAACTGCTACGAGCCGGCGCTCCCTCGGGCTACGAGGGACCGGCGGCCGAGGTCTGGCGCAAGGCCGCCTCGTTCGCCGAGCTCAGCGTCGACGGGATCGGCTCCTCGATCGCCCGCGTCGGCGACGCCTCACCGCTGCTGGCGGTGGTCGGCCACATCGACGAGATCGGGCTGATCGTCACCCACATCGACGAGAAGGGCTTCCTCTGGTTCGCCCCGGTCGGCGGTTGGGATCCCCAGATCCTCGTCGGCCAGCGGGTCGAGGTTCGCGGCAGGGACGGGCTCGTCCCCGGCGTCGCCGGGCGCAAGCCGATCCACCTGCTCGAGGCCGACCAGCGCAAGAAGGTGGTCGAGCTGAAGGGCATGCACATCGACATCGGCGCCGCCGACCGCGAGGAGGCCGAGGCGCTGGTCCGCGTCGGCGACCCGGTCGTGATCGCCGCCGAGCCGATGCCGGTCGCCGGCGAGCGCCTGGTCTCGCGGGCGATGGACAACCGCCTCGGCGCCTACGTCGCGCTCGAGAGCCTGCGCCGCTGCGCCGAGGGCGACGGCCCCGGCGGCTCCTTCGCGGCCGTCGCCGCGGTCCAGGAGGAGATCGGCCTCTTCGGCGCCCGCACCGCCGCCTTCCACGCCCGCCCCGACATCGCGATCGCCGTCGACGTCACCCACGCCACCGACGCCCCCGGCGTCGACGAGAAGGAGATCGGCTCCCACCCCTTCGGCTCCGGCCCGGCGATCGGCCGCGGCTCCACCCTCTCGCCGAAGGTCTTCGAGCTGCTCGTCGAGACTGCCGAGACGGAGGGCATCGAGCACTCGATCAGCGCCAGCGGCCGCGGCACCAGCACCGACGCCGACGTCCTCCAAATCTCCCGCGCCGGCATCCCCACCGGCCTCGTCTCGATCCCCCTCCGCTACATGCACTCGCCAGTCGAGATGGTCGACCTGCGCGACGTCGAGGCGACGGTGGAACTGCTCGCAGCCTTCGGGCGCCGCCTCAGCTCTGATTGGGACCTAAGTCGCTGAAGCCCCAAACCGGGTCGGAGGCGTGAAGAAGCTCATCTCTCCGCCGAGGAGCTGAGGGAGGCTGTCGTAGGAGGGTGTCGGTGGGGGTGTCCCGGGTACTCAGCATGGAGCCGGGCCGACCCCTTCGAGGCGTCAGCAGAAAGACGCTCCTCCCGGCGGAGGTGCTCCCGGGGCACCCCCACCGGCACCCTCCCACCAGCTACATCGAAGCGACGAGCTCCGGCTCGTAGTCGTCGAGATAGACGAGGTCGCGGCCGCCGGCCTTGGCGGCGTAGAGGGCGGCGTCGGCGCGGGAGAGCATGTCGTCGCAGTCGACGGTGCCGGGCTCGGCGACGGCGACGCCAATGCTGAGGGAGATCGAGATGCCGACCGGGCGCCGTTCGCGGACGGCGATGCGGAGGCGCTCGGCGATTTCGAGAGCGTCGGCGTGACTGGCGCCGGGGAGCATCACCAGGATCTCCTCGCCGCCGACGCGGTAGATCGAGTCGCCGGCGCGCAGGGTCGCCCGCATCGTGTAGGCAACGTCCTGGAGGACGGCGTCGCCGGCGGCGTGCCCGTGCTCGTCGTTGACGCGCTTGAAGTGGTCGAGGTCGCAGAGGAGGAAGGCGTGGGAGAGGCCGTCCTGGGGATCGCAGGGCTGGCCGTTCAGCTCCGAGAGCCGTTGCTCCAGGGCATTGCGGTTGAAGAGGCCGGTGAGCGGATCGAGGGTCGAGCGGCGGCGGTGGGCGCGGTCGGACTCGACCAGGGCGCCGCTGAGGATGACCGTGCTGAGGATCAACGCCGCGATCGCGATCAGCAGGTCGCGCTGCTCCCAGGCCGCCTGCGGGTCGGGTGCGACGGCGGCGAGGAGGAACATCGCGACCACGTAGACGGTGCCGGCGACGATCCCGCGCAGCTCGAAGCGGAAGCCCAGAGTCGCCGCCGGGAGGGCGAACCAGACGAGAACGGGGCTGGTGGCGCCGCCGGTGGCGAGCGCCGAGGCCGCGATCAGGGCGGGCAGCGCCGCCCAGGCGCCGGCGATCCAGAGCGCCGGGCGCAGGCTTTTCCGCATGAAGCGGTCGGCGACGGCAAAGCCGGCGAGGCCGGCGGCGAGAAAGGCGATCCACCAGTAGCCGAGCGAGCGGCCGCCGGCGAAGAGCAGGGCGAGGGCGAGGATGCCGAAGCAGGCGGTCCGGTAGCGGCGCACCCGCTTCTCCATGTCGAGCAGGCGCTCGCGGCGCGCTTCCTCGTGGATGGAGACGAGCGTGTCCCGGGCCTTACCCATGCGACGACATCGACAACGACCTACGCCTCGCTTGAATTTGAGTGTTTAACCGCCGCTTGGTGAACGCGAAACCCCAACGTTTACTCGACCAGCTGCAGCTCTTTCGGCAGCGTGCTGAGGTTCCGGAGGCCGTCCTCCTCGACGACGACGAAGTCCTCGATCCGCACGCCGAGGTTCCCGGGCAGGTAGATGCCGGGCTCGACCGTGACGACTTCGTTCGAAGCTAGGACGTCGTCGGAGCGCTGCGAGAGGCGCGGGCCCTCGTGCACCTCGAGGCCGACCCCGTGGCCGAGGGCGTGCCCGAAGCGCTCGCCGTAGCCGGCCTCGTCGATCAGCACCCGGGCGGCGGTGTCGACGTCCTCGCCCTTGACCCCGGCCCGGATCGCCTCCAGCGCTGCCCCCTGAGCCTGCCGCACGACCTCGTAGACCGCCCTCGCCTCCTCCCCGGGCTCCCCGGTGGCGAAGGTGCGGGTCCCGTCGGAGCAGTAGCCGTCGAGCTGCGCGCCCATGTCGAAGACGACCAGCTCGCCGCGGCCGATTTCCCGCTCGCCCGGCTCGGCGTGCGGGAGCGCCCCGTTGGGGCCGGCGGCGACGATCGCCGGGAACGAGGGGTCGCCGCCGAGCTCGCGGATCCGCGCTTCGGTCGCCCGCGCGACGTCGCGCTCGCGGCGACCGGCGAGGCCCTGTTCCAGCGCCCAGGTCCAGGCCGCGTCGGCGAGCTTCGAGGCCTCGGCGATCGTCGCCAGCTCCTCGGCGTCCTTGACCCGCCGCAGCTCCGCGACCTTGCCGCCGGCCGCGACCATCTCGGCCCCCTCGCCCAGTTTCTCCTTCAGTTTTCCGAGCAGGCGGACAGAGACCTGATCGTCTTCGAACCCGACCCGGCCCTGCAGGCGCTCGGCGATCCCCTTCAGCCAGTCGTTGCCGATCGTCAGCGTCTCCCAGCCCTCGACCTCGGCGGCGGCACGCTCGGTGTAGCGGAAGTCGGTGAGGAAGAGGCGCAGGCCGGGGCCGCATACGCAGGCGCCGTTGGTGCCAGCGAAGCCGGTCAGGTAGCGGACGTTGGTGAGGTCGGTGACCAGATAGCGGTCGAGCTCGGCCTCGACCAGCGCCCGCTCGAGCCGGTCGCCGCGACCGCGCATCAGGAGGCGACGCCCAGCTCGCGCGAGAGCAGCTCCAGCGCCTCGCGGTAGCCATCCGGGCCCTTGCCGGCGACCTTGGCGAGGACGAGGCCGTCGAAGACCGAGAGCCGCCGCCACTCGTCCCGCGCCTCGACGTCGGAGAGGTGGACCTCGACCGCCGGCAGCCCCGTCAGCTCCAGCGCGTCGGCGATCGCCCGGCTGTAGTGGGTCCAAGCGCCGGCGTTGACGATCGCCGAGTCGGCGAGCCCGTCAGCCGAGCGGTGCAGGTATTCGCAGAACTCGCCCTCGGCGTTGGTCTGGAAGAAGATCGGTTCCAGCCCCAAGTCATGTGCCCAGCCGGAGATCCTCGCCTCAAGCTGCGACAGCGAGATCCCGCCGTAGACCGAGGCATCCCGCCGCTCGAGCACGTCGAAGTTGACCCCGTGCAGGACGGCGACGCGGTTGCTGACGGTGGTCACGGATAGAGCTCCTTCACGGCTTCTCGGACCTTATCCGGGTCGATGATTTCGCCGGTGCGGGGCTTCCCGGGCTCGGAGAGGAGGACGAAGCCGACGCCAGCGGCGGTGCGCTTCTTGTCGCGTTCGAGAGCGTCGAGGATGTCGTCGACGCCGATGTCCGAGTCGAGTTTGGTCGGCAGCTCATGACGACGGAGGATCTCTGCAACCTCGTTGCGGAGGTCTTGGGCGTCCGAGAGTCGCAGCGCGGCAAGCAGGCCGAGACCGATCGCCTCTCCATGCCGATAGCGCTTGTAGTTGCTGGCGGTCTCGATTCCGTGTCCCACCGTGTGACCAAGGTTGAGGACATGGCGAAGACCGGCGTCGCGCTCGTCGGCGGCGACAACCGCGCACTTGTAGCGGGCGCAGGCGAAGACGATGTCGTCCAGCTCGTCCGGAACGAGAACCTCCAGCGACCCGACCCTCTCCCAGAGGGGTCCGCCGGCCAGCAGCCCGGTCTTCAGGGCCTCGACGAAGCCTGCTGCCAACTCCTCGCGAGGCAGCTCGTTGAGGTACCCGACATCGGTGAGCACAGCCGCGGGCAGGTGGTAAGCCCCCGCGTAGTTCTTTCCTTGCTTCAGGTCCACCCCGGTCTTTCCACCGTAAGCCGAATCGACCTGAGCCACGAGTGAAGTTGGAACCTGTACGACGGGAACGCCCCGCTGGTAAACGTGCGCGCAGAAGCCGGCGATGTCTCCGACGACGCCGCCGCCGAAGGCGACCACGTGATCTTCGCGCGTGATTCCAGCGGCAGCCATCGATTCCAGAACCTGCTCCACCTGCGTCAGGTTCTTGGTTTGCTCACCGTGGATATTGGCCGCGATGCCCGCGAACGACTCGAGGCGAGCGCGGCCGATGAGATCAGCGGTTGCCGTGTCGGCGATCAGGAACTGCTCTCCCCCGAGCGGCCACCAACCCGCTTCGAGCAGGCCCGAGCCCACGAACACCGGGTAATCCCCAGAAGCGCTCGACGCCCAGAGCAGCCGGATCCCCTCCGGCATCTCCGCCAGCGCCCGGATCGCCGGCAGCGCTCGCGCCACCACGCCCTCGTCGGCCATCGGGATCACCGCATCCGCCAGCTCCTCGTACAGTGGCAACCGCTCCGCCAGCAGCCTCTCCACGTCGGCTTCGCTGGTCGCCAACGGCCGCTCGGTGCCCTCGATCCGCTTCCAGGCCTCGGCGGCGTCGATCTCCAACAGGACGACCGTGTGGCGGTCGAGCGCCTCGCGGACCCGCTCGGAGAGGATGCTGCCGCCGCCGAGGGCGATCGCGCCGCCGTCCGCTTTCTCCAGCAGCTCGCCGACAACCTCGGCCTCGCGGGCGCGGAAGGCCTCCTCCCCGTCCTCCTCGAACGCCTGGCGGATCGGCTTGCCGAGCTCGGCTTCCATCAGCTCGTCGATCTCGGTCGTCTCCAGGCCGGCCTCGCGGGCGGCGGCGAGCGCGGTGCTCTTGCCGGCCCCCATGAAGCCGATGAAGACGATCGCGGGCCTCGCCACGGCCCTACCCCCGGAAGTCGATTCGCTGCTTGTAAGCCTCGACCGCGGCGAGCACGTCGTCGATGTGGTCGCCGCCGAACTTCTCGCGGTAGGCGCGGGCGAGGGTGAGGGCGACCATCGCCTCGGCGACGACGCCAGCCGCCGGGACGACCGAGGAGTCGGTGCGCTCGCGCAGTGCCTGCGCCGGCTGCTTGGTCTCGGTGTCGACCGAGCGCAGCGGCTTGGTCAAGGTCGAGATCGGCTTCACCGCCGCCCGCACCGAAAGCGGCTCGCCGTTGGTCATCCCGCCCTCGAGGCCGCCGGCGTGGTTGGTTTCGCGGAAGTAGCCGTCCTTCTCCGACCAGAAGATCTCGTCGTGGGCCTCGGAGCCGGGGCGGACGGCGACGTCCCAGGCTTCGCCGATCGCCACTCCCTTGATCGACTGGATCGAGGCGACGGCGCCGGCGAGGCGCCCGTCGAGCCGGTCTTCCCAGGAGATGTGGGAGCCGAGGCCGGGGACGAGGCCGAAGACGACCACTTCGAAGGTCCCGCCGAGGCTCTCGTTCGCCTTGCGCAGGCGGTTGATCTCCTCGACCATCGCCTTGCTCGCCTCCGGGTCGAGGCAGCGGACCGGGTCCTCGTCGACCCCGGCGAAGTCCTCCGGCTTCAAGTCGGGCCGCTCGGCCGCTTTGACCGAGGCGATCTGCAGGACGTGGCTGTGGACCGAAACGCCGAGCTTGGCGAGGAAGGCGCGGGCGATCGTGCCGGCGGCGACGCGGGCGGCGGTCTCGCGCGCGCTCGCCCGCTCGAGAACGTTGCGGATGTCGGAGTGGCCGTATTTCTGGGCGCCGACGAGGTCGGCGTGGCCCGGCCGCGGCAGGTGCACCTCGTCGGGCGAGAAACCCTCGACCGGCCAGGGGTTCATTCGCTCCTCCCAGTTGGCGTAGTCGCGGTTGGCGACCAGCAGCGCGATCGGGCTGCCGAGGGTGCGGCCGTGGCGGACGCCGCTGCGGACCTCGACCGTGTCGGTCTCGATCTTCATCCGGCCGCCCCGCCCGTGACCGAGCTGGCGGCGCGCCATGTCGCGGTCGAGCGCCTCCCGATCGAGCTCCAGGCCCGCCGGCATGCCCTCGACGATCGCCACGAGTCCAGGCCCGTGCGACTCCCCCGCGGTGGTGAAACGGAACGTCGTCATCGAGCCAAGGCTATCGGCGGAACGATTGGTGAGTTTTGGTCCCTATAGCGGCCACAATTCACCAATCGCGGACGGCCTTCCTCATCACGTCGAGGTCGGGTTCGCGGCCGGTCCAGATTTCCAGCGAGCGGGCGCCCTGCTGGACGAGGATCTCGAGCCCGTCGACGACGGCGGCGCGGGCGCCTTCGGCGGCTTTCAGCAACTTGCTGCGCTGCTCGCCGTAGACCATGTCGACGACGGTCTGGTGCTCGGTGAAGCCGTCGCGGCGCAGCGGCAGGTGCTCGAAGGGGTCTTCGCCCTGGAGGCCGGCGGCGCTGGTGTTGACGATCAGGTCGAACTCCTGCTGCCGCGGCGCCAGCACCGTCTCCCCGCCGAGATCGGCGCAGATCTCCTTCGCCCGCTCGGGGGTGCGATTCCAGACCGCCACCCGCGCCCCTTCCCAGAGCAGCGCCCAGAGGACGGCGCGGGCCGCCCCGCCGGCACCCAGCACCAGCGCCAGCTGGCCGCGCGGCGGGTCCGGCAGCGAGGCGAGCAGCCCGTCGGCGTCGGTGTTGTGGGCCTCGATCCGCCGCCCGTCGAAGACGAGCGTGTTGGCGGCGCCGATCTGCTGGGAGGCTTCGCTCGCCTCGTCGGCCAGCGCCAGTGCCGCCCGCTTGTGGGGGACGGTGACGTTGACGCCGGCGTAGCCGACTTCGGCCAACTCCTTGACCGTCATCTCGAAGGCCTCGGGAGCGGCGTCGATCGCCTTGTAGCTCCAGTCCTCAAGCCCAAGCGCCGCCAGCGCCGCGTTCTGCATCGCCGGCGAGCGCGAATGGGAGACGGGGTGGCCGAGCACCGCGAGCTTTGGCATCGCTGGTGCCCTTAATTCCCGCAGCTGTCCGGCGAGTTGCCGCCGGCCGCTTCCCGGGCCGAGTTGTACTTGTCGACCGCGGCTTCGAATTCGGCTTCGGTCTTGGCGAAGGTGAGCTTGCCGCAGGCGCCCGGCGTCGTCACGTAGAAGAGGTATTCGGTCTTCGGCGGGTGGGCGGCGGCTTCGATCGAGGCGAGGCCGGGGTTGCTGATCGGCCCCGGCGGCAGGCCGGCGTTGGTGCGGGTGTTGTAAGGAGAGTCGATCGCCAGTTCCGATTCAGTTAGCGGGTCGGTGTAGTTGCCGGTGGCGAAGCGGATCGTCGCGTCGATCCCCAGCGGCATCCCTTCGTGCAGGCGGTTGTAGATCACCGAGGCGACGAGGCCGCGTTGGCTGTCGACCCCGGCCTCGGCCTGGACCATCGAGGCGATCGTGACCACGTCGAAGACGGTCAGGTTCTTCGACTTCGCGTAGCTCATGTCGACGCCCTTGATCCGGCGCTTGAAGTCCTGCAGCTGCAGCTGGACCAGGTCCTCGACCGGCGCGGTCGGCTTCAGTTCGAAGGTGTCGGGAAAGAGGAAGCCTTCGAGGTCCTTGGCGTTCTTGCCGCCGTAGGAGGCCGGGTCCAGGTACTTCGACTTGACCGTCGCCTTCGTGTAGTCGCCGGGGACGCCGGCTTCTTCGACCAGCTGCGCCGTCTGGGAGCGGGTATAGCCCTCGGGGATCGTCACCGAGGTCGTGCGCTTGACCGGCGGCGTCGAGAGGGCGTCGATCGCGGCGCCGTAGCTCATGTTGTGGGCGAGGGTGAAGTGCCCGGAGTAGATTTCCGAGCGCTTGCCGGCGAGGGTGACGCGGACCTGGAACAGGGTCGAGTTGTCGATCACGTCCTTGTCGCTCAGCAGGTCTCCCACTTCGCTGACGCTGGAGCCCTTCGGCACCGTCACCTGGACCTCGCCGCTGCCATCGCCGTGGAAGGGCTGGAAGAGGGCGCCGAGGAACCAGAGGACGAAGAGGGCGGCGACCACGGCGAAGATCAGAAACGGGTGGCGGCCGATCGCCGCCAAGGGGTTACCGCCGCCGCGCTTGGGCCGCTGCCCGGCTTTGCCGTTGCCGGCGACAACCGGCGGGGGCGGCGCTTCGGGCTCCTCGTCCCAGAACTCCTCCTCGGGCGTCCGCGGGGGAGGTGGAGGGGGCTCGGGGGGCGGAGGCGGCTCGACCGGCCCCGGCGTCGGCGGCACGGCGGGCGTCCGCGGAGGCGGCTCGGGGGCCGGGGGCGGCGGAGTCGCGGCCGGCTGCTCAGCTTTGGCCTGCTTGGCGGCGCGCTTGTTCCGCTTTTCCTCGCGTTCGCGGCGACGCTGCTCGCGCTCGCGGGCCGCCGGGTCGTCCGGGTCGGCGAAGGGATCGTCCTTGAGCCAGTCCTCGCTCACGGCCTGCTCGCCAGATAGGACTCGAGCAGGTGGGCGGCGGCGAGGGAGTCGCGGGCGGCGGTGGCGCCGCCGCGGCGGCTGGCGTCGGCCATCCGCGAGGTGAGGCGCTCGTCGTAGGTCTCCACCGGGATCGAGAGCATCGCTTCCAGTTCCCGGCAGAAGCTGCGCGCCAAACCAGCCTGGCTCCCCTCCTCGCCGCTCAGGTGGACCGGCAGGCCGACGACGACGACTTCGACTCCGTGCTCGTCGACCAGCTCGGCGACCGCGCGCGCCTCCGGCGGTTCGATCACCGGCAGCGGCGTCGCCAGGGTGCCGCTGGGGTCGGAGAGGGCGCAGCCGATGCGGACCGTGCCGTGGTCGAGGGCGAGCACCCGCATGTCCTCAGGCGAGTTCTCGCTCGACGGCGGCGCGGGCCGCCGCGAGCGCTTCGTCGAGCATCGAAGGATCCTTGCCGCCGGCCTGGGCCATGTCGTCGCGACCGCCGCCGCCGCCGCCGACGATCGGCGCGATCTCGCGGATGATCGAGCCGGCCGAGGCGCCACGCTCGACCGCGTCCTTGGAGACGAGGGCGACGAGCCCCGCTTTGCCGCCGAACTCGCCCCCGAGGACGACAACGGAGGGCTGCCCGAGCTTCGACTGGACGCGGTTGGCGAGGTCCAACAGCTGCTTCGGATTCGCCTGCAGGCTGGCCTTGACTACAGCGGCGACGATTCGCCCGCCCCCGGGCAGGTCCTCCCCGCGCCCCGCCAGCTCGTCAGCTTCGCCCCCCAGCTGCGCGCGCTGCGCCTGCTCGGCGCCGGCGCTCGCCTCCTTCAACTGCTCGGCGGCGCGGCGAGCGGCGGCGACCGGGTCCTGCGGGTTGCCGAGCAGCTCCCCGGCCTCCTGCAGCTGCGCCTCGCGCTCGCGGAAGAAGTCGATGGCCGCGGGACCCGTGATCGCCTCGACCCGGCGGACGTTGGCCGCGCTCGATCCCTCGCTGGTGATCTTGAAGATCCCGACCTCGGCGGTGTTGGCGACGTGGGTGCCGCCGCAGAGCTCGCGGGAGACGCCGTCGACCTCGACCACTCGCACCCACTCGCCGTACTTCTCGCCGAACAGGGCCATCGCCCCGAGCCGTTCGGCCTCCTCGCGGTTCATGTTCATCCAGCGCACCGCCCGGCTCGCCTTCACCCACTCGTTGACCCGCTCCTCGACGTCGCGTAGCTCCTCGGCGGTCAGCGCCTGGCCGTGGGTGAAGTCGAAGCGGAGCTTGTCCGGGCGCACGGCCGAGCCGGCCTGGCGGACGTGGTCGCCGAGGCGCTCGCGCAGGGCCGCGTGCAGGAGGTGGGTGGCCGTGTGGTTGCGCATCGTCGCGTGGCGGGTCTCGGCGTCGACTTCGGCTTCGACCGCGACCCCCGGCTCGATCGCCGCGCCGCTCGGCTCGACCTCCAGCGCCTGGTCTTCGCCGAGCCGGTAGACGTCGACCACGCGGGCCTCGTTGCCGCCCCAGCGCAGGACGCCGGCGTCGGCCACCTGGCCCCCGCCCTCGGCGTAGAACGGGCTCTCCTCGAGCTTGACCAGGGCCTTGCCGTCGACCGCCTCGACCGCGGCAAGGCCGGTGGTCGCGCGCAGCGTTTCGTAGCCGACGAAGCTGGTCGGCGGCGCCGCTTCGGCGAAGGCGGTCACCCGCTCGTGGGTGTTCTCGGAGCCGTGGGCGGTGGCGCTCGCCATCCGCGCCCGCTGCCGCTGCTCCTCCATCAGCTCCTGGAAGCCCTGGTCGTCGACGGAGAGGCCGGCCTCGGCCAGCAGCTCCTTGGTCAGGTCGTAGGGGAAGCCGTAGGTGTCGTGCAGTTTGAAGGCAGCGGCCGCGTCGACCCAGGAGGTCCCGGCCTCCTTCGCCTCGGCGATCAACCGGTCGAGCAGCTCGCTGCCGCGCTCCAGCGTGCGGCCAAAGCTCTCCTCCTCGTCGCCGACCCAGCGCTCGATCCCGGCCTTCTCGGCGACCAGCTCCGGGTAGGCGTCGCCCATCAGCTCGATCGTGCGCTCGGCAAAGCGGCCCAGCCAGGGCGCCTCGAGGCCGAGGCTGCGGCCCTGCTGGATCGCCCGGCGCATGATCCGGCGCAGGATGTAGCCGCGGTCCTCGTTGGAGGGGACGACGCCGTCGGCAATCAGGAAGGCGGCGCCGCGGCTGTGGTCGGCGACGATCCGCATCGCCCGGGTCACCGCGCCGCCCTCGTCGTAGCGGCGGCCGGAGAGCTCCTCGGCGAGGTCGATCAGCGGCCGCACGTGGTCGGTCTCGAAGACCGAGGGGACGTCCTGGAGGATCGCCGCCATCCGGTCGAGGCCCATGCCGGTGTCGATGTTCCTCGTCGGCAACGGCGTCAGGCTCCCATCCTCGGCGAGGTCGTAGCTCATGAAGACGTGGTTCCAGAACTCGAGGAAGCGGTCGCTGTCGTCGCCGGGACGGTCGCCCTCGGCGCCGAAATCGAGCCCGCGGTCGAGATAGAGCTCCGAGCAGGGACCGCAGGGGCCGGTCGGGCCGGCCTGCCAGAAGTTGTCCTCGCGGCCGAGGCGGACGATCCGCTCCTCCGGGACGCCGGTGGCGCGCCAGATCTCGATCGCGTCGGTGTCAGGGCCGAGGCCGAGCTCCTCGTCGCCGCCGAAGACGGTGACCCAGATCCGCTTCGGGTCCATCCCGAAGCCCTCGGTCGAGAGCTCCCAGCCCCAGGGGATCGACTCGGCCTTGAAGTAGTCGCCGAAGCTCCAGTTGCCGAGCATCTCGAAGAAGGTCATGTGGCGGGCGGTGTTGCCGACCTCCTCGATGTCGGTCGTGCGGAAGCATTTCTGCACGTCGGCGAGGCGCGGCGCCGGCGGCTTTTCCCGCCCCAGGAAGTAGGGCTTGAACGGCTGCATCCCCGCCGTGGTCAGCAGAACCGAGGGGTCGTGGACGGAGGGCACGAGCGAGGCCGAGGGCACGATCTTGTGCTCGCGCGCGGCGAAAAAAGACAGGTACGTCTCCCGGATCTCCTTCGCCCTCATGTTAGGAAGCCTAAATATTTGTTCGATTCCAGGCGGTGCCGGCCAAGTTCGCCCTTACGAGGCGCCGATAGAGACGTTTCAGGTGAGGACTTGACCATTCGACCTAGTCGAAGGAGGCAGGACAGATGAAGCTGCGCACGATGTTCGCAATGGGGCTCGCGGTGCTTTCGATGGCACTCGTGCCGGCGGTCGGCATGGCCGACGGGCCGGACTACCAGCCGGGGCCGGAAGGTCCGAAGTACGAAAACTCCGAACACCAGCCGCAGGGGCCGAAGACGGCGCCCAAAGGCCACGCCTACGGCTACTACTGCCGCGGCGAGAGCAAGAAACACGTCAAAGGCGAGAAAGGGACCGCCTTCAGCCGCTGCGTCCAGGCGATGGCGCGGGCGGACAAGAACGACAACCTGAACGCCAAGAAGGCGTGCAAGACGCTGAGCAAGAAGCACGTCAAAGGCGTCAAAGGGTCGCCGTTCACCAAATGCGTCCAGGGCGTCAACCAGATGCGGAGCGAAGAAGCCGCGACCGTGAGCGCCAGCTCGGTCGTTTAAGCAGCGATGGTGCCGTGGCCGACGATCCGCTCGCCGGCCATCAACACCGCCGTCTGGCCCGGGGCCACGCCAGGGAAGGCCTCGCCCAGCTCCACTTCCAGGGAGGAGTGCCGTCCTCTCCCCGCCGCCGAGACGGTGGCGGGGAGGGCGCGGGATCGGTAGCGCAGCTTCACCGCGTCGACCTCGCCGGCGTCGCGGTGGAGGACGGCGTCGTGGACGCGGACGCTGCGCTTCTCCAGCTCGGCCCGGGTGCCGACGGTGACGGTGTTGGTGGCGGCGTCGGTGGCGAGCACGTAGAGCGCCTCCGGAGCAGAGACACGGATGCCGCGGCGCTGGCCGACGGTGAAGTCGTGGTGGCCGCGGTGGCGACCGAGGGTGCGTCCGGCCGAATCGACGATCGCGCCGTCGCGCTCGCGCAGGCCGCCGTGGCGGCGGAGGAAGCCGCGCTTGCCCTGGCCGGCGAGGAAGCAGAGGTCCTGGCTCTCGGCCTTGCGGGCGACGGCTAGGCCGTGGCGGGCGGCGATCTCCCGCACCTCGGGCTTGGTCAGCTCGGTGAGCGGAAAGCCGAGGCGGGAGAGCAGCTCGGTCGGCAGCGCCGCCAGCATGTAGCTCTGGTCCTTGGCGCTGTCGGCGGCGGTGGCGAGCAGCGGCCCCTCGCCGTCCTCGACGATGCGGGCGTAGTGGCCGGTCAGCAGCCGCTCGGCCCCGAGCCGCTCGGCGAGGTCGACCATCGCCGCCAGCCGCACCTCGCCGTTGCAGAGGATGCAGGGGTTCGGCGTGCTGCCCTCCGCGTAGCCGCCGATGAAGCGGTCGACGACGCGGCGGCGGAAGTCCTCCTCGAGGTCGAGCGTGAAGTGCGGGATGCCGAGCTGGTGCGCCAGCGCCCGGGCCCCGAGCACCGCCTCCGGCGAGCAGCAGGCCTTGGCCCCGTCGGTCTCCGGGTCGGTCCAGAGCTTGACGGTGATGCCGACGACCTCAGCCCCTTCCTCGCGGGCGAGGAGCGCGGCGACGGCGCTGTCGACACCGCCGGACATGGCGACGGCGACGCGGCGCGGTGGGGCGGATTGCCCCCCCCTTCTGGGTGAGGTGGGCAACCCGCCTGAGTTCGGGGTGGTCAGGTTCAACGACGAAGAGGCGACGCCCTGGAGGGCGCGGTGAAGGGCATCAGTGGCCAGCTGCGCTGCGTGGCGCTTCGCCGGCGTGAGACCGCCGATTGCCTCATCAACAGTGTCTATGTCGATCAGAGCAGCCTCTAGAACCTCAGAGGCATCCACCATCTCAGCCACCGCGGCCGTTGCTGCGCGAGTTGCCCCGCACCCCTCAGCGTCGAAAGTGACGCCGTTGATGCGACCGTCCTCCACGAGGAACGAGATCCGCGAAAGATCGCCGCAGGCAGCGCCGCCCGCAGCGCCCGTGAAGGCCCCGTCGGCTGGCGGCCCGAGCCGGCTCTCATCCTGCAAATAGGCCTCGAAAAGCTCTCTCTTCATTAGAGGAAGGGTAAGCGCTGGGGCGCCCCTCCCCCCATCCCGCACTTGCAGGGCCATCACCCACACCTACTTGCCGGGTGGGTGTGGGTGATGGCCTTGCCCAAGCGCCGCCTTGAGGTCAGCCACGATCGCCTCAGGTTCCTTCTGAAGCTGCCGCCAGGTGACGTGCACGATCCGATAGCCCTCGGCGACGAGGATGCGATCGCGCAGGCGGTCGGACTCGAAGTTCTTGTTCGTGCCGTGGACGCTGCGGCTGTCGAGCTCGACGGCGACCTTCTCGCGCTCCCAGAGCGCGTCGATCTGGAAGAAGCGCCCGCGCACCGAAAGGTCTCCGTTCATCCGTGGCCGCGAGATCCCGCAAGCGTCGACAAGCCCCAGGAACGCCTCCTCGAAGTCGTTGCGCGTGAATCCGACGGGCTCCGGCGACTCCAGCAGCGCCCGCAGCTTCCGCGTGCCCCGGCGCCCGGGGTAACGCTCCAGCAGCATTGGCAACGACACCCGATCCGTCAGCCTTTGCACTTCGGCCTCGTGGAACGCCCGCTCCACCTCCCGCATGGGAGCCACAGCCGCCAAGTCGAAGACCGTCCGGAACGGAGAGGTCACCGGAATCCCATCCGCCACCCCCCACTCGTCCGCCCCCACAAGCGACTCGTGCGGGACGATCCCTTTCCGCCGCACCACCCGCCCCGGAGGGGTGGTCACGTCGATCCATTCCGCACCGGGCGGCATCAAGCGCCAAAGGCGCGCGGCCGAGCGATGGCTCAACATTGCTCCCTCCCCCGCCGCCAGGGTTGCTGCCATCCACCGCCCCCGCCGACTAATCCGGCGCGCGCCAACCATGTAGACGCCGAGGAAGATCTCATGCAGCCGCCCTCGCCCCAGCGCGCCGGTGACCGACCTACGACTGAAGCCAAGCGCCAGCAACTGCCGTCGCGCTACCACCCCGTGCTGCTCCCTCGCAAGCGCGGCCATCGCTTGCTCTCGCTCGCGAGCCGATGATCCGACACCTCTGGGGTGCTCGATCGCAACCTCGTTTCCCATGCTGCAAGGGTGAGGGAGATCGGCGCACGCGTGGCGCGCACTTTGGGGCAATTGAGCCGCCGAAGTGCCATGAAAGTTGCGTTTGGCCATGGCGGCTCGGTGGTACCGTTCCCTCAGGCTCGAACCCGTACGAGAGCCGTCTCACCGTTTGACCCAACACAAACGGCGCGGGAGCTGGAAAGTCTCCGGTCCCCTTGGGGGCAGGAGCAGGCACCCACCTTCATTTGAAGGGATCAAAGCCAGAGGCGGCAACGGCGGGTTGGGGCCTTTTTCGTGCCTGCGGCCTACGAAAAGGCTTCGCCCTCGTCCAGGTTCGAGAGGTGCCACTCAGCTTCGCTCCAGCGGTCGCCGGGGACGCGGAGGGCGATGTCGCCGCGGCCGAAGCGGTCGAGCGGCCAGTCGGAGGTGAGGGCGGCCTCGATCCCGGCCTCGACCAGGGCCTGGTGCCAGGCGCGGGCGGTCCTCAGGTCGCCGAAGTCCCGCACCACCTCCCAGCTGTCGAAGCTGGGGTCGTCGACGTGGACCGGCGTCTTGCCCGGCCCGGGAGCCGGTCGCCACCTGCGGGGGATCCAGTCCCGCAGGCCCATCTCAATGACCGGGGAGTTTGGGTTTGTGGATGCCGATGCCGAGCTCTTTCAGCTGCAGCTCGTCGACCGGGGCCGGGGCGCCGGTCAGCAGGTCGAAGCCCGAGGCGGTCTTGGGGAAGGCGATCACGTCGCGGATCGTCTCGGCGCCGTAGAGGCGCTGGACGATGCGGTCGACGCCGTAGGCGATGCCGCCGTGCGGCGGCGCCCCGTACTGCAGCGCCTCCAACAGGAACCCGAAGCGGGCGCGGGCGGTCTCGGCGTCGATCCCGAGGGCGCCGAAGACAGCCTCCTGGGCCTTCGCGTCGTGGATGCGGATCGAGCCGCCACCCAGCTCCTGGCCGTTCCAGACGACGTCGTAGGCCTGGGCGCGGGCGGCGCCAGGGTGAGCCGGGTCGAACTCGCCAGCCGGGGCGGTGAAGGGATGGTGGAGCGCGTCCCAGCGCTTCTCCCCCTCGTTCCACTCCATCAGCGGCCAGTCGACGATCCAGACCAGGCGGTTCTCCTCCGGGTCGATCAGGTCGAACTTCTCCCCCAGGTCCAGCCGCATCTGCCCGAGCACGGCGTTGACGACCTCGGGCTTGTCGGCGACCAGCAGCAGCAGGTCCCCCTCCTCTGCTTTTAGGCGCCCGTTGAGATCGGCCAGCTCGCCCTCGCTGAGGAACTTCGCGGTCGGCGAGCGCCAGCCGTCGCCCTCGCGGAACGCCCAGACCAGCCCCTTCGCCCCCAGCTCCTGGGCGCGCGAGATCAGGCCGTCGAGCTCGGAGCGCGGCATCTCCCGGCGACCGGCGTTGATTCCGCGGATCGAGCCGCCGCCGTCCAGCACCGAGCGGAAGACCTTGAACTCGGTCTCGCGCAACGCGTCCCCGAGGTCGACCAGCTCGAGCCCGAAACGGAGGTCGGGACGATCGGTCCCGAAGCGGTCCATCGCCTCGTCGTAGCTCATCCGCTGCATCGGCAGCTCGACAGCCGGGCCGCCGGCGCGCTCGAAGACGTGGGCCAGCAGGGCCTCGTTGACCGCGATCACGTCCTCGACGTCGACGAAGGACATCTCGACGTCGAGCTGGGTGAACTCGGCCTGGCGGTCGGCGCGGGTCGCCTCGTCGCGGAAGCAGCGGGCCACCTGGTAGTAGCGCTCGAAGCCGGAGACCATCAGCAGCTGCTTGAACAGCTGCGGCGACTGCGGCAGCGCGTAGAAGGAGCCCTGCTGCTGGCGGCTGGGGACGAGGAAGTCCCGCGCGCCCTCGGGGGTCGAGCGGGTGAGGACGGGCGTCTCGACGTCGACGAAGCCCTCGCCGTCGAGGAACTCCCGCATCGCGGCGACGACCCGGTGGCGCAGCAGCAGCGCCTCGCGCATCTGCTCGCGGCGCAGGTCGATGTAGCGGTACTGCAGGCGCTTGTCCTCGCCGACTTCGCCGCTGAAGCCCTCGACCTGAAAGGGAGGCGTCTCCGAGCCGGCGAGCAGCTCGGCACCGGTGACCAGTAGCTCGACCTCGCCGGTGGCCAGCTCCGCGTTGACCGTCTCCTCCGAACGCCGCACCACCTTGCCGGTCGCGCTCAGCACGTCCTCGGCCCGCAGCTTGTGCGCGAGCTCGAAGGACTCGCCGCTGCTGTCCGGGTTGAAGACGAGCTGGACGATCCCGGTGCGGTCGCGGAGGTCGATGAAGATCAGGCCGCCGTGGTCGCGACGACGGTTGACCCAGCCGGCGACCCGGACCTCGGTGTCCACCCTCTCCGGCAGCACCTGGCCGCACCAGGTGTCGCGGTAGCCGTTCGCGCGCAGGGGCGGCGCCTCCGTGCTCAACTCTCTCCTCCCGTCATCTCGTCGACAAGGTTGCCGGGATCGGCGGCGCGCTGCTCGCCGGTCTCCATGTCGCGCAGCTGGGCGCTGCCGTCGGCCTCGAGGATGAGGACGCGGGCGGCGCCGATCCGGTTCGCGTGTTTCAGCTGTCCCTTGAGGCCGCGGCCGGCGAGGTCGACCTCGGCCGAGATCCCGGCGTGGCGCAGCTCCACCGCCAGCGCCATCGCCCGCCCGCGCTGGTTCGGGTCGGCGATCGCGATGAAGGCGTCGCGCCCCGGTGCCGGCACCTCTTCGCCCAGCGCCAGCAGGATCCGCTCGATCCCGGCGGCGAATCCGACCGCCGGCGTCGGCGGCCCGCCCAGCTGCTCGACCAGGCCGTCGTAGCGGCCGCCGCCGCCGATCTCCGACTGCGCCCCGAGGGCATCGCAGACGAAGGAGAAGATCGTCCGCGAGTAGTAGTCGAGGCCGCGGACCAAGGTCGGGTCGACGGCGTAGGCGACGCCGGAGGCGTCGAGCAGGGCCCGCACCTCGGCGAAGTGCTCGGCGTCCTCGCCCTCGAGCTGGCCGACGATGGTGGGAGCGCTCGCCATCACCGCCCGCGTCCCCTCGTGCTCGGAGTCGAAGGCGCGCAGCGGGTTGAGGTCGATCCGCTCGCGCACGTCGTCGGAAAGCTCCCCCTCGTGCGCGTGCAGGTGTGCCTTCAGGTCCTCCAGGTAGGCCTTGCGCGACTCGAAGGAGCCGAGGCTGCCGAGCCGCAGCTCCACCCCCGGCACGCCGAGCTCTCCGAGCAGGTCGGCGAGGAGCATGATCACCTCGGCGTCGGCCAGCGGCGAGTCGGTGCCGATGCACTCGATCCCGAACTGGTGGAACTGGCGGTAGCGGCCGGCCTGCGGGCGCTCGTGGCGGAAGAAGGGGCCGAGGTAGGAGAGCTTCACCGGCTGCGCCAGCTTGTGCATGCCGTGCTCGAGGTAGGCGCGGCAGATCGAGGCCGTCCCCTCCGGGCGCAGGGTGAGGCTGCGTTCGCCCTTGTCCTCGAAGGTGAACATCTCCTTGCGGACGATGTCGGTGGACTTGCCGACGCCGCGTTCGAACAGCGCCGTGTCCTCGAAGGCGGGGGTCGCGATCGTCTCGTAGCCGGCGCGCCCGAAGATCTCCGCCGCGGCCCGCTGCAGCCGCGCCCGCGCCCGCGCCTGCTCGGGCAGGACGTCGAAGGTCCCGCGGGGTGCCTGGAACTTGCTCGCCATCGTGCGGGCGACCTTAGTCCAACCGGCTACCGCGTCAGCGAGCCGAGGAAGGGATTGGTGGCGCGCTCGGCGCCGAGGGTGGTCAGTCCCATGTGGCCGGGATGGACGACGGTCTCGTCGGAGAAGGTGTCGAGCAGCTTGCCGAGCGAGGCGAGCAGGGTCGGCCCGTGGGACCCCGGCAGGTCGGTCCGCCCGACCGAGCCCTGGAAGAGGACGTCGCCGGAGAAGATCGCCTCCTCGCCGCGCACACCGTAGGTGACGTGGCCGGGGCTGTGGCCGGGCGTGTGGATCACGTCAAGCTTGAGCCCGGCCAGCTCGAGGGTTTCGTCGCCGTTGACGACCTCGTCGGCCTCGTAGCTCTCGTAGGGACCGAACCCCTCCCAGGGGACCCAGCGCATGATGTCGGCGAGGATCGGGACCTCGAACTCCGGGCAGTAGACGGGCGCCCCGGTCGCCTTCGCCACCGGCGCCACGGCGCCGACGTGGTCGAAGTGGCAGTGGGTGATCAGGATCGCCTCGACGCTCGCGCCGGTCGCCTCCACCGCCGCCAGGATCCGCTCCGCCTCCTCGCCCGGATCGATGATGAGCAGGCGCTCGCCGCCCTGGGGCCGGAGCAGGAAGCAGTTCTCGGCGACCCGGCCGACCGTGAGCATCTCGACCCGAAGGGCCATCGAACCTACTGGTCGCCGCCGGCGCGCATCCGCGCCCGCTCGCGCCGCCGCCACATCGCCATGTCGATGAAGTAGCCGGCGGGGACATAGAAGACGAGCATGAAGGCGCCGAAGAGGAGCGAGGGGACGAGCGCTTTTTTGAAGATCAGGATCAGCAGCACGGCGAAGATGACCGCAGCGAAGAGCCCGCGCACGAAGGAGCTGCGCCAGGTCGGCGGCAGGTCCTGCTGCGGGGCCGGCTTGCGGCGGGAGCGGGCGCGCGCTTTCGCTTCCTCGCGGCTGCGGGGGCGGCCGGAGCGCGGCTTGTTGTCGATCCGCCCGCCCTGGGTGCCGCGGCGCTTGCGCTGGCGCTTCTTCCTCGTCTGGGCCATCGGCTGCGAAATCTAGCCGCTCGCCTCGGCGAGCCGCGCCTCGATGATGTGGCGGCGCGGGTCGAAACCGCGCATCGGCACGTCGTCGGGGTAGCCGTCGAGCGCCGCCTGGGGGATCAGTCCGACCAGCTCCGCCTCCAGCGGCCGGGCGCCCAGCGGCGCCGCCAGCGTCCGCACGCGCTCGACGAGTTCGCCGAGCGGGACCGTGAGCGGGTCGTGGACGTTGGTCGAGACCTGGGCGCGGCCGCTGGAGAGCAGTAGCCCGATTGCCCGCACCCCGGGCGGGCCCCCGCCCGCCTCGCGCAGGCCGGCGGCGACGGCGCGGGCGATCTCGACGTCGCCGGTGTCGAGCTCGACGTTGAAGGCGGCGAGCGGCGGCCGCGCCGTGACCAGGGTGGCGCCGGCCTTGCGGTGCGGCAGCTCGGGACCGAAGTCCGGCTGCAGCTCCCCCGACTCCATCCGCAGCCACAGCTCCGCCAGACCGCCGTTACGGAAGTAGGCGCGCTCGGCCCGGCCGGGATCGCGCGCCAGCTCGCCGTAGAGGAAGACCGGGATCCCGAGGCCGCCGATCTGGGTCGCCGCCGCGATCGCCTCCTCGCGCGCCGCCTCGTGGTCGCCGGGCTCGAACCAGACGACGGGGCAAACGTCGAGCGCCCCGATCGCCGGGTGGGCGCCCCGGTAGCGGTCCATCTCGATCGTCTCCGCCGCCTCCTCGGCGCCGGCGGTCAGCGCCTCGACCAGGGCGCCGCCGCTGCCGGCGAGGGTGAAGACGCTGCGACCGTGGTCGGCGTCGGTGTGGCGGTCGAGCAGGGTGACGCCGCGGCCGAAGGCCTCCTGCAGCCGGTCCAGCCGCTCCTCGTCGCGCCCCTCGGAGACGTTGGGGACCGCGAGCAGTGGCGGCATCTTCCGGGCGCCTCAGACGAGCAGGTCGCCGCCGCTGACGATCGTCTCGCCGTCGATCGCGAGGGTCGGTTCCAGCACCACGCAGTCGAGGTGGACGGGAACCTGGACGGTGCCGCCGATTGCGGCCGAGGCCCCGAAGGCGACGTGGCAGGTTCCGAGCATCTTCTCGTCCTCGAGGATGTTGCCGGTGAGGATCGCCTCTTCGTTGGTGCCGATTCCCAGCTCGGCGACGTTGGTGCCGTCCTTGCCGTGGGCGGTCAGCAGTTCCATCAGCCGGGCGCCGTCCTCGCCGCTGGCCTCGACCAGGTGGCCTTCGCGGATCGTCAGCGAGACCGGGTCCTCGAGCAGCCCGATTTCGGCGATCGAGCCGTCGACGACGAGGGTGCCCTCGGTCGTCCCCTCAAGTGGGGCGATGAAGCCCTCGCCGCAGGGCAGGTTCCCGAAGGCGCCCCGGTTGCCGAGTTCGCCCGCGTCGACGATCCCAAGCCGCCCTTGGAGGCCGATCCGCAGGTCGCTGCCGTTCTGACAGGTGACCCGCACCTCCGAGCCGCGGTTGAGCGCGGTGACGACGGCCCAGCCGCGGCGGCGGATCTCCTCCAGGTCGCCGGTCATCAGCCGGCTCAGCATCTCCTCGGTTACGCCGGGGAGGGTGCCGATCCGGACCCCGGCTTCGCTCGCCGCTTTGCGGGCGGCGGTGTGGGAGAGCGACTGGATCGTCGGCGCCAGGACGACGTCGGCCGCGGCCATCGCGGCGGCAACGGCACGCGGCGGCTCGGCGGCGGCCGAGTCGCGCTCGGAGATGACCGCGAGCGTCGCGTCGGCGCCGTCCCCTTGCGCCTCGATCCGCATCAGCGCCCCGATCTCTTCCGTCACCGGGTTGCAGACGACCAGCACCTCCTCGCCGGGCGAGATCCCCATGCACTGTCGGACGACAGTCTTTACCGCTCTGTCCAGTTCCGCGGTCACGCGCCCACCCTACCCGTCAGGCGCGAAGTCTGCACGCATTTCCCCTGCAATACCGCCATTTGCAGCGAATTGCAAAAGGCGACGTGATTAATCCCCGCCGTTCCCAGGCCGCTCGTCGTCACGCCGGTGTCCAATGGCCCAGGCCTCCAGCCAAACCAGCCCGACCAGCACGATCCCGAAGCCGAGAAAGGGCGGAAACCATTCGTCGGGCCGCAACAGCACCAGCGCCCCGACAACGAACGCATCCGCCGCCAGGAGAAATCCGACCAGCACCGGCCGCATCGCCGACCACCCGTTCTGAGGAGATCCACCGCCTCGCTGCACCGCTACGATCCCCCTCCCCGCCGGAGTAGCTCAGCTGGTTAGAGCAGCGGAATCATAATCCGCGTGTCGGGGGTTCGAGTCCCTCCTCCGGCATCGCGTGGAGCAGTAATGCGACCCCGACGCGGCAGACGCCGGGGTCGCGGCCGAAGCGTCAGTCGTCGAGGACGACCTTGATCTTGGCCCCTGGGGCGAGGATCTTGCCGGGCTTCGGACCCTGCTTGGTCACTTTGCCCGTTTTGGCGGTGGCGTCGTGGAGCTTCTTGACTTTGCCCACGCCACAGCCGCCTTTGCGGATCGCTTTCTTCGCCGCTTTCAGCTTCTTGCCCTTCAGCTTCGGGACCTTGCAGCCTTGGTAGACGAAGGTCTGGGGGCTGATGGCGCTGCCGGCCGCAGTGGTCACGGTCACCGGCACCGCGCCCAGGGTCGTGCTGGGCGGGGCGGCGGCGGTTATCTGACCTTCGGAGTCCACCGTAAAAGTCGCCGGGACCGAGCCGAAGCTGACCCCGCTGACGCTGGCGAAGTTCGAGCCCGCGATCACCACCGCGGCTCCTTTGATCGAGCCCTCGGCCGGCGTGATCGAGCTGATCTTCGGCGGCGGCAGCAGCGAGGCCGAGATGTTGAGGCGGTTTTTCGATTCGGTTTCCTGAAGCGAGAAGGAGCTGCCAGGGGCGTGGTTTCCTTCCTGGAAGCCGATCACGTCCCCTTCCAGCCCGGTTTCGAATCCGCAGTCCGAAGGGACGTTGGGGAGCAGGAAGATGCCGAGGATGTCGCCGGCTTGGACTGGGATGTTCACCGTGAACGTGTTCAACCCAGACGCCAGGGCGTGCGCGCCGTCCTGGCCCACGACCAGGTAGGCACCGGGCCCGAGCGGACGGTAGACCTTCATGCCGAGCATCTGGCCGGGGGTGGATCCCACCTGCGTGCTCCAGGAGGTGATCACACCGGCGCTCGGGGCGACGTAACTGTTTCCCGAGGCCACCGAGGTCTGCAATTCGTCATAGGCCTGCACGTATTCGCAGTTGAACGTCGACGTGCCCGACGGAGACAGCTGGCCCAAGGTGACCTGTGCGCTCGCGGCAGAACCCATCGCAAGCAGGATCGACATCCCGCATAGGGCTACCAGCGTGGCCCGAACTCCCCAACGTCGCTTCATTACTCCTCCAATCAGAGCTTCTAAGTGTGAGGGACCCTATCTCTGGCAGGGACGGCACGCCAGAGGCGGGGCAGGCGAACCCGGCATGCGATGGCGAAAATACGGATTGGCAACGTCAAACACCGAATCGGAGATCGGCGCTAGGCAGCCTAGGCGCGCGGCTCCAGGTAGAAGACCTCGGAGGAGACGTCGAGCTCGGTGTCTACGCCGCTGACGAAGGCTTCGACCCGGCGACCGAGGACGTTTTCCACGATGCCGCGGAACTGGTCTTCGGTGGCGTGCTGGAAGAAGGCACGGGTATCTCGCAGGCGCTGATGCTCGCCCATCTCCGCCATCGCCCGCTCGGCCGGGGTGAAGCTCTCCCGCAGGGTGCAGATCACGGTGTCGGGGCCGGCGAACTCGGTTTTGACCTTGGTCGGCCCGCGGCCGAAGAGGTCCTTGTAGAGGCGGACCATCTCGCGGGAGATCTCCGCGCGGACGGATTCGTGCGTGTCGACTTCCTGCGGGGTGGCGGTTCCCTGCTCGTCCATGTTCGAGTTCTCTCATCCCTCCTCTGGTTCTGGCCGAGCGCAAGGATGAGGAGGATGAGAACCCGACGGCCGGTTGCTTCCCACCGAGAGTAGCGCCATCACGGCATGTCATTGCTGAAAATACGGCAACTTCACTGATGCGAGGCCTCCTCTTCGCGCCTAAGTTGGACTGGCAAGGTCAAACAGCGAATCGGAGGCAACAAATGCAGCTCTACGGAATCTTTCGCCGCAACGGATGGCGGACCCCGGCGGACCTGGAAGTGGCCGGGAAGAAATCGGCCGAAGTCGGCGACGAACCGGACTCGGGGGTGCGCTGGATCCGCAGCTACGCGCTCGGCGAGGAGAGCGGCGAGGTCGGCACGTTCTGCGTCTACGAAGGCGAGAGCCCGGAGACCATCCGCGCCCACGCCGAGGCTGCGGGCCTGCCCTGCGACGAGATCGTCCCGATCCTCGAGACGGTCGTCGTCCGCCCCGACCCGACTCCGGCGGCGAACTAGCTGATCGGAAGCTCCCGCGGGCGAGGCGCTTTGGTGGACCTCTGGTTCACCAAAGCGCCTCGGTTCCGCGCCTAGACTGGATCGACGATGAGCAAGCGCAGCCCCCTGGTCGGCCGCGGGAGCGAGCTCGAGGAGCTGGCCGAAGCAGCCGGGCAGGCGCGGCTCGGCCACGGCTCGATCGTCCTCCTCGCCGGCGAGGCCGGCGTCGGCAAGAGCAGCCTCGCCGAGGCGGCGACCGACGGCTTCGACGTCGTCCTGCGCGGCGCCGCTTCCAGCGGGGCGACGGTCTCCTACGGGCCGATCGTCGACGCGCTGCGCTCGCGGTTGCGGGTCGATCCTGAGGCGCTCGCCGACTGCGGGCCACTTCTCCCCCAACTCGCCCTCCTCCTCCCCGAGCTCGGCGAGCCGGCGGCGGAGAGCGAACGGGCGACGATCTTCGAGGCCGTCCGCTGCGCCTTCGCCCACCTCAGCGCCGAGGAGCCGGCAGTCGTCGTCCTCGACGATCTGCAGTGGTCCGACGAGACGACGCTGGAGCTACTGGCGGCGCTGGCCGAGCCGCTGCGCCACCTCCCCGTCCTCGTCATCGCCGCCTACCGCTCCGACGGGCTCCCGCGCGACCACCGGTTGCGCTGGCTGCGCAACGAGCTGCGGCGCGGCGGCAACCTGCGCGAGCTGACCGTGGAGCCCCTCGACCACCCAGAGGTCGGCGAGCTGATCCGGGAGCTGCTGCCGGAGGAGCCCTCGCCCGCCCTGGTCCGGACGGTTCACGACCGCACCATGGGGTCCCCCTTCTTCGTCGAGGAGCTGATCGGCGCCCTGCAGGCGCGGAAGGCGCTGCGGCCGGGCCGGCGCGGCCTCGAGCTGACCGAGCAGGACGAGGTCCCGGTCCCGGACTCGGTCCGCGAAGCGGTCCTCGTCGGCATCTCCGACCTCTCGCCGGAGGCGCGCGAGGCCGCCGAGACCGCGGCCGTCCTCGGCCCGCAGTTCGACCTCTCCCTCGCCTCCGAGCTCGTCCCCGCCAGCGGTCTTGCCGAGCTCGTCGAGGCCGGATTGCTGGAGGAGCCCGACTCCGGCCAGGCGGCGTTCCGCCACGCCCTCGCCCAGGAAGCCCTCTACGCCGAGGTGCCGTGGGTCCGGCGCCGGGACCTCCACCGCCGTCTCGCCGAGCTGCTGGAGGGAGCGGGCGGGTCCAGCCTCGAGATCGCGACGCAGTGGCGCGGCGCCGGCGAGGACGCCCGCGCCCGCGAGGCACTGGTCCGGGCGGCGCGGGAGTCGGAGGCCGTCCACGCCCACCGCGACGCCGTGCGGGCGGCCCGCGAGGCGCTGGAGCTCTGGCCCGAGGACGAGGCGGAGGCGCTGCGGGCCGAGACGCTGGAGCGATACGGGCGCTGCGCGGAGCTGGTCGGCGAGCTCGCCGAAGCGACGAAAGCGTGGCGGGAGCTGGCGACCGGCTGCGAGCGCCAGGGCGACAGGCGCGGCTACGCGGAAGCGCAGCGCCGCCTCGCCGCCGTCTACGACCTCGGCGGCGAACGCGACCAGGCCTTCGCGGCACGTCGCCTCGCCGCCGATGCCTTCGCCGCCGCCGACTGCCCCGCCGAAGCCGCCCTGGAGCGGCTGGCGATGGCCGACCACCACCGGCGCGGCGGCCGCTACAGCGAGGCGATCGATCTGGCCGAGGTCGCCGCGCAGGAGGCGCGAGCAGCGGAGCGGGTCGACATCGACGCCCGGGTGCTCGGCCTCCGCGGCGTCGTCGAGGCCAAGGGCGGCGAGTTCGAGCGCGGCCTGTCGTCCGTCCGCACCGGGCTCGCCCTCGCCTTCGAGCACGACCTGACGCCGGTCGCCGCCGAGCTCTACCAGCGACTCAGCCTCGTCCTCTACGACGGAGCCGACTACCGCCAGGCCGAGGGGGCGCTCGACACCGCCCTCGACCTCTGCCGCACCGACGGCGACGCCGGGACCGAGGTCGCCTGCGTCACCTGCCTCGTCTACGTCCTCCGCGAGCGCGGCGAGTGGTCGCGGGCGGGTGAGCTGGGCCGCGAGCTGATCGATGCCGACACCGCGGTCTGGGTCGCCGAGGGCCTGCTCGGCGCGATCCATGCCTTCGAAGGCAAGCTCAGCGCCGCCCGCCGCCTGCTGACCTCCTCGCGCGCGGTCTCCTCCGCGGTCGGCCACTACAACATGTACGTCGACTCGACCACGAGCCTGGCGATCGTCGCCGCCGCCGAAGGGCTGGACGACGAGGCCGCCACCCACTGCCGCGAGCTGCTGGCGCGGTGGGAGCAGAGCGAGGATCACCACTACGCGGTCTGGGGGGTGCGCTGGGCGACCAGCTGGTTCGCCCGTCGGGGCCGGGCGAAGGACGCCCAGCTCTGCGCCGTGGCGCTCGGCAAGATGGCGGCGGAGGGCGGGCACGACGACGCGGTCGCGGCGCTGGCGCAGGCGGTGGGCGAGCTCGCCCTGCTGGAAGGAGATGCGACGACGGCGGCCGAGAGCCTCTCCCGCGCCGTCGAGCTGCAGCGCAACCTGGCGACCCCACACGAGCGCGCCCAAGTCGAACTGCGCGCCGGCATCGCCCTTGCCGCCGCCGGCGAGCGCGAGGCGGCGCTGGAGCGCCTCTCCGACGCCTACCGCTGCGCAGCCAAGCTCGGCGCGCGCCCCGTGGCGGCCGAAGCGGCAAAAGAGGTGGCGGCGCTCGGAGAGTCGGTGGCCCAGCGGCTCGGCAGCCGCGCCGCCGCGGCTTCCGATGGGATCCAGCTGACCCGCCGCGAGCTCGAGGTCCTGCGTCACGTCTCCGTCGGCCGCACCAACCGCGAGATCGCCCAGGAGCTCTTCATCAGCCAGCGCACCGTCGACATGCACGTCCGCAACCTGCTCGGCAAGCTCGACTGCCGCTCCCGGGTCGAGGCCAGCCACCGCGCCGGCGAGCTCGGCCTGCTCGGCTAGGCCTCGCTGAAACAAGCGGGTTCACAAAGCTGCGGTTAGGGTCGGAGCTGAATGACCGATTACTCGACTTTCCCTCTGCATGACTGGGGCGAGCTGATCTCCTTCTCCCCGGCGACGGTCCTGCGCCCGACCAGCGTCGACGAGCTGAAGCTGATGCTGGAGCAGGTCCACCGCGGCGAGATCGGCAACGGCCGGGTGCGGGTCCCCGGCAGCCTCCACTCGTGCTCGGAAATCGCCGTCGGCGAGACGATCGTCGACATCGCAGCGCTGCCGCGGAGCATCGAGTTCGAGGAGGGCGACGCCACCGTCACCGTGACCGCGAACTACTCCCTGCACGAGTTCCTCTTCGAGCTGAGCGAACGCGGCAAATCGGTGACGGCGACCGGCGGCACCGACCACCAGACGCTCGCCGGCCTGATCTCCACCGGCACCGCCCCGGCGAGCTGCCGCAGCGGGCTCTACGAGAAGCTCGAGTGGGTCGAGCTGGTCACCGTCGACGCCTCCGGCAACGCCGTGGAGCGGCGGATCTCCCGCGGCGACCCCGACTTCCCGGCGCTGATCTGCTCGCTCGGTCTGCTCGGCGTCATCACCCGGGTCAACTTCAAGCTCGTCGACGAGCTCTACTTCGACGTGGCGATGAAGATCGTCCACCTCGACGACGTCCTCGCCGACCTCGACGCAACCTCCGCCCGCTACGACTTCTGGCGCGTCAACTGGATGCAGAAGAGCGAGAAGGCGCTGCTCTGGGCGGCCACCGCGGTGCCGGCCGCCGCCTCGCGCCCCGACGGCGACTATCCCGAGGAACGCTCCGAGCAGGTGCTCGACTTCGTCTTCAAGGCGATGGACGAGATCGCCGACACCGGACCGCTGCTGAACCCGGTCCTCGAGGGCGTCTACAACGTCCTCGCCCTCACCTACCGCGAGGCCCGTTACACCGGGCCGCTGCGCAACATGCTCCCGGTCGACCGGCGGGCCCCGCTGCGGGTGGCGATGGCGGAGTGGAGCTTCCGCCCGCGCGATCTGCAGCAGGTGCTGGCGGCCTGTCGCGAGTACTTCGGCAAAGCCGGATGGCCGAACATCCCGACCGAGATCGAGCTGACCAGGGTCGACGGGGGGATGATGTCGGCCTGGAACTGGGACGACGTTCCCTACATCGTCAAGTTCAACTGGATGTACCTGACCGAGGTCTGCCGCTCGCCCGGCGAGAAGGAGGCGATCTACACCCACCTCCGCGGCCTCTGGGACCACCTGCGGGGCCGGGGAATCCAGTTCAAGGCGCACTGGGGCAAGGTCAACTTCATCGACCCCGAGTTCGTGCGGGAGAACCACGACTGGGACCGCTTCCATCCGCTCGTCAGCCCGATCTTCCTCAACGACTACCTGGAAGAGAGGCTGGGACCGCTGTGAGCGGCAACACCGGAATCTCCTTTCCCGGGCTGACGGACATCCACGTCCACCCGGCGATGAACGCGTTCTTCTGGGACCGTGACCTGCGCCGGCACTACTTCACCTACAAGAAGTTCTGCCCGCTCGCCAGCCTCAGCGACTTCGAGATGCTGGAGAAGGGCGACGTCAAGGTGATCTGGTCGGTCCTCCACGTTCCCGAGAAGGACTACTTCCGCAATCCGGCGATCCGGCTCCTGGGCCACGTCACCAAAGGCGGCCGCACGATGCTGAAGCTGAACGCCTGGGACGCGATGCTGCGGATGATGAGTGAAATGGAGTGGCAGGTCGCCCGCACCGACGGGAAGTTCAGAATCGTCCGCACCAATGCCGCCCTCGACGAAGCGCTGGCGGCCGGTCAGCGGGCGGTCATCCACACGGTCGAGGGTGGGCACATGCTGAGCGCGGGCCTCGCCGACGGCGACGTCGCAAGCCGCATGACGAGGTTGGAAGCGCTGGCGCGGCGCGGCGTCGCCTCGCTGACGATCGCCCATCTCTTCCGCAACGACCTCGCGGGGCACAGCGAGTGCATCCCGCCCGAGCAGCACAAGATCCTCTTCTGGCGGCTCGACACCGGGGTCGACGACTCCCTCGGCCTGACCAAAATCGGCAAGGAAGTGGTCGAAGAGATGGCGAGGGTGCGGATCATCCCCGACGTCACCCACTGCTCCCCCGTGTCCCGCGCCCAGATCTACAAGCTGGTAGGCAACAAGATCCCGATCGTCGCCACCCACATCGGGGTGCGGAAGCTCAACAACGTTCCGGTCAACCTGGACGAAGGGGACGTGAAGGCGATCGCCGACTCCGGCGGTGTGGTCGGGGTGATCTTCATGCCCTACTGGCTGAAAAGCGAACACCCGGGACCCGGCCGCGAGGCGATCTGGGAGACGATGAAGCAGATCAACGACTGGAGCGGCGGCAACTGGCAGCACGTCGCCATCGGCACCGACTTCGACGGCTTCACCGACCCGCCTGACGACTGGACGAGTTCCCGCGAGCTGAAGAAGGTGCGGAAGATGCTCGAAGACAAAGGCCTCGGCCACGCCGAGGTCGAGGCCGTGCTGGGGACTAACGCCCGGCGCGTGCTGCGCGACGGCTGGCGGTGACCCGAGAGATCTCCGGAAGGTGCTCCGCAAAAATTCCGAAGCAGACACCCCCGCCCGCCGCCACCGCGACCAGAACCGCGGCTGCCAGCCCTGGGGCAGCGTCGAACCAATTCAGAAGCAGCACCGCGACCGCCATCGCCACTGCCGGTATGCCGAACAGAGCGGCTTTCGTCGCCATGTCGTCAGTGTAATTCACGCTAAATAGTCCACCAAAAGGCATAGAAGTCCCAGGAACAATCCGAAGAAGAATCCATTTGCAGTCGCCCGTTCAACCTCATCGTGTTTCTTTCGAGCAAGAACCGCCGAATAACGAGCAGCGCCCCCAAAGAATCCCGTTATGGCAAACACCGATGCCAGGCTGTTGCCGAAAGTCCCACTGAGAATGACTGCAATGAGCAGGAAGAGCACGTGAAGCACCCTACACAATTTCGCAGACAGAACATTGCGCTCCTGCTCGTAATGCTGATCATCTCCTCCGGACTAGGAGCCTGTGCTTCAAATCCAGATGGCACGAGATCCCCTCAGTCTGAGAGCAACCGCTACTTCGGCGACCGCCGGGGACAAGAGGCAACGGATGCGGCGATCAGCGGGCGAGACTGCCGCGTCCTCTCGCGAACGGCAGAGGCAACGGAGGGGCTTCGGGCGCACCGCGAGTCGGAGCCATCTCCTCCGGCCTCGCACTGCCTGATCTCCGGGCACGGGATGCAGGTCTCGGTGTACCTCGATGCCTCCACCGCCGCCCGGCAGCGCTACTTCAACCGGATGACCGAGCAGGTCCAGTTCTACGGGACCGAACCGGCGAAAAGACCGCACGCTGTTGCGGGTGTCGGCGACCGCGGGGCATACGACCAGAGCGCCAGCTGGATCCCCGCCTTTAGCACCCTCTACGCGGTTCGCGGCAACAGGTGGCTCACCGTCTCCTATTCGACGCCCGGGGTTGCGAAAGCCGTGCGTAGGGCTCGCGCCGCCGAGCTCGCCCGGCAGGCGTTCCGGCTCACTGCCCGCTAGGCGGGACCTCGAGCATCAGCGTGACCGGCCCGTCGTTGATCAGCGCCACCCCCATGCACGTCCCGAAGACGCCCTTCTTCGCCCCCAGCCGCTCGCAGAAGCGGTCGTACAGCGGCTCCGCCACCTCCGGCCGCGCCGCCTCGACGTAGCTGGGGCGATTGCCGCGGCGGGCGTCGCCGTAGAGGGTGAACTGGCTGACGCAAAGAATCTCGCGCTCGCCCAGCGGCTCGTTCATCCTCCCCTCGGCGTCGTCGAAGATCCGCAGCTTCCGCACCTTCTCGGCCAAGCGGTCGGCCTCGTCGGCACTGTCGCCGGCTCCAACCCCGAGCAAGACCAGCATCCCCGGTCCGATCTGAGCGACCCGATCGCCCTCTACGTCGACGGCCGCCTGGCTGACGCGCTGGACGAGAGCCTTCAACGGCGGTGCTGCCGCCGGGGGCGGTGCTTGCGGACGCAGCGCTTCTTGCCTTTGACCAGCTTGCGGTGGAAGCCCTTCCTGCACTTCTTCAACGGCTTTTTTGCCGGTGGAGGAGGAGGCGGTGAGCTCGCAGGTTGGCCGCCGGTACCTGGACTCGGGGGTTGCTGCGGCCAGTACGGGCTGGTCGCGCGCCCGTCGATTCCGGTCCGGGTTTCGGGCGGCGTCAGCACGATCGGGTCGGCTTCGGCCATCGTCGCGGCACCCTGCCACCACTCCTTGGCCGACGATCCCCAGGGGTAATATTCGAGTTCGAACGCGACCAGGTAGGTCCCCGCGGGGAGGCTGCGGATCGCGTAGTTGCCTTCCGCGTCGGTCGTATCGCAGCCCTGGTATTCGCCCGGTTCCTGCTCGTTCGCGCAGACGAACACGCCTCTCGACGGGGCGCCGGTGCCGGGATCGGTCACGTGGCCGAGGATCTCGGCCCCCTGGGCCAGTTCGTCGTCGATGCCGGACGTGAGTGCTGGCGCCGTCACCGTCACGTCGGTCGCCGCCGCCCAGGTCTCTGCGTCCTCGTAGAACTCGTGCAGGTAGTTGACCCTGTTGCCGCCTTCGTACTCGACGCTGTAGACCCCGCTGGGGATGCCGTTGAGCCGGTAGGCGCCGTCGGCGGCGGAGTCGACGCAACGCGGCCAGAAGCCGTGGCTGTCCATGGCGCAGGCTCGCACCCCGGCAACCGGCAGACCGCTGGCCTCGTCCGTCAACGTCCCGGCGATCGAGCCACCCTGGGCCAGCTCGGCGTCGATGGTGGCGTTCGCGGACCCGAGGGTGAAGAGGTCCATCTCGAAGTAATCCGACGCGTTGTCGTAGTACTCGCTGACGTATTTGAGGTTGTTGCGGTCGGCGCTGAAGTGGACGGCGTACTTGCCTTCAGGCAGATCGGTCACTTCGTAGTGGCCGGCGGAATCGGTTTCGTCGCACCTCGCTTCGAACGCTTCCGGTTGCGGCCTGAAGCAGGCGTCGACCCCGGCGATCCCGGCGTGGGTGGATTCGTCGCCGACGGTCCCGGAAACGGTTGCCGCCGCCGCCAGCGTCGGAGTAATCGCGGCCAGCGCGAAGCTGACCATCAGGGCCACCAGGAACCTCGTGCCGCCTCTCATCCGCATGTCTCTCCTCTGTTCGCTCGGCGCCGTTGAACCATGGACCCGGATGATGTCCCAAAGGTGCGGCTCGAATCGGGACAACCTTGGCCCGATCGCCTGCCCGAGATCAGCCTTCCAGCGCCTCGACCAGGGAGCCGGCGTCGTAGGCGCCGTAGAGGCGCTTGCCGTTGACGAAGAAGGTCGGGGTGCCGGTGGCGCCGCTGGTTTCGGCCGAGGCGACGTCGCGGGCGACGCGGTCGCGGTGGGCGCCGGAGTCGACCTCGGCCCGCATCCGCTCGACGTCGAGTCCCAGGCCCTGCCCGACCTCGAAGATGACCTCGGGCGAGAGGCGTGGCTGGTTGGCGTAGAGCTCGTCGTGGAACTCCCAGAAGCTCCCCTGCGCCGCCGCGGCCTCGCTCGCCTCGGCCGCGAGCGGCGCCAGCGGGTGGCGCTCGGGGATCGGCAGGTGGCGGAAGCCGAAGAGGAGCCGGTCGCCCAAACGCTCGCGCACCCGTCGCAAAACTGATTGGGCGCCGAGGCAGAAGGGGCACTGGAAGTCGCCGAACATCACCAGCTCCAGCGGCGCGCCGCGCTCGCCGCGCAGGTGGTCGAGGTCCTCCAGCGGCGGTGAGAGCAGGTCGTCCACGTCGCCCTTGATGTTATGTGGGCGTGCACGACATCGAGTCGATCCTCGTCCTCGTCCTCGCCGCGGCGCTCCTGGTCCGGGTCGCCGACTACGGCAAGATCCCCGCCCCGATCGTGCTCGTGGTCGGCGGCCTGGCGATCGCCTTCATCCCCGGACTGCCGAGCGTCGAACTGGAGCCGGACACGATCTTCCTGATCTTCCTGCCGCCCCTGGTCTACGCGGCGGGCTGGCGCACTTCGCCGCTGGAGCTGCGGACGGTGATGCGGCCGCTGGCGCTGCTCTCGGTCGGCCTCGTCTTCCTCACCGCCGCCGTCGTCGCCCTCGTCGCCCACGCGACCGTGCCGGGGATGAGCTGGGCCGAGGCGGCCGTGCTGGGCGCGGTCATCGCTCCCACCGACACCGTCGCCGCGACCTCGATCTTCCGCCGCCTCGGCGCCCCCGAGCGGGTGCGGCTGCTGGTCGAAGGCGAGTCGATGATCAACGACGGGACCGCGCTGGTCATCTACCGGATCGCCGTCGGGGTCGCGGTCGGCGGCGCCTTCAGCTTCGGCAGCGCCGCGCTGGAGTTCGTCGGCGTCGCCGCCGGCGGCATCCTCGTCGGGATCGCGATCGGCCTCCTCTCCGACCGCGTCCTCGCCCGCCTCAGCGACTCCGACCTGACGATCATGCTCTCCGTCCTCACCGCCTACGGCGCCTACATCGGCGCCGAGGAGTTGCACGTCTCCGGCATCCTCGCCGCCGTCGTCGCCGGGGTCTATGCCGGCTACCGCTCCCCGCACACGCTCGACGCCGACATCCGCCTCAACGCGATCGCCTTCTGGAGCGTCCTCGTCTTCGGCCTCGAGATCACCCTCTTCGTCCTCCTCGGCCTGCAGCTGCCGGAGATCGTCGACACCCTGGAAGCAAGCCCGACCGGGGTCGACCAGCTGCTGTTGCCGGTGGCCGCGATCGCCGCCGCCTCGCTCGCCGCCCGCCTCCTCTTCGTCTTCGCGATGGGAGAGGACGCCGGCGAAACCGCCGGCCAGCGCTTCGCCGTCGGCTGGAGCGGGATGCGCGGCGCCGTCTCCCTGGCCGCGGCGCTGGCGGTACCGCTAAGCGTCGAAGGGCGGCCGCAGATCATCTTCCTGACCTTCGCCCTGATCCTGGTCACGATCGTCGGCCAGGGCCTCTCGCTGCCGTTCATCGTCCGGGCGCTGGGCTTGGAGGAGCCGCGGCGCTGGTCAGACGAAGAGGCGGTGGCGCGGATGGAGGCGGCGCAGTCGGCGCTCGACCGCCTCGACCAGATGGAGTCCGACAAGCGCGCCAACGAGAAGCAGCTTGTGCGCCTGCGCGACCTCTACCGCGCCCGCTTTCGCATGTGTCAGGCGGTGCTCGGCGGCGAGGAGCCCGACGTCGCCGCCCGCGAGCAGCGGATCGCCGACTACGGCGAGCTGCGCCGCGAGCTGATCGGGGTCGAGCGCGAGGAGCTGCTCGGCCTCCGCGGCCTCGGCCGCCTGCGCGACCAGACCCTGCGCCAGATCGAGCGCGACCTCGACCTCGAAGAGGCGCGGATCAGGACCTGAGCGGGGGAAGGGGGTCGGTGGGGGTCGTTCGGAGCACCTCCGCCGGCAGACGCGCCTCCTGCTGGCGCCTCAAGCGGAGTGGGCCGGCTCCATGCTGAGTACCTCACGACCCCCACCGACCCCCTCTGCCGCATCGAACCGAGTACCCGCCCAAGGTGGGACAGCTATCCGGAAAGAGCTGACTGGGTTCGAGCGTCCCTCGCTGCCCGTTGTAGAGGGGGTCGGGTGCCCCTTTCCGGGTACTCAGCATGGAGCCGAGCCGATGAGCTTCGGGCGACAGCAGGTAGACGCTCCTCTCGGCGGAGGTGCTCCCGGGAAGGGGCACCCGACCCCCTCCTCCTCTACCTACCCGAAGAAATCGCGAGCCCGGTCTGCGACCAGCTCCGGGCGCTCGTCGACGATGAAGTGGCCGCAGCCCTCGACCTTCTCGACCTGCATGTCGTCCGCGTGGCGCTCGGAGCCGGCGAGGATGTTGTGGTTGAGCGCCTGGTCGCCGGTCCCGAAGAGGAGCTTGGTGGGGACGGTCAGCCGCGCGTCCGCGTAGCGCCCGCGCGCCATTTCCGGCGCCTCGCGCAGGTTGAAGACCCGGTACATCTGCACCGCCGCCCGGGCTCGCGCCGGCTCGGTGAAGGTGTCGGAGAAGGCGTGGAGCGTCGCCTGGTCCCAGACCCCCTTGCGAACCGAGCC